>Ga0335081_10008244_pt1 | contig 16696 bp, 9 predicted proteins | sample Lox_Sample_35_FD_206713 | JGI IMG/M metagenome (GOLD analysis project Ga0335081, IMG submission 206713) | Soil microbial communities from Loxahatchee National Wildlife Refuge, Florida, United States - Lox_Sample_3.5 | ecosystem: Environmental > Terrestrial > Soil > Wetlands | place: USA: Florida... | reverse complement strand
CCTTGGTCAGGCTCCCCCAGTCCAGCTTTGATTGCAAGAACGTTTTTTCGTCATTGGGATCCGGAATCTCACTACGCATTTCCGGTGAACTGAATTTGGCAAAGCGGGCGAACTCGTTTCTTCTGCCCTCGGTGACAGCCTGCGCCAGCTCGCCTTCGAAATCGCAGAAGAACAGGAATGGAGATGCTGCCGCGAATTCCTCTCCCATAAACAGCAGCGGCGGCGATGGGGCCAGTAGCAAAACCTCCATGGCCGCTTTCACTGCTTCGGGCTGTGCAATGTGCAGAATGCGGTCTCCGAGAGCGCGGTTGCCGACCTGATCGTGATTTTGCAAAAAGGAAACGAAAGCGGACAACGGCAACTCCGCACTAGGCTCGCCACGATTAGAGCTATGAAACTCCGAATATTCGCCCTGGAATGCAAAGCCCTCAGTCAAACAACGACCGAGCTGCTCGAGCGGATCCTTTATGTAGTCGGCATAATACCCGTCGGCTTCACCGGTGAGCAGGACATGAACCGCGTGGTGGATGTCGTCGTTCCATTGGGCGTTATAGAGTTGAACCCGGGCCTGGGAATCGCGGCGAAGATAATGCGCTGCATTATTGCCATTCTCCAGAATGAGGTGTACCTGCCTTCGCTCGCCCAATCGGTCGCGCACGCATTCGCCTAGCTCGGTGAGAATGTCCGGTTGCGAGTCATCGTTGATCGCGTGGACCGCATCCAGGCGAAGCCCGTCAAAATGAAATTCCTCCAACCAATAGAGTGCATTGTGAATGAAAAAGTCCCGCACTACACGGCTGTGGCAGGCGTCGAAATTGATGGCATCGCCCCATGGAGTATGGTGACGTTCGGTGAAGAATTGTGGCGAGTAAAGACGCAGGTAATTTCCATCGGGGCCGAAGTGGTTATATACCACATCCAAAAAAACCATCAGCTCCGCGGCGTGCGCCGCCTGAACCAGGCCTTTCAAATCTTCAGGACGTCCATACGAACTGTCAGGCGCAAATGGCAGGACGCCGTCATACCCCCAATTTCGGGTCCCAGGGAAATCCGAGATCGGCATAAGCTCGACCGCGGTGACACCCAGATCATGCAGATAACCGAGTTTATCTTCGACCGCGCGAAACGTGCCTTCCGGCGTGAATGCTCCTACGTGCAGTTCATAGATCACGGCTTCCTTCCAGCAGCGGCTGTGCCACTGATGGTCTCTCCATTCAAAGGCTTGCGGATCGATTACCTCGCTTGGACCATGAACGTCGTGAGGCTGGAACCTGGATGCGGGATCGGGCACCTCGCCTCGATCATCGATTCGGAACTTGTATCGGGTGCCTGGCGAAGCGTCGGTAGTAATCAGTTCGAACCAACCGCTTTCCATTTTTCTGAGCGGCAGCAGGCGACTGGAATCGTCAATGTGAAGTTCGACGACCTTGGCTGCAGGCGCCCACAGGCAGAAACGCACCTTTCCATCTTTCTGGACCTCAGCCCCGAAAGGCATGGAATGGCTACGCTTCATGCCGGCGGTCTTGTCTCACTTGGTCCCGTTGGCGTTCTACCAGCAGAGCGAGGGAACGCGCTTGCAAAGGATAAGACGTTCCCGCTTCATACTGAACGCCGGGACTCCGGGAAGTCTGACACGAAGTGTCAACCAGCGCTATCCATCGCATCCCCGACGCCGCGGTGGGAAGCAGGAAGGGGATCTCTTCGTGGTGCGCATTCATCAGCAGCAGGAAATTCTCGTCCGTGATGCGCTCGCCCCGCTCGTCGACTTCATCGACGGCGGAACCCGAGAGGAACATGCCTAATGTACGGGCATGCTCCTGGTTCCACTGTTCGTCTGTCATCTCTCCGCCGTCGGGTTGGAGCCAAAGGATGTCCTTGATGCCAGCGCCTTTGATTGCCCGCCCATGAAAAAAATTCCTTCTCCGGAATACCGGGTGGTTCCTTCTCAAGGCAATCACTTTTTGCAGGAAGGCAAGCAGTTCTGCATCGAGGTTGACGTCGTCCCACTTGAGCCAACTGATTTCATTGTCCTGGCAATAAGCGTTATTGTTGCCATTTTGCGTGTGGCCGAGTTCGTCCCCTGCCAGCAACATGGGGACACCCTGCGAGAAGAGAAGCGTTGCGAGAAAATTTCTCTTCTGCTTCGCTCGCAACGCTTTGATAACCGGGTCTTCACTGGCTCCCTCAGCGCCGCAATTCCAGCTCCGGTTGTTGTCGGTGCCGTCGCGATTTTCTTCGCCGTTCGCCTCGTTGTGTTTCTGGTTATAACTGACGAGGTCCTTGAGGGTGAACCCGTCGTGCGCGGTAACGAAGTTGATGCTGGCGTACGGCCGCCGCCCGCTGCGTTCATAGAGGTCACTCGATCCCGTGATTCGATACGCCAGCTCCCCGATTTGTCCGCCATCACCTTTCCAATACGATCGCAACGCATCGCGGTAGCGATCATTCCATTCTGCCCATCCAACGGGAAACTTGCCGACCTGATAGCCGCCTTCGCCCAGGTCCCAGGGCTCGGCAATCAACTTCACCTGCGATAAGACTGGGTCCTGGTGAATGATGTCGAGAAAGGCCCCGAGCTTGTCCACCTCATGCAGTTCGCGCGCGAGAGTCGCGGCCAGATCGAAGCGGAAACCATCCACGTGCATGTCGAGGACCCAGTAGCGAAGGCTGTCCATAATCAACTGAAGCACCCGCGGATGACGCATGTTCAGCGTGTTCCCGGTGCCGGTATAGTCAATGTAATACCGGGGATTTTCTGCAGCGGTCCGGTAATAGACCGGATTGTCGATGCCCTTGAAGGAGAGCGTTGGGCCAAATTGATTGCCTTCGGCGGTGTGGTTGTACACCACGTCAAGAATGACCTCGATGCCCGCCGAGTGCATGGTTTTCACCATCGTCTTGAACTCGTTGATCGAACCAGTTGAAAGGTAGCGCGACGCCGGAGCGAAAAATCCGATCGAGTTGTACCCCCAGTAGTTTCTTAAACCACGTTCGACGAGCTGGCGATCGTCAATAAAGTAATGGACCGGCATCAACTCGATCGCGCTAATACCAAGTCTTAAGAAGTGATCGATTACGGGAGCTGTGGCCAGGCCTGCATATGTTCCGCGTAGCTGCGCGGCAACTCTGGGATGTTCTATGGTGAAGCCTTTTACGTGGACTTCGTAAATTACGCTCTTATGCCACGGGGTCCGTGGCGGCTGATCAGTCCCCCAGGTAAAGGCTGGATCGACAACCATCGACTTGAGCATGCCGGGAGCGCTGTCTCGCCGATCGAAGGAAAGATCCGCAAGGCGGTGTCCGATTCGATAGCTGAAATGAGAGTCACTCCACTTCAGGTCGCCGACGATCTGCTTGGCATACGGATCGAGCAGAAGTTTATGGCGATTAAAGCGCAGGCCTTGCTCCGGATGGTAGGGCCCGTGAACCCGGTAGCCATAGAGAAGGCCCGGTCTTGCTTCGGGCAGGTAGCAATGCCAGACCTGGTCGGTCTGTTCCGTGATGTTGACGCGATGAAGCTCACGACGCCCCGCCTGATCAAACACACACAACTCAACTCGTTCCGCGTGCTCTGAGAAGAGCGCAAAGTTCACACCTTCCCCATCCCAGGTGGAACCGAGGGGGTAGGGTTTTCCCGGCCAAACGATGGGTCGGGTCTGGATTATCGGGCTTTCTTTTTCGGGAACGATCTCGTGAGGCCTCTTAGCCTTGCGATTTGCGAATTACAAGCCGTGGTTAGTTGCGAATGATCGCAGCAATGTTGCCTCGCAATCGCGACACTTATGGGCCTGGGATTGTTCTGGGTAAGGCCGTTCGTGTCACCGGCCTGCTACCTCCCGTGTCTGAATCTGCGGCCCGCTGGCCTATGCCGACAACTCCTGCCGCTTGCGCTCGACCAACTCGCGCAACTCATCCAGCAAGCGCGCATCGTGCGCGCTGATGGCGTCCACGAAGTACGACAGGTGGGGAATAGCGGAGTCTCCCCTCGAGGCGATCCAGCGCTGGAGACCTTTGACCGCGACCAGCCGGGGCGCTTCCTCAGGGCGGCAGCGCGCCGAGTAGCGGAATGCTTTCCCATTCGGAGTGCGGTCCAGCAGGCCTTTCTTGAAGAGACGATCGAGGGTGGTCATGATCGTGGTATAGGCTTGGCGAACCTTGCCGTCGGCCCGCAACTCCCTGACCGTTACGCTTCCCCGGGACCAGACGAGTTCGAGCATCCGGCGCTCGAGCGGGCCAAGCTGCACGCTCGCGTGGGTGCGCCAGGGAAAGTCAGCCGCGGCAGATGGAAGTGACGTATCAAAGCTGGAAACCGCCGCTTTTCGTCCGAACTGCATGATGGTCCTCCCCACTGGGTTCTCGTCTAAACCTGCCCATCATCGCATTCGATTGTTCGGTAGATGTGAATGTCCAGTGACTGCCAGATGAATTTTTGCCGACAAACTCCCCACAGGCGTGCGTCCGCGTCAGAGATGGTGGATCATAGTCGGCTAGGTTCGCATTATGTCCCAGTCCACAAACCCAACTTTCGCCGGGCAGGTGGCTCCTCTGCTTGTATTGGCCACTCAGTTCCTCAAAGCCGGGCGGCCAGCCGAAGCGATCGCGCCTTTGCGAGATGCAGCTCTTCTGCAACCGTCCAACCCCATCGTCCAGCACGATCTCGGCCTCGCCTGCCTTGAGGTCGGGCTCATCCCGGATGCTATCGCGGCATTGCAGCAGGCCGTCGTCAGCAATCCACGCTATGCCGATGCACATTTCCGGCTCGGGATCGCTTTGGAGAAAGCGGGCAAATTCGGCGCGGCCATCGCTGCTTACGACCGCGCCACAAATCTGCACCCATCCTTGACTGAAGCCTGGTTCCGCGCTGGGGCCCTGGTCTACACACTCGGGCATCGCGAGGCGGCGATTGGGTGTTTCCGGCGCGCGGCCGTCACCGGAGGCCGCACCAGTTTCGGCCGGCTTGGCAAAGCGCGGGCACTGGTGATTGAGGAGCGCAATCAGGAAGCGGAGCAAGTACTGCGAGAGATGCTGGTAGCTGATCCGGAGAATGCCATGGCGTACGACTTACTCGGCAATGTGCTCTCTGAGATTGGCCGTTTCGACGAGGCACGCGCCTGCTTCGAACGTGCCATTGTGATCGCACCGCTGCTGGCGGGAAGCTACTATGACCTCGTCCGGTGCCGGCCCGTCACCAGTGCGGACGGTCTGGTCCAACCGATGCGAACCGCTCTGGCCATACCGGGACTCGATACGGGACAGCGCCTGCGGCTTCACCTCGCCATCGGCAAGGCAGCCGAAGATCTCGGCGACTGCGCTCTGGCCATGCAGCACTTCGACGCCGCAGATAACGTACGCCGCGCCGTAGCCCCGTTTGATTCCAATGCGTTCTCTGCCGAAGTCGAGCGGCTGATTGCCCGCTGCACGCCCGAACTGATCGCTCGGGCTCCTGACCTTGGCAACTGCGATGCGACGCCGCTGCTGATCATCGGAATGCCGCGGTCGGGCACAACTCTCGTCGAGCAGATCGTCTCCATGCATTCCGAAGTCGGGCCCGGAGGCGAGTTGAACTTCTGGAATGAGCGCGGGGCCCAGTGGCACCGCTTCATCTCGCCCGGAGAGGATGGGCCGTTCCTCACCCGGGCAGCGGCAGATTATCTCCGCGTGCTGCGCGCGATTGCACCAAAGGCGGCGCGAGTGAGCGACAAAATGCCGTTCAACTTTCTCTGGGCTGGGCTGGTCCATCTCGCATTCCCGCGCGCCATCATCATTCATTGTCGCCGCGCTGCCGTCGACACGGCGTTGTCCATCCATCAAACGCACTTCCATCCGGGTCTTACGTTTCCGACTGGAGGACCCGAACTAGTGGCGTATTTCCGCGACTACCAACGGCTCACCGATCATTGGCGGCGCGTGCTGCCGGCAGATCGCTTCATCGAGATCAACTACGAGGATCTCACTCACAACCCCGAACCTGCAATTCGACGGATCATCGCAGCCTGTGGCTTGGTGTGGGACGAGGCGTGCCTGCGGCCCGAATCGAATCCGCGCGCTGTGAGGACCCCGAGCAAATGGCAGACCCGGCAGCCGATCTATCGCACGTCTGTCGAGCGCTGGCGCCGCTACGAACCCTGGCTGGGCCCCTTGCGGGCCCTCGCGGACTCCGCATCAAGAACGTGAGCCTACCATCGCTGGCTCCCCGCGATCCGGAGTACCGTCTTTCCCTGATTGACGTCCGGGCTGTAGTCGGCGCTGGCTTTCGCCCGGCGGGCCACTCTGCAGTGCACACCTAGGGCAGCGAGTACGCGCAGATGCTGGAGCAGATGCTGTCCCCCGGGCTGGCGAAGTAAAGAATTCCATTTACGACTTCGGGCGGCATGAACAGCGTGCCATGCGACGAAGGACTCGACCAGAGTAACGCTCCGGTGGCGGCGTCATAGGCGCTGGTGTTGGGATCTGCTGGCGGGTAGCCGCCGTCGATGTAGAGTACGCCATTGGCGATCGAGGGCGAAGTCTTGAAGCCGTATCCGTCAGTGTTGACCATGTCCGACCAGATCAAGGCTCCGGTATTGGCACGCAGCGCGTAGAGGTTATGGTCTGCGCCCTGCAAATAGACGACGCCCTGTGCAATCGCCGGAGGCCACGGGGCTTCCGCTGAACCGCCCCAGTTTCCGGTGCCATACGCATACGACCAGCGAATCGCACCTGTCGCTGCGTTCAGCGCGTATAACGTGGCATTGGTGCCGTTCCAACTCGTTGAAACGTACACAATGCCGCCCGCGACGGAAACGGCGGCCGTATTGTTGGCGCTTAGCGGCGTCGTCCACGCCAAGGCGCCAGTGGATGCCTGGAAGGCATAAACTACGTTCTCAGAGCTGAAGACGTAAACGTATCCTCCCGCAGATGCCATCGAAGTGGCGTCGAAACAGCAGTTGAACACCTCGTAATCCCACAGCAGCGTGCCCGAACTGGCGCTTACGGCATAAAGGCCGTACACGGGGTTCACCCCTCCGTTGGAATACCCTATGTACACGGTCCCATTGGCGAATAAGAGAGGCGCCTGGACACTGGCTTCCGGCAGGCAGTTGCAGGGGTTGGCAAACCGCCATGCTGGCTTTCCGGTTGACGCCCTGAAGGCGCAGACGGCTCCGTAGAGGGTTCCGCCGGTGTCGGTCAAGTCGCACTGGGCGAAGACGCGTCCTTGCCCTGCCGCGATCGCGTTGATGCCGGTATTGCCTCCCGTGCGGGTGCTCCATATTTGAGCTCCGGTACTGCTGTTAAGGGCTACCAGATTGTTGGACTGGCCGGTGACGTAGAGAACGCCCCCGGCAACCGCGAAGTTGGTAACTCCTCCGGCGACACCGGCTGCCCACCGCAACTGCAGCGAGGGCACGTTGGTCCGGTTCAGCGTCGTCTCATTCGGGTTGAAGCTGGTACGGGCGCCGTTGAAGTTGGTTTGTGCCCAGTTTGCCTGGGCGACCGCCATTCCTGCGAGGAATAGGATTAATCCACCAGCTTTGAGGCTAAGGGTCAGGGTGCGGGCGGTCCATCGCAGGGGACCGTCAAGGGCTAAGTTTTTCATTTCTTTACTCCTTCGGCGCGGGCCATGAAGAACGCGGGAGAGTTCTTCTTGCGAGCCGGATTGTGCCGATTGGCCGCGTTCTTGCAAAGTATTCCGGGGTAAAATTGGGGTAAACTTAGGTGCTGTCGGTTGGTGTTTGGACCGGCCTCCCCCCTGGGAAACCAACAACTTTCGGGAGTACGTGGATGGAATCGCCCTCCGCGAAGAATTTACCCTCCGCGGCCCTGCCGCAGGCGGCGAAGCACGCTGTCTCGGAAGCTGCCGTACGCGGCCAGCTGGAGCGGCTGCTTGCCAGCTCTGTTCTTCGAGATTCCGACCTGCTACGCCGCTTCCTGCGCTACATCGTTGAACACACCCTTGCCGGGGAAGGAGACCAGCTGAAGGAGTACCGGCTGGGGGTGGAGGTATTCGACCGCGATGCCTCGTTTGATCCAAAAATTGACCCGGTGGTCAGGATGTCGGCCCGCCGCCTCCGCGCCAAGCTGCATGAGTATTACGAAAACGGGGGTCTAAGGGACGCGGTTCGCATCGAGGTTCCCAGAGGCGCGTATGCCGCGTGTTTTGTCGCGAGTCCTGCGTCGCAGCCGCTTGCAGGCGAGGAAACGCCCGGACCAGGAAAAGCAGAACAAGTGGATCGGGTCAGCCCGGGGAGGGTGCCAGGTGGCTGGAAGTGGAGTTTTGCCGGAACGGCCCTCTTGCTGATCGCCGCGCTGGCGGCCGGGGGATTCTATTACCGTTCGCGCCAGGCGAAGCGCCTGACGGACAAGGACACCGTCGTGATCTCCGATTTCGCCAACAGCACGGGCGATCCTGTATTTGACGACACCTTGAAGACCGCGCTCAGCATTTCCCTACGGCAATCGCCTTTTCTGAATGTGCTTCCTGAAGACGCGGTCGCAAAAACGTTGCAACTGATGGCCCGTCCGGCAGACTCAAAGCTCATGCCTGACGTAGCCCGCGAACTTTGCCAGCGTGCGGGCAGCCAGGCCTACATTGCCGGAGCGATCGGCAGCCTCGGCAGCGAATTCGTGCTGGGATTGAAGGCGGTGAACTGCGAGAACGGCGATACGCTGGCCGAGGAGCAGGCCACCGCGGCTTCGAAGGAGAAGGTCCTGGACACGCTCGGGAGGGTCGCGTCCAAGCTGCGCGGCGAACTGGGCGAATCGCTGGCTACGGTGCAAAAATTGGATGTTCCGCTGGCCGAAGCTACCACTACCTCGCTTGACGCCCTGAAGGCATATAGCCTTGGCGACCGGGCTTACGACCTGAAAGGCCCTGCTGCGGCTTTGCCCTATCATCAACATGCGATTGAACTGGATGCGAATTTTGCCATGGGATACATGGCGTTGGGCAACGAGTACTGGGGGCTTGGCGAGCTGGAGCGAGCCAATGAATATTTCACCAAGGCGTTTCAGGTGCGGCAACATGCAAGCGAGCGGGAAAAGCTGGGAATCACCGCTGCCTACTACTCGAGCGTAACCGGGGAACTGGACAAGGCCGCCCAGGCATATCGGGAGGAGATCGAAAGCTACCCGCGAGGCGGGGCGTACGGCGATCTGGCCGAGATGTATGCCGAAGAAGGGCAGCATGAGAAGGCGGCAGAGATCACCCGGCAAGCCATGCGGCTTAAGCCGGATGAGGCAGGCTGGTACGAGAATCTGGCTCATCGCGCCCTGGCCTTGCAGCGCCTCGCTGAGGCCCGCCAGATCCTCCTGCAGGCGCCGCCGAGCAAGGTCGATAGTCCGCTCTTTCACAACGCTCTCTATGGGCTTGCGTTTCTCGAGGCGGATTCTGCGGCGATGGCGGAACAGGGTCGATGGTTTGCGGACAAGCCCGATTATGAGAGTTGGGGACTTTCGCTCGCCTCGGACACCGAAGCGTATGGCGGCCATCTCCGCGCGGCTCGGAACCTGGTGCAGCGGGCGGTAGACTCCGCGGTGCGGAATGATGGCAAGGAAACTGCGGCAATTTATCTGGCGATCGCGGCTCAGCGTGAAGCCGCGTTCGGGAATCTCGCAGACGCGCGTCAGACCGAAGCCAGGGCTCTGAAGCTCGCTCCAAAGAGCCGGGCGGCGGAGAGCGAGGCGGCATTGGCCTTTGCCATGGCGGGTGATCGGGAGCGTGGTCAATCCCTGGCGAAGGACTTGGAAGAGCGCTTTCCACTCGACACCCAGATGAAGGCAGTCTGGCTACCGGCAATTCGCGCACAGTTGGCTCTGGATCAAAAGAATCCCGCTGCGGCTCTTCATGATACGCAAGGAGTTTCAGAAATCGAGTTTGGCTCGATATCCTTCGTGAACAATGTTTCCTGCCTTTATGAAGGATACGTACGCGGGGAGGCATACCTGGCAGCCGGCCAAGGCAAAGCTGCTGCCAGCGAGTTTCAAACAATTCTCAACCACAGCGGCATTGTCTGGAACTGCTGGACCGGCGCAATGGCCCGGTTAGGACTGGCGCGCGCGAACGCCCTGCAGTTCAGGACCTCTCAGGGTGCGGATGCCGACGCCGCGCGCGTACGCGCGCTGGCCGCTTACGAGGATTTTCTTACGCTGTGGAAAGACGCCGATCCTGAAATCCCTGTCCTGAAACAAGCCAAGGCGGACTACGCGAAGCTCAGGTGACTGCTGGCAAGCTCGCACCCATCTCGACACTGAAGTCGAAAGTCTTGCGGCCGAGAAGTTTGGCATCGAGAAAATCTCCATCCCTTTAACCGAATTTTTATCGGCGCGTCACAGAAGCGTCACGGGACCTCTATACATTCCCGCTAGTAAGTACTAGCGGTGCGGTCGTACTTCGCCCCGATGCCGTACCGCCGGTTTCTATTGCGTGAGGAAAACGATAAGGAGGCAAGGTACATGTCCCGAAAAGCGTCCAACTATAAGCCTCGAACCAGGTCTCGGAACAAGTCCCGCGTCAACCGCCTACGTCCGCTCGCCGGTCTGCTGGCAGCGGGACTGGGCCTGCCTGGGATTGCCGCAGCTCAAAATAACCAGGGCAGCCAATACTACCCGACTTACTCCACCGGCCCGCAGCCAAATGGTTCGTGGGTCGTCAGCGACGGCCAGGTCATCAATCCGGCCGGCATACAGGTAGACCTCGGCAATCAGGTTCGCGCCAAGGCCATCGCGCTGAACCCCAATCGGCGTACTCACACCGCGGCCGTCCTCACCCTGGGCGCGGCCGAGGCCGTCGAGATCTTCGATACCAACACCGGCGTCGTCCTGCAGGACTACATCACACTCGGACAGGACTCCAGCGGCAGCTACAGTGGCATCGCCTACTCGGCCGACGGCACGCATCTGGTTTTCAGCCAGGACAGCAGCAATGTCACGCTGGCCAACGTAACCTCGGAGGGACTGCTCGAAGACAACGCTCAGATCAGCGTTCCTCCGAACAGCTCTTTCATAACCTGCTTCCCAAACAGCCCAGCCGGCTCTTACGACCGTCCCTGTGGCACGTTCTACAGCCCCAGCACCTCTTATCCCGGGGGCGTGGCCATCTCGCAGGACGGCAATAGCGCCTACGCGCTTCTGAACCAGAACGATACGCTCACCAAGATTGACCTCACTACGAAGCAGCAGGGTACACAGATCAGGGTCGGAAATGCCCCGCACAGCATCTTGATCAACAACACCGGCACCACCGCCTACGTCAGCAATGAGGGCGGCCGGGCGGCAACCGAGTCCGATTTCCAGATCTACTCCGCCGGCACTGAAATCGTCGCCGATCAGGTAGTGGGCGCCGCAGTCACCGGTACCGTTTCTGTGGTTGATTTGCCTTCCATGACGGTCACCGCCACCATTTCGACTGGTCTGCACCCGACCGGGATGGCTTTCTACGGACGGTACCTCCTGGTGGCCAACACCTACGCCGATACCATCTCGGTCATCGACACGACTAACAACGTGGTAGTACGCACGATCAATCTTGGTCTGCCGATCGGCGTGCCCGGCTCAGGCCAGGCAGCCTACGGCGCCGCGCCTAACTCGATCGCGGTTGATGCCAAGAATGGCGTCGCCTATGTGGCGCTGTACAACGCCAACGCGATCGCTGTAGTCAACCTCAGCAACGCCGCCAAGCGGCCTGTCCTGGGCTTGATCCCGGTAGCCTATGCACCGAGTTCGGTTGTGCTCGACAGAACTACCAATGTGCTCCTCGTTGCCAACGACAAGGGCATTGGGGCGCGTTATTCCTTCGAGTGCGACTATGGCGTCTGCGACTACAACACTCACCAGGACAATGGCACGGTCAGCATCGTTCCTGTGCCGAATGACAGGACCCTGCAAACCATGACGCGGCAGGTCTTCCAAAACAACCACTGGGATCTGACGAGAAACATCGAGTCCGCCAGCGGTGGTAACCCGAAGGCTAAACCCGTCGCCATCCCCGCTAAGATCGGCGATCCGTCCCTGATCAAGCACGTTTTCCTGATCATCCGCGAGAACCGCACCTATGATCAGGTTTTGGGTGACGTGGCCGCCGGCAACGGCGATACCTCGCTGGCAGTGTTCGGTGGCCAGGACACGCCGAACGTGCACAACCTCATCACACGCTTCCCACTCCTGGACAACTTCTACGACCCCAGCCGCCAGTCGGCCGACGGTCATCAGTGGATCACCGAGGCCCTGGCGCCCTACGCCGACGATATCCAATCGCCTGACTGGATTCGCAGCTATCCGGGCGGCAACGCCGGTGATGCGCTGGCGTATCAGAACAAGGGCTTCTTGTTCTCGGAGGCGGCAGCCGCCGGTCTGGGAGTAAAGATCTACGGCGAATACGTCGAGTACGACACCTTCCTGCAGCCGAACGGTTCCACCCAGGAGCCGAGCTGGAGCGAGTTTTACGCCGACTCGCAGTGCTTCGAGGGAGGCCCTGATTGCGGACCCCCCGGAAGCCCGGGCGAGACCACGCTCTACTTTCAGAATACGGTCCAGGCACATTCCTCTGTGCCCGCCGTGTATGACCACCTGATTCCCAACTTCCCGATTTTCGATCTGAACATTCCCGACCAGTTCCGCGTCGATCTGTGGGTGCAGGACTTCAACAAGGACGTCGCAGCTGGCACGGTGCCCGCGTTGAGCATCCTCTGGATCATGGACGACCACACCGGCGGCCCGCCCACTCCGGACGCTGAACAGGCCGATAACGACTTAGCCGTCGGCCGTATCATCGACTACATCAGCCACAGCAACGTGTGGTCATCGTCGGCCATCTTTATCGAGGAAGACGACGCGCAGAACGGCGTTGATCATGTCGACGGTCATCGCAGCCCCGGTTACGTCGTTAGTCCCTATGCCGTGCAGAGCGGACCCACCGACCATACCTACTACACCCAGGTCAACATGACCCGGACGATGGAGCAGATCCTCGGCCTGCCGACCATGAACCAGTTCGATCTCGTGGCATCGCCTATGAGACCGGACTTCACCAACAGTCCGCCCCAGCAGAACTTCCAGCCTTGGGTGCACCTGCCGAATGAAGTCCCGCTGAATCAGGGCGTGGGAGATAAGTCCGCCCCCGAGCCCACCACTCCCAGAGGCAAGGCCCTGAAGGCAGCTTGGCTCCAGAAGAAGTCACAGATCTTCGCCGGCAAAATGACCAAGCCTGATTCCGAAGATCCCGACACCGTGAATCACTTCAACTGGTACATGTCTACCGGGTTTACCCGGCCCTATCCTGGCGAAAGCACGGTTCGGCCTCCAAGCGACTTCAAGAAGGCGGCGCCCCGAACCGCCGACTTGGACGACTAACAAGTATTTCGCTTGCAACCGCCCTCTTCCCGACGAACGGGGAGAGGGTTTTTTCATGGCAAGAACGACCTCAACTTGGGATCTTGCCGCTCCAGCGCAACTCGTGCACAGAAGGATGGCCCAACGCGAGTGGAGACATCAACTGCGAGAAAAACGAAGAGGAGTGAAATACTCGTGGCGCATGTTGGCGCATCTGCCTGGTAGATGAACTGCTACTCTCACGTGCAGCCATGACTCCAGAAGAACACAATCGCGCAAAAGTGCTCGTAGACAAGATACAAGCCGAGCGTAATCATGCGAACTTCCTCACCCTCGTGCAGGAACTAAACGAAATCCTCAAGCGGAAAGAGCTGCGCATAGTCGCCACTGCCAACGGTCCTATCAATAAGTATTCGCACCACTAGTGAGAACGCGCTCGTGGCGCATGTTGGCGCATCTGCGTCGGGCACGAACTGTTACACTCACTCCCCTTGCAGTCATGACTCCAGAAGAACAGGATCGCGTTAAGGTCCTCGTCGATAAGATTCAGCTCGAGCGCGATCACGCGAAGTTCCTGGCGCTCGTGTAGGAACTGAACGACCTCCTCAAACGCAAGGAGCTTCGCATATCCGAGACGGACGGGAATTTTTCGGGGAATTGACCACTACCGTCTGAAAGTAGTCTCCCAGCTTCTCGAATCTCTACGGCTGTTCCGCGTGCCGGAAGAATTCCGCCATCGGCGACCCATCATCAGCCCAGCCCAAATTAGAAGTAGGCAACCCCAGCCCTTGCGCGATCAGCCGCAAAATGTCACCTGCATCGTAGCTGCTGTTGTAGTTGCGGAGGTCGCCGCCCTGCGATTTGTAGTGTTTCTTGCTATAGGGGCTGACCACGACCAGTTCCACCTGGCCGCCGCAGCCGAGGCCTTCGGTGGTGGTCTCGCAATTCGGGTTTCCGCTGTCCGCATTCTCATCGAACACGACGATCAGCAACCCGTTCCCTCCGGGCTGAAAATACGAGCTTGCCAGTAGAGGGCCGATCTCTTTCTTCAGCCAGTTGTCGAAGGTCCCAACGGAGCAGTCATGCGCGTCATCGCAGCCATTCGGCACCAGCCATGAGAGCGTGGGCAGCGCATGATTGGTCAGGTCCCTGGAAAATTGGCTGAAGCACACGTAATGGTTGGTCTCTTTGTTGACGGTGGTCATATATTCGAGCGGATCGTGACGAACGTAGTAGGCCCCCGAATTTACGCCTTTGCAGTTCGAGACGGCGGGAAGGTTCTCCACGTAATCCTTCCAGGTTCCACCAGCGGTCTGAACTTCCAGCGCAATGTTATTCTGCGTAACCGGAAAGTTTTGCGGCGTTTCACTGTCGTTGTCGGTCAGAATGTACCCGGTGGTCACGTTGAAATAATTGCCAATCGAAGGATGCGTGTCTGAGTAATAGTTCACTCCCAGGCCGTAGGCATTAGCCAGGGAAGTCAAATAGGGCATGTTCGCAGAATTGTAAGTCGTACTGTAGTTCTGATTTTCACCCAGCACGATCACCACATTCCCGAACGGCGGCAGCGTCTGACTGCAGGCCGCGGGAAGGAGGACACCTGCACTCAGCAGCACCGCCGCGTACAGCTTGCATCTGTTGCTTAGACCATTCACGGGTAACCCTCGAATTGAGATTCTTGTGACAGTGACACCTCAGCGGCTGCAACTGTGCGGCAGCCAGCGAACAGTTCCATGTTAATAACTGCTCCCGCCCCTGCCAACAACTTGTCTGAAAGGTCCGCCCAACCCAGCAGGTGGCTCTGCGGGGAAAGGGAGTGCTTAATAACTCAGGTCCTCAAGGCTGGCCAAGGACTGTCCGGCGGGACCGTCCCAGGACCTCCTCGATGTGTTCACTAAAAACGGCAGGGCTCAGCCCCGCCGTTTTCCTCTTTCCTGCCTAACACGGCCCCGCCCCGGCGCCACCCAAATGAAGCGTGATGCCAACAGGCTTTGATGGAATGCCATTCGCTATCACAACCATGGTGCCATCACCAGCCTCAAAGCCTTGCGGGATGACATCGAACTCAGTACTCACGATCGCCCCTCCCGTGGCCACTGCCATGGTGCTGAAGTCATGGGTGCGGGCGAAGAATTGGTGTCCCGAGATCGTGTTAGTGAACAGAACCAACGGGTAGTTGGTGGCAGACTGGGCATCATCCCCGTAGGCGGCGCCTTGGGAAAGACCGTTGAACTGGGTCCCGGTGACGGTATACGTGCAATTCTCGTACACATCCGCCGGGTAAGTCGAGATCGTGGGCTGCCACTCCGGCTTGTAGATTCCCGCGGGATAAAAGAACCATATTTGGGGAATTTTCCCTTGGGTGAACAGAACGCTGCCGTCCGGCAGGGCCAGCATGCGCCCATCCTCCGTACTAACGTTGCCTAGACCTGCGGGCGGCGCAATCTTGTGGAGCTTGGTTCCATTAAATGTGTAGAAGGTGCTGGGTTTGCCATTGATGCCGGGGTTGGTATCCACTAGCACGTCGCCGTCTATCAGAATGGAGGCTGGAGCGTCGGCCGAATCGTGCGCGCCGGGAAAGTCGGGTCCGGCTGTCCAGCTTCCGGAGGCGGTGTCGTAAATTGCGGTGTGGCCGGGCAGACCCTTGCACTTGTTCGCACCGGTTGCGAAGACCGTGCCGTCATAGCGTAAGACGGCCGGCCCAATTTCGTGGGAAGGCTTTCCGCCGCTGCAACCGTCTTCGTCTGAGTCCCACAGTTGCACCCCGGTCCCGCTTCCCGGGCCGCTCGACCACACTCCTGTGGCCGGATTGTAAATCTCATAGTTCGTGCCGGTGGGGTCGCTCGGAACGCCGACGTAGGTGTCCACGGTCAGCAAGTTTCCGTTGGGTAGCAGAGTCCATCCTTCTTCCGTGTTCTGGTCGAACTTCCCGATGTATCCCTTGGTAGATGTAAGGACCTTCCAACCCAGGATGCCCGGCTCGAACAGAGCCGCCTGAGGAGGCGGCCCTGAGGTGCTGCAGGTCTTGATTGGGCACTTGTTTGCCATCATGAATGTCCCGTCGGGCAAAACTACGCTCTGGACGTCCCCGATTTGAGTCCAGCCCATGGGAGGAAAAACCTGTGTCCAGGTGCCCAGTGGGCCCGCGGTCGGATCATAAATCGCGCCCTCGGTGGTCCAGTCTTTCGATCCACTGTTGTATTCGCCCCCCTCCACAATGACGCGGCCATCGGTCAATACGGCGGATGCGAAGAAGAGTGGAGCATAGTTCATCGAGCCAGGGAACGGCTTCACTTTGGTCAGAGTCGCCGCGGGGTAGGAAAGTGAATTGTGCGGCGGCGGAACCAGCTTCCACCAGTTGGAGGTGTTGAATTGTTGCACCAGCACCGTG
>Ga0335081_10008242_pt1 | contig 16699 bp, 17 predicted proteins | sample Lox_Sample_35_FD_206713 | JGI IMG/M metagenome (GOLD analysis project Ga0335081, IMG submission 206713) | Soil microbial communities from Loxahatchee National Wildlife Refuge, Florida, United States - Lox_Sample_3.5 | ecosystem: Environmental > Terrestrial > Soil > Wetlands | place: USA... | reverse complement strand
GGGCGCGTGCCCATCGGCAGCCCGTCGAGAGCAGTGAAGCCCATCGTGCTTTCAACGCTCCGGCCGTCGGCAAGCGCGCACATCGATGCGCCGCTGCCGAGATGGGCAATGATGACGCGTCCCTTCGCGGCGGCCGGCGCGAGGTCGCGCAGGCGAGCGGCAACGTATTCGTAGGAAAGTCCATGAAAGCCGTAGCGGCGAACGCCCTCGCGATAGTAGCGTTCAGGAATCGCGTAGCGGTCGGCGACCGGTTTGTGCGTGCGGTGGAAAGCCGTATCGAAACAGGCGACTTGGGGCAATTCCGGGCGACGAACATGCAACGCTTGGATGGCCGCGAGGTTATTGGGTTGATGCAGAGGCGCAAGCGGGCTCAATTGTTCCAGGCGCGCCAGCACGTTGGCGTCAACCAGGATAGGGTGGTCGTAGTCAGGACCGCCATGAACGACGCGGTGGCCTACGGCGATCAGATCGATGGCCTGTGTTTGCCGCAACCACTCTCCGGCAACGGTCATTGCGGCAGCGACATCGGCAATTTCAGACGCTGCGTAGGCTTTGTCGACAAGCTGCGATCCATCCTGTCCCGCGGCGCGCAGCCGCGGTTGCGTGCCGATGCCGTCGATCTGTCCCTTGATCAGCCGCCGCGGATCGCCACGTTCTGAAAGCCCGAAGATCTGGAATTTGACGCTGGAGGAGCCGGCGTTGACGACAAGAATCGCCTGCATGGCGGATCACGCCGCCGGCACTGCGACGGAACTTCGGCGTGCCGCGGCGTAGAGCACGGCGGCTGCGCACGACGCCATCCGGCTGCGCACCGAATCCGCGCGCGAGGTCAGCACGATAGGCACGCGCGCGCCCAGCACCAGGCCCGCCGAGTCCGCCTTTGACAGGTAGATGAGATTTTTCGCCAGCATGTTGCCGGCCTCGAGATCGGGCACGACCAGAATTTGCGCCCGGCCGGCGACCGGAGAATGAATACCCTTTATTCGAGCTGCCGCCGGATCGATAGCATTGTCGAAGGCGAGCGGGCCGTCCAGGATGCCTCCGGTGATTTGTCCGCGGTCAGCCATTTTGCATAGCGCCGCGGCATCGATGGTCGACGGGATCTTGGCGGTGACCGTTTCGACCGCGGAGAGAATGGCAACGCGCGGCGTGCCCAGTCCCACGGCCGCAAACAGATCGATAGCGTTCTGCACAATGTCGTGCTTGGCGTCGAGGTCGGGAAAGATATTAACCGCGGCGTCGGTGATGAACAGCGTTTCAGGGTAGGTCGGGACATCCACGATGAAGACGTGGCTGATCCGCCGGGCGGTACGCAGGCCAGTGCTCGCGGCGGTGACGGCACGCATGAGTTCATCCGTATGCAAACTGCCTTTCATCAGCAGTTCGCCACGTCCGGCCCTGATCAACTCCACCGCTTTTGCTGCCGCCTCGTCGCTGTGAGCGACGTCGACCAGGTCGAACTTGCCGATCTCCAGTTTGTGTTCGCGGGCAACGGCATTGATCTTCGGCGCGGGCCCGACCAGAAGCGGCGCAATCAGGCCGATGTTGGCTGCCTCGATCGCGCCGCGCAGCGAGGGTTCGTCGCACGGATGCACGACGACGGCATTCACCCCGGCCACACGCTGCGCCTGGGCAATGAGCCGGTCGTACTTCGAGTCAGACTTCTCGGTCGCTACCGCTCGCACTTTCATGACGCTTTCGCTACCGGGCTGTTCGCGATTGTCGGACGCAAGGGCGTTTTTTCTGACCGCATGCCCTGCTTATCCACGCGAAACAGCCGGCCAAGCCGCTCGATGCGCTGCAGGTCTTGATCGGAATATTCACCGCGGGCGTTGAGGACCTGATTGATCAGATCGAACGCCTTCTGGCGCGCAGCGGCGTCCTCGGGAAGCATCGAAGGAATGGCGGCGAGGGCAGCTTCGGTGTCGATCTGCAGCATCTCGAACTGCTCGCGCACCGTCGCCTTGAACGCGGCGAGGGGGGTGTCGCTGAGCGTTTGCCGGATGCGGCGCACCGCCTCGAAGCCACGTTCGTCGACCGCGGCCCGATCCAGGCCGACGAAGAGCAGGGCCCGGATTGTGGCCTCGCGCAGGCCTCCGGTCCGCATTTGCGATCTCAGCTCGGCGATCCGCTTTTCGGTGAACTCGTGATGAAGGGCGCTTTTCGCGGCCTGACGCAGCGGCGCCGTGGCCGCCGGATCGACGCCCAACGCAGCCTGAAGTGTGGGTGATCCATAGGTCGCCATGAACAGACGCTCGGCTGCGGCTTCATTGAATTCGCGCCAGGTGTCAAGCGCTGCGACGATCTGTTTGGATACCGTCTCCTGCATGGCAATGAACGGGTTGTCGGCGGAAGCCGGCCGCCGATTGTTGCGCACCTGCTCGGCCATGCTGGCGACCGGCGCCATCAGCGGGTTGGCGTTGGAAAAGGCCTCGTATTGCAGCCGCAACGGATGCATTTGCCGCATCAGATCCGCGAAGGGCGGGTTGACGACGGCGCGGACGAAAGGCTGCACAAAAGTGCGATAGAGTGCGAGATTCGTCTGCGACACCCGGTCGACGGCAGCGAAACAACGCTCATCGGCGGCATCATTGCCGCCGAGCGCGCGGATGTCGTCCAACGTGCGCACCTCGCAACGCATCACCCAATCGCCGCTCACAAGATCGGCGCTGGCAGTCGCTTCCGTCTTGCGCTCAAACAGGGCCTCGTAGAGGCCGGGCGGCAACGTATCGATCAGATCGATGTTGCTCGAGAACTCGTCGTGTTCCTTGCGCGCCACCCTGCCAGAAACAAAGATGCCCAAGTGGCCGGTGCTCTCATGGACTGAATAGACGATGGTCTGGCCGTAGGCGCGGATTTCGTCCACGTCCTGATAGAGATCGAGGATCCACCCGAGCGCCTGCTGCGGCGGCGTGATGTTGTCGCCCTCCGAGCAAAATACGACGATCGGCGAGCGGATATTGCGGAGGTCGACGGCCAGCCCGTCCGACGTTTGAATCTTGCCGGCGGCGAGATTGTTGCCGACGAACAATTCATCGACGATAAACTGGATCTCCGCGGCGTTGAGATTGACGTGGCCGCCCCACCAGCGCTCAAAATCGAGATAGCGAGGCGCCTCAGTGTCGATCTTGGAATAGAGATTGTACTGCTTGGTCCAGAGCGTGTTGGCCGGGTTCTGGTTCTCGAAATTCTGCACCAGCCAGGCGCCGTCAAATTTGCCGCTGCCGAGATCGCTGGTGAGTGCGGTCAGCCAGCTGCCGCCCAGGAGCCCGCCGCTGTAACGCATGGGGTTCTTCCCATGCACGCCCTGCCAATAGGAGAGGGGCGAGCCGGCAATGATGATCGGACCGAACAGATCGGGGCGTATGGCGGCGAGCATCATCACCGCCCAGCCGGCCTGACAATTGCCGACCACGCAGGGTTTGCCGTCGGCTTGTGGATGGAGCTCCGCGACTTTCTCCAGGAACACCGCCTCCGCGCGCGCGATGTCCTCGATGGTCTGGCCCGGCATCGGCTCGGGCAGGAAGCCGATGAAGTAGCACGGATGGCCGGCCTTGAAGGCGACCCCGATCTCGCTGTCCGCCTTGAAGCCGCCGATGCCGGGACCATGCCCTGCGCGCGGATCGACAATAACGAACGGCCGGCGCGTCAGGTCTATTTCTGTGCCGGCAGGCGGGATAACGCGCACGAGGCCGTAGTTGACCGGCCGGTCGAGCTGGCGGCCGTCGATGACAAGCTCGACCTCATAGTCGAGCACATGCGGGGCGGTCTCCGCCAGATGTTCGCGATACTGGTTGCCACGCTGCCGCATGACATCCCAGAACAGGATGCTGCGCTGCGCAGCGTCGACGGCGTATTCGAACGCCGGAGCCAACAAGCCCAATGACGACTTGTCGAGCACTGGCAAAGCAGAAGGATTTTCGCGTTCCGTCATCGTATCGATCCTTTGTATCCGAGTTGGAGGCCGCGAAATCCGAGTTCAGCCGCGAATCCGGAGTCACTTTGATCAATCGGTAAAGGAGATTATATTTTTAATATGACCCTTTCTTGGCCAGTGCCTAAAAATAGCGCCAAAAGTCAAAGCGGCTTTGACCTAGATCAAACGAGACCAGGGGAACTCTTGTCAAAATGTAAGTCTTAGTTTCGTGCGCAATTTCTGTGTGCACGAGTACAATCCGGGAGGACGATCATGACGGGCAAGGTAACAGGTGAAACAACGAAACCGGCGGCCTTGGGACCGGCGCAAATGCTTGAATTCGGCAAGGAGCGCACCGACGCGATGATCAGGGTGCAGAAGGAACTCCTTGAGGCCTATCAGGAGGCCAGCAAGGCCTGGGTGAGCCGGGTACAATCGGAAGTAGAATTCTGGTCTGAGTTGGCAGGCAAGCTGGCGGCAACCCGCTCCGTTCCCGAGGGGCTAGGCACCTGTAGCGACAGCATCGCGCATCGGCTCGAGATGGCGGCGGAAGACGGCCGGCGGATGTTCGAAGAGGGTCAGAAGGTGATTGCGGCCGTTACCCGTTCGTTGTCCAACGGGTTGTCCAAAACGACGTGAGAGGCGGCGTGTCGGCGGCGAAGAACAAGACCGGGAGGAACGCATGCAACACCGCGAGCAGCAGGGTCGCGCGGAGCCAGACCAAGTTTATCCCGCGCAGCAAATACCACAGGATTGGGCCCGATTGATACGCAAGCTGCGATGGATTGGTCTGGAAGGAGAAGCAGAGCGTCTCGAATTCGCAGTGAGTACGCTACCGCCCGAAAAGCGGGGCACCGTATCTTGCGGGCCGTTCAATACCGACTAGCGTGTCGGGTTTGAAATAGACCACGCCGGCGGCCGCTGGGCCGGAGCGATCAGAGCCGCGCGAACGGCCTGCGGATTTGGCGGAGCACGCGTGCAAAACAGTCGGCACGGAAACGGACGGACCGGACGTGCAAACGATCTCGCTTGAACAATCAGTCGCGATGATTCCGGACGGCGCCAGCCTGATGATCGGCGGCTTCATGGCTGTTGGCACGCCGGAGCGGATGATTGATGAGATTGTCCGGCAGAACAAGCGAGACCTCACGGTGATCGCCAATGATACGGCATCTCCCGGGCACGGAATTGGCAAGCTGGTCGCAGCCAAACAGGTGCGCAAGGCCATCGTGAGCCATATCGGCCTCAACCCGGAAACGCAGCGCCAGATGATGGCCGGCCAGATGGAGGTCGAGCTCGTCCCGCAAGGCACGCTGATCGAGCGGATCCGCGCCGGCGGCTACGGCCTGGGCGGAATTCTGACGCCGACCGGCATCGGCACGCAGGTGGAGACCGGCAAGCAGCAGGTCAAAGTCGGCGGCAAAAGCTACTTGCTCGAAGTCGCGCTGCGCGCGGATTTTGCCCTGGTGCAGGCATTCCTTGCCGATTACGTGGGCAATCTGAGCTATGCGCTGACCGCGCGCAACTTTAATCCGATTGTCGCAATGGCGGCCGATACGGTCCTCGCCAGTAGCGATAACATCGTTCCCACCGGAGTGATTTCTCCGGATCACGTCATGACGCCGGCGCCGGTTGTCGACTATCTCGTCGTCAATCCATGAGGTCCGCGTGGAACCGCAAGTCATCATCGCACGCCGCATCGCCCGGGAACTCGCCAGCGGCATGCTTGTCAATCTCGGCATCGGAATCCCGACGCTGGTTGCAAACTACTTGCCCGAGCGTGTGCATGTATTCTTCCAGTCCGAGAACGGACTGATCGGCACCGGCGCCCCGCCCGAGGAGGGCATGGCGCATCCGACATTGACCGATGCGGGCGGTCGTCCGGTGACGGCGCTCCCCGGCGCCAGCACCTTCGACAGCGCCATGTCGTTCGGGCTCATCCGCGGCGGCCACCTCGACCTCACCGTGCTTGGTGGGCTTGAGGTCGATCAAGACGGACACCTCGCCAACTGGATGATCCCCGGCAAGATGGTGCCGGGCATGGGCGGCGCCATGGATCTGGTGACCGGCGCCAAGCGGGTCATCGTGGCGATGCAACATACAGTCAAGGGCGCCTCGAAGGTCGTCGCCAAATGCCGATTGCCGATCACATCATTGCGCTCGGTGGACTTGGTCGTGACTGAACTGGCGGTGATCGCGTTTGGCGGCGGTCAAGCCTCTCTGCTTGAGACCGGGCCGGGAGTATCCGTCGCTCAGGTCATTGCCGCGACTGGGGCACGGCTGAACATTCCCTCGCAGGTTCCTGAGATGACGCTCTGAACGACCCTTTTTGCGCAAGTGAGGATGGTGAGATGACCTCAGCAAAGCCGGAGTCGAAGACGAAGGAAGGTCAAGGGAAGGGCGCTGCCATTCCGACGGCAAGAGCCAAGCTCCTGGAGGGCAAGAGGGGCCTGATCGTCGGTATCGCCAATGAAAATTCGATCGCGTGGGGCTGCGCCAAGGCGTTCCGGGCTTTCGGCGCCGAGCTTGCCGTGACCTATCTCAACGACAAAGCCAAGAAATACGTCGAGCCGCTCGCCGAAGCGCTTGAAGCTCCGATCGTCATGCCGCTCGATGTGAATGTCGCCGGCGAGATGGAGGCGGTCTTTGCGCGCATCGGTCGGGAGTGGGGCAAGCTGGATTTCGTCGTGCATTCGATCGCTTTTTCGCCGAAGGAGGCGCTGCAGGGGCGCGTCGTCGACGTTACGCGCGATGGCTTTCTGACGACAATGGACGTGTCATGCTGGACCTTCATCCGCATGGCGCATCTGGCCGAACCGCTCATGCGCCAGGGTGGCACTCTGTTCACGATGACCTACTATGGCAGCCAGATGGTCGTTGAAAATTACAACATCATGGGGGTGGCCAAGGCCGCCCTGGAGAGCGCGGTGCGCTACCTCGCCGCCGAGCTCGGGCCGAAGGGCATTCGCGTGCACGCGATCTCTCCCGGCCCGCTCGCCACGCGCGCGGCATCGGGCATCCCGGAATTCGATGCGCTGCTCGACAAGGCCAAGGCCAAGGCGCCGGCCCGAAGCCTGGTGAGCATCGAGGATGTGGGTGTCGCCACTGCCTTTCTGGCTCACGACGCCGCGCGTCTGATCACCGGCGAAACTCTTTATATTGACGGCGGTTATCACATTATCGACTAGCTTGCCGTCTAAGGTCTGCGATGCGCGAATGGGCAAAGCCCATGGCGGATCGTTGATCTTTGTCAATCATTTGCGACATTGACTCGGTTACCGAAATCGAAAGCGGATCGAACAGGGAGAGCCTGACATGAAAGCGAGTGTGGTCGCGTTGGTCGGATTGGGCGCATTGGCGGCGGCAACCAGCGCCGACGCGCAAGGTTTGAATTTCACCGGCCAATATCGTTGCGTGCAGAACTGCGCTGGGCCGGGCCCGGCGTTTGTGACCCAGAATGGCTGGGACCTCAATCTCGTAAACGAAATTGGCCAGCCGACGCGGGCGTGGATCGACTGGCCCGGTCATATCTGGACCCAGTCCTGGAACCTGGGCGCCGTGCTTTCGCCCGACGGAGCGATCATCCAATTCGACAATGGCGCCGTGTGGGAGCGGGTCGAGCCGGAGGTGGTGCTCAGGCGCCGAGGTTAGCATAGGGCGCGCTCCTTAGCATCCTTGCACCGGCGGCCGCAGGATCGCCGGCGTCGGCGTGGAAGTTCTAACGTAGCGGCTTGTGTCCGCCCGCGGGATTTGCCGCAGCGCGGGCATTGCTCTTTTATATATCGACCGGCGGCCAGCCTCGCTCCTGTTTTGACGAGCGCCGGTTTTGGCGGATATTCGATGCTTGTGACGTCCGACCGGGCAAGGCAAAAGGTGTATTTCCTCCTGCTGGCGATCGAGGCCGCAGGGGCGATGGCGATTCTGTGGCATGGTTTACCGCTATACCGAAGGATGCTGTCGGGCGGGGTCGCGTTTGAACAGGCTGACGCGAGCAGCGTGACCTGGGCGGTCATCGGAATCGTACTGATCCAAACGGCGTACTGGGCTTCGACCTTCAAGGTTTTTCCGCTGCTGTCGGTTCCTCGCCACGTGCTGGCCGGGCATGCAGCGTTGTTTCTGGCGCGGCTGAATTTCGTCTTCGTGAGCAGCCTGTTCGCGGTCGTGGTTTTTTCCAAGCCTGTCGACCTCGAATTTGTAGCGTGGCGGGCCGCGACGCTTGTGGCGGTATTGTTCTCGATGTTCTGCTTCAGCCTCGAACTGGAGCGGTTGAGCCGACGTCTGCTGGGCGACTAGGGCGGGGCCGGCGGTTCGTCGTCGGGTTCACGCTTCAAGTGCCAGGAGCAGGCCGCCGGCTGAAATTGTCGATGATCATGAAGATGCTCACCAGCGCTACCCAGGCCGGGAACACAAAGGCGCTCCAGCTGATGTAGTAGCTGCCGAGCAGGACCAGCAGCGCCAAGGCGTATCCGGAAATTGCCAGCCAGCGCGGAGCGATGCCGGTGTAAAGGAAGACCGTCGACGAAGTAATCATGAAGACGGTGGCCATCTTGACCAGATAAACGTTGATCGCCGTATAGGCGGCGGCGCGGGCGAAGTGGAACGTCGGCGAGCCGATCAACTCTTCCGGTTTCATTTCGAAGGCAATCAGTATCCCGCCGGCAAGCGTGGATACAAGAAACAGCATGCCCAGATACAAGAGACCGCTGCCGAAGAATATGGTGGCGAAGAAGCGATCTTCCATTGGCCCCAACCGGTCGCGCAGCACCCCGATAAACCAAAGGAATGCGACGCCGGCGAAGGGGATGAGATTGATCGCCAGCGCGACCGTGTCCGCGCTGGTGCGAAGCCATTCGCCCGTTTCCTGACGATCGGCCGGCACGGAACTGCGCAGCAGCGAGAAAGCGGCGATCAGCAGGATTGAAAACAGCAGCCCCGCGATCGCGGCGGCGCTGGGAGTCTTCAAGCGTGCTCCGGTGAGGGGTTTATCGGACATCGTCGTCTACCTCCTCTCCGGCAAGGACGCTTTCGGCGTCAGGGCGCCTACGATCTACCCGCCGCGGCCAGGTCGCTTGCCGCTTTGGCCAAGGCCTGCGGCGAGATCAGCCTTTGCCCGACGAGGACACCGTCGTATTTCTTCGCGACTTCCTTGAAGCGCCGCTCCCAAACATTCTCGAAGAGCACGATGATCGCCGAGTGATCGGCGGGCAGTTTCTGTGCGATACGCTGAATGTCGCCGGCGGAGAGTCCAAAGTCGCCGGCGGCTGCCGCGCGGATTGCCGCTTCGGCTTTCGATCGGGCCAAATCAGGGCTGCCGACACTGCGGCTGGTGATCGCCGCAAGCACTGCGTTGATCGCAGCCGCGTCCTCGCCCCCATGCAGGCGACTTCCCTCCATGCCGGTGACGTTGTTGTCCTTGTCCTTGCGCAGAAAAATAAACGCATCGGGCCGGACGTCGCCGCGCGACCAAATGTCCTGCAGTTCGGTCAAAAAATCATAGGGCAGGAGGAGCCCCGGAAACTGGGTAATCATGAGATTCAGTGAACCAAAGCGTTCAAAGTGAAAACGGGTCAGCTTCGCATCGGCAACGGCTTTGCGCCTGGCAGGCTTCCGGCCGCGGATGAAAATCGCCAGGTGATCTAGTTTCGGGTTCTTCTTGAGGTCGCCGCCCATGACTTGGTGCCAATGTTCCTCGAAGGTCCTACGCGGCATGAAAGCCTTGCTCATGTGCACATACGGGTCTTGAAAATAGACGTAGTCCCGGTCCACTCCCAAGACCACGATGTAGTGGCCGTCATCCCAATCCTCCGCGGCTGACTTGGCCGAGTTCTTCTCGCTGCGCCAGACCTGGGCCAGGGCAATGACCGGATCGCCGTTCGCCGTGAAACGCCCGATCTCATCGAGAGTAAGATTTTCCTTGAGCTCGGCTTCGAAGCCCAAGGACTGCGCGCCCTTCACGATATTTTCCGGGTAGGTTCCCTCTTCCGGCGTCGTGCGCAAGAGCTTCATCAGCTCGGCTTCGCCGACCTCCTTGCCCCAATAGCTGAGCACTGCCTGCAGCGCGCTAGCACCGCAAGAGTACTCGGTGCCCTGGCGGGTTCTGGTCAGCAGCTGAAATTGACCCATGGGCGTGCCCTCGGAATCAAAAACAACATCTAATCACAAATGCCGACAACGCGATTGATTTGCGTCAAGACCGGCGGCGGTATCACGGCGGCGCCTTGATCGATTGAGAGAGCGTGACCAGGTTGACCGGGATCACGCGGATGATGCCGCCGCGCGGGCTGTCGATATCGGCGATGAGCAAGAACGCAATTGACACGACGACCGGGATGACGAGAAGCAGCAGCACGCGTTTGCTGCGCTCGCCATAGCCGAGCAGCAGATTGCAAGCGATCGCGATTAATGCCATCAACGCCCAGGCCGCAGGCGGAATCCGATTCCACCAAGCCGCTTGCGTGTAGCCTTGCGAGTTCAGCACGTCGTTCATGCCGGAAACGGCGAGGGCTCGCACCGGCGTCGGTTGCGCGTTGGCGGCAGGCCAGATGGCGGACCAAAGTTCGGCCTGTAGTTTTGCGGTATCGGCGCTGATCCGGCTGATCTCGCGCCGGTCAACGGTTTCGTAGAAGGAGATGCGCTGGTCGAGATATCGCCGCAGCAGCTCGCGCACATTCGCAGCGTTTTCCGCTGGCAGCAAATCGGCGCGCAAGAACTCGGTTCCGATCGCATTGGCCTCCGCCTCCTCATAATTCTTGCGTTGATCGTACCGCGTGACCGCCATCGAAAAGGTAAAACCGATAATAAGGGCCAGCAGCGTCAGAATGGCCACTTGGACGTTGTCGAGATCTTCCCGTTCATCCCGGCGTACGGGCCGGACGCGCCGGTGAAGGAAGTCGCCGGCATAAGCCGCAAGCCATTGGCAAACGAGCGCAACGGCGAAGAGGGTGAACGGGTGGTCCAGGATATTGCCCATGCGAACGCGCCCCACGCCCTTCCATCATTTCGGGGTGATTTTTCCCGCGCTGCAAACTCATCATGCGGCGGTGCGCGCCCCGTGCTGCTCCAACTAGTCAGTGTAGGCTGAAATACTTTTCGCCGTATCGATCATCGGCTGTTGGCTGGTTCTGACGAAGCCGGAAGTCGGTCTGTCTAAATCCTGGATCAGAAGAATCACGGCCACGGCCAACAATCCCATGATGTGGACCGGAAGCCGAACGCGACGCGCCTCCAGCCCGTTGGCATAGCCTGCAATCGCGCCGGCAACGATAGCCACGCCGTAGAGCGCTATCAGCACCACATTTGGCACCCGATTGCGCAGGGCCTCGAGACGCTTGCTTTGATCGTCAATCATCTCATTCAGCGTCTGGATGAAAAGACCCGTTGGTACCATGCCGTTGTCTTTCACGGCTACGAGCTTCGTTTGCTGCCAGAGCGCTTCCTGAATCTCGTTCGAGCGGTCAATCGCCGCATTCAGCTCGGTCGCTGATACGACGCGCTGCGTGATGTCGAGTCGAATCTTCACATATTCCCGAAGCAACTTGTTTATCTCGACGTTGTGCGGTGCCGGGAGCAGACGCGCGCGCAACGCCGTCGTCCCGATCGCATTGGCCTCGTTCAAGACGGCTTCGCGGCGAACCTCAAATCGCGACAGCGCCATGGCGAACGTAAAGCCGATCATGAGGGCCAACAGTCCAAGGATCGCGCCCTCTAGCGTCGACACGTCGCCTCCGCCTCGCCCGGAAGCGCGCGTGCCCAGGAGGCGGCCAGCCTCGCTGGCCATCACGATGAGGACAACGCTCACCACGAAGATGATCGACAACGAATAGTTGTGTAAATCGATTGTCATACTAAATTTCGATCATCCCTCATGGCATTTTCGGCTGATAGCGGCCACCGCCAACCTTCGAGCGAGCTGGTCTATCACTCCACGATCGCCCGAATTCGGCCATCCCTGATTGCTTTCGCGAAGGCCTTGTGATCGCTGATCGTTTGGTCTGCGTAACTGACCGCAAATTCACAGATCGCGTCGTCGAATGTCTCGCCTGAGCCCATATAGCCCGAGATCATGGCTGGGTCCCCGGTTCGCGCATGCGCCCGTGCCAAAGCCCACGCGCAAACCCTCCCGTAGGCCCGCAGGGTATCGAAGTCCCAGCCTTCAACGACGGCCGACAACTTCATGTCGCGAAGTTGGCGGACGTACACGTCAAAGCCACCCTTGGCCCGCGCCCATCCAAGAAACAGGTCGCTTGCCGCCTGCATCATCCGCTGGCCGACGACCACGCGCTGACCGTGGTTGGGATAAAGGCTTTTGCCCGCATAGGGCTCCAGAACAGACGGCCGCGCCTCTTTGATTTGTAGAAAGAGGGGATCGTCGTCAGCGGCCAGAAACAACGCAACTGAGCAGCGCGTACCAACGCTGCCGACGCCCACGACTTTCACAGCTAAGTCGCAGAAATGAAAGCGGTCAAACAGCGGGCGGACGCTAGGGTTCAAGGATTCCCGATATTGCGCGACCTGCTCGGCGAATTGCGTCTTCAAGCCCGGCGCTTCCTTCGCGGTCGGATGGAAGATCAGCGGCGGGTTATCCTTGATCAGCGGCGTCGAACCCCGCTGCTCTGCCAGCTTCGGGAAGTCGTGCTCGGCAACGGTTTGCGCACGAGCTTTCTCTAAGCGCCGCTCCAATCTTGCGCGCATCTCCTCATCCGGCGCCTGTTCGAGCAATTTCTCGATGTCGATCCGGTCGTACCAGACCTCGAGCGCCCTCATCGACGAGTAGTCGGCCATATGCTCGCGGTACGCCCGCGTAGTCGCCTGTGCAGCCCGCGCCGATTCGCTCTCTCGCAGCCCGACGTGACGTCCGGCGATCACCACGCTCGCTGCCAGTCGCTTGAGGTCCCACTCCCACGGCGCAGGGAGTGTTTCGTCAAAATCATTGATGTCGAAGATCACGTTGCGTTCAGGGGTCGCAAATCCGCCGAAGTTGAGCAGATGCGCATCGCCGCAAACCTGCACCCTCAATCCCGTGTTTGGCGTGTGCGCCAAGTCGGCGGCCATCAGCGCTGCCGATCCGCGATAGAATGCGAAGGGCGACTGTAGCATCCGACCATGACGGATCGGAATGAGCTGCGGCATCCGGCCTTGGTTTGATTCGATCAGAAGGTCGATCGGATCGCGGCGGTGGCTCGGCGCTGTCCAGCGGGCATGATCCCGACGCGAGACTTTGTCGCGCAGCGCTTTGCCTTCGGCGCGCCGTTCATCGGCGGAGCGATACCGCTCTGTGAGGCCCGGAAGCCGTTCTCGAATGCTGATGACGTTGCTCTTGCCATTGCTCCGTTGTGACAAAGCCCTCTTGGCACCCATCTCCGGCTCCTTGCGATCCTCAGCCAGCTTCGTTTAAGGGTTTCTCGCACGTATCGGCGGGCCGTTCCATTGACCTTTGTCAAAGTGTCATTGCAAGTTACCTCCTTATCCAAGATTTCAATTTCAAACTTGGATTGCGAGCGGACTCGCGCCGATCGGGAGAGGAGCCGAATCAATGAAATACTATTGGGGCTCGATACTTATCGGCCTCGGCATTCTGGTGATTGCGTTTGATCCGCTCGACAAGCTGGATGCCTATCTGCGCGGAGCGCCCGACACTGTCCTGACAGCGACGCTGCTCGGGCTTGCTGCCTCAATCTGGGCTGTAGCGCTTGTTGCACGGCCAGCCTTGAAGGCTCTGCTGATTTTGTGGATCGTCGCGCCGTGATCCGGACAGCGGGGATAGATCTTGCCCCCCTCGACCGAGGCCTGCGGTCAAACCTAAAGGGATTGATCGAGCGTCAATGACGAAAGCCGCGGCAGCCTTCGATTCGCCGGCCTTCCGCTTCGTGGTCATGCTGGGCGTCGTCAATCTGTTCGCCGACATGACCTATGAGGGCGGCGGCAGCATCAATGGGCCGTTTCTCGGCGCGCTCGGCGCCAGCCCCGCCGCCATCGCCATCATCGCCGGCGCCGGCGAGTTCCTCGGCTACAGCCTGCGAGCGGTCGCCGGCTATGTCGCGGACCGAACCGGACGCCACTGGCTCGTGACCTTCATCGGCTATGCGATCAATCTGCTTGCGGTTCCCGCTATGGCGCTCGCCGGGAACTGGCAGGTCGCGGCCGTATTGGTGCTGGCCGAACGCGTGGGCCGCGCCATCCGCAAACCGACCATCGAATCGATGCTCTCCTACACCACCGGCAGATTGGGAACGGGGTGGGTCTATGCGCTCAACAGTGCGCTGGACGAGACCGGCGCCACGATCGGGCCAATAGTCGTAGCCGCCGTCCTGTTGTTCAAGGGAAGTTATCAGACGGCCTACGCGTTGCTCCTGATCTCGTCGGTGTTGGCGCTGGCGTCGCTCGCCGCGGCGCGGATCGGCTTTCCGCTGCCCGCTCGCCTGGAGCAGGGCCGCACCGCGACTGAAACAGGATTTGCCCGCCCGTACTGGCTGTATATGGCGGCGGCCAGCTGCTTCGCGGCCGGCCTCATGAGTTACGAGCTCATCGCCTACTATCTCACCAGCACCGGCCTGGTCGCCAAGGCTTGGGCTCCGGTCTTCCTTGCGTTCGCGACCGGATGCGGAGTCATCGCCAATCTCTTGCTCGGCAAGCTTTACGATCGTTTCGAAACGCCTGTCGTCGTCGTCGCGGTTCTGCTTTCGGCTTTGTTTGCGCCGCTCGTCTTCGCCGGAAGCTTCGCGCTGGCGCTCATCGCCATGCCGCTGTGGGGAATCGGATATGCGGTTCAGGACACGCTCTTGAAAGCGATCGTCGCCGGCACCTTGCCGGAAGGCAAGCGCAACCTGGCCTTCGGCCTATTCTACACCGGCTATGGGGTCGGCTGGCTCGTTGGCAGTACGGTCGCCGGACTGCTCTACGAGCAGTCGCAGCTGGCGCTGGTCATCTTCGTGGTCTGCGCCCAGCTTGCCTCCCTGCCGGTCTTTATGTTGGCTGCGGCGAGCGCATCCCGAAGCCGGCGGGGCTAGCCGCGAGGTTCGACCCGACGACGCCGCAGGGGAGGGAAAGTCATGGGGCATGACGCCGACGTGATCATCGTCGGAGCCGGCTTGTCCGGGCTGGTGGCGGCGGCGGAGCTGGCGGATGCCGGCCGCAAGCTCATCATTCTCGATCAGGAGCCCGAGCAATCGCTTGGCGGCCAGGCGTTCTGGTCGTTTGGCGGCATCTTCCTGGTCGATTCGCCCGAGCAGCGCCGCATGGGCATCCGCGATTCGCACGCGCTTGCGCTCGACGATTGGATGGGCACTGCCGCTTTCGACCGTGAGCAGGATTTCTGGCCGCGGCAATGGGCGCAGGCCTACGTCGCTTTCGCAGCCGGCGAGAAGCGGTCATGGCTGCGCGCCCGCGGCATTCGGTTCTTTCCGGTGGTCGGCTGGGCCGAGCGCGGCGGCAACAATGCGCTGGGTCACGGCAACTCAGTGCCGCGGTTCCACGTGACTTGGGGAACCGGGCCGGGAATCATCGCGCCTTTTGTCGAGCGGGTGCGCGAAGCCGAGCGGCAGGGGCTCGTCAGTTTCAAGTTCCGCCATCGTGTGAACGAACTGACAAAATCGGGTGCGTCGGTCGACGGCGTGCGCGGCGACATCCTTGCGCCTTCGAGCGCGGAGCGCGGCCGCAAGAGCTCGCGCGAAGTCGTCGGCGGTTTCGAGCTCAAGGCGCAGGCGGTCATTGTCGCCTCCGGCGGCATCGGCGCCAATCATCAGCTAGTGCGCCAGAACTGGCCGCAGCGGCTTGGCCCGTCGCCGAAGCGGATGATTACCGGCGTGCCCGATCACGTCGACGGCCGCATGCTGGCGATCGCCGAGGCCGCCGGCGGCACGATCATCAATCGCGACCGCATGTGGCACTACGTTGAAGGCATCAAGAACTGGAACCCGATCTGGACCGACCACGCTATTCGTATCCTGCCCGGGCCATCTTCGCTCTGGCTCGACGCACGCGGCAACCGCCTTCCGGTGCCGTTTTACCCCGGCTTCGATACTCTCGGCACGCTCCGGCACATCATGCACACCGGCTATGACTATTCTTGGTTCGTCCTGACCAAAAGGATCATCGAGAAGGAATTCGCGCTGTCCGGCTCGGAGCAGAACCCCGACCTGACCGGCAAGAGCTGGCGGCAGGTTTTGGGCCGCGCCACCAAGGGCATCCCCGCGCCCGTGCAGGCCTTCATGGACAAGGGCGAGGATTTCATCGTCGAGCGCGATCTGGCGACGCTCGTTGCGCGCATGAACGCGCTCGCCGGCGGCGAACCGCTGCTGACCCTCGAGCGCGTCGCGCACGAGATCGCCGCACGCGACCGCCAGCTCGACAATCCGTACGGCAAGGATATGCAGATCACCGCCATCCGCGGCGCCCGCCGCTATCTCGGCGACCGGCTCATCCGCACCGCGCGCCCGCACAAGATCCTGGATCCGGCCGCCGGTCCGCTGATCGCGGTCCGCCTCAATATCCTGACGCGCAAGACGCTGGGCGGACTGCAGACCGATCTCGACAGCCGCGTCATCGGGGTCGACGGCCGGCCGGTGCCCGGCCTGTTTGCCGCGGGCGAAGTTGCCGGGTTCGGCGGTGGCGGCGTGCACGGCTACGCTGCGCTCGAGGGCACATTCCTCGGCGGCTGCATCTTCTCCGGCCGCGCCGCGGGGCGCGCGGCCGCCGGCGCCGTGGCGTAGCCGGCCGCGCATCGCGTCATTTTCCAATCGCTACAAAATGAGTAGCAATGCCGCGCGGCGCGTGCTACTATAAGTG
>Ga0335081_10008240_pt1 | contig 16701 bp, 11 predicted proteins | sample Lox_Sample_35_FD_206713 | JGI IMG/M metagenome (GOLD analysis project Ga0335081, IMG submission 206713) | Soil microbial communities from Loxahatchee National Wildlife Refuge, Florida, United States - Lox_Sample_3.5 | ecosystem: Environmental > Terrestrial > Soil > Wetlands | place: USA... | reverse complement strand
GCGGCCGGGAGCGGAGGGAGGATGGGCGTTCCGGCGCTCGCGAGGCCCGGGAGGAGTAGACCGGTCACGACGCCCACCGCGGTCCACCCGAGAATCGTCGTCCAACCCCGCCCGACCTTGTGCATGTTCGCGACCACCGGCGGTGCTGCCGCCACGGAATGCACGGGCCGCCGGCGAGATAAGCGGATGTTTATTCAGCCGGGACGCCGTTTGGACCCCGTGCTACGGTATCGCCGCAGGCAGGGATGACCGGTTGCGTGCACTGACCGAGGCGGAGGGGCGCGTCATCGCCGTCCTCCTGGGCGGCGCCGGCACGACGGAACGGGACCGCCTCCACCGGACCGCCGTGCCCCGGTCGACGTACCACGCCGCCCGGAAGCGTGCGTACGTCGAGGGATGGCTCATCGACCGGTACGTTCCCGACCCGGCCCGGTTCGGTCGTCCCCTCGTCGTCTTCGCCCTCGTCCGACCGTTCGTGGACCACACGACGGAGCTCGTGGAGGCGTGGGCCGCAGACCCGACGAACGTCCTCACCTGGGCGAGCCCGCAGCTCGCCCTCGGGGTCTTCTTCCGGCCGGCGACCGCGAAGCCCACCGAGCTCGCCTCGGCCCTCGCCCCGACGACCTGGAGCCGGCTGAGCTACCTCGTCGTCGCCGACGCGCGCGGCCCCGGCATTCCGGTGTACTTCGACTACGAGGGGCTGTGGGGCCACCTGGCCGAGCTTCCGGGCACCGCGACGTACCCGAACGGCCTCGGGGGGGATCCCGCCCTCGCCGACGGGCCGGCGGCCCCGATCACCGACCACCAGCGGTGGGCCGCCACGGAGCTCGTCCACCGGTCGTTCGTTCCCGACGGAGCGAGCCGGACCGGCCGTCTCGTCGGGCCTCTCGGGCTCCCGTTCTCGCAGCAGCGGCTCCTCAAGCTCGGCTGGGTGGTGCACCGGGTCCTCCTCGACCCGGGACGGGTGCCCCCGTTCCACGGTCGGGCCGCGGACCAGGTGACGTTCATCGTCGGCACCCTCCGGGAGGGCCAGCGGCCCGAGGCGCTGTTCGGGACCCTGACGCGCGAGTGCCGGGTCTTCCCGTTCCTCTACGCCACGGACGGCCCTCGACTCCTGATCGGGGCCCTCGGGCGGAACCCCGCGGTGCCTCCCCCGCCGGGATTGGCCCCGGAGAGCCGGCGGCCGGTCCTTCCCACGCTGCAGGCCGCGCTCGAGGGGATCGAGATCCTCTCCGAGAACGCGGGGGCTCTGCGGGCGCGGGTGGACCATCGGTACGACCGGATTCTCCCCAAACCAGGTCCTCGCTGACGGCCGAGCGGAGCGTCGACGCATCCCTCGAGGGAGAGTCCTCGATGAATCATCGAGGGACCATAGGGCGTCCCCGGGGCGAAGGGCGGGCCTATCCTCCGGTCGATATCCCGTATCGAGGACGAGCGGCCCCGAGGAAGGCGTCACCTCAGACGGGGGGTCCCCGGTCGGGGCACTCGACCACAATCCCTTTCCGCCCGGCGCGTGAGCGGTCCCGGGGGCGTGTAGCCTAGTCTGGATAGGGCACCAGGTTCCTAACCTGGCGGTCGGGGGTTCGAATCCCCCCACGCCCGCATAGTTTACTTAGCGGGCGTGGCAAGTCGTTTATAAAGGGACGTCCTCCCGGCAGCTATGCGGAAGCCCGACGGGTGGGAGAAGCAGAAGCTGCTGTCCGACAAGGACGTCGCGATATGGTTCGAAGGGAATCTGCTCCGTTCGAAGGTCTCTGCCGAGACCGACCTTCGCAAGCTTGGCCTCCTCGCCCACCGGCTGGGGACGACCCCTGCGGGGATAGTCAAACTCGCTCGGTCCGCACCGGACGAACTCGCCCGAAAGCTCGTTCACTACGCAACCGAACTCCGGAAGCAGGGGCGGCTGGACAGCTACGTCCTGAAGACGTTCTCCGGCCTCAAGTCGTGGCTCCGGTCCCGACGAATCAACTTCGACCTCTACCCGAAGCTCCCGTCGATCCAAGGGCTTTCGCTGCGTTCCGAGACAGTTCCGACCCAGGAGCAACTCGGCCGAATCCTCGCGGCGCTCACACTGCGCGGGCGTGCGGTCGCCCTACTCATGGCTCACTCGGGACTTAGGCCTGGCACCATTTCTAAGGAAGGCACCGCTGGACTTCGCCTTCGGGACCTCGAAGACCTGGAGCTCACCGGAGCCGAGCCCGCCTTCCGGAAGCAGCCATTCCTTATCCGAGTCCCAGCCACCCTGTCGAAGACCGGCCGGGAGTACGTGACCTTCGGCACATCGGAAGAGTCGAGCGCGTTGCATGCCTACTTGGCCCGCCGGCAGAACGATGGCGAGAAGCTCGGGCCCGAATCTCCAGTTGTCGCCGTTGCCCCGCACCAAGCGGAGAACTGGCGGCGGAGATCCCAACGCACGAACGGTTTCGTGACGACCGAAACGATAACGTTCGAGCTGAGAACCGGTATCCGCAAAGTCACCCCGCCGGGGACTCGCTGGAGGCCCTACGTCCTTCGGGCGTACTGCTCGTCGCATCTGGTGAGCGCCGAGAGCGCCGCGAAGATCACTCGGGACGTTCGTGAGGCGATACTCGGCCACGACCTTGGAGTGAGTGGTCGTTACAACCTATCGAAGAAGCTCCACCCCGACCAAGTTGAGGAGATGCGGGCGGCCTACCAGCGTTGCGAGCCGTACCTGTCCACAACGCCCGTGAAGGAGTCGAACGACGGTGCGACCCGCGTGATCCGGGCACTGCTCGTCGCAAGGGGCTACTCTTCCGCCGAGGCCGATAGGCTCGACATCGGGGGGATGACTGATTCGGAACTGGAGAGTCTATTCAAGAAGCTGGGAGCGCAATCCTCCGACGCGGAGGGACATCGAGTCGAGCGCGCCATCGCGCTGGCCGAGGTTCCGGGCCACCTCGAGCGGGGTTGGGAGTTCGTCGCAAGGTTGGACGATGAGCGCGCTATCTTACGCTCGCCGGACGGGAGGATTCCTCCAGGTCTCGGCGAGAACCTCGAGCAAGATCATCTCGAGTCGAAGACTCCTCGATTTCAGGGCGGACCCAATCTGCGCGCCCTGGGGTCGCTGGTGCTCCGGGATTCGTCGTAAGATCGACTCCACAAAGTGGGGGATTGCCTCGCCCACCGCCTGGTGGGCTATCCTTCGTTCGGCCTCAACGCGGGCTTGCGCAACCGCCGATAAAGACCGGACTTCAGGATCTTTCGTGAGGTCTCCCTCGACGCTCCTAATCCACGCTCGTCCGAGGGACTCGCCCAACGCCACGACCGCCGGGAGAATCGTGTTCTCGAGATTGACGACCTTGTAGGTTCCACGACGCACCTGCATCATGGCGTTCTGCCGGTCCAGATTAGCGAGGCCCCGGGAAGCCTGATTCTCGGCCCATTTCTCAGGATGCCGTACCCACCTTGGCGCGGAAGGAGTGAGGAGCTGTTGGACGTCTCTGACCCGCCACTCGCGGTATGGCTCGCGGCTCACTACGCCCAAGACGATCTGCGCAGCCTGCGATGCGAAGCCCGCAGGTCGTCGCCCTCGGAAGGCCGGGGGTCGCCGGGAGCCCGATGTTGGCGTCACGAGGAGAGCGGCCCCGAATCCTCAATTGTGAGGAATACATAAGGTGGCGCAGATATCTGGCACCGGATGCCAGCCCCTCGCTATAGCCCCCGGGTTGCGGTCGACTGTCCTCGATGCGGCTGGCGCTGGCTTCGGTCTGCGTCGCCTCGGTGGCCCATCGCTCGCTGCTCGAAGTGCCGGAAGCAGTTCGATCCGAGAGCCCAACCGAACGACGCGGCCCCCTCGGAGAGACCGCAGTTTCGACCGCGGGCGGGATGATGTCGATTCGGATGGGGCCGGCAAAGGCGGAGGCCGCGCATGAGCTTCCCCCGGGCCACCCCGGACGTGAGGCCCTCCTCTGTGCTCCCGACGAGGTCTCCGAGGCAGTCTTCGACGCGATGGTCTCGAGGTGGGTACGACTTCTAAGGTTGGGAGGGCCCTCGTGACGGAGGTCCAGATCCCCTCCCGTCCAACGCCCCCCGAACTGGAGGAGGTCGCCCGGGTTTGGGCACGCGGAGGGCACGTTGGTGACGCCGCCCAAGTCACCGAGGAGCTATCGAAGGAGTACTGGGGCATTCCGACAAACCAGCGGACCCTCTCGGCCGCCGTTCAGATCGTCGCGCATCGGCGGAAGTTCCCTCCGATTCCCGTCGAAGCCGAAACCGGACGGGCTCTCTTCGAGGAGACCATCGCCACGATCCGGCGCCACTACCACCTCGAGCACGAGTGGGACTACGTCATCGTCGCCTTGTTCATCCTGCAGGCCAGGGTCGTCACGTCGCTGCCGGCGGTGTTCTACCTGTACTTCGGCGGCCGGTACGGCACGGGGAAGACGAACATCCTGCGACTGATCGCGGACCTCACGGACGGCATGCTGCTGGAGAACGTGAGCGTCACCGCCTTGGCGCGCACCATCGAGAACGGGAAGGTCGTCTGCATCGACGAGTTCGACGTCCCCCGCGGACGCGAGGTCGACGAGATCCGCGACGCGCTGGTCCGCCAAGGGTACAAGGCGTCGGCCGCCCCGTACCTGCGGTGGGACATCTTGAAGAAGGCCGTCGAGCCCGTCCCAATCTACAGTCCAAAGGCCCTCGCCTTCCGGGGCGCTATCGACGACGCCCTCCAGTCGCGGGGCATACTCATCCCGACCGCGACACCGAAGGGGGAGGAAGCGTACAACCTCGTGACCCGGAACCTGTACCCGGAGTATGGGGCCATTCCAGCCAAGGCAGACCTTTGGGGCCGCCGGGCAATCGTTGAATTCCCCCCCGAACGTGTCCAGACGATCGCCGAGTCCGAGGCGTTCCGGCGGAAGGTTAAGACCGTCGTCGCGGAGCTCGGCGCCAACCGTGACTCCGAATTGATGACGGTGGCGCTCCTCACTGCCGAGATCGCGGGGGTCGATGTCCTGTCCGAGCTGCGATCGGCGACCGAACAGAGAGAAGCGATCCTCGCCGAGTCGTCGGACGAAGCCATCGGAGAGATCGCTGCCGTCGTCTCCGATATGGCTCGAGCCGCTCCCAAACCCTTGGAGGGCGACGGCGACTTCGTCCGCATTCCCCAGGCGCGAATTCTCGAGGAGGTGAATCGCCGGAGGAAGCAGTTGGGAAAGCTCCCTTTGGGCTCCCGCAGGTTCGCCTCCTGCCGAAGGGAGCTCCGGGTCAAGGACGAGTGGATGGTCTGCGTCCACAAGGCCTCGGTCTGGAACCTCCCGTTGTCGTTCGTCGCTGAGGTCGCTCGATCCCTGGACCCCCTACTCTTGGGTCCCCCGGGTCCCCTGACTCCCCCCTTCTATCGTGACGTGAAGGGGAACCCGGGGGAGCTGGGGGACCCACCAAGAGCCTCCCGTGAACCGCCCCCCCTACCGCGGCTGGCTCTGGAGGAGGATCTCTTTGGAGGAAGGCCGACTCGGGGGGACCGGGCTCGTGCCCAACTGGGGGCGGAGCTGTGACTGGCCAGGCCTGGCCTCCCCGCCCCACCGACATCGCGACCTACCGCCGGCTCCGAGGGAGCGTCTTCGCCCGCCGTCATTGCCAGTTTCTGGGCTGCCGTCGCGTGATCCCGGACCGCAAACGGGCAGGGTACTGCGACGAGCACCGTGAGGCCTGGGAACGAGAGCGCCGGCGCATGGCCGAACGTGGCCGACGGATCCGGCGGGCGTTCCGCGCGGGACGCCCGCCGCGCCCCCGATCGCCTTCGATCTGGGGCTATCTGTACCAATGAGGCTCGCTTCGACGGGGCAGCCAGATGGAATCCGGGAGCCGCATCCGGGGACCGTTGACCCTCCTTCCGGTAGGCTCCGGGGCACCCCCCCTTCCGGGCACGGATGTGGTGCTACGGAGGCCGTACGGCCGGTTCACCGCAGTACTGGGGGCTGGACCCCGGGAGTACGCCCGAGCCCAGTCCCTGAGGAAAGTACCGGCACGGATTTCGGGGATTCTTCATGTCCGGCACAGCCGCCACCGTTCGGGGAGATGCGGCGACCACGGTACTCCCCCCATCGGGCGAGCCCCGCCCCTCGCCGGAACAGGAGGGGTCCAACCAGGTGGCCCTTTACCTCTGGGTCTCGACGGGGCATCCCGCGTGCGAGAGGTTGGGAAAGCGCGCGACTTCCGGCCCACCGGGCAGGGGACTCTTCGTAAACTGGCTGGAGCAAACGGTAGAAGAGCACCATGAGGAGCGCGACGTCTACGATGAGCGCGACGCCCCCGGCGACAACCAAGTCGACGCCGATGCCGATAGGCGATGTCAGCGTGTAGGCGTGATGGTAGCAGGAATCGGGACCGGAGGAAGATCGGCCGGAGCAGAGATTCCAGAGGTAGAACATCCCAGCGAAGAAGAGGCAGGACCCGACCGTGAACAGCCCCACGAGGGCAATCTTCTCATCTCGGCTGAAGGGGCGCTTGGGTCGATAGGCGCTGATCTTCAGCCGACCTTGACTCAACCCTCACTCACCCCCTTGCAGCTATCGGGTTGGGAACCCTTGAACGCCCAAGGTGTCGCACTCTACATGAGGGTAAGCACCGAGGACCAGGACCTCGCGGGTCAGGAACGGGAGCTCCGGACCGAGGCCGCCCGACGGGGCTGGATCGCGACAGCCGCCTACGCGGAGAAGGTCTCTGGAACGGGGAAGGTGGAGCGGACCGAGTACGCGCGGCTCCTCTTCGACGCCCGTAAACCCGGCCGCCCCTGGACCCAGCTCCTCGTCTGGTCCCTGGATCGATTCTCCCGCGAAGCGACCTTCACGAAGGCAACCCAAGCGGTCCTCGACCTGGAGAGGGCGGGGGTCCGGTTCCATTCCCTCAAAGAGCCCACCCTCGATACCCCGGACGATGGACGGCCGAACCTCGGGCGGGACGTCCTCCTCGCCCTCCTTCCGGTAATCGCCGCCTTCGAGTCGAAGCGTCGGTCCGAGCGGGTCCGCCTTGCGATGGCCGAGCTCAAGGCGGGTCGCCGCCAGACGCGCTCCGGGCGCCCCCCGGGGCGCCCTGTGCGCGTTACACCCGAGAAGCGGGCTGCTATCCTAAGGTGGAAGGCCGAGGGGCTGACGTGGCGCGCGGTCGCCCAGGAGGTAGGGATCCCGAGGGGTACCTGCGCGAATGTCGCCTCGAAAGCGCGGAGGGTGGCCTTACCAAACTCCGCCGTCCCGAAAGGGTCCCCCGGGCCGCCGGAGGGGGCCCCCATCCCGTAAGGCACCCGTTATTCTCACGCGCGCCAGAAGCGGCCACCGTGACTGACCCTGGTCTGGAAGAAGAGTGGGAAACCTTTCCGCCGTGCGCTCGGTCGCGCCTTCGTCGCTGCGGTCCTGATGGGTGCCGGTGTAGGGTTCACCATTTCCGGATATGCCTTCGGAGTCAGCGCGCTTTCCACGGATGGCGCTGTCCACGCTCTGGCTTCAGCGCTCGAACTGATTGGTCCCGCACTCATGATTTCCGGGATTGTAGTCTTGGGAGCCAAGAGCGCTGCCTTACGGCGTCACGCAAGGACCGCGCGCGCGGCCCGGAATACGCATAGGGACGAGCAGAGCAGTTAATCCAAGCGATAGCTCGAAGCGGATACGTTGATGGGCCAAGGGTGGCATTCCTGTAAGGCTCCCGTCGACGCGGACCTGACCCGGGAGGTACTGGGCACCCCGATTGACCGAACCTAGTCGCGCGAACTCCCCGTCACCGGCCGGGCCGAGGACCCAAACAGAACGGTCGCCGGAACCTCAACAGAGCCTCCCGACCGGGTTAGCCAGGTGTCAAGCGGAACACTTCGAGTGACGGCAGGGTCTTATGTCCGAAAGACATGCCAAAGCTGAGGGGCGATGCAAGCATCACTTTCTGAGGTAGCCCCTACTGGGTCCCGGGGTTCCTCGTCGGGGCAGGTACCTTGGAGAGCCGGAATCCTTGCCCTCAGGACCAGGGGAGGCAGGGATGGTATCTAACTCGTACCCAAAGAACGTGACGGTCGGACCCGACGGCTCCGGTGCCGACTATACGCCCACGACCGTCGGATCCACCTACCTTGACGAAACCCTGTTCAACACTGCAGTTCAAGATCTTGCGACGGCGAGCACCGGGGGGACGATCGAGGTTTACTCGGGCGATTACATCGCCAACTCGGAGTGGATTCTCTTCGGGAAGAACGTCGAGGTAATCTTCCATCCCGACGCGACGATTACCCTTCAGAGCGGGACCGTCTTCCATGGGAAGATCACCCCCAACGGCACTGCCGACACAACCGCTATATTCGTGATCGGCAAGCCTTCTGACGGAAGCTGCGAGAATATCCTTGTACGAAACCTGCATGTGATAAACGCAAACCCCGACGCCGGAGGAGTTTCGGGAGTCGTTATCGGTGGCGGCGTAACCAACTGCAAGCTCTACGACTGCTACGCCGAAAGCATGACTCGATGGGCGAGGCACCATACTGGCTACTTTTACACCTCGGGCGGCCAGGAGTTTGACGGCGGAGTGCACGGAGTGGAGTGGATTTGTCCGAAATCGAAGACCTGTGGATCGAACGTAACCACTGAGAACGGACCTGTTGCAGACGGAGGAGGAGCGAAGTTCTTCAATGGCTCACGGGACAGTTACATTGAGGACATTACCGAATTCGACCCGGAGGACCTAGATTGCCAGTTTGCGTCGTGGGATTCGAATCCCCGGAACGCCGACAACCCCAATCCTAATCGTAACATCGCAAGATTTGGCGGCCATGCGACCTTCACGACGAGCGGCGCGAATCCCCTTATCGCTATCTTTGTCGAGTGCGCCTTTGCCGCCCACAGTCAGTCGATTCGAATCTGGGGTGGAAGATACGACGGCGTAGTCCCAGGAGGCGCAGGATCCACTGGACTGCTGCTTGGGGCTTCGAACGATGGTGTTACAGTGGTTGGAACTGAGCTCTGGAACTTCGACACCGGGTGGGAGGTGGGCGGCATTCCCGACTTTCCTTCGCGCGGCAGAAACCTGTCGACTGACGGCGTGCGCTGTTATGGATGTGGAGTCGGCGGCATGATCAAGGCGGGAGGGACGGGCACCGTTATTGACGGACTTCATATCCGAGGATTTGTCGCGGATGCTTCGGCGTACGCGGGCGCCACGACCGGGCTCCTTCTTGACCCTACTATTGACACCCCCATTGCGGACTTCCAGTTGGACGACTGTGACCTGTCGAAAGTGGCTAGTGGGGGCAAATCGATCGACTACTCCAGTGGAGCGGCTACCGGACCATGCTTCCCTGGAGCGAGATGGCGAGACGTCAGGGGCGTCACCGACGGGGGGAAGATTGGGACTCCTTTCGGCGAAGTCGATCTTTTCGAGCTTCGGAATCAAGGAACGTCCAGCTACAGCATTGAGAAGGGGGTCTATTACAGGGTGAACCTCCGGAACGCCACCATAGATACCTCCGGCGGCAACATTTCAGTGAAGCACCCCGATGGCACCGTACTAGGCCTTCTCGACAATGGAACCACCGGCACTACGAGTTACCCATCAAAGAACCGATGGTATCTGGTGAAGAACGGGGGAAGCGGCCTGACCTTGCAATCCTCCGGCGGAGGTGGAAACACTCAGGTGTACGCTGTCCGGGACGACGGCACTGTCCTACTGAATGGCGTAGCGGCGTTCAGCAACAAGTTCTTCCCGGACGGCACATATATTACATGGGGAGACTGGGGAGGGAGCCACCCGACGGTTCTCGACGGAACTGGCACCGGAGGCAACTTCTTTGTTGATCTCAATGCTTACTCATCCGCTCTTTCGTCCCTTCAGCTGCTTAGAGGTGCAACGGTCGCCTGGAGTTGGGGGTCCTCGCCACCCACCATCACGGCGTACGAGAATGGAAACCCCGTTGCCTACCCATTCTACAAGTTTAGGGACCTCAGCCCTATGGGAACGGCTTCTTCTCCGACCTCTGGCTCAGTGTACGAGGTGGGGCCAACCGCGATGCGAGTGAGTGCACCGGACGACACTGAAACGGTTACCGCTATCGTTGTTGCAGACAAGTTAGGGAACGCAATCACGAACTCCGGTATTAACAAGCTTAATGGTTTTCGTGTGGAGCCTGGCTACCGAGTCACCTTTTCGTTCACTGACTCCCCCAGCTTCGCGATTTTTGTGGACCCTGCGTAGATACAAGGTCCATGGGGATCGACAAACACTGGTCTTACGACGAAACCCGGAAAAGGCAGCCGGGTCGGTTGTCGACCACCGCGCTTGAGGAAGCTATGAATACAGCAATGACTTGAGTTCGGTCAGACTTCTCGAGCCAGTAAGCTGCACTCCAGCCGACGCATGGCCACCCGTGATGACCGCTTGGCCCGAACTGAAGCCAGCCACCGTGCTCACGTCGAGGACGCATAGCAATACATAGTTATGCGACGAATTCAAGCTGAGGGTGAGGGACTGCGGAATCGTGCCATATTGGAGCCTCGACATATTGGTTACGTTGCGATATGTCGTATTTGGATAGTTGTAAGACGTGGAATTTCCCACACCATTGGACAGGACAGTGTAGGATTCCGCTATGACCTTGTGGGACTTCTTGTCCATGATCTGAAGGTGGGCCACGAAAGACACTGAGGCGTACGACGCGCATCCCCAAGAGGACACATTTCCCGCAGGGGGTGTACAAACTCCCGGGTGGTAACCAATAGTAACTGACGGCCGAACAACCCAGGAGGCATAGAAAGTATGAGAACCATTAATCGTGGAAGGAAGGCTGAATTGCACCGAATATTCGGTATTGCGTATCCCAGTGTCGAGGTACGACGTGGTCGAGCCAGCATAGAGAGTTCCGCAGCCCTTCGATGAGCTCAGTTGTTGATCGAGGAAGACTCCCGACGTCGAATTGAATGACGGAGCTACGACGACAGAATCGTTTCCGCAGCCATAAAGAGTCTTTAGACTTGAGATGCTCACAGAGCCTCGAGAAATTGGAATGTTGGTTAGCGCGTGGGGCACTGTCGAGACGACCGTGGCAGACGACGGCACAACGAGCATCAGCACTTGCAATATGGCGATCCCCATCAGGGTCGAGCCTAGCCGCAGGGGCCCTCCGGTGAATCGCCCGATGTTGCGTCGCGCTGGCATGGAACGCGTCGGACGGCAACCGACCGAGGGTACTTATCGATATCGCAAGGGGCCCTCGGTGCCGCTTGCCTCTAGACCCTCGGGCCTTGTCGTATTCCCCCCCTCCTACTGGCCAAAGACTATTTGGATCCGTACTCCTCGAAGAGAGGTTCTTGTCCGAATTGGCTAGGAGCCCGTAGCATTACACCGTCGTTGTTCTCTCGAGGATTGGACCGGTAGTACTGCTATGTACCCTCCGCTCGGAGCAGGGGCACCGTCGGGGACCCGAGGCTACATCGACCGGACTCCGTGAGAAGGTTGCCCGCTCCCGCCTACTGCTATCTGCGCCCGAAGCGCACGAAGACAACTGCGGCGAGGGGCTCCAGCGCGGTGTCCTGCATTCTTTAGTCGTGCGACGGTCGGGGAGACCTCGCAGTACTTGCACTGCAGCTCGGCCGCTCTGGAGCGTGAGGGAGATACGGAGTTCCCCGTTTCAGGATTGCGTAGACAACCCGGAGGAGCGCATGGGCCGTGTCGACTGCACCGCGCTTTACACCCTTCCGACGGCCGTTCCGCCGTCCCACTCGGGCAATGTAACTCGACCGGGATTCTCGACGGTGGGACCACCCCGCTTCCACCAAGACCCAGCGAAGAAGGTGGTTGCAGTCGGCCTTCAGGGATCCCTGGTGTGAACGGTCGGCCGACTGGTGGTTGGTGGGACAAAGTCCGCAGTATGAGCTCAGCTGGTCAATCGACCGGAAGCGCTCGATTGGGCAGAGGAAGGCCACTAGGATCACTGCCGTTAGCTCCCCGATCCCGGGAATCGTTTCCAAGAGTTGGGCTTCTCTCGACGCAAGGAAGGCAGTGTGGACTGCCGCGTCGAGCTCCTTGGTGGCTGCCGAAAGGTCGTCCAGCCGGTCCAACCCGCGGTCGACTTCGGGGATTCCCAGCTCTCGTAACGCCCCTCGGCGTCGGGGCCGCATGAGAATCCCCTCCTCGTAGCCGATACCCCTCCCGAACAGCTGAGCGTAGGTGTGGTTGGCGACCGCCTTGTTCTCCTTCCGGTAGAAGACTCTCTCTCGGACCAGCCGTCGCAGCGCCCGAGTCTCGGCGTTCGGGACGAAAGCCGTAGGTAGCGCATTGAGTCGGAGGAGGGTCGCGAGTGCCTCAGAGTCCACCTTGTCCGACTTGAGACTCGCATCCGCGATCAGGCGCGTCCGGAATGGATGTGAGAGGACTACTTGGGCGCCCGCCGCGACGGCCGCATCGTGGTAGTGCTCCCAGACCGAACACGCCTCGAGCGCAACACGCTTGGAACCTGGTAGCCCCTCGAGGTATTCCACCAACTCCCGGTCTGAAGGACCCAGTTTGGCCTGACTCAGGGTTCGACCAGATCCGTCGACGGCAGTCGCTACGACGAGATTCTTGTGCACGTCCAAGCCGACGAATGTATCCGACTCCATGGGGCGTCTCCGAGTGGGAGACTGGAGACGCCTCCCTTGGGTCTTCCTCACCATCGAGCGGAGGGTAGCATGTCTTCTTTCGTCGGCAACGCCTATGGTCTCTCATGCCGAGCCCGGACAGTCCCACCTTCCGCCGATACGATCCCGATCAGACTCTGCTCCTTCCGCCCGATCTCAACGAGTGGCTCCCCGCCGATCACCTCGCCCGGATCGTCGCTCAGGTCGTCGACGATCACCTCGACCTCGACGCCCTCCTCGCCACCTTCCACAACGAGGACGGGGGCGCTCCCGCCTTCCATCCTCGCCTCGTCCTCAAGGTCCTCCTCTACGGCTACTGCGTCGGCGTGGCGAGCTCTCGCCGCCTCGAGAAGGCCACCTACGAGGACCTCGCCGTTCGGTGGCTTGCCACCGATCAGCACCCGCACTTCACCACTCTCGCCCGATTCCGCCGGAAGAGCCTCCCGCTCATGGACGACCTGTTCCACCAGGTGCTCGAGCTCTGCCGCGAGGTCGGTCTCGTCAAGCTGGGCAGGGTGGCCCTCGACGGCACGAAGATCAAAGCGAGCGCCTCGAAACACAAGTCGAAGAGCTATCGGAAGATCGTCGAGGAGGAGAGGGACCTTCGCAAGGTCGCCCACGACATCATTCGCGAAGCGGAACGGATCGACGAGGAGGAGGATCGGCTCTACGGTCCGGACAAGAACCCGCTCCTCCACCCCCTCCCGCCGGACTGGAAGGAGCGGCTGAAGCGGCTCAAGAAAGCGAAGAAGTCCCTCGAGGAGCGGGCCGAGGCGAAGGGGCAGGCCGCTCCCGAGGGGAAGAGCCAGTACAACTTCACCGACCCCGATTCGCGCATCGTGCAGGAGAGCGGGAACAAGGGGGCGTACGTCCAGGGCTACAATGCCCAGGCCGCGGTGGACGCCGAGAGCCAGGTGATCGTCGCAGCGGCGATCACCCAAGAGAACTCGGACAATCAGCACCTCGTACCTATGGTCGAGGAGATCGGGCGGGAGCTGGGCGAGATCCCGCGCAAGCTCCTCGCCGATGCCGGATACTTCAGCGAGGCTCAGATCCGAGCGGCCGAGGCGAGGGGAGTGATGGTGTACTGTCCGCCGGAGTCGTGGCGGGTCACTGAGAGCTCACCGTGCCCTCGGGGACGGCCACCGGTGGCGGAGCGATTCACCGGGTTCATGCGAAGGCGAGTTCGGAGTCGGAGAGGTCGAGCGGAGTATCGCTGGCGGAAGGTCAGCGTCGAGCCGACGTTCGGGCAGTTCAAACAGGGGAGAGGACTGAGGCAGTTCCTCCTGAGAGGGAAGACGAGGGTCGAAGCGGAGTGGAAGCTGTGGTGCTTGACCCACAACCTGAGGAAACTGCACGTGGCCAGGCTCGCCTGAGGCGGCCGAGAGCGAGCTGAGCCGCTGGGGAAGGGCGACCGAGGACGGGCGTTACAGTTCGGGCGTCGCAAATGGAGTAGCGCTACGGGCTGCTAGCCGAGAGGGGGCTCGATCGCCTCCCCGCTGAGAAGCTGACTCGGGCCATCACAGGCGGGCCGGGGACTCTTCCCCGCCGGAGCCGCAACAGCCGGCCGTGGGCGTATGGAGCGTCCGCGCCAGCAGGGTGTGTACGGCCCGACTTGGCTCAATCCGGTATAGTCAAGTGCAGCGAACGAAACCAAGAACCCGTCAGTAGCGAAGCCCCGGAAACCCTTGCAGGAGGGGGGGCAGGGAATGGCTCCACGAACTCAGCGCCTCGAATCCGAGGGGCCTACTATGGACGTGGCCGAGTGGCTTCGGAACTCGAGGACGTGGGCCAAACTCGCTGGGCTCACCTTGGTGCTGAGCGCCCTCTTCTCGTTTGATTTCGAGAGGCTTAGCCCCGCAGCCGGGTTCCTCGAAAACCCTGTCGGATGGGTGCTGCTTGCCTTGACGGCAAGTGTGCTGTTCGGGGCGTTCACGGCGGTTTCATGCTGGTCGGGATGGAGGCAATGGTCGGCGATCTTCCTGGTCTTCTATGGAGTTCCGTACGTGCTGACCGTCGCGGAGGCGCCCTATATTCCGGCAGTCCTCCCTCAGGCGAGGGTCATCGACCTTCTCGTGGACGGGGCGATCATCGCGGGGATCTTCGCCCTCGTAACGGTGGTAGCATTCGGGCGAAGCGTCGCTGGAACGTCCCAACCCCCCGCTCGCCTCGCGATGCCGGGTCGAGAATGGATCTGGAAGTTCGCCGCAGGGGGAGCGATCTATCTCGCGCTCTTCTTTGTGTTCGGGGCGGCCATCTATAGTCCCCTTGCGAAGGCGATGGACCCCTCGGGTTACACGGCAGAACAGGGGGCGATCCCGGCTGCCGGATTGGCCCTCGTCTTCCCGATCGAGTTCGTCCGCGGGCTGGGGTTCATAGCATTCGCCCTGCCCGCGGTCATGGCTCTCCCGTACGCCTGGAAGAGAACGGGGTTAGGGATCGCGCTTCTGATTGGTGTTCCCGAGTCAGCCATGATCCTGCTCTCGACGTCGCTCGCCGCCGGACTTATCCCAGCACACTTCGTCGAGGTTCTTGGAGCGAACCTTATCTTCGGGTTCGCGATGGTTTGGCTACTGAATCATCCCGACCGACTGTCGCTCGTCCATCTACCCGGCCCGGCTCGGTTGGGCGGAGTTGCATGAGCGCCGAGGGACGGTTAGGCCCCTCAGAGTCTCTGAGCGCGTAGGGGAAGAGCCCGTACCCCTCGACCCGGTCGCTCGGGGGGGTTACTCAACTTCGCTGTCCTGAAAGGGTCGAGCGGCCGTCAGGGGCGTCTTGGGGTTAGACAAGGCTCCGCTTTCAGATGGTCATGAGGGCGCGGCGAAGAACATGAAGACGTGAGGACGACAGTCCTCGAGTTGAGGAAGAGACCTGGCGAGATGACGAGGTGAAGTATCGCTCGACCGCAGGCGCCCGGGGCCAATCTTGGCCGGCGGAACCTCCCCTCTTCAGAACGTCGTCGTGCTCTTCGCCCTCGTGTCAACCGCTTCTGTCGTGGCTGTCCAGCTCTTGACGGGGTCATGGTTCGCAATCCCTCTCCTCGCGGGAGGGATCGGGGCAATCGGTTTCATCATTACAGTCCAGAATCTACAAGCGATCTTGGCGAGAAAGCGCGCGAACGCGCGCTTGTATTGGACGGTCACCGGTGCCGTCGTTTCACTCATGGCAGGAGTCGGTTTGGTGGCACTGGGAATCGACGGGAACCTTGTCGTCGTGAAGTATCATGGGATTGCGGTTGCATGGTCCGGGCTTGTAGTGTACGGGATCTTCCGGTCGCCCTGGAACTACGGGAGGTAGTCCGAGAGCTCCTCGTTAGAACTCGGGGCCGAGACGTGCCGGAGGGCGGTCTCGGTCCTCCATAGGCGAAGGTTGCTCACTCGCCCCCGATACCATCTCACAGGGCCGAGGGCCAGGGCTCAAGGGGAGAGAATTGTTCGTAACGGTGCCAGGGCCAGTCCGATCCCATACGATCGACATTAACCACCTCCATGGGGTCGTTACGGCGGGAGTCAGCCACGACGGACAGATTACACTCTCGCGCCGAGACTCAACCTGGACGTGTTCGCTCACAAAGTCAGGGGGGAGCCAACCTCGAACACGTGGCGGATTCCGTGGGTAGCATACTGGCGGCCATGCACGAGCAGTGTCAAAGTCCGGCGCGGGCCCGCGGTTGTTTACAGTTGGGACGTCGGTCATTTCTCCCCTGCGTTCTCAAGTAACACTGCCAATTCGGAATCATCATGCTTCCCGAAGTACCCCTGGGCGAGCATTCGCCGATCTACCCACGAGAGGAAGCGAGAGGACACAACGGTCGGACCGGCGTTTCCCTTCACTGTATCCTGGTACGCCGCCTCCCCAGATACTATTCTCGCGGTGGCCAAGAGAAGCTCGGTCGGAAAGAGGTGCGCAGGTCCGCGCCGAGTAGTTACAGAGCGGATTTTGAGGCGTGCCCGGGCTGCAGCCACCTCGAAAGACCGTTCGCTGAAGTAAGAAAGGTGGACTGGTGGGCGATACCAATTCCATCGCTTTCTCAGGAGGATCGCCGCGCGCGATCTCGAGTTAGGCACCCTTGCAAGGATGTGGCCCCCGG
>Ga0335081_10008237_pt1 | contig 16706 bp, 17 predicted proteins | sample Lox_Sample_35_FD_206713 | JGI IMG/M metagenome (GOLD analysis project Ga0335081, IMG submission 206713) | Soil microbial communities from Loxahatchee National Wildlife Refuge, Florida, United States - Lox_Sample_3.5 | ecosystem: Environmental > Terrestrial > Soil > Wetlands | place: USA... | reverse complement strand
GCCACAGGTCAGCCACGTAACTGGGTTCCTAGACTCGATCCCGCCAATGAAGCACCTAAAAATGATGCTTCCATGGAACGATAAGTCAATTTCCGCATTATGGGAACCCGTGCGGAGCCACCCACGACCCACCCGGCACCCGGTCCGGGCCAGGCTCAGCCGCTCAGCACTTGCGGAGCTGGCACTCGGCGAGGACGGGAACCGGTACGGCATCACGGGCAGGCTCATGGACGTCCGCGTCCTCCGGCCGGCCTCTGGGGCGAAGCTGGACCGCGACCAGCGCCGCCGCGCCGATCATCACCATCGCGGCCACCATGGCCAGCCCGGACCCGCGGACCGCGCCCGCCGGGCCCGGGCGCTGCCCGTCCTGATCAGCCATCAGCGGCTGCTCCGGCGGAGTCGTCGGCCAGCAGCGCCGCGACGGCGATCTCAGCCTCGGCGGCGGCGGGCAGGACGGCAGGCAACCGGGGGACGGCAGCCAGTTCCCCGTCGGAGCTGAACCGGCTGATCACCCGGGGATCGATGTAGGACGCGCGGGCCACGGCCGGGGTATCGCCCAGCCAGTCCGCCACCCCGCGGACGGCGGCGGTTACCGCACTCTTGCGACTCCGCTCGGTCGGTGCCGGGTCCGCGTTCGCTAGCAGCAGCGCCATCAGCACGGTGGCGTTCCAGGTGCGGAATTCCTTGGCGGTGAAGTGACCGCCGGCGCGCGTGGCGATATAGCTGCTCACCTCGTGCGAACGCAGCGGCCGCCAGGTATCCCCGACCTGGAAGGAGAACAGCGACTCGGACGTACTGTCGCTACCGAGCAGTGCTCGCACGACGGACCGGACCGCCTGGTCGCTGACGGTGATCGTCCGGCGCTTGCCTTCCTTGGCGATGTAGTCGAACGCGACACCACCGCGTGTCACGGTGACATCGTCCTTGCGTAGCGTGGTTGCTCCGTAGTGGTGATCGAGCTCGGCGTACTTCTCCCCGCCGATCCGGAACAGGCCGAGATCAATCACCCGGACCGCCGCCGCGGTCACGCGGTCACGGTCGAGGTGGCGGCCGCCGAGATCCCGTACCGTGGCCGACCGCAGCGCGGGCAGCGCGTCGGCGAACCGGAGCATGTGCGCGAACTTCTGGGCGTCGCGTTGCTCACGCCATACCTGGTGGTAACGGTACTGGGTCCGGCCCCGGCTATCGACGCCCGTGGCCTGGATATGGCCCAGCGGGTCGGGCGAGATCCAGACGTCCTTCCAGGCGGGCGGGATGCCGAGGGCGGCGATGCGGTGCAGTGTCTCCGGATTCGTGACTTCGGCCCCGAAGGGGTCGCAATACCGGAAGCCGCCGCTGCTCCGCTCCCGGATGATCCCCGGGCCATGCGGGTCGCTGCGGGCCAGCCCCGCGACGGCCGCGGCCAGGGCAGGTACCTCGGCACTCATCGGGCATCACCCCCGGAGCACAGCATAAGCATCACTTTAGTAGTTTCTGTGGAAGTATAGTTTTTGATTACTGCTTCGCTGGAAGGCAGGGTTTGATGGCCGACGAAAAACCACCACCGGACTTCATGAGCGCGCTGGGCACCGAGTACTTCGTCCTGCAGTCCACGGCCAGCTCGACCATCAGCGAGAGCGGCAGCCGGGTCAGCATCTACCTGTCGTCGCTGGCCAGCGGGCTGGTGGCGCTCGGGTTCTCCAGTTCCTCGCCCAGGGCATTCGCCTCGCTGGCCTTTACCGTCCTGCCGACGGTGTTCGTGCTCGGCTGGTTCACCATCGTCCGGCTGATCGACACCAGCGTGGCCAACATTGTCTCGCTGCGCCGGATGGAGCTGATCAGGCGCTATTACGCGGCGCTGGCTCCGATTGCACCGCCCTATTTCGCGGCCGACGAGACCGAGGCGGCGCAGCATGGCGTGCGATACGGCCGCTGGTCGTTCCTGTTCACGATGGCGAGCATGGTCATCACGGTCAACTGCGTGCTCGGCGGAGCCACCATCGCGCTGCTGTGCGATCTGGCCTTCAAGGCGCCGCTGCCCGCCGCCGCGGGGGTCGGCGTGGCCGCCGGCCTGGCCCTGCTCGCGCTCAGCCTCCGCTACGAGCACCGGCGGCTCACTCCCGTCGTCCTCAGCTCCTCCGTCGCCACGTGATTCCCGACGCGACTGATCATGCCGTAGAACACCGGCCGCGCGTACCGCGCGGTATTCACAAGGCTCAACATAGCTTGAATGGAAGTAAGTTCTAAGCTATCGTCATTGACTGTTGCGTCCCGGAGACCGAGGGAGAGAGCATGCGCGCGGTGCGTCTGGATGACTGGGGGATCGAGAACCTCCGCGTGGAGGACGTCGCGGACCCGGCGCCGGCCGCCGGGGAGGTGCTGATCGCGGCCGAGGCGGCGACGATCAACCCGGCGGACCTGGGAATGGTCACCGGCGGAATGGCGTCGTGGCTTCCGGCGAGCATCACCGCGCCGTATACGCCAGGCTGGGACCTGGCCGGACGCATCGTCGGCGTCGGCGATGGCGTAGCTGGGTCCTTGGTCGGGTCTCGGGCGGTCGGCTTCTCCAACTGGGTGGAGGCCGGGCACGGAACGCAGGCCTCGCTCGTCGCCCTGCCGCTGGGCAGCGTGGCGACCGCCATCGACGGGCTGCCGTCCGCCCAGCTGACGACGGTCTCACTCAACGGGCTCACCGCATGGGCGGCTCTGAAGGAGCTCGCGCTGCCAGCCGGTCAGACGCTGGTGATCGTCGGGGCGGCGGGGTCGGTCGGGGGCTTTGCCCTGGAGCTCACCGCGGCGCGGGGGATCCGCGTCATCGCCGCGGTCTCCGAGCGGGACCGTGACTACGTCCTGGGCCTGGGGGCGAGCGACGTGGCGGCACGGGAAGACGGCGACATCGGCGCGGTCGTGGGCAAGATCCTGCCTGGGGGTGCCGATGCCCTGTTTGACACGGCCTCCGTTGGCAGCGCCGGGCTGGGAGCGGTCAAGGACGGCGGCCTGCTGGTCACCTCCACGGCTCCGGTCGAATCCGAGCGCGGCATCCGGGTCACGAAGATCTTCGGGCTGCCCGACGGCGATGCGCTCCAGCGGCTGGTCGACGCGGCGACCGCGGGCCGCCTGCACGCGCCCGTCGCCCGTGCATTCAGCGTCGACGAGGTGCGGGCCGCCTACCAGGAGTTCGCTTCCGGCCCCCACCGCGGACGGATCGTCCTGACCTTCCGGTAAACCGAGCTGGACGCCGTGTCCGGCCAGGGCGTCCAGCTCGGCGGAAACGGCGTCGGCTTCGGCCGCGCCGATCCGCCGGAAGATCTCCAGCCCCTGCCTCAGCCAGGCTCCCGCCTCGGCGGTGCGGCCGTCGGCCAGGGCGCACCGGCCCAGGCCGGCCAGCGCGTGCGCCTCGTCCGCGGCGCTGCCGATCCGACGGGCCAGCTCCAGGGCCTGTTGGTGGCATGACCGAGCGTGGCCGAGGTCAGCGCGGGCCCTGCTCAGCGACCCGGCCTCGTTGAGGGCCTCGGCCTCACCGCCCCGGTCGCCCATATCGCGGTGGATGCTCAACGCCTGATCCAGGTCCCGGGCGGCGGCAGCATAGTCTCCGGTCAACCGCCACAAGATCCCCAGATACAGCAGGGCGTCGGCTTGGCCGCGCCGGCTGCCGATGTCACGGGAGGTGTCCAGCGCCTCCTCGAGATCCCGGGCCGCGCCCGGATAATTCCCGGTCATCTGCCGCATCATCCCTAGGTGGTTGAGGGTATCGGCCTGCCCGAGACGGTTGCCGAGGTCACGGTGGATGACCAGCGCCTCCTCCAGGGCCCGGGCCGCGGCCGGATAGTCCCCGGTTATGGTCCGCACGCCTCCGAGATAGGTCAGAGCGTCGGCCTGGCCGAGCCGGTCGCCGAGGTCGCGGCTGATGCCCAGCGCCTCCTCCAGGGCCCGGGCCGCGCCCCGATAATCGCCGGCCGCCCCCTGCACGGCCCCCAGGAAGGTGAGGGCGTCGGCCTGGCCGGGCCGGTCGCCAAGGTCCCGGTAGGTGTCGAGTGCCTCCTCCAGGGCCCGCGCCGCACCCGGATAGTCCCCGGTCAGCCGTCGCGCCTTCCCCAGGTAAGTGAGAGCGCCGGCCTGGCCGGGCCGGTCACCGAGGTCAGCGTAGAGGCCCAGCGCCTCCTCGACGTCCCGGGCCGCGCCCGGATAGTCCCCGGTCAGCCGCCGCACGTCCCCGAGGTTGGCCAGGGCATCGGCCTGACCGGGCCGGTCGCTCAGGCGCCGGGCGGCTTGCGCCGCGGTGGCGTAGCGGGTAATGGCCTCGGCCCACGGGCCGTCCTGGCGCAGCAGGCCGGCCAGACTCGCGGTCAGCGCGATGACGCGAGCATGCTGGCCGGCCGCGGTGGCGTGGTCCAGGCAGGCCAGCAGGCTGGCCCGCTCGGCCCGGGCCCACGCCAGCGCCTCCTCCCGGTCGGCCAGGGCCGGAACCGCCGCATGCATCGCGTGGACGGCGACAGCGGGGACGGCAACGCCGGGGACGGCGACGCCGGGGACGGTACGGGCCCGGCGGGCCAGCAAAGCGTCGGCGCGGGCGGCGGCGTGCTGGTAGTAATCCAGCAGCCGCTCCGTGGCCTGCTCCCGGTCATCGTCCGGGTCGAGGCGGCCGGCCAGGACCCGGGCATGCTCGCGGATCAGGTCGTGCATCCGGTACCGGCCCGGGGCCGGCTCGGTGAGCAGGTACCGGTCATACAGGGCCTCCAGGCCGCGGCGAGCAGCCGGCGGGCCGGTGCCGTCGAGGGCGGCCGCGGCGAACCCGTCGACCTCGGCGCCGGGGTGCAGCCCGAGGCGGCGGAACAGCCGCTGCTGGTCCGCGGCCAGGTCCGCGTACGACAGGTCGAACGCGGCGGCGACCGACACGTTCTCGGTCGCCAGCAGCTCCAGCCGGTCCACGGCGGTGGCCAGTTCGGCGGCCCGCCCGGCCACGGTCCAGGCCGGGTGATGGTGCAGCTGGCGGGCCAGCATCCCGATCGCCAGCGGCAGGTACCCGCACAGCCGGGTGATCTCGGCCACCGCCGGGTCGGCCGGGCTGAGCCCGGGCCGGACGGCCAGCCGGACCAGCAGCCCGGCCGCCTCCTGCGGCGGCAGCGTGTCCAGGCTGATCGTCCTCGCGTCCTCCAGCGCCGACAGCCGCCGACGGCTGGTCACCAGCACCAGGCTGCTGCCCGCGCCCGGCAGCAGCGGCCGGACCTGCTCACTGCCTGCCGCATCGTCGAGGATCATCAGCAGCCGACGGTCGGCCACCCGGTCCCGCCACAGCCCCGTCCGCGCCTCCACATCCGCCGGGATCTGCGCGGCCGGTATCCCGATGCTCAGCAGCAGGCCGGCCAGCGCGTCGGCCGGGTCCACCGGCTCGTGTCCCGGCGTATGACCGTGCAACGGCACGAAGATCTGCCCGCCCGGGAACCGGTCCGCCAGCCAGTGCGCGGCATGGACCGCGAACGCGGTCTTGCCGATGCCCGCCATCCCGCCGATGGCATGAATGCTGACCACCCCGCCCGGACTCGCCGTCGCGTCCAGCAGCAGCTGCTGCAGCTCCTGCCGCCGCCCGGTGAACGAGGCGATGTCGCGGGGCAGCGTCCGGGTCGCCGTCGCCAGCCCGGCCCCCACGCGGCCCGGCCCAGGGCGGCCCCGCGCGGCCGCCTCGAACTCGGTCCGGGCCGGGCCGTCCAGCTGCAGCGCCTCGGCCAGCAGCCGCACCGTGTCCTTGTGCGGGACGGCGACCACCCCGCGCTCCAGGTTGCTGATCGCTCGCGATGTCAGTCCCGCCGCCGCGGCCAGTTCCTCCTGGGTCAGCCCGGCCCCGGCACGCAGCCCCCGCAGCGAGTCGGCGAACCGAACCGGCGGCTCAGCCACAGCCTCTCCCTTGCCCACCGACGGCGCAATCCACGCTGAGCATACGCGCTCGCAGTTCCCGGCCCGTCACTTCTTCGTGCGGTTCTTCGTGGTCATGGCCCGGTCACGGTGCTTGGCTTGAGGCGCGGCATCGACGGAACGGACGCTAGGGGACCACGCTCATGAAAGGCCCGACCCGGCCCTGGGACCTGACCGAGCTGCGCCTGCTGGTGGAGTTGCCCGCTCTCCGCAAACTGGCCGATAGAGGGCTCTGCGATGCCGAGCTCGCGGTCGTCAGGAAACTGGCTAACGCCACGATGCGGTCGGCACGCAGCGGCGATGGCGCCAGCTACCGGCGAGCAGACATGGCCTTCCATCTGTACCTGCTGGAGCTGACCGGTGACCCGGCTCTGGCCGAGGTCGCCCGGCTGCTGCATGCCCGTGGCGTTACGAACGCCCAGGAGTCCGCTCACCTGATGTCGGCCGAGGCCCGCGAGCATGGCGAACTGGTCACGATGCTCACCGAGGAGATGATCAGCGCGGCGGACGACCTGCTCAGGTGCCACATCTTGGGACGCGGCGGTCAGCGGGCACTGACATGGCCGAGCGCATGACACCGGGCGACCCGGCGCCGGGCGTCGCCGAGGCTGACCTCGATGCTTTCTTCCGGCTCCGGGACAATGTGCCTGCGGCCAGCCCCGCCGCGCTGATCAGGTCGCTCAGCCGGCTGCGCGGGTCCGACGATCCGGTAGTGACGTTTGCGGGCCTGCCCAGGGCCTGCGTCCCGGAATTCGCCGACGGCTGCCAGGTCGAGCTTTCTGACGGGGCCGAGCCGTTGTTCCGGGTCAGCCACCCGGCAGGCACGGGCGAGGGTTCAGGCCGGCCGCTGCTCACCCCGTTCCGGGTGGCGTCCCGAACCGGCTACCCGTCGTACGCCGGGGTCGTCACGCACTGGTGGACCGGCCGGGCGCCGTCCGAGGGCGACGCCGCCATCGCGGACCTGATGGTCAGGCACCTGATCGCGCTGGTGGACCGCGAGCGCTTGATGACGGCCGTGGCACGAGCCGAAGACCGGGCCGCGAGCCTGGCGCTGGAGGTGATTTCCGGCCGTACCATCAACCTCGCCATCGGCGTCGTGATGCATCAGAACGGGCTGGCGCCAGACGACGCCGAGGACCTGCTGCGGCAGTCGGCCAGCACGGCCGGGATGGGCCTTGCCCAGCTGGCGGCCAGCGTGGTGCGCTCTGGTTCACTCGCCGATGACAGCAGGGCCCGGGCCTCCGCGACGGTGCGGAGCTTTCCGTTCAGGCCATCGTAATCGTGCAGGTCACGATCCCGCCTCCCGCTCCCGAAGAGTCCGCTTCGGCACATTAGGTTCTATGGAAGTGGCGTATACGGAACTCGATCGGATTGCTTCCCAAAGTCCGGGTATCTGATAGAGGGTCGGCCGAGCGACGGCTGCTGGACGAAGCCGACCCGACTTGGTAGCAGAGGCCTCTTGCTGATACTTCCGGAGAACTGGTCTAGCCGGAAGTTGCTTCGCTAGGCGATACACTGGATGGTACGAGGGAGGGGTCATGTCAGATCTAAGGCACGTGTTCAATGATCTGGTCCGGTTTGAGATCGAGCTGTGGAATGCGGTCGATGCCCGGCTGAAGCGGGAGTTCGACCTGCCGCTGACGCACTTCGAGCCGATGTCGGTGATGGACCGGCTGCCCAACTGCCGGGTGTACGACATCGCCAGCGAGCTGGGCATCACCACTGGCGGGACGAGCAAGCTGGTGGACCGGATCGAGGCCAGCGGATACTGCCGGCGGCTGCCGAATCCGGAGGACCGGCGGTCCTCGCTGCTGGAACTGACGCCGGAGGGCAAGCGCCTGTTCGCCGAGGCCGGGGAGGCCTTCGATGATGAGCTGCAGCGTCGGCTTGGCGCGGCGGTGCCGGAGCGGACGCTGCGGCAGTTCGCGGCGACCCTGGCCCGGCTGCGGTCGGCCGGCCAGCGCGCCGAGATGGACCGGACCGCCTGACCCGGGCCGCTATCAACGCCGCAACGAGACGTATTCCATGAGACTTGCTTCCACATAAGGTAAGTAATACCGTAACGCCATGCGCAGACCCGAGGCGAGCCCGCGGTGAACGGCTGGCACGAGGCCTACAACGACTTCCCGGGGCCGGATGTGATGTGCGGGCACCTGGTCGCGATCGCGGTCCCTCCGGCCCCGGCGGACCCGCCCGCGGCCTGCCAGGACTGCCTGGATGAGGGCACCACCTGGGTGGAGCTACGCCGGTGCCTGGTATGCGGCCGGACGAGCTGCTGTGAGTCGTCCCCGCGCCGCCACACCCTGAGCCACTTCGAGCGGACCGGTCATCCGGTAGTGGCCAACCAGTCCGGTGGCGAGCCCTGGGGCTGGTGCTTCGCCGACGGCATGCCCCTGGTACCAGACAACGGCTGAGGTGCGGCCGGCATGCGAGCCGGCCCAGCCGGCCATCGCGGCCGAGCCGGTCCTCCGACCCCGGGACAGCGGATTTCCTGAGCACGGGCCGAGGTCTACTCTGATCGTATTCCTGGTGCTTAGGTGAAACGAGGTACTCGACATTCAGGCGCACCTGCCCGAAGAACCGAATAGCTTCATCGGTCGTGAGCATGAGCTCGACGAGCTCCGCCGACTGGTGTATTCGGCGCGTGCGCTGACCTTGTGCGGACCCGGCGGCATCGGGAAGACCAGGCTGGCCTTGCGGCTGCTCGCCTCGATGGCAACCGAATTCCCCGATGGGGTGTGGTTCGTCGAGCTGGCCGACCTGCAGCAGCCCGACCTCGTCATCTCGCGCGTGGCGGCCGAACTCGGTGTCAGCGAGGAGCCCGGGCGCCCGCTGCTGGAGACGCTGGCCGACGTCCTGCGGCGGCGGCGGCTGCTGCTGGCCCTGGACAACTGCGAGCACCTGCTTGACGCGTGCGCCCAGGTCGCCCGGCAGTTGCTGGCCAGCTCGCCGGGGCTGAGGATGCTGATCACGAGCCGGGAGCCGTTGCGCGTAGCGGCCGAGACGGTGTGGCGGGTGCCGCCGCTGTCGGCGATGTCCGCGCCTGCGAGCCACGGTGCCGACGGCGTGGGCCTCAACGAAGCCATCCGCCTGTTCGCCGACCGCGCCGCCGCCGCCTCCCCGGGTTTTACCGTCGGTATGGACAACGTCCTGGCTGTCGCCGCCATCTGCCGGGCGCTGGATGGCCTGCCGCTGGCGATCGAGCTGGCGGCCGCCTGGGTCCGGGTCCTGTCGGTGGAGCAGATCACCGCCCGCCTGGGCAACAGGTTCGCGCTGCTGACCACCGGCGACCGGTCCGCCTCACCGCGCCAGCGCACCCTGCGCGCCACCATCGAGTGGAGCCACGCGCTGCTCAGCGACGTCGAGAAGACGCTGTTCCGGCGGCTGTCGGTCTTCGCGGGGTGGTCGCTGGAGATGGCTGAGCAGGTCTGCGCCGACGACGACATCCCGGCGGGCGACGTGCTCGGCCTGACCGCCGCGCTGGTCGACAAGTCGCTGGTCGTGCTCGAGCCCGAGGCACTCGGCCAGGCCCGCTACCGGATGCTGGACACCATCAGGGAATACGCGGCCGGACGCCTGGCCGACGCGGGGGAGTCGGCCCGGTTCCAGGTCGCGCTGCGCGACTACATCCTGGGCGTGGCGGAAGACAGCCTGGCCATCGGGATGGCTCAGGTCCCGGTCCCGTGGTCGGACCGGGTCGACTGCTCCATGCGGTACGTCGTCGACGCCGGCAACGTATCCCAGGTCCTGACCTGGTGCCTGGCCCATGACGAGGCGGAGACCGGGCTGCGCATCTGCATTGCGGTCAGCCCGCGGTGGCTCGTCTGGGGCACCTTCGCCGAAGGCGGCGAATGGCTGGACTCGTTCCTGGACCTGGACGTGTCCGCTCTGACGCCGCGGGTCCGGGGCGCCGCCCTGGTGGCACGGGCGCAACTCGACCAGGCCAGCGATCCCGCCGCCGCGGAAGCCCTCGCCGAGGAGGGACTGACGCTGTGCCGCGACGCGGGCGATGACTTCTGGGCGGCGACGGCGCTGAACTTGCTCAGCGAGATCGCCCTGCAGACCGGACGGGCGGACGAAGCGGCGGCCCACGCGGACCGGGCGCTGGCCGTCGCGCAGGCCGCTGGTGACGGGTGGAACGAAGGCTACGCACTCGGTACCCGGGCCACCATCGCGGCCCGGGCGGGCAAGCTGCGCGAGGCCGAACAGCTGGCCAGTACCTCGGTCAGCGTCATGCGCGGCATCGACCAGCAGTGGGGGGTGGCCCGGGTCCTGCTCGGCCTGGGCGACCTGGCCCGGCTGCGCGGCTATCCCGGCGAGGCGCACGACCGCTACGTGGAGGCGCTGGCGATCCTGGAAGAGATCGGTGCCCGGCCCGAGATCGCGCGCTGCCTAGCGGGCCTGGGACGGGTGGCCATGGACCTCGGCGCGCTGGAGCAGGCCAGGCGGCACCTGGCCAGGAGCATCGAGCTCAGCCAGGCCACCGGCACCCGCATCGGCGTAGCGCGCGGGCTCGAGGCCTTCGCGACGCTGGCCGTCCGGGAGAAGCAGTCAGAGCGGGCCGTGCAGCTGGCCGCGGCGGCCGCGGCGCTACGCGAGTCGGCCGGAGTACCGCCGCTGTCGGCCGCCCGCATCGAAGGCTTCCTCGCTCCCGCGCGTCACCTCGGTGAGGCCGCTGTCGCCCGGCTGTGGGCGCAGGGACTAGCCCTGAGCAGCGAGGCAGCGGTCGCGATTTCGATGGACAGGCGGCCCTCGAAGGCAGCGAACGGCGACAGCCGCGGCCTGAGCGTGGTGGGGGAGCACGAGGTACAGGCCCCGCCCTCGCAACAGTGACCCGTCAGGCATCCCGCCTGGCCGACTGACGTCTCCGCCGTCGGCGTACCGACCTGTCCGGGCCGCTAGGCTCGCCCGGCTCGCCCGATCCTGGTACCGGGTCCAGTTCCAGCCCCTTCAGGCCGTCAAGCACCTTGCGCAGTACCACCGGATCGGTAGCGACGGGATCCGGCCTGCGTTCCTTGCCGTTGCGACTGCTTGAACGGTCAGGACTACGGCGCGGCAGCACCAGCGGTGGCTCGGCGCCCGCATCATCCACCGGAAGCTCGGCCGGGGGTGACTCCGCCGGGGGTGACGCAGCATCGCGAACGGCGGTAGCAGAAGCGCTACCGCCGTTCGCGCGATGCCTTATCCACCCTCTGAGCTGCGGCATCCTCATCTCGGACGCCTGGCTTCGCGGGTCAGATTTCTACTTCGTTCTCGATCCGCTTGAGGTGGTGACGGGCCAGGGCCAGGTTGGCCTTGGTGCGGTCGAGCGCGAGGTACAGGAACAGGTTGTGCGAGCCGTCGGCGTTCGAGAGCAGCCTGATCAGGTGATACTGCTTCGTCAGCGTGATGAGGATGTCCTCGATCGTGTCGTTCAGGTTGAGCGACTGCATCGTGCGCATCTTGGCCCGGACCACCTCGGTGTTACCTGCGGCGGCCAGTTCCAGGTTCAGGTATTTTCCCCCGCCCAGGGTGCCGAGCGGCATTCCGCTGTCCCAGTCGACCAAAGCCGCGCCCAAGGCGCCCTCAATGCTCATCGCTTCCTTGAGGGCCGTTTCGATGTTCATGCGCCAATCCCCTCCAGACGAGCTGGCGGCCTCGCCGCCAGGTGGCTCTGGCAAGAGTAGCGAGGTCAGCCCGCCATTGGTGTATAAATTCCGCAAATCCGCAAATGTAGTTTCAATGCTACTAAGAGTTAGTGCACGCCGCCACGCAAATGCCTGACGCAAATGCACAAATTAGGCAGCAGAATAGCCGCTTTGCTGGTATTGAATGCTGTATATTCCTGCCTGCGGCGATGGCTTGCCGGTGGCTGGCCAGCGGGGCCGGTGGTGGAGGGGGATGTGTCTAGCCTTGCAGAGTCACTCGGTCGGGTCATGGACGTCCAGGGCGTCCGGGCGGCGGCACTGATCGACATCGATACCGGCATGATCGTGCGGTCGATCGGCATACGGGATCCCGATTTCCCGGCCGCGGCGGCCAGCATGGCCGACGAGGCCCGGCTTGCCCGGGCTGCCCCCGGACCCGGCCATCTGGGCGGCGACCTTGACGAGATCTCCCTGGTCACGACCGGCCAGTTGCACCTGTCCAAGATCTTGGTTACCCGTCCGGGCGAGGGCCTGCTGCTCTTCGTCGACCTGGACCGCAACCGGGTGAACATGGCCCTCGCCTCGCTTCAGGTCAGGGAACTAGCACCGGCGGTTCTGGCATAAGTGATGAACATCGCGATATCTGAGGACGACCTGGTAGGTCCGCTCCGCGAGGCGCTCGTGGTCGCTGCGGTGGCCGGCATGACCGGTGCCCTGCGGGTGACCGGTGACCCCGGCGGAACGATCCACCTCTCGGACGGCCGGGTAGTCGGCATCGAGACGCCGGGTGCGCCGGGCCCCGAGGTACTCTTGCTCCGCTCGCGCCGGGTGAGTGAATCCAGCTGGGAAGCGGCCTTCGCCGCGGCCGTCGCCACCGGCGGCCCGATGGGCGCGGAACTCGTCACCCGCAAGCTCATCGGCTCAGGAGAACTCGAGGTCCTGCTCTGGACCGCCGTCGCCGACGCCATGTTCGTCCTGGCCAGCGGGACCGTCGATGAGTACCGGGCCGAGCCGGGGTCGGTGGACTTCGTGCTCCCGCTCGATCCGGGTGCCGAAGCGGACTGGCTGCTGGCCGAGACATCCCGCCGTCTACAGGTTCTCACGTCCCTGCCCGCCCGGCATGACCGGGACCGGATCGTCGCCGTTTCGGGGGCCGAACGGTCGGACGTCGGCCAGGACCACGGCGAGATCCTGACCCTGGCCGACGGACGACGGACGCCTCGTGACCTGGCGTTCGCCCTGGGGCGTGGGGTCTACGCGACGTTGCTTCAGCTCGCCCGGATGCACGAGGCGGGCCTGCTGGTGACTGCTTCGTACCGGGCCGGGCTCGTGCCGGGCGGCTGGCGGCCAGGTCGCGTGGCGCCGGGCGGCAAGCCGGTATCGGCCGACGGGCTGCCGCGCCGCACCAAAGATCCCGCGGACATGTCCCGGCGCGCCGTGCCCTGGAGCAGGAGCCGGGATCTGTCCGCGCCGCTGGGCCTGCTGCGGCCGCGTTCTCGACGAGACGGACGTCCTGGTGAGGCGCCGTAACAAAAAGGGAAGTTGAGCGGGAGGGGGCCTGATGGCCGAGGACAAATTGCTGGCCGAGATGCAGGTGCTGCGGGACAGGGTCACCGGCATCACGGGTACTGCGGTGGCCAGCCGTGACGGCCTGATCATCAGGGAGGATACCGGCGGCACGGACCCGGATAACCTGGCCGCCCTGGCCGCCACTGCCCTGGCCCTGGCTCAGCGCCTGGCCACGGAGGCAGGTCAGGGCATCCTGCGCGAGGCCGCGGTCAGGAGCAGCGGGGGCTACGTCGCCATCTACGCGGTCGGAACCACCGCGGTCCTGGTCGTGCTGGGCGACGAGGGCCTGGACATCGCCCGGCTGCACCGTGAGTCCCGGTCCACCGTGGACAGCATCGAGAAACTGCTCCCTTGACCGTCACGCCCCCATCCTTGCACTAGCATGCTCGGAGCCTTCGCTAACCAAGAGGCGATCCGCGTGCTGGGGTGGGGCGATGATCAGCGACATCAAAGAGCCGGCCATGACCGTGTACGGGGCCCCGTGGTGCCCGCACTGCAAGCGGGTCAAGAAGTTCCTCGCCGCCCACCGGGTCCGCTACGCCTTCGTCGACATCGACACTGACCCGGCGGCCATCGAGCGGCTCAAGGAGCTGCAAGATGGCGGGCAGATCATCCCCACGGTGGTCTACCCGGACGGGACGCATGAGGTGAACCCGAGCGACGAGGCGCTGGCCCGCCGCATCGGCCTTACCCTCAAGGCCGATCGGTCCGCTTACGACCTGGTCATCATCGGAGGCGGGCCGGCCGGGCTGGCGGCCGCCATCTACGCCGCCCGGGAGGGCATCGACGCGGTCGTCGTGGACGCCAGCGCCCTCGGCGGCCAGGCCGGGATCAGCGACCGGATCGACAACTACCCGGGATTCCCCGACGGCATTTCCGGCGGGGAACTGGCCGACCGGTTCGTGGCCCAGGTCCGCCGGTACGGGGTGGAACTCGTCTCGGCGGTGTCGGTCAGCTCCGTCGAGCGCGATCACGATGACCTGGTCACCTCGCTGTCTTCCGGCCAGCAGCTCACCTCCCACGCGGTGATCGTGGCCACCGGCTCGACGTACCGGCGCCTTGATGTACCCGGCGAGGAGGATCTCATCGGCGCCGGTGTCCACTTCTGCGCCACGTGCGACGGGCCGTTCTACAAGGGGGCCGATGAGGTCGTCGTGATCGGCGGCGGCAACTCGGCCCTGGAGGAGGGGTTGCACCTGTCCGAGTTCGCCAAGCGTGTCCGGGTGCTGGCCCGATCCGGCCTGACCGCTTCGTCCGTGCTCCAGGAGCGGGTGCGCTCCGACCCGCAGTTCGACATCCGCACCGGCGTGGACATCGTCGAGCTCGAGGGGGACCGGGGCCGGTTCGCCGCCGTCGTGGCCCGGGACCGGGACAGCCAGGAGACCTTCCGGTTCCCGGCCGCTGCGGCCTTCGTGTTCATCGGGCTCAAGCCCAACGACGCGTTCCTCGGCGACAACGTGGAACGCGATGGCGGCGGATTCCTGGTCACCAGCCCCACCATGGAGACGTCCATGGCGGGCGTCTTTGCCGCCGGCGACGTGCGCTCGGGGTCGACCAAGCAACTCGGCTCCGCGGTCGGCGACGGGATCGCAGCCCTGCTCATGACCCGCCGGTACCTTGAAGCCCATCACCACAAGGCGGTGCCGCTGGTCGACGCCTGACCACCGACGGCCCGATGAGGTAGCGTCGATCGCGTGCTGCTGACCGCCGACGGCGCCGTCCTGCTCCTGATTGACCTGCAGGAGCGGCTCATGCCCGCCATCGACGACGGCGAGGTCGTGGTGGCCCGGGCCGCACGGCTGGCCGAGGCGGCCACGCTGCTGGGCGTGCCGGTCCGCGCGACCGAGCAGTACCCCGCCGGCCTAGGCCCGACGGTGCCGCCGCTGGCGGCCTATCCGCAGGCCGTGCTGGCCAAGACCACGTTCTCGGCGGCGGAAGATCCGGGTTTCTCCGGGCTGCTGCCCGCCGGGACGAGCGAGGTCGTGGTGGCCGGGTGCGAGGCGCACGTCTGCGTCCTGCAGACCGTGCTCGGCCTGCTCGGGCACGGGCGCCGCGTGGTGGTGGCCGCGGACGCCGTCGGCTCACGCCATCCAGATGACCGCGCCGCCGCGCTGGACCGGGCGCGGCAGCACGGCGCGGAGATCGTGACCTCGGAGATGGTGCTGTTCGAGTGGCTGCGCGACGCCCGCCACCCGAAGTTCCGCGAGGTGCAGAAGCTGATCAAGTGAGCCGGGCCGCTTGGCCGTCCGGCCGGTGAGCCGGGTCACGCCCGCAGGGCGCGGATCTTGGCCGTCGCCGTGGCCACCGCCACGATCTGGCCGGAGTCATCGAGCAGTTCACCGGCCATGAACCCGATGTCCTTGCCCCGGTGGACGACCCGGCCGCGTCCGGTGAGCCGTCCCGGCCGGGCCGGGCGCAGGAATTGCACGTGCAGGTCGGCCGTTGGCGCGAACTGGTCGGGGCCGAGCGTGGCCACCAGCGCCGGGCCCAGGGTGTCGTCGAGCATCGCGGTCAGGAAACCGCCCTGGATCACGCCCACCGGGTTCAGGAACTGCTCGGTCGCGGTGAATGCGACCTCGATCGTCCCGGCCTCGGGATCGATCGCCACCAACTCAAAACCGAGCAGGGCTGCCGAGGGAGGCATCGCCGCCCGGCCCTCCATCACGTCCCAGAACGGGCCTTCGCGCGTCACCCGGCCATTCCTATCAGACTCCCGCTCGCTGGTCTGGTGACCCAGGATCCAGATGTCCTGAGCCAGAACGATCTTGAACAAATGTTCGTATCTCTCTATTGTGACGAGACCCGCTTCCTGACCGACGCCGACGCGGCCACAGCCGACACGATCCTGGCCGAGGCCGCCCCGGGCCAGACATTCAGTGAGCTGCGGCACGCCGCCCACAAACTGATCCTGAAACTGGACCCCGACGCGGCCCGCAAGCGCAAGGAGGCCGCCCGCGGCCAGGCCCACGTCCGCCCGTTCCGCGAGCGCTCCGGCAACGCCGGCCTGGTCGCCCGCGAACTCCCCTCCGATGAGGTGCTGGCGTCGTGGCAGCATGTCGAACAGCAGGCCCGGGACCTGCGCGCGGCCGGGATGCCCGGCAGCCTGCGCGAACTCCGCATCCGCGCCTATCTTGATTTGCTGCAAGAGCGCGATAGCCGCAACGAGCCCGCGAGCCCCGTCCCCGCCGACTCCCAGCCCACCGGCCCCAGTCCCCATCCCGAGCCTGCTCCGGGTTCCGGCGCGGCTCCTGGGCCAAGCCTGGCCGCCGCCGCAGCCCGGCATCCCCGCACCCGCTGGTGCGTGACCGCGGTTCACCCCGACGGCACTGCCGCCGCCCACGCCTGCCTCCGGGGTCGGCACCCGCAGCCCCTGCGACCACGCCCACGCCGAGATCGGCTACCACCCCAGCCGCAAACTCCAGCACTTGATCCGCGCCCGCAGCGCCACCTGCACGGCGCCCCGGCTGCTCTCGGCCTGCCGCCCGCTGTGACCTGGACCATACCGTCCCCTGGGACCAGGGCGGCCTCACCTGCGAATGCGGTCTTGCCCGAAGGCCCGGGTGGTCGAATACCCGGGAGGCCGCCGAGTCCCCGCCGGGTGCGACCCGCCGGGTGCGACAT
>Ga0335081_10008236_pt1 | contig 16707 bp, 23 predicted proteins | sample Lox_Sample_35_FD_206713 | JGI IMG/M metagenome (GOLD analysis project Ga0335081, IMG submission 206713) | Soil microbial communities from Loxahatchee National Wildlife Refuge, Florida, United States - Lox_Sample_3.5 | ecosystem: Environmental > Terrestrial > Soil > Wetlands | place: USA... | reverse complement strand
ATCGCGCCGGGTCGCGACGTCGTCGCGCTCGCCCGGCGCGAGCCGCATCACCGCCGTCGCCTCCGTCGCGTTGCGGGAGAGCGTCCGGATCAACACCTGCCGGTCGCGCGCCGCAGTGACGAATGCCGCGCCCGTCGCGACGCGCAGCACGCGCTCGTCGGCGCGGAGCCGCTGGACGACGGCGGGTGGGCTCGGCAGCGCGACCACGGCCCGCGCCACGGTACACCGCCTCTACTTGAGCGGCACGGTGACCGGTCCCGGCAGCCGCCGGTACACGGCGAAGAAGTCGCGGTCGTCCGGGACGAGGTAGCGGGTCGCCGGCTGCTGCAGGTTCGGGACGATCCGCGTCGGGTCGAGACCGCGGTCGTGCGTGTACGTGATCAGCGTCGGCCACTCCGGGTTGATGTCGAGCTGCATCGCGCGCACGGCGCCCGCGCGCTGGAGGATCTGCGCGAGCGTGATCACGGTCTGGTAGTCGGCGGCCGCGTAGATGAGGTTCCCGCGGCGGTCGATGCCGACACCGGTGCGCCAGACGCGAACGGCGTTGCCGAGCGTGTAGCCCCACTGCGACGTGTCGTTCAGCGCGGGGTTGAGGCGGCCGTTGTCGATGATCAGGGGAAGGCTCTGGCGGGTGAACGCGATCCTCGGGCCGGCGTTCGGGCCGCCGGTCCACGCCCGGATGTCGACGCGGCCGTCCCGGTAGCCGATCAGCGTGGCGAGCCCGTCCGTGAGCGGCTCGTTGACGCGGCCTGCGATCGTCGACCCGTTGCTCCCGTCGCGGTAGATGAAGCCGCTGTTGAAGGTCGCGAGCAGGCGCCAGCGCTGGTCGTGCGGGACCGACATCGGGCCGCGCACCGCCGCGCTCGGCGGCTCGTAGCGGCCGGGGTAGTAGGCGAGCGCGGTGCGCGTGTGGTCGAACCACGCGAGGTACGCGACGATGCGCGGGTAGTCGAGCTCGGTGCGGAAGGTTGCGACGAGCACCGGCGGGCCGCCGTGGACCATCGGCCCGGTTCGGAACCACTCGCCCTCGCCGGGGAGCCGGTGCGCGAACACGGACGGGATCCGCGGCGGGAGGTAGCTCGAGACGGCGGGAGCGGAGGACGCCGCGGGCAGAGCGAGGGCGGGCAGCGCCGTCAGCTGCGGGCCGCCCTTCGCCGGCGTCTGCCACGTGTAGTAGGCGTGCTCGACCTGGTCGACGAGCCAGTTGCCGTGGTGCGCCCGCAGCCATTCCACGCTGCGGACCTCGAGCGGAAGGCTCGACGGCTGCAGCATCGTCGTCGCGTACGACCAGACGCCCGGCGCGAGCAGCACGGCGAGCGCGCCGAGCACGATCAGCAGCGGGCGGCGGCGGCGCCGTCGCCGGCGGGACGGGCGGAGCGCCTTGGCCGCATCGGACATCTCCGAGGTCGACACCGGGGGCAGGTTCGCCCACCGATCGTGAGGGCGCGGTGAGGGCGAAATGAGAGACGGAGGGGCCCAGCAGAGGGCGCTCGATCACTGCCGCCGGCGAGAGCCTCTTCCGCTCGAGCAGCAGCCGGCGCACGAGCGTCGCGCGGTTCAGCTCGCACAGCGTGAGGCCGCGCTCCGCCAGGCCATCACGCTACAGAGTGCCGGCGAGCGCGACGGGGTTTCCGTCGGGATCGCTCACGTACGCGACGCGCTCGCCCCAGGGCATGTCCGCAGGCTCGCGCAGAACCGCAGCTCCCGTCGCTCGCAGCCCTTCGACCGCGTCGTCGACGTCGTCGACGTAGACGAACATCTCGAACCGGACTCCGTCGGCGAAGCCTGCGCCGTACTGCTCGAGCGGCCAGCTCGACGCGACGACCGCCAGCTCGTAGTCGCCGCGGCGGAGGCCGACATACCCCGGCTCGTCTCCCGGTGGGAGCTGGAAATGCCGCTCGAAGCCGAGACGCTCGTAGAACGCCGCGGTCTCGGGGACGCGAGTGGCGAAGACGACGGGGAAGGCTCGCTCGGCGATCGCTCGAGGATACGCGCGCCGACCTCAGGTGCGTAGCGCGTCGAACGTCGCCGTCGTCACGATTCCCGCGACGCGGCGTGCGAGCTTCGCGTCGAGGGTGACGAACGCGTCTCCCTGCAGCTGCGTCAGCGCGAGGTACTCGGCGGTGTAGGTCTCGGCCCAGCCGAGCTGCTCCGCGATCTCCCAGGCCCGGCGCCGCAGCACCGCGTCGCCGAGGAGGCGGATCGGCATGCGGTTGATGCGCAGGAGCCGCTCGCGGGCCACATCGGCGGAGAGCTCGCCTCGGTTGACGGCCTCGTGCAGCGTCGACAGCGCCTGCGAGCGGAGGAGCGTCGGTGCCAGCAGCGTGTGCTCCGCGGGAACGTCGAGCTCCTCCCGTGCGAGCCGGAGGACGACGCCGCAGTCGACGACGAATCGCGTCATGTGGCCGTCACCGTACCGCCAGGATCGTCAGATGATCCCGAAGCCGCGCAGCGCCTTGAGCAGGAACCACGTGCCGAAGACGAGGCTGACGGCGACGACGATGACGCGGTGGTTGCGCCGGAGCCGGTCGGCCGCCTGCTCGAGCCGCCGGTCGGCGCGCCGGGGCGCCGCCGGCGAGCGCAGGAGCAGGATCGTGACGACGAGCGGCGCCGGCACGATCGCGCTCGCCAGGATCAGCGGGACGAGGTTCCGCCAGAGCTCGCTCATCGACGGCCGTCTATCAGTCGCGCGGGCCGATCCGGGGCGCCGCGGATGCCTCGCGGCCGGCCGCGGACGAGGCTCGTGGCAGGTGCGAAGCAACAGGGGGTGCGACATGGACAAGAGGACGATTCGGGACGTCGCGGCCGCGGTCGCCGCGGGCGCCGGGGTGCTGCTCCTCGCCGACCTCAGCCTCGGCTGGTTCGGCGTGAAGGTCGCGGTCGCCGGCGTCGTCGACATCAACGCGACCGCGGCCGGTTGGGGCCAGGTGGGGACGGTCGCCGGGCTGCTCGTGCTCGCGATGCTCGTGACCATGATCCGGCCGTTGCGCCGCGACGGGTCGGTCACCCTCGCGCGGGCAGCGGTGACCGGCGTGCTCGGGCTCGGCGCGTTCGGCTTCACGATCGCGCGTGCGCTCAACGGCACGGCGTCGGTGACGACCACGACGACCGCGGTCCGGGTGCAGTCGACGCTGTGGCCCGCCTACGTCGGGATCGTGCTCGGTGCGATCGTCGCCGGCGGCGTGATCACCGCGCTCGTGCTCGTCATGCAGGGCGTGAGGTCGCCGTCGAGCGTGATCCATCCGACGACATAGCGGCGATTTGTAGAGTTGCGCCATGCCCGAGGCGCCGCTCGAGGACAACGGCTCGGGTCTCGCGCCCGCGGGCGGCGGCTGGTTCGTCGTCAACGTGCGCGACGCCCAGTGGCTGATCTCCGAAGGCGGTGACGGGCAGCCGTCCGGCTCCGAGTGCCCGTTCGAGAGCGGGAAGGCCGAGTTCTCGCAGCTCGGCGTCCGGCTGCACGTCCTGCCGCAGGGCGAGTCGAACGGGCTTTACCACCGCGAGGACAAGCAGGAGGACTTCCTCGTCCTCGCCGGCGAGTGCCTGCTGCTCGTCGAAGGCGAGGAGCGGCGGCTGCGCGCATGGGACTTCGTGCATTGCCCGCCGGAGACGGAGCACATCTTCGTCGGCGCGGGGGACGAGCCGTGCGTGATCCTGATGGCCGGCGCGCGGGGCGAGAACTGGAACGTGCTCTATCCGGTGTCGGAGCTCGCGGCGCGGCACGGCGCGAGCGTGCACGAGGAGACCTCCGACCCGGACGAGGCGTACGTGCCGCGGTTCGAGCCGTCGCGGCGCGGACGGCCCTCGTACTGGGACCGTCTTCCGTGGGCTTGAGCGCCCAGGCCGTGACGCCTGACGCGAGCGAGGTGCTCGCCCGCATCGCGACGTGGGCCGAGGCGGAGGACGCCGTGCGCGTCGTCGTGCTCACGAGCACGCGCGCGCGGGTCGAAGGCCCGCCCGACGAGCTCTCCGACTACGACGTCGTCGTGGCGCTCGAGGACGTCGACCGCTTCGACGCGGCCGCGGCGTACGGGACGCCTGCCGCACGCTGGAGCGACGAGCACGACGTGCACGGCACGACGGCGCTCTTCCGCGGCGTCGTCTACGACGACGGCGTCAAGATCGACTGGACGCTCTGGCCGGCGAACGTGCCCGAGCTGGTCGCGCAGCACGGGTTGACCGACGCCCTGGACGTCGGGTACCGCGTGCTGCTGGACAAGGACGGCGCGACCGCGCGCTGGGCGGAGCCGACGTACCGCGCGCACATCCCGCGCAGGCCGACGGAGGCGGAGTACGTCGCGCTCGTCGAGGAGTTCTGGTGGAGCGCGACGTACGTCGCGAAGGCGCGTGCGCGCGGGGAGCAGCTCTTCCTGCGCTTCGTCCTCGACGTCGACCTGACGCACGGCGTCCTCCGCCGCATGCTCGAGTGGCGGATCGAGTGCGACCGGGGCTGGAGCTGGAAGCCGGGCGCGTACGGCCGCGGGATCGAGCGCGAGCTGCCGGCCGACCTCGCCGACGAGCTCGCCGCCGCGCCCGGCTCATTCGAGCGAACGGTCGCGCTCTTCCGCCGAGTCGCCCGCGAGGTCGGCGACGCGCTCGGCTACGCCTACCCGCAGCGCGCGGACGACGTCGTCAGCGCCTACGTCGACGGGCTCCGCTAGCCCGCCGGTCAAGGCTCGACGCCGGGAATCTGTGAGGTCATCGTGTTCATGCCGGCGCGCAGCGCGGCGGCGGTGATGCGGTCGGGGGCGACGGGTTGGACGCGGTAGGAGAAGAGCCCGTCGAAGTCGATCCTGAACGTCTCGGTTCCGTCCGGGCGGTATTCACCGAAGGTCGGGTCTCCGCCCCAGGAGATCACCCAGTCGCCGTCGCCGAGGAGTCGGGCCGAGCCGCAGCAGGTCGAGCTGGTCACGGTGGGATCGGTGATCTGCCCGAGAAAGGTCGCGGTGTGGTTCGCGAGGTCGATCCTGTAGTGGACTGCGCGTGGCGGTCGACCGAGGAACGTGCCGTCGTCGAACACGGTGATCGTCCCGTCCGGGAGGATTCGGATGTCGTGCTGGCCGCCGAGCGGCACGTCGCCGTAGGGGTCGCCGACGACGGTGAGGCTCTCCGGAGTCGGCGTGCCGCCGAGCTTCCAGAGGATCTGTCCGGTCATGCGGTCGATCGCGTAGACGCCGTCGGTCTGGCGGAGCGAGAGCAGAACCGTGTCGCCTGCGAGCGAGACCGCGTTGGCGTGGAAGAAGTCGTAGCCCAGGCCGCCCCCGGAGAGCTGCACCGGCGTGCCCAGGATCGTGCCCAGCCAGCGCGTCGACTCGGCGAGGCCGACGTTCCCGTCGGTCGACCACGACCAGGCGAGCTTCCCCGCCGGCGTGATCTCCTCGATCTCCTCCTCGATCACGGTCGCCGCGGGTGGGCCCCCGAACGGCGTGAGATCGACGCCGGCCTTCGGTGCGTCGACGAGGAAGACCTCGTCGCCGTTCGAGGCGATCTGGAGCTCGTGGACGTTGATCGCGCCGTCGGGCGAGGTGATGCGCCGGACGAGCGTCCCGTCGAAGCGGCGCACCTCGAACGATCCCGCGGGCACGTTCCAGGTCGCGAAGGCGATCTCGCGGTCGCCGGGGAGAACCGTGGCGTTGATGGAGGGCCCGGCCGCGTCGCGCCACCACCACACCGGAACGCCGTCACTGTCGAAGATGGCGACGTAATTCGAGCTTGCACCCGCAAACGAGAGTGACGGCGTCGCCACGTACCACTCGCCGGGCGTCCCGGAGCCGGTCACAGACCACGACGGGAAGTCCGGAGGCAGGCAGCGGATGTGGTAGGCGGCCGTTCCGGCCGCAGCGCGGCCGGTGACCACGACCTCCTTGCCGGAGGTGAGGCGAACCGTCGCGCTGCGTACCGGCTCGCCGTCGATCTCCCCTGTCGTCCCGGCCGCCACCGAGAGCGCGAGCCGCACCGGTGTCGCCGGATCGCAGCGCACGACATAGTCGTGAATCCCGGGGGAGTACGCCGGAACGAGCCCCGGTGTCGCCGTCAGCCTCACGATCCGGGGCGCGTGCGACGCGCCGAACGCCGCAGGCGAAACCGCGAGCGCACAGCAGACCACGCCGGCCGCAACCGCTGCGCGAAGAGTCACCCGCGTTGCCGCCACTACGGCCACGAGATGGGACTCTCCTCCAAGAAATTAAGATCGTCATGAGATCTATTCGACAACGGAGGTCAGCATGAGCACGATCGACGAGGAGATGGTCGTGGCCCACTTCATCGTCTCGGCTGATGTCGAGCGTTCCCGCCGCTTCTACACCGAAGTGCTCGGCGGCAGGACGGTCATCTCCGGCGAGCTGGACGACGAGGTGACCTACGTCGCGCTGGCCAACAGCTGGATCATCATCAACGTCGGAGGAGGCCCGACCGACGACAAGCCGACCGTCACGCTCGAGACGCCGCCCGACCCGGATCGGGTGAGCAGCTTCCTCAACATCCGGGTTGCGGACATCCACGCTGTGTACGCCGAGTGGAGCGCGCGGGGCGCCCGATTCCTGACGCCGCCGAAGCAGCACGAGACCGAGATCCGCTGCTACATCCGTGACCCCGACGGGTACCTGATCGAGGTGGGTCAGACGACCCTGCCCCGAGGTTGGCGTCCACCGTCTTGACCCGTCGGTGCCTCTAGCCTTCCTGCATGCGGAGGATTCTCGTGACGGGGATGTCCGGCACCGGGAAGTCGACGGCTCTGCGCGAGCTGCGGCGGCGAGGATTCGAGGTCGTCGATACCGATGAACCGGGCTGGACGGAGTGGTGTGACGGGGACGGCGGGTACGTCTGGCGCGAGGAGCGCATCGCGGAGCTCCTCGCCGGCGATGGCACGGGGACGCTCTATGTGTCCGGCACGGTCTCCAACCAGGGACGGTTCTATCCGCGATTCGACGCGGTCGTGCTCCTGACCGCCCCGGCCGACGTGCTGCTCAGCCGGGTCGAGAGCAGGACGACGAACGACTACGGCAAGACCGCGGACGAGCGCGACCTCATCCTCGGCCACCTTGTCGACGTCGAGCCGCTGCTCCGTGCCACCTGCACGCATGAGATCGACGCGACCCAGCCGATCGAGAAGGTCGTTGCGGAACTGGTGGCGATCGGGGTAGACACCGAAGGCGAGTGACGGCGGACGCGCCTCGGCCGGCGTCGGGGATGTCACCGGGGCGGCGACGGCATAGGTGGGCGCACGAGACCGGTGTTCCGCGGGCCTGCGGAGCGGCGTTGGTGGCACGTGGAGCACGGCGACCGCCACTCGAACTGGGTCCTGGACGTGCGTCTCGACCAGGTGGAAGTCGTGAGGTTCGTCCGCGAGCCCAGCCCATTCCCGTCGTTCGCGGGGGAGGAGTCGTTGACGGTGCGCTTCGAGACCGGCGATCAGGCGGTGCTCTTCTGCTACCTCGAAGGCCTCTACGACGGCCGGCGGCTCCGGCAGGAGCAACTCCGCGACTGGGAGGAACTACGCGCTCGCTACGGCGACCGCGACGTCTCAGCCGTCGTCAACGGCTCGCTCGAGCCCGTCACTGCCGCCGCGTGATCTTGGCTGTACTTTCCGTACCGGCGGTCGTAGGCTCGCGTCCACTGGCGTTTCCGTACCTCGGTAAGGAGGCGGTCTGGCAGGCGCGAAGAGATTGGCTCCGTTGAGCGGCGTCGCTGCGGTGGTGTTGATCCTCGCCGGGTTCGCTGCGGCCGGGAACGCGCCGAAAGGAACGTCGTCGGTCGCGAAGGTCGTCGCGTTCTACAGCAAGCACAGTTCTGCGCAGACGACCTCGGGTGTGCTCCTGAGCCTTGGGGCGTTGCTCTTCCTGGTCTTCTCGGCGTCCTTCGCGGCGAGGGTCGGGAGTGTGCCGGCCGGCGCTGCGCTGTGCCTTGTGGGGGCGGGGGTGCTGGTGGTCGGTCTGACGACCTTTGCCGGGCTCAGCATTGCGATGGCCGATGTCGTCGGCCACGTCCAGGGCTCCGCGCTGCAGGCGCTGAACGTCCTCGCGAACGATGCGGTGTTCGTGTTCTTGCTCACGATCGGTGCGAGCGCATTCCTGCTCGGTGCCGCCGCATCGGTCTTCGGAACAGCGGTTCTGCCGAGATGGCTCGGTTGGTGGGCTGTCGTCTTCGCGGTTGTGGGCGCCATTCCAAGTCACGTGCTCGGTGGGACACTCGATCACATCGGTCTGCTTGCCTTCGCGGGGTTGGGCATCTGGACCCTGGTGGTCGGAGTCATGTTCACGGTGCGCGCGGAGACGGACGGGTGAGCAGCCCGCTGATGACACGGACGCGGATACTCGCTCTCTTTCCGCCCTTGGCCGCGGTTCTGCTCCTGGTCGGCGAGGCGCTGACGCCGAAGGGTCTCGATCACCCGATCTCGATGGCCAGGGTGGTGAAGGAGCTGCCGATCGCGGTGGCGCATTCGGACCGGCTCTATCTTTCCAATCTGCTCGTGATCTTCGGGCTTGGGGCGCTCGGTGTGTCGTTCGCGGCGTTCGCGGTGCTGGTGCGCGAGCGGGGCTCGACGATCGCCACCGTGGCTGCCGTCGTCGGCGGGTTGGCGGGTTTCTGCGGCGGGCTCGCCAACGTACTCGTCGGCTATGACCTCGCGGCGGCTGCGACGGCACATACGAACCCGTCGCCCGCCGAGCAGATCCTCGTGTCTGCGAATCGGGGTCGGGCCTTCGACGTGGTGTTCGTCGGCTATCTGGGCGGCCTGGTAGTTGCGACCATCTTGACGACCGTCGCTCTTTGGCGAAGCCGTGCCGTGCCTCGTTGGCTCCCGGTCCTGTTCGTGCTCGGCATGGTGCTCGGAGCACTGGCTCCCGCGGGAATCGTCTCGATCCCGCTGCAGCTACCGATCACCGTCGCCCTGACCGCCCTTGCGATCCGCATCTGGAGAACAACGACTCCGCCGGGCGGCCAAACTCAAACGAGTGGCTGAACTGGATCGAGTGGAGTCAGGCTCGTGTGGGCAGCGTCCGGGGACCGTCCGCTGAGACTTGATACGTTCGTCCGATGGGACGTCTGGAGGGGAAGGTCGCGGTCGTCACCGGCGCTGGGAGCGGGATTGGCGAGGCTACGGCGCGGCTGATGGCGCGCGAGGGCGCGTCGGTCGTTGTCGCCGACATCAACCGGACCGAGGCCGAGCGGGTGGCGGGCGAGATCGGCAGCGCGGTCGTCGTCGAGGTGGATGTCTCGGACGAGTCGAGCGTTGTCCGCATGGTCGAGGCGGCCGTGGAGTCGTTCGGCGGCCTCGATGTGTTGCACAACAACGCAACCGACTCCGCGACCAACGCGGTTGACAGGGACATCGTCACCCTCGACATGGCGGTCTTCGACCGGCTTGTCGCCGTCAACCTGAAAGGCCAGTTCATGGGCTGCAAGCACGCGATCCCGCACATGCTGGCGCGCGGAGGCGGTTCGATCGTCAACACCGCCTCGGTCGACGGCTTTGTCGGACGCGGCGTGCGTGCCGCCTACGGAGCGTCCAAGGCCGGCGTCGTTCTCTTGACGAAGTCCGTGGCGTCGCAGTATGGGAAGCGCGGGATCCGGTGCAATGCCGTCGCGCCCGGCCTCACGCTCACGCCGGGGGCGGTGGGCAATGCGACGCCGGAGTACGTCGACGCGGCACTCCCGCTGTATCCCATGCCGAGACTCTGCGCGCCGGAGGATGTGGCCAACGCCGTGCTCTTTCTTGCCTCCGATGAAGCCGCTTACATCAACGCGACGACGCTGATGGTCGACGGCGGCGCAACCGTCTACATGCCGAGCACGCGATTCGCCCCAACCGGCGAGAGCGCCGGCTAGCAAGCCCGCCGGACCGGTCCTGACGGGTCTCCTAGGAGAACAGGCGACCCCAGTGGGTGGCGATGATGAGGAGCAGGCCGCCGCAGGCCAGCATTCCTCCCGCGACGATCATCCTGAACCGGCCGGCAGCCCCCGAAGATTCCGTTATTGCGTTCCACCAGCGCGGCGAACGCAGGCCAGGTCGACTGGTCCAGGGCTTTGACCGTGTACTCCGGCACGACGGCGGAGCGTAACCGACTCGGGCTCGTCCTCTACCCGCCGGACGCTTAGCTCGCGGTCTTGGCGACGATCGTGATCTCGACCCGCATCCCGTCGAGGAGGTCGACGCGCACGGTCGTGCGCACCGGCTTCACGTCGGGAAAATGCTTCGCGTACGCCTCGTTGAACATGGCGATGTCGTCGAGGTCGACGAGGTGCACGAGGCAGGAGACGACGTCGTCGAGGGACGCGCCGTGCTCATGCAGCAGCGCCGTCACGTTGCGGAAGATCTGGTCGGTCTGCTGGGCGACGCCGTCGCCCACGAGCTTGTGATTGGCGTCGAAGCCTCCCTGTCCCGATAGGAACACGAACCCCCCGGCGATGCGCCATGAGGAGAGCGGCGGGTTCAACTCGCCACCGCGTGACCGACGCAACCCATGCCGCTGCGAACGTGCGCGAACGGGCCTCCATTCCCGAGAATCCCGTCATGGAGATCACGAGCAGGGGCGGGGGCGGCATGGTCTACTGTCTGGATGCAGCAGCGCACCGGCTTTTTTGAGTACGACGGGTGCCGGGTCGCGTATGCGACCGTTGGCGAGGGGCCGCCGCTGGTGCTGCCGGCGTTCTGGATCAGTCATGTCGGCGAGGACTGGGGCTACCCGTCCTTCCGGCGCTTCGTCGAGTCGCTGGCGCAGGGGCGTTGCGTTGTCCGCTACGACCGGCCCGGCACCGGCCTCTCCGACCGTGACCGGCGGCCGGAGACGCTCACGATGGAGTATGAGGTGGAGCTGCTGTCGGCGCTCGTCGATACGCTCGGCTTCGACCGTGCTGCGCTCTTCGGCAGCTCGGCCGGCGGGCCGATCGGTGTCGCCTATGCGGCCCGGTGTCCCGAGCGGGTCGAGCGTCTCGTCCTCTACGGGACGTTCGCCACGGGAACCTCGATCGGCACCTCGGAGACGCAGGCCGCAATGGTCGAGCTCGTTCGCTCGAGCTGGGGCCTCGGGAGTCGGATGCTCGCGGACGTCTTCGGCCCGTCCGCGTCCGTGTCCGAGCGGAGGGAGATGGCCGCGATCCAGCGGACGTCGGCGACGGCCGCGACGGCCGCACGCCTGATCGAGCTCATGTACGCGTGTGACGTGCGTGACGTCCTGTCGACACTTGCGGTGCCGACGCTGGTCGTGCACCGCGAGGGCGACAGGGCAGTCCCGGTCCGGCACGCTCGCGAGCTCGCGGCGCTCATTCCCGGCGCAGAGCTCGTGCTGCTCCCCGGGGACGCGCACCCGCCGTGGCACGGCGACGGCGACCGGCTCGTCGAGGCGGTCGCGCCGTTCCTGCACATCCGGCCGCCTGCCGCTGCACCCGCGCGCGGCGACCTCGACGAGCTGACTGCGCGCGAGCGCGAGGTGCTCCGGCTCGTCGCGGAGGGCCTGAGCGACGGCGAGATCGCCGAGCGGCTGGTCGTCAGCCCGCACACGGTGCACCGCCACGTCGCGAACGTCCGGCGCAAGCTCGGGCTCCACTCGCGCTCGGCCGCCGCCGCGCACGCGGCACGCGCCGGGCTGATCTGACCCCGCGCAGATCAGCCGGTCTCTCGTCTGCGCCAGCGTTCCACAGACGCCTTACGTGGGCCGGATCTGGTGCCGACGGTCTCCTAGGAGAACAGGTGCCCCCAGTGCGTGGCGATGATGAGGAGCAGGCCGCCGCAGGCCACCATTCCTCCTGCGACGATCATCCTGAACCGGCTCGACGCCAGGACAATGCCGTGCCACGTATGCGTCCTCTCCACTTTGGTGAGCGAGGCCGACACGATCCATACTCCTGCGATCAAGAAGAGTACGAAAGCCACCTCGGCGACTCTGACGCCGCTGCTATGGGAGAAGGCGATAAGTCCCACGTTGAGGTGATGCTAGTGATCGAGACGTCACACCGGAGGACGGCAGCGTCGCCTGGGTCGGCGTCGGCGAATGTTCGCTGGGCCGTGGCTACGTCGGCTGGGAGTTTGGCTCGACCACCTTCGCAACGACCCAGCGGTGCTTGCCGATCTTGCGGTCGCGGACGAATCCGAGCTTCTCGTAGGTCGACAGAGCGCCGTTGAAGAGAAAGCCGGCCGGAACCGAGCCGGCGTCCTCCGGGTAGCCCTCCACCCTCCCGCCGCCGAGGTCCGCGATCAGGCCGAGCGCACCGGCGAGCGCCGCGGCGGCGACACCCTGGCGCCGGTGCCCCTTGCCGACGAAGTTGCACGCGATCCGCCAGTCCGGCAATGCCGTCAGGCTCTTCTCGTAGGCGGCGCGGCTCTTGATCCTCGGCACCTCGTCGGGCGCCCCGAATTGGCACCAGCCCAGGCAGTCGTCCCCATCGAACACGAGGGCGGCATGCGCCGTGCCTGCCCGCACGCGAGCAAGCTTCCGCTCGCGCTTGGGCGGCACCGTGCCCTTACTGTCTTCGTGGAACCCCATACACCAGCAGCCCCCGAAGATTCCGTTATTGCGTTCCACCAGCGCGGCGAACGCAGGCCAGGTCGACTGGTCCAGGGCTTTGACCGTGTACTCCGGCACGACGGTAGACCGTAGCCGATTCGAGCTCGTCCTCTGATCGGAGTTGTGGCGGCGTCCGTTGGACCACTCATCCTCAGCCGGGGCTTGGGGGCGGAGGCACGCCGTACTTGTGCACGCAGAAGTGGAGAGCGGCGAGGTACGCCGGTGAGTTCTCCATCGCATGCGGGATTACGATCGCGCCGTTGCTTTCGGGGTCGGGAAAGCTCGCGGCGCCGTGGGCGCGCATGCATCGCGAGAACCTCAGCGCCTGTGCCAGAACGTGTGGCTGCAGGGTGGCGGAGTAGGTCGGCACCAAGGACCTACAGGCTTTCTCCGCTGTCCCGATCTGTGAGCTGCTGACGCCGAGCTGCTGCGGAGTGAGCTTGGACTTATCGAATGATCCGCTGCTCTCAGGGTCGGGCCAGAGCGGCACGCCGTGGGAGCGTATGCAGCGGGCGAAGGCGAGCGCTTGGTCGTGTGTCGAGCCGCGGCTCGGCGAGCTGCTCTGCGTTGCGCTCGTGCCGAGCTGCGCCACCTGACTGCCGTTCGAGCCGCCGCCGCAGCCCGCGGCCGGCAGCGCGACCGCGACGACCACGACGGCGCAGGCGAGGATGATCGGGGTGCGGCAACGCATGGTGTCTCGGCTTCCGCCAGGAAAGCACGAGGCTATGAAGCGGTTCTAAAAGCTGCGCGGTGGGATCAATGACGTTCGGCTGGACCAGCGACACTGACATTGAGTTCCGGAATGACCCCTGAACCGCGTTCGTGCGTCATTGGACGCGCGGCGTACCCTGGGAGCATGTTCCGTCGCTTTCTCGTAGTTGCAGTCGTCCTTCTCGCGTTCGTCGCAGCGACGAGCCGCGCCTCGTCAACGACTATCTCGCCGTGCCGGCAGGTGAGCCAACCGATCTGGTCGCCGGACGGGACCCAAATCGCGTACTACGGAAGACGCTGGCCTCCGCCGACCGGCCACGGCAACCCGAACGACATCCTGCAGGCGCTCTGCACGGCGGACGCCGACGGGACGAACACGCAGCCGCTCCGCTACACGGTGTGCACCGGCAAGTGCCCCGACCCGCCCAATCAGCTCGCCTGGCTGCCGTCGAGTCAGCTTCTCGTGCTGCGGGACGGGGCCATCCTCCGGTTTGCGCCCGGGAGCAAGCCGCGGATGATCGCCCGGGGAATCAACGACTTCTCGTTCGTCACGAACCCGACCGGAACTCGTATCGCGGTGGGGCGTGGCTCGCCCTCGTGCCTGACCTGCTCGGGGCCGGTGACGATCCTCGACGCTCAGTCAGGAACCGTCGTCGGCACGGCCGGCGGGAGAAGGCTCGACAACGTCGATCCGAGTCTCTCGCCCGACGGAACGAAGGTCGTTTTCGAGCGCACCGCGTCCGACGACTCCGGGAAGACGTTCGGCATCTGGACGGCGATGGCGAACGGGAGCCACCTCAAGCGACTCGCGAAAATCGGCCAGCATCCGTTGTGGTCGACCACGGGCGGGAAGGTCGCCTACGTCGCGTCCGCCGGGAAGTCGGTCGCCCTGCGCGTGGTCTCTTCCGGTGGCGGCAAGAGCCGGGCTCTCGTCCCGCGCAACGTCGAGAACGTGTTCGGCTGGTCGCCCGACGGCAAGTACATCGCCTTCGAGACGGGCACGGGATCGATTGGCAAGCTGGCCGTCGCCGACGCCGCGACGGGGAAGGTGCGCACCCTCCTCCAGCTCTACTACGCGCCGACGGCCGCCTGGTCGCCGGACTCGAGCGAGCTGGTCGCCAACACGGTGCCGAGGAGCCAGAAGTGCTGGTCGACCTGGCGCGTGCCGGTCGACGGCTCGAAGCCGACCCTGATCTCGAGCTGCACCAGCTAGCCAGGCGGCGGCGTCGGCCGGGCGGCGCTCGACGAGGCGGTCGGCGGCCTCGGCGGGCGTGATCCCGTCGCTGCGCGTTCCTGAGCGCCAGGCGACGAACGAAGAGGCCGACGCTTTCCAACTCTGCCGGCGGGACGGGACACACCCCGCGCGTCGAGCGCAAGGCTCGTCTCTTCCTCCCTCGGGAGCAGGTCGAGGGCGTCGCGGTACAACTGATCGAGTTCTTCCATCCACTGACAGTCGTCGGCTTGACGCGTCAGGGGTGAAGAACTGGCCTGGTCAAGTGTTTGCGAATACCGTCACCCGAGCGGATTGGGGCACAATCCAGACGGTGGCGATCACGCACACCTTCGCAGGACTGCCCGTCGCCGACTACACCGCCGCCTATGACTGGTATGCGCGGCTACTAGGCCGACCCGCCGACATGTTCCCGCATGACAGGGAGGCCGTCTGGCGGTTGACCCCCACCTGCTCGATCTACGTGGTGCAGGATCCGGAGCGAGCCGGGCGCGGGCTTGTCACCCTTGCCCTAGACGACCTCGACGCCCACGCGAGGCGGCTGCGCGAAGCCGGGCTCGCCTCCGCTGAGCAGGCCGACGGATCTGCTCCTCGGCGTCTCGTCCTCAAAGACGTCGACGGCAACACGCTCACGTTTTTCCAAGATCCCGCGCAGTCGGGCGTGTGAGCCTGGCCTGCGCGAGCGTTCACGAATGACCCCCGACGGATCCAAGACGCGGCGAGCGTCCGACAGATCAGCCGCCCGAGGTCGCGCGCCGAGTCGCCACCGCGAGTGCGGTCTCATGCTCGTTGGCGGTGATCCGAACGACGCCCACTTCGAAGTCGGCCCTGGCACCCTCAGCGCGGTCGATCTGCGACAGCACGGCAGTCATCGGTACCGGCGGATCCCATTCCTCGACCTGAGCCAGCAACACACCGCCAGGGGAATCGCCGGGATACACCTGCGCCTCTGACGGTGACCAATCATGAACCGCTGAGGCGAGCTCGGCGCGGCCGATGAACTTCCGCTCGGGTGCGCCCAGATAGACCAGGATGAGGTCACCCGCGGCGAGCAGGTTGCGGTGCGGCTCGTCTACGTCGACGCCCCACATCCCGACCCGCAGCAATGCAGCGGCCTGTTCGCGCGGCACTGGCCGTGGCCCTGCGTCGCCGCTTACGAGGTTGAAGATGTAGTGTGCCACCGCGCGAGCGTAACGCGAACCCCGCAGAGACTCGGCCTGCGCCTCCGAGGAAGTACAGCGTCGCCTGGGCCAGCGTCCGGCAGTGACGCCCGACGAGTCGCACCTTACTCGACGAAGAGTTCGATCCCCGCAGGTCGAATCGCGTCTTCGAGGCAGGCGCGATGCGCCCAGAGGTTTTGCCGAGTCGGCGTTCCTGGGCGCGAAGCGGTCAGGATAATCGCCTCGGCTTCGAGAACGTCCGTACTGCACAGGCAGCAGAGAACGAATGGCGAGATGGGCGCGGCCCGTATCTGCTCCTTCGTAAAGCGCGGCTGGTGCTGCTCTCGATCCACGCCAGGAGCGTACGCCCTGGGCTGCGCCGGCGTCCGTCACTTGAACGCCGACCGGCCGAGCGACTGCGCTACACGGTTGGGCGCGAGTAGATCAACGTCGCGCCACGTTCGGCCGGGCGGAAGCGCGTGTCGGCGTAGACCCAATTGCGGTGGGGCTCCTGCCTCCAGCCGACGGCTTCCAGTTCCTCCTGAAGCAGCTCTATCTCGGCTCCTAGCGATTCCCGTGTGATGGGTGGGTCAAGGACTAGCACGATGTCGGTCGTCTCCCATGAGGGTGAACCGTCGATTGGTGTCAGCCGCGCGCCAACTACCCAGGCTCGGACAACCCGCGGAATCGCACCAAGCGCGGTGCGTAGGATGTCGGTCAGTGCCTGACCTGGTGGATCAGGCGGCGGGATGCGTTCGGAGCGGATGCGACCAGGGTGGTCGACGAAGCCGTTTTCCACGCTCAGATTCTAGGGCGTCCGCGAATGGACGCTGCCGTGGGCGAGCGTTCGTAAATGTCACCCGAGCGGACAGGAACCGCCTGCCTATCATGCGGGTGTGGCGGACGGCACTGGCAAACGCGGTGGCACTGTCTATGTGGGCCGGACGGACGTCAATGAGTTCGTCGGGTATGTCGCAACGCCGGACGAGTCGACGGTTTGAGGTTGCCCCGTTTCCGTTGACACCTTCGGATTAGGCAACGGCAGCGGGTTCTGAGCTGAGTTTGCTCCTTTCGTAGTCGTCGGGTGAGCGGTTTCCGAGTGAGC
>Ga0335081_10008235_pt1 | contig 16707 bp, 19 predicted proteins | sample Lox_Sample_35_FD_206713 | JGI IMG/M metagenome (GOLD analysis project Ga0335081, IMG submission 206713) | Soil microbial communities from Loxahatchee National Wildlife Refuge, Florida, United States - Lox_Sample_3.5 | ecosystem: Environmental > Terrestrial > Soil > Wetlands | place: USA... | reverse complement strand
CACGAGCCAGGCGAATGTAACGCGCTAAGAACAATAGCTTTGCGGAATATGATCAGTCTCGCTGAGCATACTGGCGATGGACGTGCCATGTAGCAGAACGGGTGGGCGGCAATCATGCTCAGAATCACAATCCAGGAAGGCCCGGCGACCGTCACTCTGGTATTGGAAGGCAAGTGCCGGGGACCCTGGGTAGATGAGCTGGAACAGTGCTGGCGGAAGACCGCGGCAATGGCACTGGGCAGAGCGCTGCGAGTGGATCTGGATAGGGTCGGATTCGTGGACGAGCATGGCAAAGAGCTGCTGGCGGAGATGTATTCTGCCGGTGTCGTGCTCTACGCCACGGGCTTGATGATGACCTCTCTGGTTGAGGAGATCGAAAAGCGCCTTTCCCAAAAGGCGCGACAGCCAGCGTAGCGTTTTGGATGTGGACGCTTCACTGGATAACCGGCTTGAGAAAGTATCGAGTGGGACGAAATTCTTGAGGAGGTTTGCCTATGTCAACCTTGCACGTATTACAATCTGCTGCCGTCGCGGCGAGTTGCCCGGTGAGCTTTCTGAATGGATTTTCCGGATCTGCGCAGTCGCTCGAGCGAATGACGCGCGAGACTACCCACCCCGGTGAAGCAATTCTGTTTCTGGAAGGGCAGCCTTCACAGGGCGTCATGGTGATCGCGAGCGGCCGGGTTAAGCTCTCGACCGCCGCCCCGGACGGTCGCACCATTGTGGTGCGCATGGCCGGTCCGGGAGAGGTACTAGGTCTCAGCGCCGCCGTGGTGGGCCGTCCCTGCGAGCTGACTGCAGAAACCCTGGAACCTACTCGCATCAAAACCATTCCGCGGGAATCCTTTAAGCAGTGGCTGCGGGCGCATCCTGAGCTTGCGTTCCAAGTGGCCCAGGAGCTGGCCGAGGAGTACAACAACACCTGCCACCAGCTGCGCGGCATGCTGCTGTCTCACACCGCCACTCAGCGTCTGGCACGGACGTTGCTGCAACTGGTGCGCAACGCCGGGCCGGGAAACGAGGTACGCGCTCCGTTCACGCTGACCCACCAGCAGATCGCGGAGATGATTGGCAGTTCACGCGAGACCGTAACCCGGCTGCTCTCTGGTCTCCGCCACCGGGGCGTGATCGAGATCGAGGGCTCGTTGCTTATCGTTCACGACCGCGAAGCCCTGCGCCAACTGGGGAACGGCGATGGCTCGGGTTTCGGGTTCTAGAGAAGTTTTCCTCCTGATGGGTAACCCGAGGAGAGCGAAAGCAGGCTCTCCTCGGGATCCTGCAACGTGAATGCCCGCCCGGCTGTAAAATCGTCGGATGAAATACGGTAGTGTGATCCTGGCGGTCCTGTTCTTGTTGGGCCCGGCGGTCGCGGGGGACAAACCACAGCAGTCTTCCAACCTCAGCTTCCTGGTGGTGAAGGACGATAACGGCAGGCCGGTCCGCAATGCGAGCTTGATTTTGCACCAGGTTGACACCCGCGGGCATCAGGGACAGGGTGGTCTGCAGCTCAAGACCGATAACGAAGGCAAGGCTTTCTATGCTGGCATTCCCTACGGCAAACTTCGCATCCAGGTGATCGCTCCTGGCCTCCAGACCTATGGTGAGGACCACGAAATCAATCAGCCGGAGCACGCATTCGTCATCAAGCTCAAGCGTCCGCAGGAACAGCACAGCATTTACAAGTAACGCTCGCGGAGTTTGGGTTTGGCGGACTGGCTTTAGAACGGCTGGAAGGGCGGCGATCCGAAGCGCGGGTGTGCGTACAGATGCAGCAGCGGATAGGCGTAAGCGATCGCGACCAGAGTCACAGCCAATATTGTCCACAGGCCGAAGCGGTCCCATAGTCCGGGTGCGGTTGCGGGGCGCAATGCAGCCGCAAACTCAAAGGCTGGTGCCGAAATCCTTTTCCCTGCTATCCAGGTAGCGACGACCACGACCACGTAGCTCAGCGCGCTCAAGAACAGAATCACCGCACCTACAGCCGCTATCCTGGTCAGGCCATGCCAAGCTGCTCCGTATTCTCCAGTCAGGGCGGCGCTGTAAACGCGGCGCGGCAGCCCGCGCAGCCCGGCAATGTGGTAGCTGATACTGAACAATGCCATTCCTGCAAACCAGAGATAAGGCTGCACACGCGCCAGCACCATCAGTCGCAGCTCGCGTCCCAGCATTCGCGGAAGCAGCCAATACGTCGCTCCCATGAAGGTGAGGGCCACGGTGGTGCCCAGGGTGACGTGAAAGTGTCCCATGATCCAAGCTGTGTTGTGCACCATGGAGTTCATGGCGTAGGCGGCGTTGATTGCCCCGCCGAAGCCACCGAAGGTGAACGAAATCATTGCTAACGCCACGGCGGCAAAGAATGGATCGCCCCAGGGCAGCTTCCCGACCCAGTTGAAGAGCCCGCGCGCCCCTTTCATGCGGCCGGCCACTTCCAACGACGCGATGACCGTAAACGCAGTCACGAAGCTCGGATACAGCACAGCAAAGGTTGTAACCGTGTGGAACAGCTTCCAGTTGGCGCTGATGCCGGGATCGGCGAACTGGTGGTGGAATCCGACCGGCACCGACAGGACCACAAAAAGAATGAAAACCATCCGCGCCAGTGAGTCACTGAAGAGCTTTCCGCCCGCTACGCGCGGCAGAACCGTGTACCAGAGCACGTAAGCGGGCATCAGCCAGAAGTAGACCAGCGGATGGCCAAACCACCAGAAGAAGCTGCGCGCCAGCATGGGATCGATTTTGCCAACCCAACCGAGCGACCAGGGAATCAGCATGGCCAGAACCTCAATCGCCAGCCCCGCCGTGGCCAGATACCAAAGGATGATGGTGGCCAGCATGCCGTGCATGGAGAGCGGTGCGGGGGCGCCCGGGTGCTCGCGTTTCCACGAGCGGTAACTGGCGATCATCACTCCGCCCCAGACCCAGGAGGCCACGATCAGAAGCGTGGCTCCGATGTAAAACAGCGGATGCGCCTGCATGGGCGGATAGAACGTGTAGAGCACGCTGCTCTGCCCCCGCAGGATCGTCATCGCCGCCGCCGCCGAGCCAATCAGCCCCATCGCATACGCAACCCAAGCCAGCCCTCGGCCGCTGATCCTGCCCAGGCTCTCCTGCGAAAGCGCGTAGCCCAATCCCATGATGAAAAAAATTGTGAAGACCAGCGCCATCAATACGCCGTGCGCGGTCACGGCGAGGTAGTAAAGAGACTCGCTGCGGTGGGGATAACCGATGTCGGCGATCGACAACGCCTGCAGCACACCCATTGCCGAAGCCACAGCGAAGGCAGCCACCGCCACCCCGATGTGCGCCGCGGCCAGTGAATGACGGCCGTTCATGGGGTCTCCTTCTTAACGATCAGCTTGCCGACCATATTGTGGTGCATGGTGCCGCAATATTCGTGACAGCCAACCAGATAGATCCCGGGTTCTTTGAAGGTGACCGTAAACTGGCTGACATACCCCGGAATCGCCATGGCGTTGGCGTTGGTTCCAACCACCTCGAATCCGTGAACCACATCGGCGCTGGTAAGGCGGAAGGTCACCGGGCGGTTGGCAGGAACTTCGATTGGATCAGGACTGAAGGAGAACATCTGCGCCACAACCGATACCACGACGCTGCCGTCGGCCCGCGTTTTGACTCCCGGGGTCCCGAATTCCGGATCGGTTGCCAGCGCCGTAGGATCCACCGTCTCGATGTGACTGGGTGGCTGAACCGCTTGCACACCTGCGGTCAGGAAGATAGCGCCCAGAAACACGAGCAGCAGCCCTCCGGCCGCCCACATCCAGATACGCTCATAGAACTCAACGTTCACGAATGAGGCGCTCCTCGCTGCAGAAAGAGAAACAGATACATTGCCAGCCACGACAGTCCGAACAGCAGCCCAAAAATGATCACGATCACGAGCGTGCCGCGCGGATGTCCAAATTCCTCGACACTGTTTTCGGGGTTGTCCTTTTTCCCGAACGACTGACCCGAGGCCGGCATTTCGACTCTGTTCCTCCTGACTTGTGGGAGTCGCCGCAGTAGTCTTGCAGTTGGCGACATCCTAGCTGATGCACCGAGGACACACCAGCCTGAAAAACTGCATGAATGACTTTGCTAGTTTATGCTGGCCAGCGCCACCGGACTGACCACCACGAAGGACGAGGTGCTCGCTTGCTTCAATCCGCCGCTGGTATCGACCGAGAAAACCGAGACGCTGTTCGTCCCCCCGTTGGCCACGAAAAGGAGCGCCCCGGAAGAGTCAAAGGTGACGCAAGTGGGGCTGTTAGCGCTGGCGAAGGGCGAGCCGCTCAATGCCGTCAGAGTCCCTGTACTGTCGAATGAAAACCCGGAGATATTGCTGGAATCACGGTTTGCGGTATAGAGAAAGTTTCCCCTGGGATTCACCTGGACACTGATCGGAGTCGTGCCGACTGGAACCGGGGCGCCCACAGCGGAAATCTGCCCCGAGCTTCCGATACTGAACGTTGCCACCGTATTGGTCGCTGAATCGGCAACAAAGAGGATCTTGCCGCTGGAATCCATCGTCATTGCCGAGGGGTTGGTGCCGGCCGCTGTCGTGGAAGTGGGACCTGTCAGTTTTCCACTGGAGTCGAACGTGTAGGTAGCCACGGAACCTGCGCCCGCATTGGCCAGAGCCACGAACACCATGTTGCCGCTGGTGACCACCGCCTTTGGTATTGCGGAGGAAGGCACCACGGGCAGCGGACATGGGATGGGTTCGTTTGCCGTGCAATTGAAGGCTGGAGGATTTGTGGTAGGTTGTTTTACCTCGGTCAGCGCGCCGCCCACTGAGTCAACGGTGTACACGGATATGCTGGGAACGCAGACGCTCGGGGTCGGGCTGCATCCCGGATTGGCGGGGATGGCTCCCGTGTTGACTACGAAGGCAAACGCGCCTGTGCCGTCAATGGCCATGCCGGCGGGACCAACGCCGGTTTCGATCGGCGTGGAGGGTGAGTTGTTGCCATTGGCTGCCGGCAGAGTCGCTACCACCAGAGCCCCGGAACTTCTCGTGAGCACGTACTGGGAAACGCCACCAGGCCCAACGCCCCCGCCGGAATCGATAACGTAAGCGAAGCGCAGCAGGGGATCGATGACAATCGCGCTCGGCGCCGCCCCGGTAGTCACCGGCGATCTTGCGGTGAGCGCACCCGAACTTGAAACCGAAAACACCGCCACGGTCGGACTACCCAATCCCACGGCATACAGAATCTTGTCCCCGCCTCCCCCTCCGCAGCCGCCCAGGACCCCAAACACCACCACAACCGCCAGACTCTGCGTCAAGCGGCGGGCCGTCAATTTCCATTTCCTGCACACCAACTCATAAAAACGCACTGGCAAACTCCCGGAAACAGGTCTATTCCGCCGTCCTACGGTATTGGAACGCCCACTGGCTTGACAAGGGGGGCTTCAATGGCCCAGAAGCAGAGGGCCCAGCAGGCGCGCAGCCGCGAACCCGATGAAGAACGCCAGAACGATCAGGCCGAGCATTCGCCACAAACGTCCCCTCGTGTTGCGCTCGATGGTCTTGCCTCGCAGTTCGCCCATTCTGCTTATAGTGAGCACCGCCAGCTTGGCCATGCGCTGCAGGGTCTCGGTGTGCTTCTTCTCGAAGGCATGCACCCGGGTGGAGAGAATCTCGAAGATGCCGACGAGCTTCCCATCCTTAATGAGGGGTACGACGCTGATGGAACGGATGCCGGTTTGGCGGGTGAGCTCGCTATCCACTCGCGGGTCGTGTTCCGCATCATCACAGCGCAGCAGGTGGCCGGTACGCACGCACAGGCCGGAAAGTCCGGAGCTGGGGTCCAGGCGCATGCCCAGGGGCGGGGCGGTTTCGCCATAGCTTGCGCGACACACAAACCTGCCGCCTTCCGCCGTCGCAATGGCCGCGCCGCTGGCTCCCGTCAAGGTGGAAGCGCTGGTTACAAGCAGGTCAAACACCCTGTCGCCGTCCATGCCGGCCCGCATGAGCTCGTTGAATACCTTATTGATGGCGTAAACTTCCTGGCCATCGCCCGCTGCTACGGACGTATCCAGGTCCCGCTGAAAGCGCTCCCAGACGGCGGCGGTCGATCCTTCAGCCGCAGGCAGCGCTTCTCCAGCAGGGGGAAATACTCCTGCGCTCGGCCTGCTCGCCTCGGATTGTGGAAAATCTTGCACGAGCTTGAATTCTCCAAACTCTGCCTGATGAATGTCAGTCGGGATCAGCGGGGAGGGAGAACCCTCGATTCTCGCCCCCGGCGCCAGACATGTCAAGGGATCCGCCGTAAACCGGAGATTCGAAGTTCTGGACAACCGGGCGCGGTGTGGCGAGAATCCACCCCGGGGGTGAAAGACCGTGGTGCGTGTAATCACCATCAGCCGTGAGTTTGGCAGCGGTGGCAGTGAGGTGGCCCGCATTCTGGCTGAACGCCTCAATTGGAAACTGATCGATGATCCTCTGGTTGCTGAGATCGCAAAGCGCGCCCATGTGTCCACCGAGCTGGCGCGCCGTTACGATGAGTGCGTCGATCCCTGGTTCCATCGCATGTTCAAGGCGCTGTGGCATGGCGGGTATGAAGGCGTAGTCAGCCATGGAGAACTGAACGCGTTTGATGCTGAAGCCATGGCCGGCCTGTGGACGCGCGTCATTCGTGAATCTGCCCAGCTGGGTAGCTGTGTCATCGTAGGCCGCGGTGGGCAGTGCCTGCTGCAAGGGCGCAAGGACGTGTTTCACGTCTCCGTGTTCGCAGAAATGGAGCAGCGTGTGCGCAATCTCCGCGGAGTGCTGCGGCGGCACCTGCCCCCGGGTATCGACCCCCAGGCAATGGCCCAGGAAAGCGATCAACGCCGCTCCGAATATGTCCGGCGTTACTTCGGTGAGGATTGGAAGGACTACCGCCTCTACCATATGGTGGTCAATTCGGCGGTCGGGTTCGAAGCCGCGGCCAGCGCCATTCTCTCGGCTGTCGGACTCGCCACCGGTTCTCCGGCGCCGCTTCCCGCTTAACTCGGCAAGCGCCGCGAGGCCAAGATGAACGTCCCCTTGGCCCCTCGAACCAGGCCAGCTTGCACTTCCGTACCCTTCATTACCGGCTCGAATGGCCCTAATATCAGTGCATGACGACTGGAGCACAAGCTGACAACTTAAGCGCGGCGGAACGGCGGTTTCGGCGTTCCCGGTTGACCGTGCCGGTTCGTGTGACGATCGAGAATTCCGACCGGCTCAACATCATGAACACCCGCGGCTCTCAAATGAACGACGGTGGTCTCGCCGTTCGGGCTGACCGTGAGCTGGCGATCGGGGACGAGGCCGAAATCAAGTTCACGCCGCCCCATTTTTATCCCTTCGTGCGGCTGAGAGGCGTGATCCGCAACCGTACTGGCGATCTTTATGGAGTGGAGTTCCTGGCCAAGAGCGCGACGGAAAGCAGGCAATTGGGCCTGTTCCGACACATCCTGTTGCGTTGGGGCGCTTAACACACCCTTGGAACTTTAGCCGCGCTCATTCGGACGGGTTCTTCCGTTTCAGACTGATGGCGATTCTCTGCGCCGCTCCGCTCACCGGGTCGATTGTGAACGCCGCCCTCGCCGCATAGCTCTTCGTGCTTACCCGGTATTCGAACACACTGAACCACTGAAAGATGGTTTTGTCCTGCGGGCTGCCGTACTTGTCTTCAATCTGCATGGCCGTGCAGCTGTTCGGAGCGAAATCGAGCACCAGGACTGCGTCGTGCCGATTACGCGACCTCATGGCAGCTATCGCGCCAAAAGCAAAGGGCTGAGGCATGAGGTAGTCAACCCGCGTAATGTTCTTGCGGCTGAATATTCCCTTATTGACCGCACCGTCGATTTCCCGTGTTATCTCGGCTTCACTTGCTCGCGGTGAATCGCACGCGGCACATCGCGACCCAATTTCCTGGGCGATGTACTCCCGCAGGACTGTCGCGTTCTCCAACATGATCTTCACTCCTTCCTCAGGAGGCAAGCCGGCAGCGCGATAGAGGAGGGGAATGGTTTGCCGCCAGTCGAAATCAACGCCAGAATCGAGATGGCGTTCCGACTCTCCAGCCGGGGCTGGCTCCGTTTGAGAAGCTGCGGGCGAGCGCAACGCGTAAAAACCAAGAGGCAAGGAGAGGATCAGGAGGCAACGCGTGATGATCCGATTCTTCACCGCAACGCCACTGGGATTCGCCGATAGGTGCGCAGGCGGCGGCCTAACGTACCGCCAAGGCTCTCATTTGAGTGCGATACCACGCGACCGTCCGCGCCAGGCCCTCTTCAAAGCCCGTGACCGGCTTGTATCCCATCAGCTTGCCTGCCAGGGAGACGTCGGCCAGCGAGTGCTTGATGTCGCCGGCGCGTTCCGCTCCGTGGTGTGCCGTGCCTGAGTAGCCGGTCATCTGCTTCAGAATCTCGAAGGTCTCGTTCAAGGTGATACGCGTTCCCGTGGCGGCGTTCATCACCCGGCCAGCCACCTGTGCGGCGGGCGCGGAGCAGGCCAGCAGGTTTGCCGCAACCACATTGTCGATAAACGTGAAGTCGCGGCTCTGCTCGCCATCGCCGTACATAATCGGCTGCTCGCCCCGCAGCATCATCATGATGAACTTAGCCAGCACGCCCGAGTACTGGGAGCCCGCGTCCTGGTAAGGGCCGAACACGTTGAAGTAGCGCAGGGTCACCGTCTCCAGGCCATAGACGCGATAGAACGACGTCATGTAAAGCTCGCCCGCCAGCTTCGAGACCGCGTAAGGCGAGATCGGGTCCGGCGTCATGCCTTCGTGCTTGGGCAGGGTGGGCGATTCGCCGTAGATCGAGGACGAGCCCGCGTACACCACGCGCTTCACCTTGGCGTCGCGGGCGGCGATGAGCAGGTTGAGCGTGCCATCGACGTTGGCGCGGTTGCTGGTGGCGGGGTCGGCCACCGACTTCGGCACCGACGGAATGGCCGCCTCGTGAAACACGTAGTCCACGTCCTGGCAGACCCCGGCTACCGCCGCCAGGTCCAGCAGATCGGCTTCGTGGAAGTCCATGCGCCCCAGTTCGGCGATGTTCTCCCGCTTTCCGGTGGAGAAGTTGTCCAGACCCCGCACGCACTCGCCCCGCTGCAGCAGGGCCCGCGCCAGGGAAGATCCGATGAAGCCGGCAGCGCCGGTGATTAGGTACGTGGCCACGGTCTAAAACAATAACATGCTCTTGGATTGCACAGGCAGTAAGCGATCAGTTTCCGGGAAGCCACCCACGCATGCGAATGGAGGCAAGGGCTTCCCGGTTCCAATCCGGGTCGGTTGTGCAAAAGCTGTTATCAACAACTATCCTGAGCCTTGAGAGAGCGCGCTGCTATCAACCACAGTCACCCGTCCTCCCTGGCATTCGACCCGCTTCAGGCGTAATCTCGGTCAATGCGGAGCGCCCCGAATCAATGACGCGCCAGTTCCGTAGTTTCCCTTTTCGGTGGGTACTCCCGTCGCTTCAACTCTTGGCTTGCTTTGTGGTCTTATGGCCCGTCCGGAATCGCCTGCTTGTTGAAGCCGTACAATCAATACACTCCTACGCTCCTGCGAAGGCAAGAAGCGAAAGGCTGCAAGACTCAGAGCGGGTCTACATCCTTCCTTCATTAACTCCCGAGCAGCAGCAAGAGCTTGATGCCAGGGTGAAGTTTGCAGAACTACGAATGAAGGTACCATTACTGCTAAATTTCCCAGTATTGGTGGCGCAGTTGCCATATATCCTTCTGAACCCGGCTAAAAGGGAGTGGATTCCGAAAGGCATGTTTCCTGCTACTTGGCGAGCCCTAAGCTGGCCGTTTGCCGGACTTGTATTTTGGTGGTTTTCAGGAAGAGGTATTGAGGCGCTGCGAGCAGCGTGTCGAGCGGTTGTGCATCCACGGGTCGGCCGGATGGAGGCTACGCTAGCCGCGGTCCTTTTCTGTTTCGGTCTTGTAGCGTTAATCGGAATACTGACCAGCACGCCAGACGACCGAAAAAACGTGCAATTCTTGACGCTGGTCGCCGGAGCGGTGCTCTGGGGTTGTCTCGCGGCCGTGACAATCGTGGCACGCTTTCTACAGTGGCGAATTCCGAAGCGACGGGTAACACCGGAAACACCGGCAGGGCATCTCCCCGGATGACGCCGCCCGTCCTCTAATTGTTGAGAAAATCGCGTTCACGCAAGTAATCCCCAATAGCGGCGTTCTAGGTTCAACCGGAAACCGACCCACTCTGGGTGACCCGGCTCACAGCAAAATCCAGCTTCCGGAAGGGTATAATTCTTCGGTTTGTCCGGAGACCGCAAGCCTCTAAGGAGGACGCCCTTCCAAGGGCGGCGTAATCATATGAGCGGAGCAATCGCAGTGAAACCAGCAGAATTGCGTCTGGCCAGGCGCATGGCCCGGCTGGGCACCGAGACGGCTTTTGAAGTCTTGGTCAAGGCCCGCGCGCTCGAGTCCAAGGGTCGCGACATTGTGCACCTTGAGATTGGCGAGCCCGATTTCGATACCCCCGCCAACATCGTCGAGGCCGGCGTTAATGCCCTGCGCAAGGGCTGGACGCACTATGGCCCTTCGGCCGGCCTGCCGCCGCTGCGCGAGGCCATCGCAGAGGAGATCAGCCGCAGCCGCAAGGTGCCGGTGAAGGCAGAGGAAGTCGTTGTAGTGCCGGGCGGAAAACCAATCATTTTCTTCACTATTACGGCATTAGTTGAAGAAGGCGATGAGGTTATTTACCCCAACCCCGGCTTCCCGATCTATGAATCGATGATCAACTTCGTGGGCGCCAAGGCAGTGCCCATCCAGTTGCGCGAAGAAATGGATTTCCGCCTCGACGTCAACGAACTGGCGCGCCTCATCAACGACCGCACCCGGCTTATCATCCTGAACTCGCCGCAGAACCCGACCGGCGGCGTGCTCACGCGTAAAGACGTCGAAGCCATTGCCGCAGCCATCGGCGATCGCGACGTCATGGTGCTCTCCGACGAAATCTATTGCCGGCTGATCTACGAGGGCGAGCACTTCTCGCTGATGTCGGTCGATGGCTTCAAGGATCGCACCATCCTGCTCGATGGCTTCTCGAAGACCTATGCCATGACGGGATGGCGGCTAGGCTACGGCGTGATGCGCGCCGATCTGGCGGCTCACGTATCGCGGCTGATGACCAACTCGAATTCCTGTACCGCCAGCTTCACCCAGGTGGCGGGCGTCGAAGGCCTGCGCGGACCGCAGGATTCGGTGGACGTTATGCGGGAAGAATTTCGCCGCCGCCGTGACCGCTTTGTCGAGCGTATCAACCAGATCAAGGGATTCTCCTGCCGGCTGCCCAAGGGCGCGTTCTATACCTTCCCCAACATCACCGGCACGGGGTGGCCTTCGAAGAAACTCGCCGACGCGCTGCTTGAAGACGCCGGTGTGGCCGCGCTTTCGGGCACGGCGTTCGGTGAGTTTGGCGAAGGTTATTTGCGCTTCAGCGTGGCCAATTCCATCGCCAATCTCGACAAGGCGCTGGATCGCATCGAGCAGTGGGCGGGGAAGAATTTGTAGCGGCTTTGAAAGGGGTGCGGCTTTAGCCGCACCGTAAAAGTGTTGGAATTGTCATCCCGAGCAAAGTGCGAAGCGAGCCTGGCGAGCCGAGCAAGAGTCGAGGGATCAGCATTCCGACATTCGTAAACTGCAGATCCCTCGCGTCGCGCTCAGTCGCTCCGCTTCCGCGCGCTTGCTCGGGATGACAATTCAGATGGGATGGTGACGGCGCGGCTGAAGCCGCGCCCTTTCAGAGCGCAGTTTGTGTGTGGGGGCGGCCGTCTTCCGCGCGGCTGAACAAACAATTATGACCCAGCCATTTCGTGTCTTTGCCACCGCTGACATCGGCGATGAAGCCTTAAATGTCTTGCGCAACCGCGGCTACCAGGTCGAGGTCTATCCCCAGCCGCAGGCGCCACCCAAAGCGCTTATTCTGGAAAAGCTGCGCTCCGGCATCGACGGTCTTATCACTACCATTCGCGACCAGATCGATGCCGAGGTCTTCGAGGCAGGGAAGGGCACGCTAAAGGTGGTTTCGCAGCTCGCGGTCGGCTTCGACAACATCAACCGCGCTGACGCCAATCGCTACAAGGTCCCTTTTACCCACACGCCGGACGTGCTTACCGAAACCACCGCCGAGTTTGCTTTCTTCATCATGTGCGCGCTGGCGCGCAAGCTGTGGGACGCGGAAAAGATGGTGCGCGATAACCGCTGGGATTATTGGCATCCCTATCTGCCGTTCCTGGGAGACGAGGTCACCGGCAAAATCATAGCCATCATCGGCACCGGCCGCATCGGCCAGGCCATGATCAAGAAGTGTGTCGGCTTTGACATGCACATCCTGTGCTACGACCCTGTGTTTCAAAACACTAAGTTTGTTCAGGGTATTCAGGAGATTAATGACCTGCGCTTTAAACACGGTCTTTACCACGAACGCGTGACCATCAAGTACGTGACCCTGGAAGAGGCACTCCGCCAGGCCGATTACGTCAGCGTCCACGTGCCGCTCATCCGCCCGGGCGAGAGCGATAAGCCCACGTATCATCTTTTTGACGAGCGCCTGCTGCACATCATGAAGTCGACAGCTTATTTGGTGAACACCTCGCGCGGCCCGGTGGTGGATGAGGCCGCCCTGGCCAAGGCCTTGCGCGAACACTGGATCGCAGGCGCTGCGCTCGATGTCTTTGAGAAGGAGCCGTTGCCCGCCGATTCGCCGCTACGCGATCCTGCCATTGCTGATCGTTGCCGTTTGTTTCCCCATTTCGCCAGCGCCGGTCGAATCACGCGCCTTTCTCCCGATCCCAGTCGAGGTATGGCTGGCCGCTGCGTGCTGGGCCTGATTGACGTGCTCGAGAAAAACTACGGTGGCGACTACACCAAAATGCCCTGGGTGGTAAATAAGGAAGCCTTTAGCCGCGCAGCTTAGCAAGCCAGGAAGCAGGAAGCAGGACTATCCTCTCCCTGCCCCCTGCCCCCTGCCCCCTGCCCCCTGCCCCAGGCTTTCTCTGCCCGGTCACGGCTCGAGGTGAGCCGGATCACCGACGCCGGCCGCGCTTCGATTTATAGGAGAATCGCGAAACTAGCTGCAGTATGTTTGTTAAGCGATCCAAGCGGAGCAATCCTATGAATAAAGTCGTAGCAAATGCAGATGAGGCAATTCGCGACATTCGGGACGGAGCCAGAATCATGGTAGGCGGCTTCGGCCTGTGCGGCATTCCCGAAAACCTGATCAAGGCGCTGGCGCGCAAGGGCGTCAAGAACCTGACCGTGATCAGCAACAACGCCGGGGTAGATGATTTTGGCCTGGGAGTTCTGTTGCAGAACCGCCAGGTCAAGAAAGTCATCGGCACCTATGTCGGCGAAAACAAGCTGTTCGAACAACTCGTGCTCAGCGGCGAACTGGAGCTCGAACTCTCGCCCCAGGGAACTTTTGCCGAGCGCATTCGCGCGGGCGGAGCGGGCATCCCGGCGTTCTTCACGCCCACGGGATTCGGCACCATCATCGCCGAAGGCAAGGAGACTCGTGAGTTCAACGGCAAGCCTTACGTGATGGAGCAGGCGCTGCACGCTGATTTCGCCCTGATCAAAGCCTGGAAGGGCGACAAGTGGGGCAACCTGGTGTTCCGCAAAACCGGACGCAACTTCGCCCCAATGATGGCCACGGCCGCGGATGTCACGATCTGCGAAGTGGAGAACCTGGTTGAGGTCGGTGCGATCGACCCGGACCAGGTCCACGTGCCCAGCGTTTATGTGAAGCGCATTTTCCAGGGCGTGGAGTACGAGAAGCGCATCGAGCGCCGCACCGTGCGCGCGGCTGCCTAACCCGCCCCGTCGTGGGCGCGACACAGCATGGGAGGCTTTGGTATGGCAACAGCAACGTTAGAAAAACCAGCAGCAAAACCGGCAAAAGACAATACCAAGCGTGACCGCATTGTGAAGCGCATCGCTCAGGAATTGCGCGATGGCTTCTACGTGAATCTGGGTATCGGAATGCCCACGCTCGTCGCGAACTTCGTTCCCAAAGGCATGGACGTGGTTTTGCAGAGCGAGAACGGCATGCTGGGCATTGGTCCCTATCCCATTGCGGGGCAGGAAGATGCTGACCTCATCAATGCGGGCAAGGAGACCGTAACGGAAATTCCCGGGACCTCGTATTTTTCCAGCGCCGATTCCTTTGCCATGATCCGCGGCGGGCACGTCGACCTGAGCGTGCTCGGCGCTATGGAGGTGGATGAAGAAGGTAATCTGGCTAACTGGATGATTCCGGGTAAAATGGTAAAGGGCATGGGTGGCGCCATGGACCTGGTCGCGGGCGCCCGCCGGGTGGTGATCGCCATGGAACACACCACCAAGGAAGGCGAGTCCAAGATCCTGAAGAAATGCACGCTGCCGTTGACCGGCGTCAAGGTGGTGGACACCATCGTCACCGAGATGGCTTATATCAAGGTTGTGCCGGGCAAGGGCTTGGTTCTCGAAGAAGTTGCGCCGGGTCTGACGGCGGAAGACGTGCAGAAAGCTACGCAGGCTCGCCTGACGATCAGTCCTAACCTGAAAACCATGGAGTTTTAGGGCCGGATAGAGCATCTAACACTTGAGCAAGGCCGTAGGACGCACTACAGGAGAGAGAGCATGAAGCGTGTTTATATCGCTGCATATAACCAATCGAAGTTTGGCAAGCTGATGGCGATGAACGTGCCACAGATTGTCCGCAATTCTATTGAGAGCGTTTGTCGCCAGATCAACGTTACGCCTGCGGCCATCGACGTTGGCTCCATCGGCGCTGCCTGCAATTTTTCGCTTAACCACCAGGGGCTGCTTTCCGGGCTGATGGCCATGACCCCGGGCATGGAATCGAAGCCAATGGAGATGGTCGAGAACGCCTGCGCTTCGGGCGGGCAGGCGGCGCTGTCGGTCATCCAGAAGCTGCAACTCGGCATGGGCGACACCGGCGTTGCCGTCGGCTACGAAAAGATGCGCGACAACGAAGGCAAGATGGACGGCAAACTCATCGGCGAAGTGCTGGGCTATTTCTCGTTCCCCGATGAGCGCGAAGGCAAGACGTTCGTCTTCCCGCACCTGTTCGCCGAAGTCATGCGCGATTACATGAAGGCGTATGGCGTCACCGAAGAGGAATTGGCGCAGATTGCCGTTGCCGAGTACGCGAACGCCAAGTACAACCCCTGCGCACAGATGAACAAGGTGCAGATCACGCTCGATCAGGCCATGAAGATCGAGGGCATCAACCGCTACGTGGTCGACGGGCTGCCGCTTAAGACCTACGACTGCTCCCAGATTACCGACGGCTACGCCGCGCTGATTCTCGCCACCGAAGAAGGCTTGAAGAAGCTGGGCGTTCCGAAGGCGGAGTGCGTCGAGATCGCAGGCTTCGCGCAGGCCAGCGATCCGCTGAAGAAAGAAGGACGCGACGTGCTGCATCCGGCCGGCGCCTACAAGGCCATGAACAAGGCTTACGAGATGGCCGGTCTCAAGCCGAAAGATGTGAACGTCGCCGAGGTCCATGACTGCTTCACCGTCATGGGCGCGCTGGGCACGGAAGTCATCGGCAAGGCCGAGCCGGGCAAGGGCGCCAGGTACTGGACCGAGGGCAAGGCGGCGGTGGATGGCGAGTGTGCCATCAACACCTCCGGGGGCCTGATCGCGAAGGGGCATCCCATCGGCGCGACCGGCGTGGCCATGATCGGCTGGGCCGCGCAGCAACTGCTGGGTAAGGCTCCGCAGGAGCTGCAAGTGAAGAATCCGCGCGCAGCGGCGACCTTCAATATCGGCGGGCCGATCTGCGCGTCGGTCTGCACGGTGCTCAAGCCGGCGGCATAACTGTTTTCGATTACGGTAATGACCAGGGGCGGGCCACTCGGCTCGCCCCGATTTTTCTTCTGTCGTAGAATTACGCTCCATGCCCTACCTGTTGAAGACCGAGCCTAGCGAATATTCCTTTTCCGATCTCGAGCGCGACAAGACCACCGTCTGGGATGGCGTGACCAATCCTGTTGCTGTCAGAAACCTGCGGGGCATGAAAAAGGGCGACGAGCTGGTGATTTATCACACTGGCGACGAGAAGCGCACGGTGGGCACCGCGTCGGTGGTTTCGGTTGATTCGAGTGATCCCAAAACGCCGCGCGTGATGATCAAGGCAGGGAAGCCGCTCGCGCCGACCACGCTGGCCGAGATCAAAGCAAACAAGCTTTTCGATGATTCGCCGCTCGTCCGCCAGGGGCGGCTATCGGTTGTTCCGCTCAGCGACGCGCAATATCGGTTTCTCACGTCTCGCTAAATCGCTTGTCATCCTGAGCGAAGCGCGAGCCGCAGGCGAGCGCGAGTCGAAGGACCCCTACTTTATCCGTGTTGCTGCTCTTTCGCCCGCGTCGCGGGCTAGGGGTTGTGCCGCTTCCCGCCCACGGCTTACGCCGTGGGCTACGCCCTGCCGCGCGCTTCGCGCGCTATCTGGCACGCGCTAAAAGCCCTGCGCCACTGGCCGTCGCTTCGCGACTACTTCCCCCTCTTGTGGGCCGCCTCCCAGATGGGTTTGTAGTCGTAGGTGGGGTAAAACTCCGTGTGGTAGGCGCCGCCCCAGGCCTCGTGCTCGATGACCAGGTTCACTTCCCGGAGTTTCTCAGCGGGGAAGCGCAGCGTGACCACCTGCCCGATGCCCATCATCACGTACCAGGAGACCACCTCCACACCCGGCGGCG
>Ga0335081_10008234_pt1 | contig 16708 bp, 8 predicted proteins | sample Lox_Sample_35_FD_206713 | JGI IMG/M metagenome (GOLD analysis project Ga0335081, IMG submission 206713) | Soil microbial communities from Loxahatchee National Wildlife Refuge, Florida, United States - Lox_Sample_3.5 | ecosystem: Environmental > Terrestrial > Soil > Wetlands | place: USA: Florida... | reverse complement strand
TTGGACGAGATTGGGGAGCACAAATTGCGTACCTACGACTCCACCCACGCCCACGGTAGAAGCGAAATCAATCGCACCGTCGCTTAATTCGACGTGATCGCCAAAATAGGGCACGTCGTCGCCCATGAGCGCCTTCAGCGTCTTGCCCTTGGAGCGGATCTGAAATGAACTTTCCGGATCGGATGCCACTGACATATTGAAATGCGGCATAGTGAAAAACGAGTAGGCTGTGCCGCAGGGGCAAAACTCGACTAGCGCGTCAGGCTTCACACTGCGGGCGGTTTCGTATATCTCACGAAAGAACTCAGGCAGCGCTTCAACCGAGTCCTCTGGGCGTGTGTGGTGGTGCGCGGGATTGTAGCAGGGAGGAACGGCGTTCATGTGCTGGCCATCCAGCTTCAAGCCATCGAATCCCCACTCGCCCAGGATTTTTCGAACCAGAGCTTTGTGGTATTCCCCGACGCCCCGGTCGGCTGGACACATATAAAAAGAGTTCCACCAGGAAATCTTCCGCTTTGATCCATCAGGGTTCAACAGGACGAAGTCGGGATGATCTTTGAGTAATTGCGAATCCGGGACGGCGCTCAGCGGCGACCACCACAGTTGGGCTTTGAAACCCTCTTCATGGATGCGATCGACAAGGGCTTTCATGTCGGCATCGCCATGCGGAAACTTCTTGGGGTCGAGTGCCCAATCGCCGTAGTTGTTCTGCCAACCATCGTCCAGGGTGACCCAAGAGAATCCCATTTTCTTAACCGTGGGAAGCGTGTCATACACCTGCTTGAGCTGGACCGATCGGCCGTAGCCCCAGGCGCACCAGATCGCGCCAAACGCGCTGTCGGGCGCCAAAGGCATTTGAAATCCTTGCCGCATCATGAGGCGTCGGTATTCCGTAAGCGTACGAAAGTAGTCCCCCTGATGCACGGAGACAAATGTGCGAAGGGTATGGAAGCTTTCTCCGGGCTCCAGCGTTCGCTCTCGAGTCGAGCGGACGGCCAGGCGAGCATGACGCGCGTCGGGCATGGAGATGGGAAGTGATATGAGCCGCGGCCCAGGTTCCATGTGACCTACGGCAAGACCGGCATCTTTACGCCATACGTCGATAATGGGGGTGCCTCCGCCGTAGTCGCTGGCGTTCATCCCGAGATAATTTTCCTGCCGGAAGCCGGCCCGCAACGGAAGCACCCAATCCGGCCGCTTTTCGTACGAGCCACTCTGGTACGACCAGAACGCGGGCCCTCGCATGGAAGCAGGCGAAGTCAGCAAATATTGATGGTTGGTCCAACAGCGGACTATGAGTGGACTTGCACCTTGATTTGAGTACTCAACGTCAAAGATGGCGATGGATGGGAAGTCGGCATATATCGTGACTGCAATTTTCTTGCGCAAGTCTCCGGCCTGGCCAGTTAACGACAGCCGCTCGCCCGCGCCAAAAGCGTCAGTTACGTGCTCCCGGCGGCTTGAACTCAGCATGAACTCGCTCCAGGTACGATCCACACCGGTGACCGTTTCCGATGCGGAAAACGGCGTCAAGAGTTTTGGCTTTGCGCCGAATAACGCGACGACCTGGCTGTGCAACTTGTGGTCGAATTCGATCCGGAGGACGGAGCTTTGGATCTGAAGATCAGTTGCGGCGTTGCCAGTCCCCGCCGGTACAGCGCTTTGGCCCGAATTGTCTTGCCCTGAGTTCCAGCCGGACGACGCAAGGGCAAGCAGAACGTAGCACGTCAGGGCGATGGCCCGTGTGCGCTTCATCGTCGCCGGATCCCCCGATCGTGTTGCATGGGACTTTTCACAAGGGCGAATTTTACGCTTGACACGCCCGAAAAGCGAAAGTAAAAGTTATCAAACGTAAGTATACGAAATCCTCCGTGCTTCGATCTTTGCGGGAGGCTCTCCATGCGAGTTCTTGGTACCGAGTATCTGCCGATCCGCCTTCTCTCGGTCTCCACCGTTTGCATTTTCATCCTCATTCTCCTTCTCCTCCAGCCGGCGCTTCTGGGACAGGCGAGCTATCAAGCCCAGATTCGCGGTGTCGTGTCCGATGCGTCGGGCGCGGTTCTGCCGAACGCGACGGTCACGATCACTGAGGCCGGAACCAACTTTTCGCAGACTGCGAAGACCGGCAGCTCCGGCGACTACATCTTGCGTGCGTTACGGCCATCCACCTACATCTTGAGAGTGGCAGCCCCAGGCTTTCAGACTTTGGAGCAGAAGGACGTGGTTCTGGCAGTCGATCAGGCAACGAGTCTGAATTTCACGCTACGTCCCGCAGGCACATCCACGCTGGTCCAGGTGACGGAGGCAGCGCCGCTGCTGGACACCGAAAGCTCAGCTCTGGGGACGGATGTTACTAACCAGTACGTGAAGGAGATTCCGCTGCTGAACCGCAATTTCTTTGGCCTTGTCTTTCTGAATGCGGGAGTGAGTGAAGCTGCGGGGTCGGGAACGGCCGACAACTATCCCACCGGCACGAATTTCGTCTCCAACGGCCAACGCAACGCGACAGCGGAAGTTCGTATGGATGGTGCGTTAATCAGTGCCCCGGAACAGGGTGAGGGGGGAAACTCGAACATTTATTACGAACCATCGGTGGAAGCGGTGCAGGAATTCAAAGTCCAAAACAATAGTTTTTCCGCGGAATTCGGCAGCAACGGGGGCACGGTGGTGAACATGGCATTGAAAAGCGGAACCAATGCTTTTCATGGCAGCGCCTGGTGGTTTGGCCAAAACGGCGTACTCGACGCCAATGACTTCTTCAGCAATCAGGCTGGGCTGCCCCGGCCCGACCACTCCCGCAATCAGTACGGATTCTCCCTGGGGGGACCGATCCGGAAGAACAAGACTTTCTTCTTCCTTGATATGGAGCGCGTGCTCGAAACCGATCCGGTGAATATCGTCGCTACCGTGCCTACCCCGGCAGAGCGGACCGGAGACTTTTCGCAAACTTTGATCACCGATCCGGACACGGGAGACGTTGTTCCTGACCTGATCTTCAACCCTCGTCAAGTCGACGCGAATGGCGTGCGTACTGCCTTTACCGGCAATAGGATCGATCGGCAGTTTCAGGATCCGATCGGACAGAAAGTACTGAACCTTTATCCGCTTCCCAATCAAGCAGGAAATTCCGATGGCACCAACAACTTCCGTGCTAACACCAACTCGTTTTCAAAGTCCCTGCAGTTCGACGCGAAGCTTGACGAGCAACTTTCCAACAACACACACCTGGCCGGGCGGTTCAGCCATGCTCATGCATCGACCTCTACCCCCACAATCTTCGGCGACGGCGAGTTCAATGACGGAATCAATGGGGTCACGAGTGTGGAAAATGGCAGCCTGCAGCATGACTGGACGATTAAACCCTCGCTGCTGCTAAGCAGCCGCTTTGCCATCGACTACGTTTATTCGCCAGGCTTCAGCAATTACCCTAGCGCGGCGTCGGTGGGATTCCCGTCGGTGCTTGCCAATGCCAACCCCGGCATCTCACGGATGCCGGGGATCCTTACGGACTCGCCCTGGACTTCCCTGTTCGACCAGTGCTGCGTCGACACCAAATTTGCCCACACCCTGTACTCGTACTCTTCCGCCCTGTCCTGGGTGCGAGGCAAGCACAACTTCAAGTTCGGTGGAGAACAGCGTCTGTTCTTCAATAACTTCCAGCAGCCCTCTTATCCCACCGGCTACTTTCACTTTGCGCAGAGCGTGACCGAGAACGTAATTGGAGCCTTCAATCCGGATCAGGGCAACCCGTTTGCCGACATTCTGGTGGGAACGGGCGATTACGGAGGCATCGCGATTTACCCCGCGGTCGAGAACAAGTCGAAGGAAACCGGCTTCTATGCGCAGGATGATTGGAGAGTTACATCGAAGCTGACTCTGAACCTGGGCATGCGTTATGAATGGAGCACTCCCTACACCGAGCGCAACAACCGGCTCCAGTTCAGCGACTTCACCGGAGACAGCGGCGTCACCGTTCCGGGCCTTCCGCTGATTTCAGGACCATTAAAAGGGACCACCGAATTCGCGACTTCCAATAATCGTCACGTTCCCATCGACCGCAACAACTGGGCCCCGCGCTTAGGTTTCGCTTACCAGCTGACTTCCAATACCGTGGTTCGCGGCGGCGCGGGCATCTATTACGGAATGAACGTCGCCACCAACTTCCAGTATTCCGGCACTGCCTTCCGCAAGGACGGCTCTGTCTATTTCACCAAGGACAACTTTCAAACCCAATATGCAACCTTGGGAAACCCTTTTCCCGCAGGGCTGCCAGCGCCGCAAGGCACGAAGTACGGCGCACTCGCCGATTGGGGTTTTGCCAACCTGAACGACCTGGGCACCAGTCCTGCACAAAACGGTGATATCTATCAATGGAGTTTCGGGGTGCAACGGCTCCTGCCCGGCCAGTTGGTGGTCTCGGCGGATTACTCCGCGAATCACAGTACGCATCTTCCCTGGGGTGGAGCTGGCGGCGTGTGCGGTTGCGGAATCTCCACACGCGATCGTAACTTCATCCCTTCGTCCATTCGCCGGCAATACAACACTCAAGACCTTTACAACCAACTTCACAACACCGTAGCCAATCCGTTTCAACCACTGTTCAGTGGCCCCAATGCGATCTTCCACGAGCCCGACTCGTTGTATAACGATGCGCAAATCCCGCTCATCAATCTCTTGCGTCCATTCCCGCAATTCGATGGCAATTTTGAAGGACTTCCTCTGCTCGAAGCGGAATCCTTTTACAACGCATTGCAAGTACGCTTCGAAAAACGGGCCAGCCACTACATCAGCTTTGAAGGTGGATACACGTTTGCGAAGGCTACCGATGATTCTTCCGCCGGCCGCAACGCATGGGTGGGCTCTCTCGCTTCCGACAATCCGCAGGAACTGGATAACCTGAAAGCGGAGCACTCGATCAGCGCCAATGACGCAACTCACCGACTGGCGATGGCGATCATCGCGGATTCTCCGATCGGACGAGGAAGATGGATCGGAACAAACATGAATTCAGTTCTCGACGGCGTTGTCGGAGGTTGGACGCTCTCTACCATTCTGACATTACAGTCCGGGCAGCCCATCGATATCGGCATGTCCCAGCCGACCTTGGATGACGGCAACCAACGACCCAATGTCATTTGCAACCCCAGCAGCGGCGTCGGCGCCCATCACTCCGCTCTGACCGGGCAAAGCACATTCAATTCGGACTGCTTTGCGGATCCCGGCTATGAGCAGGCTGGAAATGCGCCCCGTTATTTTTCGAACCTCAGGGCCGACGGAATCCACAACATTGATGTCGCGATTGCGAAAACTTTCGTCCCCAGGGAGGGCATGAAATTGGAGGTGCGCGGTGAGTTCTTCAACTTCTTCAACACGCCTCGATTCGCGGTACCCGATACCCTATATGGCGATTCGACCTTCGGGCAAATTACCTCCACTCTTCCGGGAAGCACGCCCCGCCACGGGCAACTCGGAGTGCGCTTTGAGTTCTAGGAAAGCCCATCTGCACCGGATCCGGAGCGAAGGCTTGAACTTCGTGCTCAGAATTGTTCGCCATTCATTTCGTTCCCCGCATGGGCCCGCATGACGAAAGGCACCTATGCTGTAACCCTCGCCTTGTTGCTGCTCGCTCCGGTTCTGCGAGCTGTCCCAGATTCTGCAGAACAGAATTGGACCAACTACGTGCGCATTGGCGCGTACGGCTTGCAGAGCGGCAAGGCAGATCAGATTGTGCGAAGCGCTCAGCAAGATGGCGTGTTCGGCATCGAGGTGGACAACGACATACCCGGCCGCTATGAAAGCTTTGTAAATCCTGAAGAGAAACTCAAGGCAATCCGCTCTGTAGCTCAGAAGGCGCATGCTGTCGGCAACCGGGCGTTCGTGTATATCGCGGGAACAGAGTGCATCACCGCCAACGCTGACAAGACCTCCCACACACTGGCGAAAGAACATCCTGACTGGTTGCAACGGAAAATCACGGGAGAGCCTGCGATCTTCGGAGGAGGTACGGCTTTCTGGATCGCAAAGGGTGATGAAGACGTATGGATCAGTCCGTACGCTCCGGCGTGGCGCAAGACTTATATGGAACGAGTCAGGCAGATTGCAGCCACGGGCATCGACGGAATCTATGTCGACATTCCCTACTGGATGACGCACTTCGACGGGTGGGAAGACACGTGGGCAAGTTTCGATGACTACACAGTGGCGGCATTTCTCAGCAACACAGGTCTCAACGCAAAGAAGGACCTGAAGCTGGGAGATTTTTCCGATTCCAATTTTCGCAAGTGGATCGATTTCAGAATTCAAACCATCACCGACTTTATGCAAGAGATTGACCGCAACGCAAAGTCAGTCAATCCCGCCATCAAGACCATCCCCGAAATTTATCCAGGCATCGAGGAAGAAGCGGTTCGTGTTGGTGCAGATGTTTACAGTCTGTACCCGGTCGTGGATGCCATCGCCCATGAATACGAATTCGGCGCTGGAGATCACATGGCGTCGTCCAGAACGCCGCTGGATTGGTTCAGTTACCAGGTGGGCATGCACTCGTTTCGTGCCTTCGCGCAAGGAAAGGCGACCTGGATCCTGAACTACTCGTGGGACGGCGATCAGAAAGTGGACCGGCGTGAGGCGATGATGAATCTGGCGGTCTCAGAAATTATGGCGGGAGCGAATTTCTGGGACGCTCCCGGCCATTCCATGGCTGGCTCGAACGACCCGCCGACCAGAAAGAAGATATTTTCCTGGATACAGGCCCACGAGAAAACCTTTTTCTCGCCCCGGACACCGATCACGCCGATCGGCATTTACTTCTCGCCCCAAACACGTAACTTTTTCGCAAATGAATTTATTGCTTCTTATCGCGGGGTTCTTATTTTGCTCATGCAGAAACACCTCGAGTTTCAGATCGTCACTCCCCGCACGCTGGCCGACTTTCAGGGAAGCACCCTGATTCTGCCTGACGCACGGCTCATCAGCGACAGCGAAAAGTCTTTGCTGCGCAGGTATGTGGGGGGAAACAAGGTCTTGCTGATCACCGGAGAAGATGCCACCGGGATAGGAAACGCTGCGAACGTGATCCGGTTCGGCAAGTGCCCTGGAAAAGACTACAGCGCGGCCCTGCACAATGATTTCGACTCTGCGACACCCGATCGAGAACACGAATTCCTGGCAGGTCTGAAAGCCGAGACGGCGGTCCACGTGGTTGCTTCCCCCCTGCTTGCCACTTCGATTTCTCGAGTAGATGGCAACCCGCACGTGTTTTTTGCGAACTTTGCGGGGCTGCGCGGGGGAGAGAATCCCATCCAGATTCCACAAAGCGGCGTACAGGTCACAGTATCTGGCGCGACCAAAGGGCGGGGATTCTTTCTCCCGTTTCTTGGAGACGTCCAGCAACTGGATGGAACTGTCGAAGCTGGCGGGGTTACGTACAATCTGCCCCCAATTGAGAAGGGGGCAGTATTTTGGTACGAGCGGTGATGCTGAAAGCCGGCTCAACGCTCCGTGGCAAACACCATGAGCTCAATAGACAGCGGCGGATGAGGTCGGGGCCTGACTCGTCTCCGCGCGCTGCCACACAAAATGCCGCCATGCCTTGGGGAGCGAGCGGCGAAGAAGGTAGTACTCGTTCTCTGGACGGTCATCCTGAAGTGCAGGCGCTCCCGGGGCCTCTGCGATCAACCGGTCAAGAGGGATTTCACGGCCCAGCACGATTGCAAACTCACCCTCAGGTGTGGATTGCGGACCCCATTCCACAAGATCTTTGACCGCGCTCGCCGGCATGCGCTGGGCGAGTTCCGCCGGAGTGCGATCCGGGATGGGCTGTTCACTGGCAAGAAAGTGGTATCCCCAGCCTTCGAGCGATCCAAAGACGCGAATGTACGGAAAAGATTCCTTCAGCGCACGAGCGACCGCAGTCTGGACCACGGCGTCTCCACTCGGAAGCCACTGCTGCAGGATGCCTCCCGTCCGCAGCCGTTGTTTGACGGTCGCGTAGAACTCTTTCGAATAGAGCATGCTCGAGCCGGCGGCCTCGACGGGAGGTGGTGGATCAAGAGTCACGACGTCGTATTGTTGCGACGTTCGCTCGAGGTAACGCCGCCCGTCATCGATCACCACATGCGACAGTGGCGACCGCAGGAGTTCTGGACCATCGGAGTGGTAGTAGCCGAAGACGCGTGGCACGCTGGGCACGAGTTCGACTGCCGTCGCCGGTATATTCCAGGAAAGCAGCGATCGATATGTTGTTCCCATGCCGAAGCAGACCACCAGCGCACTTTGCGGAGGATGCTCGAGAAACGCCAGCGGCATGTGCGCCATCATCTTGGTGATGGGAGTCAGAAACGTGATCCCCACTCCATTCACCATCAGGCGTTTCATCATCCCCGAGCCGGTGGCTACGATGGTCGCGGTGTTGTCGCGAAGGACCTCGCGCGGGACATATTGTTCTTCGTAGCCTCTTGCCGTGAAGGCCAGCACCAGGACCAGCAAGCCGGCGGCATACGCAGCTCTTCTTGACATCGCGGGAAGCGCCACCGGCGCGCCTGCGGTCGACCACCTGGGCAGCAGTCCAAGGGCAAGCCATGGCAGGGCGAACACAAATAAAACCCAGCGCTCGCTCAGCAGCGGGAGCAGCAGAAATCCCGAGATCAGAGGGCCGACGATGCACCCGACGACGTTCACGGCGTAGGCGCGGCCGGCACGGTCAGGATCGCCTCCGGACCAGCGGTCGACCAGCATAGGTGTGACAAATCCCAGAATCGCCGAGAAAGGCCCGATCCCGAGCGTGAAGCAAAGCAGATGAAACAGCGTGTGATTGATGAAGCGAGGCCGGTACTGCACATTCGGGTCCGCCACCACCAGAGGCAGCAGAACCGAGACCCCGAGAAGCAACCAGATCAGCGGCGATTCAAAGCGGTGATTCTGGCTCCAGCGCCGGTAGATGCGCGAGCCCACGAACGTGGCCGCGAGATACAAGCTCAGAATGAGCGCGAAAGCGTAAACGACCGTGCCCAGGTAGGGAGTGAACTGCCGTATCCACACCACCTCGATGCCCATGCTGGTCAGTCCCGTGGCGAACAGAAGCAACAGGATGGTGTTGCTCCGGGAGGACGGCCGAGTTGGCGGCACTGACTCCATCCTCGCAGATTTCGAAGCAGGAGCACTGACGATAACGGGCGCCTGCTTTGAGGCCAAGGCCAGCGCGGTCACGGCCAGAGCGCCGTTTAAAACGGCGCCCACCTTCAAGGTCCCGTGAAAGCCCAGAAGCTCGATGATGAGCAAGGGCACGGTAGCGCCTACCACGGCGCCAAAGACATTGGCCAGGTAGAGATAGCTGAAGGAGCGCGGTGACTCGTCGCGGTAAGACTGGCGGATTGCGAGCATGGCGACGGGGATGGTTGCCCCCATGCAAGCGCACCAGGGGACGAGAGTGATCGCAATCCACGCCCCGGATGCCAGGTAGTAAGCGAGAGAAGAGGAGAGGCTGAAGTGCTCGAGGAGTGTCCGGCCCCAGGCCAATTGCAGAGGAACCATCAGCGCTGAGATGCCGATCAGGAGTTCGGTAACCGCATAAAGACGCAATGCTGAAAAGTTGATGCGGTCGCCGTAGCGCCGGATCAGTAGTCCGCTGCCCCATGAGCCCAGGCCCAATCCCGCCATGAACATGGAGAGGACGATCGAAACCAGCGCGGTGGTCACGCCGAACTGGGCCATGGACAGGCGAAGCCAGACGATTTCGTAAAGAAGGCTGCAAAATCCTGAAACGAAGAAAAACGCGAAGAACCAGCGCATCTAGCCTTTCCCGTGTGGGGGACTTTCACCCAAATCGTTGACTCAAATATTTTTTGTGGGACTGGCTCGATGAAATCAGAAAAAACAGGAAGGCGCAAGTCGCGGCGTTTTCAATTGTAGCTCGGAACTGCAGATTCCTCGCTCGCTCTCGCCGCGCAAGCACAGTTCCGTGCGGCTCGGAATGACAAGGCCATGGAGAACGGCGCCGAATGCGGGGGCGCGACGATAGATCGTTCTAGGGCGCTTCGATTAACTCCATCTTGCCGTTGCGCGTACGGTGTAGCACCATCACCTTGCCCTTGGGGTCGCGGAAGACGAATACATCACGATCGCGGAAGTGGGCTTCCTTGATTGCTTCTTCCAGCGTCATGGGGCGCATCGCCACAGCCTCGTTCGAGTGCACGAGGTGCACTTCCGTGGTTTTGGCGACGGCAGGAAATCTGTGCACCACGACGGGGACGCTGGCCTTCTCGTCCAGGCCCACCGCGGTCTGCAGGTCCTGCTGCTCGGCGTGTCCGTTCCATTTCTTGTGAGATTTTCGTTTCTTGCTGCGCCAGCGGGTCTTGTACTTCAGAGCCTGCTTCTCGAGGTGCTCGAGCGCTTCATTCACGGCTGACTTCATGTCACCGGCTTCCGCCAGTCCGACGATCGGTCCCTTGCGGGGAGTGATGGTGATTTCTGCCTTATGACGGTGTTTCTCGACTACCAGGACAACTTTGGTTTCAAATTTATCGCCGAGGATCTTGCGAATCTTGGTTAGGCCGGTTTCCACTTCTTTGCGGATGGCGGGAGTGACTACGTACTGCCTGCCGGTGTATTCCACGTTCATTTGCGCCCCTCCAATGATCTTTCACGTTCACTACTGGGCACAACCGGTATTGCTTACTTCTTCACTCTGCGCTGGTGGGTGCTCGGGATGCGCATGTCTTCCCGGTACTTCGCTACCGTTCGGCGAGTAACCTGGATACCCTGCGATTGCAGAATGCGGGTGATCTGCTCGTCGGTTAACGGGCGGGCTGGATCTTCCTCCTCGATGAGCTTCTTGACCCGGCGTTTCAGGATCAGCAATGAAGTGTTGCCGCCTTCCGGGCCCTGCACGCTCTCGCTGAAGAAGTACCGCAATTCGAATACGCCCTGTGGAGTGTGGGCATACTTGTTGGCCACCGCGCGGCTGACGGTGGAAGGATGCACGCCGATTTCTTCGGCCACCTCCTTGATCATCATGGGCTTGAGTTCGTCGATGCCTTTTTCCAGAAAGTCCTGCTGGCGCGCGAGGATGGAGTAGCAGACCTTCATGATGGTCTGCTTGCGCTGTTCAATGTTCTTGATCAGCTGGATTGCGCTCTTGTAGCGCTCCTTCACGTAGTTACGAGTGTCCTTATCGTTGGTCTCGCGGGTGAGCAGGCGCTTGTAGGCAGGATTAAGGCGAAGCTGCGGGACATCGTCGTCGTTCATCAGCACCAGCCACTCGTCCCCGTGCTTGACGAAAGCCACGTCGGGCTCGATCAGGCGAGGCTGGACCTTGTTGTAGCGCAGGCCGGGGCGGGGATCGAGGGTCCGGATGTAATCGAGGGCCGCCTGTACAGCCTCAATCGGACGCCCGATCGCCTTGCCAATTTCTTTGTGCTGCTTGCTCTGCAAACCGCGAAGGTGATGGTCGACCACGGCGATCGCGTCGTTCAGAATCTGTTCGGTGGCGCCGTTTCCCACCGGGTTGTCCTTGTGCTGCTGCTGGTGATAGCGAAGCTGGTAGAGAAGGCACTCGCGCAGGTCACGGCAGGCAACGCCGGGAGGGTCCATCTGGCGGACTACTTCGATTGCCTCATGCAGGTCGGATAAGGCGAAGCCGGGCACGAATGCCGGGTGATGAGGCGTCCCATCGGCGACCGGGACAACTGGCACGGCTTCCGGCGTGTGATTCGGAAGCGCGGCAATATCGTTCGCCATGTCTGCACTAAGGCTAGGCATCGCGGCCATCGCTGTGGCGGCGCCGGCCGACGCACTGTTTGCAGTCGCAGGATTGGAGACGCCCCACGCCGACCGCGAAAAGTCGGCGGTCTCGCTGTCATGCGCCTCGTTTTCAGCGGCCTCAATTTCCGCTGCGGCCAGGCCCAGCGCCGCCGCCTCCTTTACCACACTCTGCGCGGCTGCGGCGTCCACCTCAGGCGGTGCCGGCGGCACAACTCCCATCAGCTCATCATCACTGGCGATCAGGTAGCCATCTTCATTCAGGTTCCCGATGACGAGCTCAGCCGCCTCCCTCACTTCGGGTCGCACGGATAGGGCGCCCAGCTGCCAGGTCAGATGGTCGGTCAGGGTGCTGGGCTTGGAGAGGAAGTTTTCAAACGAGGGGCGCTCTATCTCTTCCATCTCTCCGGGACTGCGATAACCCGGATCGAGATAATCCTGGAAGAAGGAGCCGAAATCGATCTCTTCGAAGGGATCCTTTTTTTCGACGGCCGCGATGGGATTTTCTTCGGTCGCGGCAGGCCGATCCCGCTCCTCTTCCTGGCGGCCAACCTCGTCGATGAGCGGAACAGAATCTTCCAGCTCCTCCAGAACCGGGTTCTCCACCATCTCGGTGTTGATCATGTCCCGGAGCTCGAGCTTGTTGAGCGCCAGGACAGACACCATTTGCACCAATCCCGGTGTAAGGATCTGCCTCTGCGAAAGCTTGACGCTCAGTTTGTGTTGCAGCAATACCATGATTTCAATCTATTCCCGAAATCTGCCCAAAGACCTATTTTCCCGTCCGCGAGCCAGAAACGCTGTGACTTACGCCACATCCAATCACACCCTGGTTACGGCCCGATGAAAAGCTGCATACGTGCCACCTGCGCCCTAAACCAGTGAAAAACTCTCGCCCAGATACACCCGCCGGACCTCAGGATCGTTCCCCAGCTGCTCGGGAGTTCCGGAACGGAATATTCGCCCTTCGTTGATGATGTAGGCCCGGTCGGTCACCGACAGGGTCTCCCGAACATTGTGATCGGTGATCAGGATGCCGATGCCGCCGGCCTTCAGATCGAAAATGATCTTTTGCAGGTCCAGAACGGCGATCGGATCGATTCCCGAAAACGGCTCATCCAGCAAAATGAAAGCCGGATTGATGCACAGGCATCTAGCAATCTCGACTCTTCGCCGCTCACCCCCGGACAGGGCGTACCCGCGATTCTCGCGGATATGCTCCAGCCCCAACTGGTCAATCAGTTTCTCCATCCTCTCCCGGCGTTCATGCCAGGAGATAGGTTGTGCCTCCAGAACGGCGAGAATGTTTTCCTCAACCGTAAGCTTGCGGAAAACCGAAGCTTCCTGGGGGAGATAGCTGATGCCATACTGGCGGGCCCGTAGGTACATGGGCACGTCCGTAATGTCTTCGTCGTCGATCAGCACCCGGCCCGTGTCAGGGGGTATCAGACCGACTATGGCATAGAAGGAGGTAGTCTTGCCGGCACCGTTAGGACCTAATAAACCAACAACTTCACCCTGTACTACGTTAAGAGTTACACCATTTACGACCCGCCGGCCACGGTAGGACTTGCCAATTTCGTCAGTGGCGAGCGTGCGCATTTATCGTGCCACTCTTGTTGTTGAAACGGTTGGGGATGCCCCTCTTCCTTCTACGAGCACCCTATCATCGCGTTTATAGAAAGTCAACGAATCGCCGGTAATCTTGCCGTGTTCGGCATCAAAAATGCTAGGCGGTCCGCCGGTCAGGACGAACTTGTCATCTGCCGCCGAATAAACCAGGGTTTTCCCGGTCGCCCGCCGCCCCGGCTGCTGGACGACCACGTTTCCTTCCGCGACGATCCGGTCCAGCTCGCCTGCGGACCCCACCGACTGATTCCCGGCGCTTTCGGCGCGCCGCACGAGGTAAACGTCCGTCTGATTGCTGGTCACAGTGACATCGGCTCCCTTGGCCACGACGCCTCCCTCCAAATGCACCTTTCGTTCGGCATCGGTGTAGGTCAGGCGGGAGGATGTAATGGCGACGGGAGTTACACGACCTGTCCTGTCCACCTCGACGATCACGGTCGAAACCGGAGGCCCGTTGCCGTAGGCCACCAGGGAGCGATCATTGCGGTTGAACTGGATGTTCGGAGCCTCCACGGTATTGCTGTTCTGCCAGATGCGAGCTGTGCCGCTGTAGAGGGCGACGGCTGTACTGCGATGCGCAACCATGCTTTGGCTGGTGACGTGGATGGGGTCGGCGGAGGCAAGGAGCGCGCCATCGGGATGTTGCTTCAACTCGGAATAGGTGCTCTTAACGTTGCCCTCGGCGATGGCGTCCCCAGTAGCACGATTCAACCGCATGGTCCGGGCGGTGGTGGTCATTCCTGCCTCGACCACCCGGGGCGAACCGGTAAGAGTGAGCACCATGTCGGCAGGCGTGTAGTCTGCGTGTCCTGCCCAGGCTCTCCGGTCGCCGTCGACGTAAGCAAGATTTCCATCCTGGGCGATGGATTCAATCCCGCCCGCTTCGCGGAAAGCGACGTCCAGCCGGTCACTCTTGCTGACGCGATCGGGCTGCCCGGGGGTGCCGGTGACGATTTTCGCCTCCGGCGATCCCTGCAATGAGACCAGTTGGCTGTGCTCGCCAAACCTGGCCTGAAACTTTCCCGCCGTGACCAGGGTTCGCTGATTCGCGTCGGGCTGCGAAAGCGCGATCTGTCCGGGGCCGGAGGTCTCCGCCCGATCCAGACGGTCGCCGCCAGCGACGAAGAAGTCCATGGCCGGCGCAGTGATTTCGATGTCCTGCGGGCTTGTTACGGGGTTCGTTCCGGATGAAGCCAAAGATGGACGTGCCTGCTTCAGCCGGACACCGTTCTCGGCATGAATTTTCTCGACGTCGCGGCCAGCTGAAAAATCCACGATCACCCGGCCCGCACTGCCGGCGGCGTTCTGAGCGCCGAGGGATTCGAGCTGGACGTCGCCCGAGAGGATCGCGGTTCGCAAGGCAGAGCGCTCTCCGGCCATCAACAGCTCGGCTTGCCCCGAGCTGGCGTGCATTTCGGAATGCCCCTGGGAGTTCGACTGAACCGTGTCAGCGTGCACATTGCCTGAGGCTAGAACCCGCTCCAGGGTATTGTCCGGCTGAAGGAAAAGCGTGGCAGTGTCGGACTCCAGTTTTTCCTCGCCGCGGATCATATGCGGTTGTTCCAGTACGATCTGCCGCTGTGGATTCCGAGTCACGACGCCCCGGGCGGCAGTGATGCGGGTCGATTTCGGTCCCGCGAGGGCGATTTCGAGCTGCGACTGCAGGGTCAGCACGCCGTTTTTCGCCAGATAGTTCACGCCCACCGCGGATCCGCTTGCCTGTGGAGTCTCAAACGAGACTCTTTCCCTGGTATATGCGTTGCCTGTCTTTTGATTGAAGACCAGGCCGCTGGTCCTGAGATGAATGGGATTCTTCAGTTCTTTCGGCGGCGTCTGGTCGGGGCTGAGAATGCCTTCCGGGTTGGCTTCCAGATCAACCTGGACCTCGCCCTGGGCAGTGACGTCGCCGGACTGGGGGTCGTATTCGAAATCCGCACCGTAGATCTGATCGAAGCGGCTCGAGTCGCGGCCGTACAGCGTGATGGTCACGTTGTGAAGCTCGGTGCGCCCGCCCTGTTTGAATTGCACCGCTTTCGATGCCCGCACCAGGAACAAAGTACGGCCCTGCTCGGATTTGGAAACCGTAAATCCCTCGGCGGTTTGCGAGAACTCAATGCCGATTTTTTGCGGCACTGCTCGGAGCGCGCTGCGCACGCGCCAGCGAGCGTAGAAATACATACCCACTACCAGCATGACTAGAACGACAGTGCTCACGGCAAACCAGCGGCGCACCCTGGAGATAGGTACTTGCATGAGGTCCTAGTCTAATGGATGCGTTGCGGCGAAGCCGAGTAGCTGTTTATGAGTCGGCGGACCGGGAGCAGGACGATTCTGTGCTCGATTCCTCGCTTGACGGCAAGGACTGCCTTGGAGACTTAAAGACTGCGGAGGAACGAACGCTACCTCTTCTGCACCAGCGTGCCGGCAATCATGTCGTGCAATGCCTGCTTGCGGTCGGTGAATCCGGCCATGATGTATCCGATCATGAGGATGGCGCCGGAGATCAGTTTTGCGAAATGGCGCCCTGTGGCACGAGCAAAGGAAATACGGTTTCCCGCGAGGTCGGTGACTTTTACGCCTACGACCATCTTTCCCAGGGTTGCCTGATGCGAAGAGCTTTCGAGAGAAGCTTCATAAATCCATCCCACCAGGCCGCTGAAGAGCCCTCTGATGAGGATGCCGATCATATGTATTCCGACGAAAGGCATGTCCGTGAAGTCGCCGCCGCGCGAGGCGAGTCCCGTCATTGCGAGAATCACGATGCTGACGGGGAATACCACGATGCCCACGACAATCGCGTCGATGATCACCGCCACAAAGCGTATCCAGAATCCCCCGTAGCGGGCTGCCCCGACGGCTAGGGGCTGAGGCGGGTAGTACGGTGAGGGAGGCGTGGCCACGGTGACCGCGGCAAGTCCACCGGTTAAGGAAGTGCCGCAGGTGGAACAGATCTGCGCGTCGACTGGGTTCTGGGCCCCACACTTGTTGCAGAAAATGTAGGCTGCCATGATAACCACGCAATGTAAACCAAAACCGGCAGGGAAGCAAAAGCGCTGCCGCCGTCCGGGCCGGGGCGCCTGGCTGGAGTAGGCGAGCACCACGCTATGCCGGTCGTTCGACCCTGTCACGCCGCACGTTTTCCTCCGGCTTGATTCTTGATGCTGGCCTGAAGTCGCAAACCGTAAGCTCCAGTCCCCCGAATTCGGGATGATCGTTGTGACCGACACGGAAAGCAATGTCGAGCGTGTCTCCGGCCACGAGCTTCTCGTTGCTGAACCGCTCCGCCATATGCCAGGCCAGCGCGTCGTAGGTGATGGAACGG
>Ga0335081_10008233_pt1 | contig 16709 bp, 17 predicted proteins | sample Lox_Sample_35_FD_206713 | JGI IMG/M metagenome (GOLD analysis project Ga0335081, IMG submission 206713) | Soil microbial communities from Loxahatchee National Wildlife Refuge, Florida, United States - Lox_Sample_3.5 | ecosystem: Environmental > Terrestrial > Soil > Wetlands | place: USA... | reverse complement strand
ATCCAGCAAGGAGCAATCATGCCGCAACTGATGCGCACTTCGAACCCTGCCCTGAGTGGCGACACCTTCCGCACCGGCGAGGCCGCCTACGGCGAACAGATGACCGTTTCGGGTGCGGTCAACAAGACCGGCATCCTCGTCATTCTCTGTGTCCTGACCGCCGCGTGGACGTGGAACCGCTTCTTCAGCGCCGCCGCGACTTCGCCTGAAGAGGCGATGCAATCGGTGGCTCTGCCCGCAATCGTCGGTGGCATCGGCGGCTTCATCGTCGCCATGGTGACCATCTTCAAGAAGCAGTGGGCAGGCATCACGGCGCCTATCTACGCGCTGCTGGAGGGCCTGGTGCTGGGCGGTGTCTCCGCGCTGCTGGAGTTCAAGTTCCGCGGCATAGCCATCCAGGCGGTCGCGCTGACGTTTGGAACCCTGGTCGCGATGTTGCTGGTGTACCGCTCGGGCCTCATCAAAGTCACGGAGAAGTTCCGTATCGGAGTGGTTGCCGCAACCGGCGGCATCGCCGTCTTCTACCTTCTGCAATTCATCCTGGGATTCTTCGGCGTGCACTTTACGTCGATCAATGGCGCGACGCCGATCGGCATCGGCTTCAGCCTGCTGGTGGTGGTGATCGCGGCGATGAACCTGGTGCTGGACTTCGACCTGATCGAGCAGGGCGCGCGCTACGGCGCTCCCAAGTACATGGAGTGGTACGGCGCTTTCGCGCTGATGATCACGCTGGTGTGGCTGTACTTCGAGATCCTGCGGCTGCTGTCGAAATTCCGCAGCAGGCAGTAAGGGTAGAGCGGCGCTTCCCGCTTTGCACTATGATCTTGGGCCGCGACCATCATTCAACGATGATCGTTGCGGCCCGTTTTCACGTTCGCGGCTGTGCCGCCGGCCTGGGAATTACGCCGGGTGCGGCGGTGCTAGTTTTCTGTCCCCGCCCCCATTAGAATGACCAAGCTGCGCGAAAGCCGATGGAGGAACAGCACCCATGACTGATGCCCCCGAAGCCTTCCTCAGCTACACCAGACTGGACGACGAGTATTTTGGCGGCGCGATTACATCCCTGAGGCGCTTGCTGGAACTTGGGGTTCGGGTCGTGACTGGCGATCGAACTTTCAACGTATTCCAAGACGTCGAGGGCATCGAATTCGGTCAAAACTGGAAGAAACGCCTCACGGACGCGATTTCGATGTCCAGACTCCTCATACCAGTCATCACGCCTCTTTTTTTTAAGAGCGACCCCTGTCGCGATGAGCTGACGCAATTCATACAGCATGAGAGAAACCTCGGTAGAGACGACCTCATTCTGCCCATCTATTTCGTGACCGCGCCGGTGCTTGAACGACCGGAATTGCTCGAGGATGATCCGCTTGTCTCCGAAATCGCCAGCCGGCAGCGATATGATTGGCGGGTTCAGGCAGACCTGCCGCCCAACGACCCGCAGATTCGTCGTGCTGTCCATGAACTGGCCGAGAAGATCGCTGCCGCCATCGCACGCACCTCAGGTCCGGTTCCTTCTCCGGCGCCATCCACGCGGGGTGCCTATTCCGCCGACGAGGAGGCCTCCAAACTGGTTAAGACTCTGGGACCGGAACGGGAGACAAGAAAACCGCGAAAACTGGTGTTGTGGGTAGATGACAGGCCGGACAAAAACATCCTTGAGCGTCGCTCGATGGCGGCGTATAACATCGATTTCGTCCTGGCCCAATCCACGGGCCAGGCGCTGGCAGAGCTGAGAAAACAACAGTTCGACGCGATAGTCAGTGACATGGGCAGACCTCCGGATTCGCGAGCTGGATACACTCTGCTTGAAGCGCTGCGGGGCAGTGGGGATCGCACTCCCTATTTCATCTATGCTGGCTCAAGGGCCGCCGCACACGTTGACGAAGCGCTCAGCCGAGGCGCACAGGGCACAACGAACATGGGCGACGAACTGCTGCAAATGGTGCTTCAGTACTCGAATGGGTGAGATCCCCGGGAGGCGCGGGCACCGAACTGACAACCGACAACTGGCAACTGCTTTTCAGTGCCGGAAATGCCTTACTCCCGTCAGCACCATCGCCAAGCCCAGCTTGTTGGCGGCGTCGATCACTTCCTGATCGCGCACCGAGCCGCCGGGCTGAATGATTGCCGTCGCGCCGGCTTTGGCGATCTCCTCCACGCCGTCGGGAAACGGAAAGAACGCGTCTGACGCCGCCACAGAACCTTTGATCCCCAGCACCGATTTCATTGCGCCAATCTTTGCCGAATCGACGCGGCTCATCTGGCCCGCGCCCACGCCGGTTGACTGGCCATTGCGTGCGTAGAGGATCGCATTCGACTTCACGTGCTTGCAGACCTTCCACGCGAAGAGAAGATCGCGCATCTCCTGCTCGGTGGGCTTACGCTCGCTGACGACCTTCAGGTCGGATTCGGTGAGCGGGCGCATGTCGTTGTCCTGCAGCAGCACGCCGCCGGAGACATTCTTCAGCACCCACTTCTGCTCCATCGGCGCGACTTCGATCAGGCGTAGGTTCTTCTTCGTAGCGAAGATCTCGCGCGCGGCGTCGTCGAACTTTGGCGCGGCAATGGCTTCCACGAACAGCTTGGCCATCTCGACGGCAGTTTCGCGATCGATCGCGCGATTCACACCGATGACCCCGCCGAAGGCCGAGACCGGATCGCACTCCAGCGCGCGCTTGTAGGCTTCAGCCAAAGTTGCTGCCACGGCGGTTCCGCAAGGATTCGTGTGCTTGATGATGGCGCACACCGGCTCCTCGAACTCCTGCGCCAGGTCCCACGCCGCCTGCAGATCGACGATGTTGTTGTAACTGAGCTCCTTGCCCTGAAGCGGCTTGGCATTGGCAATACCCTTGCCCGTGCCGTCGGAGTAGAGCGCGGCCTTCTGGTGCGGGTTCTCGCCGTAGCGCAGATCGAAGGCCTTGCGAAAGTTGAGACGCAACGTTTCAGGGAAGCCGTCGTCCGAGCCGAGCAAAAACTTCTCGCCTTCCGGCGCGCCGATTCGCTCCAGCGTCGAGGCGATGGCCGAGTCGTATGCGGCGGTCGTCGCGAATGCCTTTTGCGCCAGCTTCCATTTCGTCGCGAGCGACAGCGATCCACCGCTGCTCTCCAGCTCGGTGGCGATGGCGTCGTAGTCGGACGGCGAGGTGACGATGGCGACGTCCTGGAAATTCTTTGCCGCCGAGCGCACCATCGACGGGCCGCCGATATCGATGTTCTCGATGATGTCCTCAAACTCGACGCCCGGCTTCGCCGCCGTCTTCTCGAAGGCGTAGAGGTTGACGACCACCATGTCGATGGGCTGAATGCCGTGTTCGCTGACAGCGGCACGATGCTCCGGCTTACTGCGAACGTGCAGAATGCCGCCGTAAACTTTGGGATGCAACGTCTTGACGCGGCCATCCAGCATCTCCGGAAAGCCGGTGAGATCGGAGATGTCCTTGACGGCGATGCCGGAGTCGCGTAGCAGCCTGGCCGTGCCTCCGGTGGAAACCAGCTCCACGCCAAGGTGGTTCAGTTGGCGCGCAAAATCGACAAGACCGGTTTTGTCCGTGACGCTTAAGATTGCCCGTTGAATCTTTGCCATGAATGCCTTTCGGATGATGTCCTGGAAAAGTGAGGTATCGCCTTGACTGTCCACAGCGCAAGGAAATGGAGCCGCATCCCTGTCATGATCGGGTCGCCGTTTTCGGCAGCTCTGTTCCAGAATAACGCATCTCCGGGCGGCTCTGGTTTGCATCTAATTTTGAATAAATGACCGGAAATCGGATCGCCATCGTGATTGCCGACGACCACGCGATCTTGCGCGAGTCGCTTACGGCTCTGTTGCGATCGCAGCCGGACTTCAAGGTGGCCGGCGCAGCGGCCAACGGAGCAGAGGCATTAAGGCTGGTGCAGGAACACAGCCCGCGGGTGCTGGTGCTGGACCTCGCGATGCCCGGCAGCGACGGCTTCGATGTGCTGCGCACGCTGGAAGGTGCGGGAAGCCGCGTGGCGTCGGTGATTCTGACCGGCTCGGAGAGTCCGAACGATCACGTTCAGGCGGTGCGGCTGGGGGCGCGCGGGCTGGTGCTGAAGGGCGACAGTCCGCAGAAGCTGTTTGCCGCTATCCGTGCGGTGGCGGAGGGCGAGCTCGCCTTCTCCGACGAGATCGCGCAGAGCGTGCTCGACGCAATGGTCTCGATCCAGCCGCCAGCCCGGGTATCGATGGCGCGCCTGTCGGAGCGCGAGCGGCAGATTGCGCTTATGGTCGCGCACGGCATGAGAAATCGCGACATTGCCGCCGAGCTGCACATCAGCGAAAACACGGTGAAGCGGCACCTGCAGAGCATCTTCTCGAAGACGGGCTCGCGCGACCGGCTGGACCTGGCGGTGCTAACGTGGGGTGAGATCGGAAAAGCGGCGTGAGGTTACTTGCCCGCGGTAGCGGCCATCTTCTTGACCATCGCGATTACCAGCTTGCGATCGCTGTCATTCAGGTTGGGCGAATAGCGGCGAATCTGGGTAAGGAAGCGCACCTCGTCTTCCGCCAGCTGAGGAGCGGCTTTGCTGCCGTTCTCGCCGGTATTCTCGCTGAAAAAACGGGACAGCGGCAGGTCCATGGCGTTGGCGATGCGGGCCAAGGTGTCCAGCGAGGGAATGGTGTGGCCGTTCTCCACCCGCGAAAGATAGCAGCGCAGCAAGCCCGTGCGCTTTTCGATGTCGCCTTGCGACATACCTTTTTGCAAACGGTAGTTGCGGATGGTCTCGCCGATGTTCATGGGTACTTCGTTTCCTGGGAGCGGGTGGCCATGGGGTTGACTGCATAGTAACCATTGCGGCGAGTGCTGGCAAGCGAATTCTCACGCCGCGTTACAACCTACAGAAAAAACGTCGTGAAGTGCGGAATGCAACTTCGCGATGAACTACGCATTCTGGCTAACTGGCCCGGAAAGGAGGTCCAACTCCATATAGATCAGTTCTTCGATCGGCTCCAGGGGATGGGGGCTGACTTCCCGGAAACCCAGTTTGCGGTACAAGTTGACTGCCGCTTGCATGCTCGGCGGATGCGTGTCGAGCCGCATCGAGCGGTATCCCAGAAGTCGCGCCTCGGCGAGACTGCGCTCCACCAGCTGCCGTCCCAGCTTTCCTCCGCGGAACGCGGGCCGAAGATACAGCCGCTTCATCTCGCAGGTGCCCGCGAGGGGGAAGGGACGAATCCCAACGCATCCGACGGGCTGTCCGACCACCGTCGCCAGCAACAACTTGCCGCGCGGCGGCGCATAAACGCCCGGCAGCTCGGCAATCTCGGCGTCGAAGGAACGGGCACAGTATTCCGCCGGCAGTTGCGCGCGGTATTCGCAGAACAGGTTGCGCACCTGCTCGATCTGTTCCGCAGTGGTGGCTTCCACGATCTCACACACGGCGCACCTGCTAGCCCATCAAAATGCCGCCGTTGACGTTGAGCACGTGACCGGTGATGTACGCCGCCTCTTCCGAGGCGAGAAACGTGACGGCGTGGGCCACGTCCATGTCGCTTCCGGCGCGTCCCAGCGGAATGCTCTTCAGGATGTTTTCTTTCAGCTCCACGGGAAGGACGTCTGTCATCGGCGTCGCGATAAAACCCGGCGAGACCGCATTCACGGTGATGTTGCGCGATCCGACCTCGCGTGCAACGGCCATGGTCAGGCCAATCAATCCGGCCTTCGACGATGCATAGTTCGCCTGACCGGCCTGCCCGATCTGGCCGAAGATGCTGGTGATGTTGATGATCCTTCCCCAGCGCTGCTTCAGCATGGAGCTGATTACGGCTTGAATCAGCAAGAATGGCGCGGTCAGATTGGTGGAGAGCACGTCGTCCCAATCCGCGCGTTTCATGCGCATGAAGAGCTGGTCGCGAGTGATGCCTGCGTTGTTGACCAGGATATCGACCTTGCCGAAGCGGGCAATCACCTGCTTCACGACGGCCTTGATTTCGTCCTCACTGCCGACGTCGAGCTTGAACGCCGCCGCCTCGCCGCCCTTGCCGCTGATCTCGGCAGCCAGTTGTTCCAGCTTCTCCTGATTGCGCGCGCACAGTGCCAGCTTCGCGCCAGACTCGGCCAGCATCAGTGCGCAGGCGCGGCCAATGCCTTGCGACGCTCCCGTCACCAGCGCGACTCGGCCCTGCACTCCTGCCATGGACCCTCCCGAAAGCTAAAGCAGGATTATAAACAGCAAAGCAGGGAATCATGCCGGCTGTATAAACCGTGAAGGAAGTGCAGGGCTGTTTCATCGACAGCCGTCACCGGCAGCAGTAACATCGCAGCATGGCTGAAACCGAGCGTTCCCGCGCTGCGGAAGCGAGTCCCGTTCGTGCGATCGAACCCGCACCCGCCAGGTGCGGCGATGAGTCTCCCAACCAGCTTGTCAGCTTGTCGGATTTCGAGACTGCGGCTCGGCATCGCATGTCGCCCATGACATGGGAATATTTCAGCAGCGGTGCAGCCGACGAGATTACCTTGCAATGGAATCGCCAGGCCTACGACCGCCTGCGGCTGCGGCCCAATGTTTTGGTCGACGTATCGAAGATCGATACGCGCATCACTCTCTTCGGACAAGAGCTGGCACATCCCATACTGCTGGCGCCGGCCGCCGATCACCGCATGATTCACAGCGAAGGTGAAAAAGCTACCGCTCGCGGCGCCGGCCAAACCCAGACGACGTTCGTCCTGAGTTCGTGTACCAACACTTGCGTCGAAGACGTGGCACACGAAGCTACCGCGCCGTTGTGGTTTCAGGTGTACGTACAGCGCGATCGTGAGTTCACCCGCGAAATGGTGCAGCGCGCGGTCGCTGCCGGCTGCCAAGCCGTCTGCGTCACCGTGGACAGTCCCACCTTCGGGGCCCGCAATCGGCAAACTCGAGCGAACTACGACCTTGCCCCTGGAGTCTGCCGGCCGCACATGCCGTCCCCGCAACCCGGCGGGACAGCTGCGGCGAATGTTTTTGCAGAGTGGACGGAGCCGACCCTGACCTGGCGCGATATCGATTGGCTGAGCTCTCTGGTCAAGGTTCCAGTGCTACTCAAGGGAGTGCTGAATCCCGAAGATGCCGCACGTGCCGCGCAGGAAGGCGTCGCCGGGATCATCGTCTCCAACCACGGAGCGCGCAATCTGGACACTGTGCCGGCGACAGCCGATGCGTTGCCGCAAGTGGCAGAAGCTGTCGCAGGACGAATTGCGATCCTGGTGGATGGCGGCATACGCCGGGGAACCGACGTCGTCAAAGCCCTGGCTTTGGGCGCCAACGCGGTGCTGATTGCGCGCCCGTACTTGTACGGTCTTGCCGTCAACGGAGCCGAGGGCGTCTCCCGGGTGATGGAGATCCTGCGCAGCGAACTTGAGATGGCGATGGGCTTGCTCGGCCGGCCGACGATTCATAGCATTAACTCGTCGGTACTCTGGTAGCTCTCGAGAAAGGACTTCGCGGATTTGGATCCCGAACCGGCTTCCGCCCGGCTACGATCCGACGATTTCAATTCTTACCGCGTCTCCCGCTCCACGCCAGTGGAAGTCCTGCGCCACCGGAAAGCCGCGCACCCAGACAATCTGTTGGTTGTGTACGGCAACTGGCCAACTGGCTCGCTCTCCGGCCGGGACTCGCTTCTCGGCGAACAGCCGCTTCAGCTTTTCCTCCGCCCGGCTGTGAGCGGGGCGGAAGCGATCTCCTGGCCGCCAGCTGCGAATGACTAGCTCCGGGCCGAGCAACCCGGCGCACAGCAGTTCATCCCGCGGCAGCTCCCGCGCGAACTTCTCTGCCACCACATGCGCGCGCAGCCCCACACCCAGAGCGCCAACGTGGACTTCGCCCGGAATCGCGAGCACGTATTCATAGCCGCTTGCGCTCTCCGCCGTTGGCCGGCAAATCGTCAATTTCTCCCGAACGCGAGTAGCAATCTTTCCTCCGGGAAGCTCGGTTCTGGTCCTCTCGCCCAGGGCACAGCGCCGCAATTCTTCGATGTGCCGGAAGTCCAGCCCCAGTTGTTCGCCTTCAGCGAACCGCTTGAGCCAGCGCCGTTGCAAGGCAAGTGGCAGTTGCGCAAAGTTCCCGACATTGAGTCCCGCCGTACTGGCGTGTCTCGCGAGCTCCCGGTCTACTTGCTCCCGCCAATACTCCTCCTCCGCGCGCGCGAGCTCGGCAAGATCGCTCAATGCCTCGCGAATGCCCGGGTTGTACTCGCGCTCCAGCAGCGGCAACAGTTCATGCCGCACGCGGTTGCGCAGGAAGCGACGATCGAGATTCGTGGTGTCCTCACGCCAGGGTTGACCGAGCGACTCGAGGTAGCACTCCACCGCGTTGCGCGATACACCCAGCAGCGGACGAACAATGCGGAGTGCTCCGCCATCGCCGCCGAGTACAACCGGCCAGATTCCCGCCAGCCCCTTCGTTCCCGTCCCGCGCAGCAGCTTCAGCAGCACCGTCTCAGCCTGATCGTCGAGTGTGTGCGCCGTGGCCACGACATCGAGCCGGTGCGCACGCGCCAGCCGCGCGAACCAGCCATAGCGCAGCTCGCGGCCCGCGGCCTCCAGGCTCAGCTTGTTGACCAGTGCGTGATCGCGAACATCGGCGACGCCGGCGAAGAACTCCAGCGCAAACTGTCTGGCCAGTTCGGCGACGAAGGCCTGGTCGGCGTCCGACTCCATGCCGCGCAGACCGTGGTTGAAGTGCGCCACCGACAGCACGATGCCCAGCTCGTTGCGCAGCTCAATCAGGACACGCAGCAGGGCAAGGGAGTCGGCACCTCCCGACACGGCGACCGCCACGCGGTCTCCCGCCCGCAGCATCTCCCGCTCGCGAATGTAGCGAAGCACCTTCTCGCGCACGGTGTAATAGTACGGCAAGCAGACCCTTCGCCTTCGGGCAGTTTTCTCACCACAGAGGACACGGAGCGCACTGAGAAATATAAAGAAGGGCCTTTATTCCACTACGAAGACATAGAAGTAACCGATCAGGGAATTTCTAAATCGATTTCTCAGTGCGCTCCGTGAGCTCAGTGGGGATGGTTTTCTTCGCCGAGTTATAACCGAAGCGCTTCGGTTATACTAATCCGTGCCAACGATTTTGCGATTTGCCGGACTGCGGGTCGTGGTCTATCCCAACGATCATCGGCCGGCTCACGTACATGTGATTGGACATGGCAAAGAAGCTGTCTTCGAGCTGAATTGCCCGCGGGCGCCGGTCCTTCTGCGCGAAAACTACGGATTCGGCCGCGCGCAGATTGGAAAGATCCGGCAGGTCTTGAAAGAGCACCAGACGGCCCTGTGCCGCGGGTGGGAGGAGATTCATGGAGCGGAATGATGAATTTCTAGCAGCCAACGAACGCGGCCGCCGCTTGCGCCGCAAGACCCCTCCCGCGCTCGCCGCCCGCTACGATCGCAGAAGTGGGAGAGTGATCGTCGGCCTCAGCTCGGGGCTGGACATTGTGTTCTCGCCGCGCGACGTCGAAGGCTTGGAGAATGCCACTCCCTCTCAGCTGGACCTGATTGAAATCACACCCTCTGGGCTGGGTCTGTACTTCCCTCGTGTCGATGCGGATGTGTATTTGCCCGGGTTGCTGGAGGGCGTGCTCGGCTCCAAGAAGTGGATGGCGGCGCGAATGGGCGCAGCCGGCGGAAAGAGCACGAGCGCAGCGAAGCGTCGCGCCGCCAAAGCGAACGGACGATTGGGCGGCAGACCGAGCAAAACCGCGGCGAGCTAATTTGTGCTTCTGCGATGTTCGCGCCTAATCGTGACAGAGTTTCTCACCACAGAGCACACGGAGCGCACTGAGAAATACGGGGCAAATTTGCTCCACTCCAGCGACAATGAAACGCGGAGAAGGAAATTTGTAAGTTGATTTCTCAGTGCGCTCCGTGAGCTCAGTGGTGATTGGCTTTCCGCCTCGTTCCCGTGAGCTTTGCCGTATTAGCAGCGCCGAACGTACACCGCACTTGCCCCCGCCTGCCGCTTTCTGTTTGAATTCCTGAGACCGATTTCTCAACTTCCGGGAGCGTTCCCCTGCCGAAGCAAATCTTCGCGTGCAAGTCCATCGACAAGCTGATCTCCGAGTCGGAGGAATCCGAACATCGGCTCAAGAAAAGCCTGGGGCCGTGGTCGCTCACCGCGCTGGGCATCGGCGCGGTCATCGGCTCCGGCATCTTCACCGTCATCGGCACCGCCATCGCCGGGCAGAAATTCTCCACTGTCTCCATCCTCAACAGCCCGTTGGGGGACTACCTCGTGCACCACACGGCGACGCTCGGCCGTCCGGGCGCGGGCCCGGCGCTGGCGGTTTCGCTGGTCCTGGTGGCGATTGTCTGCGCCTTCACCGCGCTGTGCTATGCCGAGCTGGCGTCGATGATCCCCATCGCGGGCAGCGCCTACACTTACACCTACGCGACCATGGGCGAGCTGATCGCGTGGATCATCGGCTGGGACCTGATCCTGGAGTACGCCGTCAGCAACATGGCCGTGAGCGTGGGTTTCGCCGCGCACATGGAAGCCACCTTCAACTGGTTCGGCTGGCATCCGGCGCTGCGCTGGATCACGCCGGCGTATCTTCCCGGCGGCCTCGCCGACCTGAAGGGCAATACACTCTACGAACCGGGCTGGCACTTCGGCTTCAACATCGCCGCCTTCCTCATCGTGATGCTGCTGACGATGGTGCTGGTACGCGGCGTCCGCGAGTCGGCCGAAACCAACAACGTCATGGTGCTGCTGAAGATCGCGGCCATCCTCGCCTTCGTCTTCGTCGGCCTGCGCTTCATTCATCCCACCAACTACCATCCCTTCGTGCCCGAGGGCTGGTCGGGCGTGCTGACCGGCGGCTCCATCATCTTCTTCACCTATATCGGATTCGATTCCGTCTCGACCGCGGCGGAGGAGGCGCGCAATCCGCAGCGCGACATTCCCTTCGGCATCATCGCCACGCTGATCGTCTGTACGGTGCTGTACATCGCCGTCGCGGTGGTGCTGACCGGGCTGGTGCCGTGGCGCTCGCTCATCGACGACGCGGCGCCGGTGGTCAACAGCATGAGCATGCTGGCCGGGGTGACGAAGTCGACGCTGCTGCACTGGACGGAGCTGGCCGTGCTGTTCGGCGCGATGATGGGCATGATCTCGTCGCTGCTGGTGTTTCAGCTGGGGCAGGCGCGGGTGTGGTTCTCCATGTCGCGCGACGGCTTGCTGCCGAAGATCTTCAGCAACGTGCATCCGCGCTTTCGCACGCCTGCCGTGGCGACGTGGATCGCAGGATTTCTGGTGGGCATTCCCGCCGGCATTCTCGATATCGGCACGCTGTCGGACCTGTCGAATATTGGCACGCTGTTTGCGTTTGTGCTGGTGTCGCTGGGCGTGATCATCCTGCGCTACAAGCAGCCGGAGCGGCATCGCGGCTTCCGCGCCCCCGGCGGGCTGGTGGCGCCGATCCTCAGCGTGATTTTTTGCGTGCTGCTGATGGCCGGCCTGCCCATCCTGACCTGGCTGCGCTTCTTCGCATGGCTGATCATCGGCATGGGGGTCTACTGGCTGTACAGCCGGCACCGCAGCGAGTTCAGCGGGCGGAATGCCCAGTCATCGCAATAATGCTATAATTAGCACGAAGGGACATTGAACCCTGAATTCGCGGTCGAATATGTCGAGCTGCCTGACGGGCGAGCGCCGGCTCAGGAGTTTATCGACGCGTTGGATGACAGAACCGCAGCCCGCATCGATGCCTTTATCGAGCGCCTGCGGGTTTATGGCAACCAAATGCAGGGGAAGTTCACAAAGAAGCTTACGAACGAAATCTTCGAATTGAGGATCAAGCAATTCGACCGCATCTTTCGCGTGCTTTTCTTCTACCAGCCCGGCAGGGTAATCGTCATCACGTCGGGTTTTCAGAAGAAGACCCAGCAAACACCTGCGCCGGAAATTGCGAGAGCTGAGAAGCTGCGAAAGCTCTGGATGCGTTATCGGAACCGATACGGCGGAGCCCCAGCAAAAGACATCCTTCAGGAGTTTGGACTATGAGACCTGATCCGCACCGCACGATTATTGCCGCGCGCAAACGCAGGAGTGCGGTCTACCGCGACACGTTTTCGCGTACACTCCGCCAGATTGACATTGCGATGCTCGTACGAGAGATGAGAGAACAGGCGGGACTGACCCAGGTGGAGCTTGCCAACCGCGCCGGCACAACGCAATCCGTCGTTGCCCGACTGGAAGACGCGGAATACAGCGGGCACTCGCTCACGACCTTACAACGGATTGCTGCGGCCTGCGGCGTTGCGCTCAAGCTCCACGCAGAGAGAAAACCTCACTTCGCGCGGGATGTCGCGCTTGTCTGAGCGAGCCAACCGCGACCACTTCATTTCCTCCCTTCCCAAGGCCGAGTTGCACTTGCATCTCGAGGGCTCGGTCGACCATCCCACATTGTCGGAGCTGAGCCGGCGGCATCCCACACCGCTGGAGACCTCGAATCCGAAGTACCGAAAGCACCCCGACAACGGACGCGTATATAGCGAGGAAGAAGCTCGCGCGCTGTACGCGTATCAGGACTTTCTCGGCTTCCTGCGCGCATTTCAAGCCGTGACGGAGCGCATGCGCGCACCCGAAGACTACGAACTCGTCACCTATCGCATGATGCAGAAGCTGCACGCCCAGGGCGTCGCTCACGCCGAGGTGTATATCTCGGCCGGGGTGGTGCAGTGGCGCGGGCAAGAGTTTGCGCCGCTGTTTGAGGGCGCCGAACGCGGCCGCAAACGCGGTGAGCGCGACTTCGGCATGTCGCTGTACTGGATCTTCGACGCTGTTCGGCAGTTCGGCGTCGAGGAGGCGCAGCGAGTAGTGAACGAAGCCATCCGATTGAAGTCTCACAATGTGGCAGGAATTGGTATTGGCGGCGACGAGGCTCGCGGCGGCCCGGAGCAGTTTCGCGACGTCTACGCCCATGCGGCGAAGAACGGCCTGCGACTCACCGTCCACGCAGGCGAGACGGTTGGCCCGGAGTCCATCTGGGGGGCGCTCCGCGAGCTCAAGCCGGACCGCATCGGCCATGGGCTGCACGCGATTGAAGATCCGGCGCTGGTGCGCCACCTGGCTGAACAGCAGATTCCGGTGGAGGTCTGCATCACCAGCAACGTGATGACCGGTTGCTGTACCACGTTGTCGGAGCACCCGGTGCGCAAGTTGTTCGAGGCGGGCGTGCCGGTGGTGCTGAACACGGACGATCCGGACATGTTTCGGACCACGCTGGGGCGGGAGTACGAAATTGCTCGCGATGTCTTCGGTTTCAACGATGACGAGCTGCGCGAGCTGGCCAGAAATTCCTTCCGGGCGTCGTTCCTGCCGGAGGAGCGCAAGCGGGAGTGGATGAATAAGGTATAAGGCGCCGCACCTCAGTCTTCTCCCACGTCTCGAAACCGCGAGACGTGGGGCACCCGGCACCCGTGCCCTTTTTCACCACACCAAAGCGCGATCAAGTCCGGGTTTGAAAGGGGAGGGCTTCGACTGTGCCGTTGGGGCGTTTCGTTTAATGTTTGTCATCCCGAGCGGAGTGAGTCCGTCGCGTAGCGATGGACTCACGCAGTCGAGGGACCTGCTGTCCGCTCGCAGGAATTATCGGCTCGGGCACGAAGCAGGTCCCTCCACTCGCCCGCCTGTTCTGGTGAACAGGCGCGGCTCGGTCGGGATGACAACCAATAAAAGAGGGAACGCGGCGGCACGGCTAAAGCCGTGCCCTTTCAAAGCCGACCTTACGCGGTACGCCTGAAGCCGTGCCCTTTCAAAGCAAGATTGTCACTATTCCCCGGCGACGGTCATACCATCAATCCGCAGTGTGGGCGAGGCGATAGAGCTGCGGAACTCCAGGTCGTTGCCGATCTCGGCGATGTTGAAGAACATGTCCTTCAGATTGCCGGCGACGGTGATCTCTTCCACGGGGAACGTTAATTCGCCATTCTGGATCCACAGGCCGCTGGCGCCGCGCGAGAAGTCGCCGGTCACCAGGTTCACGCCGAAGCCGAGGAACTCGGTGACGAACAGGCCTTCCTTGATGTCGCCAATGATCTCTTGCTCGCTTTTCGTGCCGGGTTGCAGGAAGAAGTTGCCCGGGCCGATACCGGGCGTGCCCGCCAGCCCGCGCGAGGCGTTGCCGGTGGTCTGGAGGCCGAGCTTCTTCGCGGTGTAGGTGTTCAGCAGGTACGACTTCAGCACGCCGTTCTCGACCACGACGGTCTTGCGGCTGGGCACGCCTTCGGAGTCGAAGGGACTGGTGCCGAAGCCGCCGCGCATGGTGCCGTCGTCAATGACGTTGATGTTGCCACCGGCAATCTTCTCGTTCAGCTTGCCGGTGAGGAACGACGCGCCGCGATAAATGGAGTCGCCATTGACGGCCTCGAAGATGTGTCCCACCAGCGCGCCCGCGACCGTATGTTCGAAGACGATCGGCACCTTTGCGGTTTTCACTTTGCGCGCGCCTAGCCGCCGCAGCGTGCGCTTCGCGGCGATCTGTCCGACTTCTTCCGCCGGCTCCAGTTTTTTCAGCGAATTCGCCACCGAGTACCAGTAGTCGCGCTGCATCGCCGAGCCTTCGATCTGCGCGATAGGCACCGCCGAAACCGAGCAGTAGGAGCGCTGATAATCCCCGAGAAAACCGTGCGAGTTTGCCAGCACCTTGTAGCCGACCGCCGCATCAAAGCTGCCGCCTTCGGAGTTGGTGATGCGCGGATCGCTGTCGAGGGCAGCCTTTTCCGCTCGCCGCGCGTAATCGATGCGATCGGCCGTCGAAAGCGAATAGACGTCGTCGTAGTAAAGCTCGAGGTCCCCCTCCAGCTTGCCCAGTTGCGATGGCTCAGGAATGCCGGCGAAAGGATCTTCACTGGTCACTCTTGCCAGCGCCAGCGCGGAGTCGACCATCTGCTTCACACCGGCCGGGGTCAGATCGCTGGAGTAGGTGCTGGCGGCGCGCTGTCCGAAGAACACCCGCACGCCAATGCCCTTCGAGCCGGACTCCTTCAGCGTCTCCGTCCATGGCCACCGCTTCGGCCGCAGTCGCTCCACCCTGCATGGCGCGGCGCACCACATCGGTCGCAATTTCCTTTAAGTCAGTTGAGGTAGGTTGGGCATCGGTGAGACGTTCTGCTGCGGAAACATTCATGTGGCATCAGGTCCTGTTGGTTCGGCGTGAGCTGTGGCTGCACGGCAAATGATGACTGGGCTACAACGTCTGCGTGAGAGATGTGTCGCCCCTGAAGGGGCTTGGACTTTTTTCCCACTCTACCCAGCACTCCGGCTTCGCCTCCGTGCTGGGCTAAACTGTTCCGCGCCTACGGCGCTCGATTCTTCTGTGTCGTATACCGCTGCCTAACTCGGGCAGCGCTTACTCAGGGATTCCTAATCCCTAGTCTACAGCCTGCTAGCATAGCTGTGTGGCGCTGCTCGAGGTTCGCAATCTCAGCGTAGAATTCGGCACGGCCTACGGGAGCGCGCTCGCCGTCCGCGATGTCAGCTTTCACCTCAAGGCCGGCGAGGTGCTCGGGTTGGTCGGCGAATCGGGTTCGGGAAAGTCGGTAAGCGCGCTGGCCATCCTGCGACTCTTGCCGGCACAAGCCCAGATTCGCGGCAGTATCGAGTTTGGCGGCCGGGACCTGCTGGCCCTTCCCCAGGCTGAAATCAGGCAGGTCCGCGGCGCGGGCATCAGCATGATCTTTCAGGAGCCGATGACGGCGTTGAATCCCGTGATGCGTGTCGGTGACCAGGTGGCGGAGGCGGTGCTGGCACACGCTGGAGCTAAGGCCCCTGACTCTTTTGCGCCGCGGGATGCGGCCCTGAAAGACCGCTCTAACACGCAGGCCGTAAACGGCCTGCCCACCGTTTCGAAGGCGGAGGCGTGGCAGCGCGCCGTGGAAGCGCTGCGCACGGTGGCGATACCCGACGCCGATCGCCGCGCGCGTGACTACCCACACCAGCTCTCGGGTGGACAACGTCAGCGCGTCATGATCGCCATGGCCATCGTCAACCGTCCGTCGCTGCTCATCGCCGACGAACCCACCACCGCCCTGGATGTGACCATTCAAGCGCAGGTGCTTGATTTGCTCGGCGATTTGCGGGAACAATTCTCGCTGGCCATGCTTTTCATCTCCCACGACCTGGCGGTGGTTTCCCGGATCTCGCACCGCATCGGCGTGATGTATGCGGGAAGTCTGGTCGAGATGGGAACGGCGGCCGAGGTTTTTCGCAATCCGGCGCACCCGTACACGCGCGGGCTGTTAAACTCGGTGCCAACGTTGCGTTCCGACCGGGCCAAACCGTTGCAAGCCATCGAGGGGACCGTACCCGCAATCTCCGCGTTGCCGCCGGGCTGCGCCTTCGAACCCCGCTGCGCCTTCCGCATCGCCAGCTGTGCGGAGGCGTTGCCGCCGCTGCTTGAGATTTCGCCCGGTCATGTAGCTCGTTGTCCGGTTGTTCTACCGGAGGTCCGCTGACCCATGCGCCTCCTGCTGCTCAGCGACATCCACGCCAACATCGAAGCGCTGGAGGCGTGCCTGGATGCCGCTCCCGCTTACGACAGCGTGATGAACCTGGGCGACGTCGTGGGCTATAACGCCTCACCGAACGAAGTCTGCCAGCGGGTGCGTGCCATGGAGTCGCCGGTCGTACGCGGGAATCACGATCGCGCCTGCTCCGGCCTGTCGAGCCTGACCGAGTTCAATCTGGTGGCCGCGATGTCA
>Ga0335081_10008232_pt1 | contig 16711 bp, 10 predicted proteins | sample Lox_Sample_35_FD_206713 | JGI IMG/M metagenome (GOLD analysis project Ga0335081, IMG submission 206713) | Soil microbial communities from Loxahatchee National Wildlife Refuge, Florida, United States - Lox_Sample_3.5 | ecosystem: Environmental > Terrestrial > Soil > Wetlands | place: USA... | reverse complement strand
CCCGGGATGGCGAGGCTCGTGTCTATGCCAAAAAAATGGAGGACGGTTCGCAGGCGGTCGGCCTGTTCAACACCGGCACGAATGGCACGATTACCGTGACGGTGAAATGGAGTGACTTGAAAATCCAAGGTGAAAAAATTGTGCGCGACCTCTGGCGGCAAAAGAACCTGGGCAAGTTCAAAGACGAGTTCTCCTTGCCGGTAGCCCCGCACAGCGCCGAGCTGGTGAAAATCGGAAAGTGAGAACCTCACTCCACACCACCGGCTTGCTGGTTACGGCGTTTGTCGTGACACAATTCGGGGCTTGGGCCGGCCTGCCCGCCGAAGCCTCGGCGCAGGCGGGCGACTTTGATTCCTGGCCGGCCGGCGCTTCGCCAATTGAAATTGGCAGCCGCGTGGCCGAACATTTCGTGACGAGTCCGCACGGGAATTTCGGACGCACCAATCTGCCGGCCCACATTACCTATCCAGAAACCTGCACCTGGTATGGCGCGCTGACATTTGCGAAGGCCGCCGGGGACACGAACCTCACGGCGCGGCTGGTCCAGCGTTTCGAACCGTTTTTCGGGCCCGAAGCGAAATTGATTCCCAAACCAAGCAACGAAGACGCCGCGGTGTTCGGCGCGGTGCCGCTGGAAATTTACAGTCAGACGAAAGACCAAAGGTATCTCGACCTTGGCCGGTCCTTTGCCGACGCGCAATGGGCTCCGCCCGCCGGCCGCACGCTCAGTTCCAACGTGCAGGCCTGGGTGAAATCCGGTCTGAGCTGGCATACGCGGTTCTGGATTGATGACATGTTCATGATTACGGTGCTGCAAGCGGAGGCTTATCGCGCCACGGGCGACAGGAAATACCTGGATCGTGCCGCGACGGAAATGGTCGCATATCTGGACCAACTGCAACAGCCGAACGGCTTGTTTTATCACGCGCCGGACGCGCCGTTTTTCTGGGGCCGCGGCAATGGCTGGGTGGCGGCGGGCATGAGCGAGTTGCTCCGGTCGTTGCCGGAAAATCACTCGCAACGGGCGCGCATCCTGGAAGGTTATCGCCGGATGATGTCAGCCCTGCTCAAATATCAGGACTCCGAAGGGACCTGGCATCAACTGATTGATCATCCGGCAGCGTGGACGGAAACGTCGTGTTCCGGGATGTTCACGTTCGCGTTCATCACCGGCGTGAAACAGGGTTGGCTCGACGAGAAAGCCTACGGCCCGGCCGCGCGCCAAGGCTGGCTCGGCCTGATCAAGCACCTCAACGCCAACGCAGACATTGACGACGTCTGTGAAGGCACGAACAAGAAGAACGATTTGCAATTTTATCTCGACCGCAAACGCCGGACCGGCGATTTGCACGGCCAGGCGCCGGTTTTGTGGTGCGCAACGGCACTGCTGCGATGACACGCGCCCTCGCCATCGCAACTCTGATCGCCGGCGCGGCTGCCCTGGCCCGGGCGGCTGAGCCCCCCCTGCCCCGGGCGGAATGGGGGGCACCGCTCGTCAATGTTACGCATGCCAACGGCGCTTGGACCATCGCCGGGAAACGGAACACGGTCACGCTCAACGAAAAAACTCTGGCGCTGGAAGTGAACGCGCAATCGGTCGTCTGGAAAATGCCTGCGCCTGCCGCAGACGAAATGATTGTGAAATCGGGCGGCCGGGAATTTCCACTGCGCCTGGCGGATGCGGGAAAAATCTCAATCACGCCTTACGACACCGGATTCAAGACCGGCGTGAAAATCACATTGAGCGATTGGCGTAAACCGCATTCGCTGTTCGGCGGCAAGGTTGATCTGAAATTGTATCTCATGGTTTGCCTGCAAAGCGACAGCGAGGAATTGGTTTTTGACATCTCGGCGCAGGAAGGCAAAGCGACCTTGCGCCAATTGGACTGGCCGCCGGCCCTCGATGCGCGCGACGTGGAGGACACGGTTTTAAGCAACAACAAGGGCGATCTGCTGCCGCGGCATTGGCCGAAACCCTATTTCCCGATACGTTCGACCAACCCCGACGGCACCGCCAAGGCCAGCGACCACAGCATCATCCAAAGCCATGTCATCGAAGACTGGTCCATGTCCTGGTGGGGATTTGAGAAAGGAAAAGCGGCGATGATGGTCATCATCGAAACACCGGACGATGCCGCGTATCAATTCAGCCATCCGGCCGGCGGCCCGACGGTCATCGGCCCGGAATGGCGCGATTCGCTCGGCAGGTTCAGCTACCTGCGGACGGCGCGGTTGTGCTTTTTCCAGCAAGGCAATTACGTGACGCTCGCAAAACGCTACCGCCAATACGTCATGGACACCGGCCTGTTTGTGTCGTTGAAGGAAAAACTCGCAGGGACGCCGGCGGTCGCCGACATGATCGGCATTCCGCAAACGCGCGTCGGCATTTTGCACAATCAATCCACGAACAGCGACCGTTACAACCCGACGAACCACTATGAACTGTTCACGTTCGACCAGCGCGCGCAGCAGTTGCGGGATTTGAAGGACGCCGGCATTGGCAAGACGCTCGTTTTCATTTCCGGCTGGGCGCATCTCGGTTACGACCGCCAGCATCCCGACCCATTGCCACCGCCGGAAGCCGCCGGCGGTTGGGACGGCATGAAACGTCTTGCCGACACCTGCCACGCCTTGGGTTACCCGTTCATTTTCCACGACCAATACCGCGATTATTATACCGACGCGCCGTCGTTCAATCCAGATTTCGCGATTCATGAAGAAGGCGAGTCGCTTCCGGCAACGGCTTTTGCCGGCTCGCGTTTCGGCGATTGGAAAGAAGGGCAAATTCCGTTCATGCGACACTGGGACGGCGGTCCACAGGGTTATTTGAACTCGCGCTTCCAACTCGGCCATCTGGAAAAGAATTATCAATTGTTCTTCGACCACGGGATTCATCCCGACGGCATTTACATTGACGTGATCGGCTACATTCCGCCCGACCAAGATTTCAATCCCGAACATCCGACGACGCGCACCGAGGCGATGCGCGGCCAGGCGGACCTGATGAACTGGGCCGGCCATAATCTCGGCTTAACGGCAACTGAGGCCGGCTCGGACTGGGTGATTCCGTTCACTGATTCGGTGAATCAATCCGGCGGACTCGGCCGAACCATACCCGTCCCGCTTTATCAACTGGTCTATCACGATGCCGTGCTGATTTCCTACGGCGAAGGACGCCGCGGCGGCCACAATAACCTGTTGCTGGGTCTTTTGTGCGGCGGCGTGCCGGAATTGCCGGTCAATCTGAAGCAGGTCAACGCCGATTCTTTGGCGTTGATGAAAAAAATGGCCGCGCTCAACAAACGCGTCGCGCTCTTCGAAATGACCTCGCATGAATTTCTTGATCCGGGCCGCACCCGCGAACGCACGACGTTCTCCGACGGAACGACCGTGACTGTCGATTGGAGTAAACAATCCGTTGACATCGAACCGGACTTGAACTGACGAAGCGCAAACATCCGGTGTGAAATCGCCGTATGACACGCGACCGAGATTGAAAATGAAGCGGAGACGGATTTTGCTCTCGAGCGCCATTCTCATGGCTGCGCTGGTTCCCGGCTTTGCCGGCGCCGTCACGGGAGCCGATTTGCCCGTCGCCATTACCGTTGACTTGAAGCAACCCGGGGCGGTGATTTCGCCCGACTTTTCCGGATTGAGCTTTGAAGCTGCGATCCTTTTGCCCGGGCCCAACGGCGTCCACTATTTTCGTCCAGACAACCAGCCGCTCATCAATCTGTTTCACACACTGGGGATCAAAAGCCTGCGCATTGGCGGCAATACTTCCGATCGCAACGCCGGTCAACTGCCGGACGAAGGGGACCTTGACAGTCTGTTCGCTTTTGCGAAAGCCGCCGGCGTGAAGATCATTTACTGTCTGCGCCTGCACGGTGGCGACCCGCAGGCGGACGCGGTGACCGCAAAATACATCATGGCCCATTACGCACCGTTGGTGGATGGCTTCTCCATCGGTCAGGAGCCAAGCGCGTATCCCAAGCCGTATTCGTATGCCGATTACCGGAAAGATTGGAAAACATTTGCCGATGCCATCGTCGCCGCTGTACCGGGCGTGAAGTTTTGCGGACCAGGCGTTCACAACAATGCTGCCTGGGCCCGCAATTTCATGGCGGATTTCGGCCGATCCAATCACGTCGTGCTGGTCACCGAACATCTTTACGCCGGTGGCGCCGGCAACAAAGTGCCGTCGCCGGAAACCGGACGCGACCGGATGCTTTCTGACGGGTTCGTCCGCGTCTATCAACGATTGCACGACGGCTTCGTTCCGATGGCGGTCTCCAACGCGCTGCCGTACCGGCTCGAGGAAGTGAACAATTATTTCAACGGCGGCGCCCGGGACGTCAGTAATACATTCGCCTCCGCGTTGTGGGGATTGGATTTTACGTATTGGTGGGCGGCCCACGGCGCCGCCGGCCTTAATTTTCACACCGGTGACCGCGTCGCTGCCGAAAACAGTTTGCTGCCGTCGAAGTACACGGCGTTTTATTCGGCGACGAATGGTTATGTTGTCCGCCCGCTCGGTTACGCCATCAAGGCATTCGACCTCGGCAGCCGGGGACGATTTGTGCCGATGACATGGGCGAATCCGCAACACCTCAACCTAAGCCCCTACGCCGTTCTCGGCGGCGACCAGAATGTTTACGTGACACTCATCAACAAGGAGCATGGTGCGGGAGCGCGCACCGCGGTGGTTTCAATCCTTCAAAAGGGCATGAGCTTTGCCGATGGGTGGTCGATTTCCCTGAGCGCACCGGAAAATGATGTGGCCGCGATTGCGAGTGAAACGCTGGGCGGCGCTTCGATTCAAACGGATGGAACCTGGAACGGCCAATGGGCCCCATTGAACGCGATCAAGTCGAATCCTGATGCTGCGTTCCTTGTGAAAGTCCCTGCCGCCAGCGCCGTCATTGTCAAACTGACGAAGAACTGACCTGACCGACGCTATTTTTTTTGCGTCCCTCCGGCAAGATCGAGGGGGGCCGTTTTGTACATCAATCGGACGGGATTGGCCGCCAATTTGTCGCTCCGATAAAATTTCAACCCCGCCGCCAAATCACTTTCGGGATACACGGCTGCGGCACGAAGCAACAGGCCACCGAGTTCGTCACGATTGGGTTCGTGAATCTGCCGGTAGGGCCAATCCTTCGCCGGATCGGCATAGGGCGCCATGAATTCCAGCGCTTTTAGAATGCTGCGCCCGTCGGCGGCCTGATAATGCCACAAATCCACGCCGGCATTTTGGCCGATGCTCGCCAGGTCAACCAATGCCCGCAGGTTGAACAGGCTGTAATTGAACGACAACGTCCGGGCGAGTTCCCGTGGTTGCCGTCCGTCCGGTTCGATCTGGCCGGCGATGCGTTCCTCGCGGTCTTTGAGGAGGAGCTCCCGGGCTAGGTTGGTTTTGCCCAGAAACAGCGCGATGGCGGCCACCTGCGTGTCATAAAACGTGCCGTGATTGTTCCGCGCCCGGCCCTCCCCCAGCGCAATTGCGTTGGTGGTGAGCCAATCAAAATATTGCCGGAGCCAGATGGTCATCGCCTGCTGATCGGCCGGGGTCCAGGATTTCGACTCCGCCAACAAACCCAGCGCGTCTATCATTCCCACCATGCCGCGCGCGCTGATCAGTCCCTCGGGGCGGCCTTCAATCTCCCCGGGAATGCCCTGACCGAAATTCAGATTCGGGTTCATCCGCGTGGTGGGATTCAGGAACCAGGCGTGTAGAAAGTCCGACGCCTTGGCGGCGTATTTTTCTCCGCCGGTAAAATAGAACGCCAGTGCCAGCGTGTGTACGTTCGCGCAAACCATCCCCAAACGCCCGGCATCGGAATCCCGACCCGCTGCCGGGTTCCGTTCGCCGTCGCGGTGGACGTAATGTCCGGGGACATTGGTGTCGGGCCAGAAATAAGGCGCCTGGCTCATAAAATCGTGTTTGTCACCGCTGGGGGGTATCCGCGTTTTGTCCATCACGGATGGGGTCCTGGTGTCCAGTGCCTGCTTCGCCTCGGCCAACAACGCGCGAAACGCCGGTTGGAGCGTTTGATCGCCGCCGGCCAGCCCGGCTTTAGCCTTGGCCAGCGCCGCCGGATCGACGCAATAAACCTCGGGTTGCCCGGCAGCAGCCGCGGGCACCGGCAATTCCCACGCGGGAATTTTGCTGGCCACGCAGACCGTCAAAATCAGTTTAAAGACTCGCCCCGAGGTTTGTGTGCATTTCATAGCCCTGCTCGAAACCATATATCTTATTCAGACACGTTCATGCCAGCCTAAGTTACAGGTTCATCCTCACGCGGGCAGAAAGATTGAGGGGGTTCGAAGGGAAAGCCGGTCTCGTTACTTCCTCGTGTTCGCCTTTCATCGATTGTCGCGCAGGCGATGCGAACCGGGTCTGCTGCCGAGTACTGGAAGAGTTAAGCTGATTGACGCCAGGATTCTGGTGGGGTTGCCGGCTGCCGGAGGCAGGGCCCGTAACGAGGCCGCCGCCCAAGCCCCTTCTGCCCTTCCGGCGAGTGCTCATCACCTTGATCATCACCAAAGGTTCACGATGTCCCCGGCCTTTCCCGGTGGGGCCAAAACGCGGTTTGACAATTCGTGCGGCGCGTAGAAGATAATGAACAACAGTTCGCTCAGCTTATAAACAACAAATAAAACGGAGAATTCCAAATGAAGACTTCCATCACCTTGGTTAGCATTTGTTGCGTTCTTGCCGCAGGCTTTTTAATCGCCTGCAACCAGAAGCCGGTCTCCGGCCTTGGACCAATGCCGTCGGAGAAAGACTTGCCTGACCCGGTGGCACGGCAAATGGCCGGCCAGATGCGCACCTGGATTCAGAATCTTAAGCCCGCCGACACGGAAAAACTGAACCGCACCGGAAGTATCGTGTTCTCATGGGCAGAGCTTCAAGCAGCATATCCAGAGCAGGCCGGGATGATAAATGACTATCTGGAACACAGGCGGGTCAGCATGGTTGAGGCGATACAAAAACAGTCACAGCCGATCCCGGCGGGATTAGCCGTCCATTTCTATCCGGTAACGGTCGAGTTCACCCAACCTGGCACCGGAGGATGCTGGCTTCGCATTACTTCCAGGACAGGAATCGAGCATGAGGATCTGGTGATTGCGTTGGCGCGATAAAGTCACGACTTCTGCCGCACCATGCCGGAGCCAACGGCCACTGGCGCGTTGGGAAACTTGCTGCTTGGGCCTGGTATTTTTCAAGACAGGTTTGTGCGCTTGCGCGCGACGACCCGCGCTGGATTTGCAGATGAGTCCGAAGCCTGCACGCAGTCACGCTCGGCTGCCGGCGCCGGCTTCATGTCGACAGTTACGGGACCACCGTGAGACTTGCATCATCGATCTTCAAGGTTTCTCCACTAATCATGTTGCTGGCATCAAAGACGACGCGCACCGTGGCCGTGGCGGCGGGCGCGGCGCTGCCGAACAAGGTCAATTGCTGCCAGGTATTGCTGATGAGCGGCGAGAGGTTCTCCGTGTCCGTGCGCAGCAGCGTGTGGGAGCCGTCATAGTACTCCAGTTTCATCCGGTAAACGCTGGTTACGACGGATGCCGCATCGTCCAGGCACCATGCACTGACGGTATAGCTTGCCCCCGGAGTGGCCGCCAGATCCTGATAGAATCCCGAAGTGGTGCCGTTCCACCATTCGTGCGCCATGCCATAGGCGCCGGAGCGGGCCGCCCACGTCTCCCGTTCGCAGGAACCATAGGTCGTCCAATTGGTGGCAGTGTAGATGCCACCAGCGCCGGTGATTTCAAAGCTGGGATTCAAAAGCAACTGGGGCGCCCCCGGCGCCGGTGCCTGGCCGGCGTCGAACACGCGATAGAACCGCGCCGGTACCGTAGCGGGAGCGGACACAGTGCCGGGTGGGCCGTCGTCAAGCCAGGTGAATGATCCGGAGTTGGTGGCTGGTACCAGCCCCGGAGACGCCGCCCAAGTCCGCAGGTCCGGCGAATATTCAACCTGGTAATAATGCGCCGTGGAGGCGTCCCATGACAGCTGGTAGCTGGACTGGGCGGGCGCGGCCTGGATGTTAAGCTCGACTCCGGGCAAAGTGGTAAAGCCCGCACGCTGTAAACCGCGCTGGACTTCGGGGTTTTGCATGAACAGGTTCCAAACCCGGTGCGTGCGGTAGTTTTCGATCATGATCACAATCGGTCCCTGATCAAGGCCCAGTTCATCGGTGTCCCACCACCCAAGCCCCAAGTTGAAAGCGTCGCGATAGCCGTTCTCGGTCCAGATATTCGTACGATATAAACTGTAAAAGGCCTTCAAGGTTGGCAACGCGTATTCGGGGGCGAAGCATATGGAGGCACCGGCCGCCGTGGGGGCAATCGTGCCGTCATCAAATCCAGCTGGCGGCAGACCGCGCGCCGTGTAGCCGGTGGGTGGCGGGCCGTCACATGCCGTGATGCCCCAGACAGTACTGTTATAGCCCGGGAAGGGTGCCGTGCTGCAGTAGGCAACCTCGGCCAAGGCCGCCCGTCGCGAGTTCTCGAAATAGGTGCTGCCGTGGTTGCTCATGTAGGAATCCGCCATGGCGCTGAAGTCGATCCAGGAATGGGAGAATTCGTGGCCAAAGAGCGGGGGAAACGCCACGTAGGTCTGGCCGTAAAATGTCGCCCAGTTGTACCCGCTGGTCCACAGATTCCAGGCCGAAGCCGGCAACGGATTCGTTGCCGTACCCAGGCCCAGAACATAAATAATCATCGCCTCGTTGTAGCCAATCCAATTCCCGTATCCGCTGAAACCGGTCGTCGGCTGCCAGCCCATCGCCACGCCAGCAGTTCCCTGTGACATGAAATTCCAGTTCACGCGGTTGAAAATCGCGTCGGCGGTGGATCGAATGGCGGTGTCCGTGGCGTTCGTACCGTTGAAATACTGTTTGACGTACAGGACTCCGCCCAGGAACAGGCAGGTGTCAATCGAGGAGAGCTCGCTCGAGCCCGAGCGCAAGGCGGTATTCATGTCCAGGAAATGATAAAACCAGCCTTCGTAGCCCGTGACTCCGCTGGTGCCGGAGCCTTGCGGGCCCTGCCAGAAAGTGGTCAAGGCCGTCAATACCCGCGCGGCAGCCTGGTCGCGCGTGATCCAGCCGTGGTCGGCTCCGACGCCGATGGCGGTCAGCCCGAATCCCTCTGCCGCAATGCTGCAGGCCGAGCCGGTCGCGGTCCGGTCTGGAACCAGACCATTGGTCGGATTGGCCAAATACCAGAAATAATCGAAGCAGGCTTCCTGGACATAGTCCAGAAACTCGTCGTCGTCAGCGAACGGATGCGGCAAAGCGGCCACGATGTTTGTGGAAGGAGAACTCTCCACCAGGCTGGTATCCACCGCCGTGACATAATAATAGTTGGTATGTCCGTTGACGACGATGCTGGTCATGTCACACCAGCCGGGAGCCGTCAGCAAACCGCTGGTGTTCAGCAGGAAGAATGGGCCGCCGGTGCTAACGACTGAGCCATACACACGATAGCCCGCCAGGTTGGTGTCCATATTCCTGTTCCAGTGCAGGATGATGCTTTGGTCGCCGGCCAGGCTGATCAAGCCCGTGGGGGCTTGAATCGCGGGCGCGCGTTGCAAGGCAAATGCCAGGAGAAGAATCGCGAGGCTCAGAGCACGTTTCATATTCGTTACACGGGACTAACAACATACCGCGGTTGTGCGCGGGTTCAACGGAAATCCTGAGGGCAGCGAATTCTGGTTCGCGGTTGCCGGCGAACAAACCGGCACCGTGCAACGGTGATACTCGCCCTCCTGCGGCTTGCATTTCGTTGCGAATTCAACGTGACAAAGTTAAGCAAGGTGTGATAGATGGCCGGTTTCTGCCGGAAACCGAAACAAGGCTTGTAACAAAAAAAATGAAAAGACTTGGAATCGTCGCATACGTAATCGGCGGAATGCTGTCGGGCTGCCTCTATGCGCAACAGACGGCTAGCAATCCTCAAATGAGCGCCTTTATCGGCGATTTGATGAGCCGGATGACGCTGGACGAAAAAATCGGGCAATTGAATCTGCTGGCGGTCGGCTTCGATGTGACCGGGCCGGAACTCAGCAAAGACGTGGAACCAAAAATTCGCCAGGGACACGTGGGCGGAATCCTGAATACTTACACACCCAAGGCAGTGCGCAGGTTACAATCGCTGGCCGTCCAGTCGAGCCATTTGGGCGTCCCGTTGCTGTTCGGGCTGGATGTAATTCATGGCCACAAGACGGTTTTCCCGATCCCGCTTGCGCTCTCCTGCACCTGGAACCCGGATTTGATCGAGCGTAGCGCCCGCATCGCTGCAACTGAAGCGAGCGCCGATGGTATCAACTGGACGTTCTCGCCGATGGTGGACATCGCCCGGGACCCGCGGTGGGGAAGGATTGCGGAAGGAGCGGGCGAAGACCCGTATCTGGGCGCGCAGATTGCCCGGGCGATGGTGCGTGGTTACCAAGGCAACGACCTCAGCCAAAGCAACGCAGTGATGGCGTGCGTGAAGCATTTTGCGCTGTATGGCGCAGCGGAGGCGGGCCGCGATTACAACGCCGTGGATATGAGCCCGATCAAGATGTACCAATATTACCTGCCGCCCTACCGTGCGGCGGTGGCGGCCGGAGTCGGCAGCCTCATGAGCTCTTTCAACGAAATCAACGGGGTGCCGGCCTCAGCCAATCGCTGGCTGCTGACAGACCTGCTGCGAAAGCAGTGGGGGTTTCAAGGCTTCGTCGTCACTGACTATTCAGCCATCCAGGAGTTGCGCGAGCACGGCCTGGGTGGTTTGCGAACTGATGCCAAGTTAGCCATGGAAGCCGGGGTGGACATGGACATGGTGAGTGAGGCCTACCTCAAGTATTTGCCGGAACTGGTTGCACACGGAGAAATCTCCGAGTCCATGATCAATCAAGCCTGCCGGCGAATTCTCGAGGCCAAATACAAACTCGGGTTGTTCGCCGATCCGTACCGGGGCGGCACGGAAGAGCGGGCCCGCACGGAAATGCTCACACCGGAAAATCGGGAGGCCGCGCGAGAAATGGCTGAACAATCGTTCGTGCTGTTGAAGAACGATCGCCAGCTCCTGCCCTTGAAGAAATCCGGTGTCATCGCTTTGGTCGGTCCCCTGGCGGATGACCGGGAGAATCTGCTGGGCTGTTGTCGCGGGGCCGGCGACTGGCATCAGGCGGTCAGCGTCCTGGCGGGCATCAGCAATGTCGCCGGTCCGGCGGTGACGATACTGCGCGCGAAAGGCGCGAACCTGACCGACGATCCAGTGCTGCGGGCAACGCTCAAGGCATTTGGCGAGGACCTCCCGGTGGACAGCCGTCCGCCGGGGGAGATGGTGGCCGAAGCGGTGGCGGTGGCAGCCCGCGCGGACGTGGTGGTGGCGGTGCTCGGCGAGGCCTCCAGCATGACCGGCGAAGCGGCCAGCCGGAGCGACATTGGGCTTCCGGCAAGTCAAAAGGAGCTGTTACAAGCGCTGGTGAAAACCGGAAAACCCGTGGTGCTGGTCCTCATGAATGGTCGGCCGTTGACCTTGACGTGGGAAGCCGGGCATTGCGGCGCAATTCTCGAAACCTGGTTTGGGGGCACCGAAGCGGGAATTGCTGTGGCCAATGTACTGTTTGGTGATTATAACCCATCGGGAAAATTGACGGCGACCTTTCCCCGGGACGTCGGGCAAATTCCCATATATTACAATCACAAAAACACGGGGCGTCCCTACGAGGGCGATCCGAATACCAAGTATGTCTCCCGCTATCTCGACGTGCCGAACGAACCGCTCTACCCGTTTGGCTACGGCTTGAGCTACACCACATATGCCTATGGCGATATTAAACTGAGCCAGACCAACCTCATCGGCGACGAGACATTGATCGCTTCGGTTGCCGTGACCAATACGGGTGATCGTGCCGGCGAAGAAACCGTTCAGTTGTACCTCAGCCAGCCGGTGGCCAGCGTGACACGCAGTGTGGAAGATTTGCGGGGATTTCAAAAAGTAAGTCTGCAACCGGGTGAAACGAAAGCGGTGACATTCCACATCACCCCTGAAGACTTGAAATTCTACAATGCCAACCTGGATTACGACTGGGAACCGGGAGAATTTGTCGTCCGGATCGGTAGCAATTCAAGCCGCTTGAAGTCGGCGCCTGTCCGCTGGAACCGACGAGCCCTCCCTGCGATAACGCAGTGAGCGAGCATGACATAGCGGATCCGCCCTTGTGCCCCTGATCTGGCGAAGCAAGATGTGGCACCCACTTCCTCTACTTAGCGAGCACACTGGAGTGTGATGCCAGCCACCCAGCGTCTTGGGCGCCCGCCGGGTCGATAGTAAGCAGTTTTTTAGTTATCGGTTGATACGTCACTGGATAAATGGTGGCTGCGCTACGCCATACATGGATTTCCGAATGTCCGTCCGAAAAGCCGAAGCCACTGGCATGACGGTGATTCGAAGCCGGAACATCACCCCATATCCCACCAGGCCAATCCGCCACGCTCGTAATATCCGGATTGGCGCTGTTCTTAAAATAGCCGTCGTTGATGTTGTCGGGATGTTCATCCAATAGTACGTAGAGGTCCGCAGCATTGCGGATCGTGCTTAACTTTATGAACTGGCGGTAGGCCGAGAAGAATTCGTTCACAACCACGTTCCCCTCATTGATGTAGGTGTAGCCGAAGAAGCAGTTCATCGAGTAAGAGCGCGGGCGGCCCGCGTAACCCGCAAGCCTTTGCAGCCGGCTTAAATAATCATCAGCCGGGCACCGGTAGGCGGCGGTATTATTGATATACTGGTAGAGCAGCGCCTTGGTGATTCCCTCGGGAACAAAGCAATAGTCGGGCGACGGTAAAGCCCAGGTCATATGGTCATCCGCCCATGTGGCGTAAGTCGGATTTGGCGACGTGATGTCGTTATCAATCGTAGCGGTATCCCAACTGGTCACCAGTTGGTCATTGTTCTCGTGCGCGTATTGCTGCCAACCCAACATCAGTTGCCGGCAGTTGCTCATGCACTGAATCGCCCGCGCTTTGTCTTTGGCCGCCGCCAATGCCGGCAACAGGATCGCGGCCAGAACGGCGATGATGGCAATCACCACCAACAACTCAATCAGCGTGAAACCACGGCTCGCCCCTGGCTGGCATTTGAACCGCTCATCGCCGGCTTGTCTCGAACAGTTGAATTGCGTTCTAATGGCCATACATTCAATTAACAATTAACGTCAGGTGGATGCCTAACGCTGTTGCAGGACCGGAAAATTGTCAAGTATTTTCTTTACAGAATTTTTGATTGTAGTAGTGTCGGCACTGCAAATATTTCTGATTATTGTGATGTTCTTGTAAACTAATGAGTTGTGCAATTCGTTTAAGCTCCAGAGTTTCTTCAATTGGGCCGGCGTGCCCTCACTTCGCCTTCATCACTAAGTTCAATGCAATTCCCACCCGAGGAATTCCCAGTCATCAAATTCCCGAAATGAGAGCCTGAAGATGCACGGCCTGCATAGTCACATGTTGATTCAGCCCATACGGACGATGCGCGTACGCCGCCTGCGGAGGTTGGCCGTGGCCATGCTCGTCGGCTTGAATCTGGCCGGAGCCGCGCGGGCGGAGACATTTTACGACCGTCACGTCTTTTTCGACAACAGCCCTGCGGACGGATCGTATTACCAGAGCGAGGGTATGGTCACCCCTCCCAGCAAACTGGAAATGGTGGACTACAAATTGCCGGTGGACACCAATCACTTCGTGAGTCCGCCCAATTCCCTGCGGTTGAAATGGACTTCCGCGGTCGGTGGTCACTGGCAGATGCTCCTCAAGTCCACCGGGCAATATGGACGGGACCTCGCGTTCGAGGGCGATACGATCTCCTTCTGGTGCTACTCGGAGACGGAATTGTCGCCGGAGGAATCACCGCGCATCGCCTTGCAGGATCGGGACGACATCGGATCGCCAACCATCACGCTGCTCCAGGATTATGGGCCGCTGCCCGCAGGCAAGTGGGTTCACATCAGCATCCCTTTCGCGCATTTCAAGCCCTTGTTTGGACGCACCGACGATTTAACATGCGATCCGAGCAAATTGGCGAAGGTCTGGCTGGATCAGGGTTTGGACGATGGCAAGCAACACACTCTTTACCTCGACGATGTGCAGATCCATTACCGCAATCGGGTTGATCACCAGCCTCCCGGCACGCCCGCGGGACTGGTTGTCAAAGGCGCCGAGCGTCATTTTGACCTGTCCTGGTCAAACAACCCGGAGGGCGATCTGCTCCGGTATCAGATTTACCGTTCGTGGGATGGTGACAAGTATGTGCCCATCGGCATCCAACAAGGCCAGTTTAATCGCTTCGTGGACTTCGTGGGCGAGCCAGGCCGTAAAGCCTTTTATCGGATCAGTGCGCTGGATCTGTCCGGGAATGAATCCCCGCTCTCAGCCGCAGTTTCTGCTTCCACCCGCCCATTTACCGACGATGAACTGTTGGACATGGTCCAGGAAGCCTGCTTTCGCTATTATTGGGAGGCCGCCCATCCGAATGCCGGCATGGCCATCGAAATCCTGCCCGGGGACCCCAACCTCGTGGCGGTCGGCGCATCAGGTTTCGGGATCATGGCGTTGATTGCGGGGACCGAGCGGCATTTCATCACCCGCGATCAGTGCGCCGAACGCCTGCTCAAAATCACGCGCTTTTTGCGCAAGGCGGACCGTTTCCACGGCGCCTGGCCCCATTTCCTCGATGGCAGAACCGGCAAAATAATACCCTATTTCGGCAAGTACGACGACGGCGGCGACCTGGTGGAAACCTCTTTTCTCGTTCAGGGACTTCTAACCGCCCGGCAATATTTCAATCGCAACAATGCCACGGAAGGCGAGATCCGCCACACCATCACCGAGCTGTGGCGCGGGGTCGAGTGGGACTGGTACCGCAAGTCGCCGTCGAGCAATTTTCTTTACTGGCACTGGTCGCCCGATTTTGGCTGGCAAATCAGCCACCCGCTGGTGGGCTGGAACGAAACCATGATGGCTTACCTGCTCGCAATTGCTTCGCCGACCCATCCGGTGGCCGCCAGCCTGTATCACACCGGCTGGGCCGGCCAATCGGACTTCGCGGTTCGGTATCGCCAGTGGTGGAGCCGGACGACGCAAGGGGATCACTACACCAACGGCAATACCTACTACGGATTCAAACTCGACGTGGGCGAGGGCAACGGCGGCAACCTGTTTTTCACCCAGTTTTCCTTCATGGGGTTTGACCCGCGCGGTAAGCGGGATGAATACACGGATTATTTCCTCAACAACCGGAACATCGCTCTCATCAACCACGCCTATTGCGCGGAGAACCCGCGCCGCTACCTCGGCTACGGCGCGGATTGCTGGGGACTGTCAGATTGCGTGAACTGCGGCGGCGGCCGCCCGCTGGAGCGTGACGACAACGGCACCATCTGCTGTTCCGCCGCGCTCGGTGCGTTTCCGTATACGCCGCAGGAATCCATGGCTGCACTCAAGCATTTTTATCGCGTCCTCGGCAACCGGATTTGGGGCATTTACGGATTCCACGATGGCTTCAATGAAACGGAGAACTGGTTTGATCCCGTGTGGGTTGGTCTTAACCAGGCCGTCATTGTGGTGATGATTGAGAACTATCGCAGCGGCGTGATCTGGAAGAACTTCATGGCGAATCCGGAAATCCACCCGGCGCTGACGGCAATTGGGTTCAGGCCGGTCGCAAATTTAGCCGCACATTAGACATTCAAAATTCTTCGCCGGACCCGCGCAGCGCGACGCCAACGCCGGACAAGCCGCTGCCGGCAAGCGGCTTAACGCCGCCACTCAGCTCATAGGTTTTGATAAGATCGCCGATTATTTTTTTTAAGAAAAAGTGTTGACAAGTAGTTTTGTCCATGCAACGATCGCGGCAATCCAAGGCTGTCCAACTGAACGACACGGCGATAGAAAGCCGTGTTGGTTTTGTGTTCTTCAGGTGAGCAGTTCAAAAGATGAAAACAACAAACAACGTGCCTAACCTTAGTTGAACGATAAAACTCGAAACTAGTGAAACAGCTATAAATATCAATCAACCCTGAAAGGCAAGAAACTAAAATAGTATGAGAACAACCGAACCAAAATCCCTGATGAAGCGACTCCACACGTTGATTGCGGTCCTGGGCCTCGCAGCCTGTGGAACCGGTGTGGCGACTGCTGCTTCTCCTGCACTGTTCAACGGCGATCTTAATCAGATTACACTCGCTGATACGCCGGGTTACCCGCCGGTCGGCTGGAACGCGCTGGGTATTCAATCCGTCAACTTCCCCAGCGGCGGATGGCTGGACTGCGAAGCTTCTGAACCGTGGTGCAACAGCTCTGCTGATCCTAATGGGTCCGGCTATGGCATATTCATAAAGGCGTTTGGAGGCTCCACAAACGCTAACCCCATGTTGGACAACCTTGCCAGCATGTATTTTTATCAAGACAACCCGTCTTCGGCCAACACTACGTACACCCTCTCCGCGTATGTCTGTGGCGGGCAAAGTTACAGCGGTTATCAAACAAGTGTATTAAATTACGATGCTATAACCGCGACCTATGTCGCTCCCGTGACAGCTCTTTACGTCGTGTTCCTCGATGGCTCAGGCGGCATACTCCAGAGCAACTCGTATGATTTGATAGCCGCAGGTCTGTTGGCGGGGTCGGGTTCGCCCCCCACGCCAACG
>Ga0335081_10008231_pt1 | contig 16711 bp, 18 predicted proteins | sample Lox_Sample_35_FD_206713 | JGI IMG/M metagenome (GOLD analysis project Ga0335081, IMG submission 206713) | Soil microbial communities from Loxahatchee National Wildlife Refuge, Florida, United States - Lox_Sample_3.5 | ecosystem: Environmental > Terrestrial > Soil > Wetlands | place: USA... | reverse complement strand
AACCTTGGCCCGTTAGGCGCACCGGGGAGGCGCGCAGTAGAATCCGCGCTCCGCGCCCGTAGCTCAGTTGGATAGAGCATCAGGCTTCGAACCTGAGGGTCGGGAGTTCGAATCTCTCCGGGCGCGCAAATAACCTGAGCAGGCACCCTCCTTGCAACCTCGCCGCGTGCAGTTGAACAGGTGAGAACTCCCGACCGCCACCGCAGGCGGCGCGGGGGTTCGACTAACCTGGCGAGTCCCCGAGCCAGGTTGGACGCACGCAGTTCCATGCGTGCGGTCCCGAGCGTCAGCGAGGGACGAGGCCGCGTCCGCGGCCGAGCAATCCGTCCGGGCGCGCGAGATTCTCAGTGCTGTACGGCGATGGCGTTTGGCCCAAGATTCTGGTTGCTTGCGCCCGGAAAGAGTGCGAAGGGGCTTCCGGTGATTTGCGCCAGGTTGCCGCTCGCCGGATCGATCGAAAATACCTCGACCTGATTGTTGACGTTGTCGAGCGCAAACAGGAAGTTGTCGGGACCATCCACTACCAGGGCAATGCCTCGCGCATTCGTGTAGGTCAGTCCCAGCTCCGACAAGGCGCCCGTGCTGGTGTTGACCTGGAAGCAGTCGATGTTGGTCCCGTCCGCAGCATGTAACCGCTGGCCTTCCGCGTCGATCACCGGCGACTGGACCACCCAGCCTGCTGCGAACGGGCTGCCGGCGATAGCCGTCAGTGCACCCGTGCCGGCATTGATCGAGAAGCCGGACACCTCGTTCGGCTGTGATTCGCTCGTGTAGAGGCGCGCTCCGGCCTGATCGGCGACCAGGCCGTTCGGGGAGCCGGCGGTGGCAAACGGACTGCCCACGGCAGTAAGAGCTCCGCTCGTCGTGTCCATGCTGTAGGCAGACACGCTCTTACCAGTCGCATTCGCCGCGTACACGTAGTGACTCGCCGTAACGATGAGCGCACTGGGCCCCGCTCCGGCAGCAAAGGGGCTCCCCGTCACTTCGGTCAAGGCACCGCTCGCGCCAATCTTGAACACCGACACGGTGTTCGCGCTGCCGTTTGCCGTCAGTACAAATTGACCGCTGGGATCGATGGCAATCGCGACGGACCGGGCGCTCGTCGAAAACGGGCTCCCGCTGATTGCGGTCAGGGTCAAGGGCGATGGGTTGATCAGGTAGCCTCTGACCTCGCCCGCGGCGGAAGTCACGTACAAAAAACGCTTCTGAGGGTCGATCGCAATGGCTGACGGCGTCGAGCCATCCGGAAAGGGGTTGCCGGCAATCGGCGTTGGAATCCCAGTCTTGGTGTCGATCGTCAGGATGTCGATGCTCCCGGCCGTCGCATTCGTGACCGCGAGCAGTGCCGCGCTGGTTGGTGGTGGTGGCGGCGGCGGGGGATTGTTGCCGCCGGAGCCTCCTCCTCCGCCGCAGCCGCAGGCCACGGCGCAGAGAAGCCCGCAGAAGAATCCTCGCACGCTTGACCGCCCGCGAGGGGCGATTGACGACCCGTCGTCGGCTCCCGCTGGATCGTGAGCTTCATCGCGGCCTGTCGCCCTGGCGCTTTGCATTGCGCTCCCTCGCGTCGTTCGCCGTCGAGCGTCCGCGGCTGGTGGACTGATTGTGCCCTGAGCGCACGGGGTTGGCACTGCAGACATTGCAAGTGATTGATATGCAGACCCCGGGTTTACATAGTGCCATGTCGATCGTTGCCGCGGCCTATCTGCTCGTCCTCACGAGGCAGCTCTACCAGCGGCGAACGAAGGCCCGTGAGCCCCGGGCCATACTCTTCGCATGAGCGCTGCTGCTGGTCGCGATCGCCGCGTGGAAAGCCGACGAGCATCCCTGGGCGGCATCGTTCCTCGCGCTCGCGGCGCTCTACTCTCTTGGCCGCGCCTTCGGGCTGCTGAAGTGTGCCGCCCGGGTACCTGCTGCATCAGGTCGCGCAGGCGTCACGCGCGCTTCGCCGCGAGGCCGCTTCCGCGGCGGATGGGTCGTGAGATCGGCCGGACACGCGGCTCTTGACACAACTACGTATTGAGGTTGGGCGTTGCACGCCTAAGCTCGGGCGAGCCCTACGCGACCGGTAGCGCTCGAGATGTCAGATACGCTTCTTCTGTTGCGCCTTGAGCATGGAAATCTGAGCAGGCTGCTCGGGTTGATCGAGGATCAACTGGCGGCTGCCGACGCGGGGGCGCGGATGGACCAGGAGCTGCTGCGCCTGGCGTCCGAGTATTTCTCCGACTATCCGGACCGTTGTCATCATCCGAAAGAAGACCTCGTCTACAGGTTACTGGGTAAACGCGCTCCGGATGCGTGCTCCGGCCTCCGCGATCTGATCGCGGACCACCGTCGGCTTCACGAGCTTTCCGAGGCGTTCACCGGGGCGGTGCAGCGCATGCGCGAGCAGTCGCAGGCCGCGGAGCCAGGGGCGCGCGAGGTGATCCGGGAATTCACGCAGCACTATCGCCAGCACATGCGCAGTGAGGAACAGCAGTTCTTCCGGCTGGCCGAGCAACGCCTCTCGAGAGATGACTGGGCCAGCCTCGATTTCGCGCTGTTCGACCGGGATGACCCGCTGTTCGACCATGCGGCGGAGGAGCGCTTTTCGGCTTTACGGCAGCGGATCGAGGAGACCGCCGAGGAGGCGAAAGCGCAGCGCTCGATATTCGAAGCTGCCAATGGGCTGCGGGAGCTCGCGGGGATTGAGGGTTTCAATGAGTGGATGAAATCGGCGGCCCAGCCCCTGCGTCTTGCGCGGTTCGCACAAGGCGGATACGCACTCGAGCGTGACGGCGAGCTGCTCTTCTATCTCCCTGCCTGCTCGGAGGAGCGAGCCGCCTGGTGTGCGTACTGTTATCTGCGCGGCCTGGGTTGGACAGCTCACAGGCCCGCGCGCGCGATGTAAGCTATGGAGCATGAGCAAGGATATCGAGCAGGAGCTCGACGCGATCTTCGCCCATCACAACGCGCGCGTCGCGCAGGCCCGCAATGAGACGGCCGGCAAGACCGCGGCCGAGGAGGATTTCACTCTGGCCGCGGCAGGCTGCCTCGCCACTCTCATCACGCCCGCCCTTCAGCAGATGGCCCAGGCTCTCCATGGGCGAGGGGTGGCAGCGAAAGTAGTGAGCGAGGGAGGCGAGGCGCGCATCGATATCCCCGTGAGCCGACACGCGCGCCTGGGCCACGGCTTCGGCGGTTACCCGTACCTGCGGGCACGGGTCGATCGCCAGACCCAGCGCATCCACTTCGAGCGCAACACCTCCGACAGCCGTGGCGGCAACACGCTGGGCGATTACACCATCGCAGAAGTCACCGCCGAGCGGGTCAAGGCGATGGTGCTCGAGCTGGTGCGTGCCCTGTACGGGCCCTTTTAGCGGGACCGACCTTTCCGGGCCACATCCGCGACAGCACCCCGTCGCGCCTCACGAACTGATGTCAGAGCGCCGCGAGCGCGTGCAGACCGGCCACATCATTCCGACCCCTCCTTCTCGAGGTGCAGCCCGTAGTCGCTCAGCAGTATCTGCACGCCGAGGTAACTCATGAAGTCGATCTCACCGCTCGAGTTGGCGATGCTGCGCCCGGCCATGAACAGCAGGACGAAGCCTCGGCCGAGCCGATACCGCCCGCCGACGTCGAGGGCCGTGTAATTGGGCAGCGCTCCCATGGCGTGGTCGTTGTAGAGCTCGACGTCGAGCTCCAGGCGCGGCGTGAACCCGTGGCCGGCGACGAACCCGAGGATGCGCTCCTCGGGTCCTCGATGTGCGAAGTAATAGCCCGCCTCGAGGTCGAGATCAAAAGGCCCGACTGATTTTGAGACCTCGATGGGCAGCAGCAACCGTGAGCCTTGCTCGGCGATCCCCTTGCTCTGCGCACGGGTTGTGCCCGGGGTCTCATATTGCGGGAAGACCGACATCTGCCAGCCCTCCTCGCCCTGATCGAGAAAACGCCATTTGATGCCCGGGAACGCGTTGCTCCAGCCGCTCGCCTGCGGCTCGCCGCTCGCGCTCTGGACGACGTAGGGAACCTCATAGGTCAGCTGGATCCGGTCGCCGAGCCCGAAGTTCAGATCGATCTGCGGGATCTGCCACTGGGTGACGCCCTCGACACGGGTCGTCATCGAGGCCAGATTGATCTCCCAGTTACCGTTTCCGGGCGTGCCGGGATCGTTGGTGAGGTATGGAGGGCCCGCCTGGGCGCAGGCGGCGCGCGGCACGAGGACAGCACCGCCGCTGAGCGCAGCGATGGCAATGAGCGACCGGCGACTCACGGATTGGGCTAGTCTAACCCGATGAGCAGTCGAACGGCGGGGTCCACGGCCGCGTCCGGCCAGCCCCGTTGCGGCTGGGCGCGCGACGCCGACCCGCAAATGCAGCGCTACCACGACGAGGAATGGGGCCGGCCGGTGCACGATGACCGGCAGCTCTTCGAGATGTTGACTCTCGAGGGCGCGCAGGCGGGCCTCTCCTGGTCGACGATCCTGCGCAAGCGCGCCGGCTACCGCCGCGCCTTCGCGCGCTTCGCTCCGCGCACGGTGGCGCGCTTCGATGCGCGGCGCCGCGCAGCGCTCATGCGCGACCCCGGCATCGTCCGCAATCGGCTCAAGATCGACTCGACCGTCACCAACGCACGCGCCTTCCTCGCGGTGCAACGCGAGTTCGGCTGCTTCGACCGCTACCTCTGGGCCTTCGTCGCGGGTAAGCCGGTGGTCACCCGCCGCCGCGGCGGCAGGCTCCCGGCGCGCACCGCGCTCAGCGACCGCATCTCCAGAGATCTCGCACGCCGCGGCTTCCGCTTCGTCGGCACGACGATCATCTACGCCTACCTGCAGGCTGTCGGGGTCGTCGACGACCACGCCCGCGACTGCTTCCGCAGCCACCAGTAGCCTTAGATCACGAGCGCCTCTTAAGATAGCGGTCCTTTTCAACCGGTCCGGGATAAAAACGTATGAAAGCTCTCCTTGCCCTTGCAGCCATGGCGGCGCTCTCGGCCAGCGCGGCCTACGCCGACTGCCCCTACCCCGCCGCTCCCGACAAGCTGCCGGACGGAGCCAGCGCCACGCTGCAAGACATGCTCGCCGGACAGAAGGCGGTTGGCGAATACAACAAGGCCGTCAACGACTACGTGGCGTGCATCGACAAGGAGGTCGAGGACGCCATCGCCAAGGCCGGTGACAAGATCAAGCCGGAGCAGAAGGCGGACATGCAGCGTGTCGAGACCCAGAAGCACAACGCCGCCATCGATCAGCTGCAGAGCATCGCCGACCGTTTTAACGAGCAGGTGAAGGTCTTCAAGGCCAGGTCCGCGGACGCCAAGAAGCCCTGAGTGCTCACGCCCGTTGAAGCCGATGCGCTGATCGGGCAGCATCTGCAGTGCCTGCCGATCGAATCGCTGCCACTCGCGCAGTGCGGCGGTGCCGTGCTGCGCGAGAATATCTACGCCGAGCGTGACCAGCCGCCCTTCGACCGGGTGGCCATGGACGGCATCGCGCTCGACAGCCGCGCAGTGGCCGCGGGCCGGCGCGCGTTCCGCGTGCAGGCCACGCAGGCGGCCGGCGATCCGCCGCTCACCCTCGCCGCCAACAGCGCCTGCATCGATGTCATGACGGGTGCGGTCCTGCCGGCGGGCTGCGACAGCGTCGTGCCGGTCGAGGAGCTCACCGTAACCGACGGCGAAGCAGTGTTCGGTGTCGCGCTGCGCGTCGAGCCGTGGCAGAACGTGCATCGCCGCGGCACCGACACCCGCCAGGGCACGCTGCTGGTGTCGGCGGGCAGGCGGCTGCGCGCGCCGGAGATCGCGATTGCGGCCGGCGCCGGCATGGCGCGCATCCGCGTCAGCAGTCAGCCGATGCTCGCCGTGATCTCGACCGGCAACGAGCTGATCGAGCCCGGCGAGCCGGTGCTCGCCCACCAGGTGCGGCGCTCCAATGCTTATGCGATCGTCAGTGCGCTCCGCGAGCACGGCTTTCAGCGCGTCGCGGACGATCACATCCAGGACGATGCCGAGGAGCTGCGCGAGCGCCTGCGGTTCCACCTCGAGACGCACGACGTGCTGGTGCTGTCGGGCGGCGTCTCCATGGGCAGGTTCGACCTCGTGCCGCAGGTGTTGGAAGAGCTCGGCGTGCACGCCATCTTTCATAAGGTGGCGCAGCGGCCGGGCAAGCCGCTGTGGTTCGGCGTGGCGCCCTCGGGAGCGGCCGTGTTCGGACTCCCCGGCAATCCCGTCTCGACCCTGGTGTGTCTCAGCCGTTACGTGCTGCCGGCACTGTTCGCCAGCCTTGGGTTACAGCCGCGGCCGCCGGAGCGCCTCGCGCTCGGCGCGCCGGTCACGGTCAACGCACCGCTCACCCACTTCATGCCGGTGCGGATCGAGCAGGACGACTGGGGACGCCCCTGGACGATCCCCGCCCCGACCAACGGCTCGGGCGACTTCACGTCGCTCGCGGGCACTGACGGATTCGTGGAGCTGCCGCCTGGCCCGAATACCTACAAGAAAGGCTTCGTCACGCGCCTCTACCGCTGGTCGTGACGGCGGATTGAGCCCGATCGGGGGTCCCCCTTTCCGCCGATAGCCAGCCTGCGCGCGCCGTCCCATACTTGAGGCATGCCTGCTGCGGAAGTCATCGTTCCCCTCACCCGGCGGCCCGCGCCCCGGGACACGCGCGCGCGCCCGATGCACGACCTGCGCATCTCGGTGATGGACCGCTGCAACTTCCGTTGCCCGTACTGCATGCCGCGCGAGACCTATCACGAGAAGTACCGCTTTCTCGGCTCGCACGAGCGGCTGTCGTTCGATGAGATCGTGCGGCTGGCGCGGTTGTTCGTGCAGCTCGGCGTACGCAAGCTCCGCCTCACCGGCGGCGAGCCGCTGCTGCGCCCGAACTTGAGCGACCTGATCGGCGACCTGACCAGCATCCCGGGCGTCGACGACGTCGCGCTCACCACCAACGGCGTGCTGCTCGGAAAGTACGCGAGCGAGCTCAAGGCGGCGGGCCTGAAGCGCATCACCGTGAGCCTCGACAGCCTGGACCCGGCGGTGTTCGCGCGCATGTCGGGCGGCTTCGGCAGTCCCGTCGAGGTGCTCGAGGGCATCGAGCAGGCGCGCCACGCGGGGCTCGAGCCGATCAAGATCAACGCCGTGGTGCAACGCGGCGTCAACGACCACACGGTGCTCGAGCTGATCGAGCGCTTTCGCGGCACCGGCGTGATCGTGCGCTTCATCGAGTACATGGACGTCGGCAACCGCAACCACTGGCGCTCGGAGCTGGTGGTGCCGTCGAAGGAGCTGGCGGCGCGCATCGCCTCGCGCTGGCCGCTCTCCTCGCTCGAGCCCACCTACCGCGGCGAGGTGGCCGAGCGCTACGCCTTCGCCGACGGCCAGGGCGAGCTCGGCTTCATCTCGTCCGTTTCACAGCCTTTCTGCGGGGATTGCTCGCGCGTGCGGCTCTCGTCCGACGGCGTGCTCTACACCTGCCTGTTCGCCACCCACGGCACGAGTCTGCGCGATGCGCTGCGCGGCGGGTCGAGCGACGATCAGCTGCTCGAGCTCATCTCCGGCGTATGGCTCGCCCGTGCCGACCGTTACAGCGAGCTGCGCGCCAGCCTGCCGCACGGCGCGGCCGAGCCGCGCAAGGTCGAGATGTTCTACATCGGTGGCTGATGCGGCGGCCGCGGCTCTCGCATCTCGACGCACGCGACCGCCCCGCCATGGTGGATGTCGGCGCCAAGGAAGTGACGGCGCGTACCGCGGAGGCCGAGGCGCGCATCCGCCTGCCGCCCGCGGTGGCACGCGCGCTGCGCGCGAGCGGTCACCGTACCAGGAAGGGCCCGGTGTTCGATACCGCGATCCTCGCCGGCGTCATGGCGGCCAAGCGCACCCATGAGCTGATCCCCTTCTGTCATCCGCTGCCGCTCGAGAACTGTCAGATCGAGATCGCGCAGCGCAGCGGCAGCGTGCTCGTGGTGCGCTGCCGGGTGGCGGTGCATCACCGCACCGGCGTCGAGATGGAGGCGCTCACCGGCGCCGCGGTCGCGGCGCTCACCATCTACGACATGTGCAAGGCGCTCTCCCACGACATCGAGATCGACGGCCTGCGTCTCATCGCCAAGGCCGGCGGCCGGCGTCCCTTCGCGCGCCGGCGCGCGCGGCGCGCCCAATGAGCGCGCCGCTCTACGGACTGGTGCTGAGCGGCGGGCGCAGCAGCCGCATGGGCCAGGACAAGGCGGCGTTGCCGGTCCGCGGCCGCAGCCAGCTCGAGCATGCGATGGCGCTGCTCGCGCCGCACGTCGCGCGCGCCTTCGTCTCGGTGCGCAAGGATCAGCGCGCCGATCCGTTGCGCGCCGGGTTCGAGCAGATCGAGGACACGCGTGCGGACTTAGGTCCCATCGCCGGCATCATCGCCGCGCAGGAGCGCTTCCCGGAGAGCGCCTGGCTGGTGCTGGCGTGCGACCTGCCGCTCCTCGATGCGGCAACGCTCGAGTTCCTGGTGCGCGCACGCGCGCCCGAGCGGCTGGCCACGGCCTTCCGCTCGAGCCACGACGCCCTGCCCGAGCCCCTGTGCGCGGTGTACGAGCCCGGGAGCCGCGCCGCCCTCGCCGCCTATGTGGCGCGTGGCAGGAATTGTCCGCGCAAGTTCCTCATGGGCGCCGACGTGCAGCTGATCGACGAGCCCCATCCGCGCGCGCTCGACAACGCCAACACTCCCGAGGAATATGCTGCCGCCATGAATGCCTTGGGCGATGCGCCCTGTGCCGCAACCCGGCGCCTGACGGTGCAGTACTTCGCCCTGCTGCGCGAGCAGGCCGGGCGCGGCATCGAGTCGCTGGTGACGGCGGCGCGCACGCCGCGCGAGCTGTACGCCGAGCTCGCGCACCGCTATCCCTTCACGCTCGACCCGTCGGTGCTGCGGGTCGCGATCAACTCGGAGTTCGGCGACTGGTCGGCACCGCTCGCCGAAGGCGATGCGGTCGTTTTCATCCCGCCGGTCGCGGGGGGCTGAGCTCGTGCCGCCCGCTGACACCTCAGGACCTGCGGCGTTTCGTTTCAGCCGCGTAGCCATCGACACCGCCGCGCTGCGCGCGACGCTCGCCGACCCGGCCTGTGGCGGCTACGCCGCCTTCGAGGGCTGGGTGCGCGATTCCCACGAGGGACAGCGCGTGCGCCAGCTCGAGTATGAAGCGTACGAGGTGCTCGCCGTGCGCGAAGCCGAGCGTATCGTCGCCGAGGCGGTGGCGCGCTTCGGTGTCGCCCACGCCGCGTGCGTCCACCGCGTCGGTGACCTGGCCGTCGGCGAGCTCGCCGTATGGGTAGGGGTGAGCGCGCCGCACCGCGACGAAGCCTTCCGCGCCTGCCGCTACATCATCGACGAGATCAAGCACCGGCTGCCGATCTGGAAGAAAGAGCACTACCTCAACGGTGATTCGGGCTGGGTGAACTGCGAGCGCTGCGCCGCCGCTCCCCACGAGCACGCGCACGGCTGACCCCGTCCCTACGGCCGGATCTGGCCCGCGCCCCGCACCAGGTACTTGTAGCTGGTGAGCTGCTCCACCCCGACCGGACCACGCGCGTGAAAGCGGTCGGTGGAGATGCCGATCTCGGCGCCCATGCCGAACTCGCCGCCGTCGGCAAACTGCGTCGAGGCGTTGTGCAGCACGATCGCGCTGTCGACGCGCTGCAGGAAACGCTCGGCCGTCGCCGGGTTCTCGGTGACGATCGACTCGGTATGCGCCGAGCCGTAGCGGGCGATGTGGGCGATGGCGGCGTCGACTCCGTCGACCACGCGCGCGGCAATGATGGCGTCGAGATACTCGGTGTACCAGTCGTCCTCGCTCGCCGGCCGTACCCGCGGATCCGCCTGCTGCACGCTCGCATCGCCGCGCACCTCGCAGCCGGCCTCGAGCAGGTCCCGCACCACCGGACCTAAGTGCGTCGCGACGCAGGCGCGGTCGATGAGGAGTGTCTCGGCGGCGCCGCAGATGCCGGTGCGGCGCATCTTGGCATTCAGCGCGATGGTGCGCGCCATGCGCACGTCGGCGTCGCGATCGATGTAGACGTGACAGTTGCCCTCGAGATGTCCGATCACCGGCACGCGCGCCTCCTGCTGCACACGCGCGACGAGCGTCTTGCCGCCGCGCGGCACGATGACGTCCAGGTACTCCGTCATGCCGGCCAGCATGTAGCCGACCGCGGCGCGGTCGGTGGTCGGCACCAGCTGCAGGCAGGCGGCCGGGAGCTGCGCCGCTTCCAGTCCGGCGACGAGACAGCCGTGCAGCGCCGCGTTCGAGTGGCGGCTCTCCGAGCCGCCGCGCAGGATCGCAGCGTTGCCCGATTTGAGGCACAGCGCGCCGGCGTCGGTGGTCACGTTCGGGCGGCTCTCGTAGATGATGCCGATGACGCCGATCGGCACGCGCACGCGCTGGATCCTGAGCCCATTCGGGCGCTCCCATTCCGCCACCACGGTCCCGATCGGGTCCGGGAGCGCCGCCACGTCGTCGACGCTCTGCGCGATCGCCTCGATCCGTCTGGCATCGAGCTTGAGCCGCTCGAGCCGGGCGCCGCTCATGTGCGCGGCGTGCGCCGCTGCCATGTCACGCTCGTTGGCGGCGAGCAGCCCCGAGCTGCGCTCGCGGATGGCGGCCGCCGCCGCCGCGAGGGCGGCGTTCTTTTGCGCCGCGGGCGCGAGCGCCAGCGTACCGGCGGCCTGCATTGCCGCCTTGCCCAGCCCCTCCATGAGCTCGCCGATGCGATCGGTGCTCACGGCAGCAGCGCCTCGCGCACCGCGGGCGCGGTCTCGGCAGCGGGCGCGGACTCTTTGAGCAGCACCAGGTCGTCGCGATGGATCATCTCGTCGCGCCCGCGGAATCCGAGCAGCTGCTCGATCTCGGAGGACTGCCTGCCCATGATCCGGGCGGCATCGCCGTCGGAGTAGGCGACGATGCCACGGGCAACCTCGGCGCCGTCGGCGCTGAGCACGCTCACCGTATCGCCGCGCTCGAAACGGCCGCGCGCCCCGGTGACGCCGGCCGGCAGCAGGCTCCTGCCCTCGAGCAGCGCGCGTAGCGCGCCCGCGTCGATGGTGATCGCGCCCGCCGGGCGCAGAGTGCCCGCGATCCACTGCTTGCGTGCCGCGACCGGAGTCGCGCGCGGCACGAACCAGGTGCACTCGGCCCCCTCCTCCAGCCGCCGCAGCGGGTGCTTGTGGTGGCCGGCTGCGATGCACATGTGACAACCGGCGGCCACCGCGATCTTCGCCGCGAGAATCTTCGCGGTCATGCCGCCCGATCCCACCTGCGAGGCGCTGCGGCCGGCCATGGCCTCGATCTCCGGAGTGATCTGCCGCACTTCGCGCAGGATGCGCGCGCGCGGATCCTTGTGCGGGTCGGCGCTGTAGAGGCCATCGACGTCCGAGAGCAGCACCAGGCAGTCGGCGCCGGCCATCTGCGCCACGCGCGCCGCGAGGCGGTCGTTGTCGCCGTAGCGGATCTCGGCGGTCGCGACCGTGTCGTTCTCGTTGATCACCGGCAGTGCCCCGAGAGAGAGCAGCGCTTCGAGCGTGGCGCGTGCATTGAGATAGCGGCGCCGCCGCTCGCTGTCCTCGAGCGTCAACAGCACCTGCGCCACCGTCACCCCGTGCTCCTCGAGCAGCTCCTTGTAGGCGTGCGCGAGGCGGATCTGTCCGACCGCGGCGGCCGCCTGGCTCTCCTCGAGGCGCAGCGTCCCGGTGCGCAGCCCGAGCCGCCGCCGCCCGAGCGCGATGGCACCCGAGGACACCAGGATCAGCTGCTGGCCGCGCTTGCGCAGGCGCACCAGGTCCTCGACCAGGGTTTCGAGCCAGGCACGATTGACGCGCCCGCTGTCGCCGCCGACCAACAGTGCCGAGCCCACCTTCACGACGAGCCGCCGGGCCCGCACCAGGGGCGCTGCGTTGGTCCGGGCTTGGGCGGTCATGATGGGAAAACTATACGCATTCGACGCTGCGTTGCCCAACCCGGATCGAGCCCCTAAACTGGCGCTCGACGAAGATGCTGACAGAGGGTGGCGGCGCGGTGAGCAGAGATTACGAACCGGTTCCCGGCCAGTGGTACGAGAACCTGGAAGAAGAAGAGCAGTTCCGCGTGCTGACGGTCGACGAGGACTCGGAGCTGGTTGAGATCGAGTATCTCGACGGGGACATCGAGGAGCTCGATCTGGAGGCGTGGCACGAGATGGACCTCGAGCGCATCGACGAGCCCGAGGGCTGGTCCGACGACGACGAGGAGTCGGACGAGGACGAGGAATGGGACGAGGAAGACGACGAGGACGATGACGACTGGGACGAGGACGAGGAAGACGGCGACGAAGAGCAGGACGAGTATTGACTGGTCCCGGCGTCGATAGTTGGTATCACGAGAAGGAATCCGCCTGGCTGTACCGGCGGGTAGCGGCCGCCGAAGCTGACGCGCACAAGCGCCGGCTGTTCGAGCAGCTGGCCGCTGCGGCCGAGGAACAGGCCACCCGCTGGGAACAGGCCGCCACCCGCGGCGGCGCCACCCTGCCGCAACGCGTATTCACCCCCTCGGTGCGCGCCCGCATCGTCGCGCGGCTGCTGCAGAGCTTCGATCCGGCATCGCTCCGCCCGGTGCTGGCGGCGATGAAGCTCCGCGGCCTCTCGATCTACAGCGCGCCCGCCGGCAGCATGGCCGGACATGCCATGCCGACCTCGCTCGCGGAAGTCGGGGCGCGCCACCGCAGCACTCTCGGCGGCAGCCTGCGCGCAGCGGTCTTCGGCGTGAACGACGGACTGGTGTCGAACCTCAGCCTGGTGCTGGGAGTGGCCGGCGCCGGTGTAGCGCGCGGCTACGTGCTCATGTCGGGCGCGGCGGGCCTCCTGGCCGGCGCGCTCTCCATGGCGGCCGGTGAGTACGTGTCGGTGCGCTCGCAGCGCGAGATGTACGAGTACCAGATCGCGCTCGAGCGCGAGGAGCTCAAGGAGTATCCGCAAGAGGAAGCCGAGGAGCTCGCGCTCATCTACCAGGCGCGCGGCGTGGAGCTCGGGCAGGCGCGCGCCGTGAGCCGGGCGCTGCTCGCGCACCCCGACCAGGCGCTCGATGTGCTCGCGCGCGAGGAGCTGGGTCTCAACCCCGATGATCTCGGCTCCCCGTGGCGCGCGGCGGCGGCCTCGTTCGTGACGTTCGCCGCCGGCGCGCTGGTGCCGCTCGTTCCGTTCCTCGCGCGCATGGGGGGAATTCAGGCGGTGGCCGCATCCGCGGCCGCGACCGGGGTGGCGCTGTTTGCCGTGGGGCTCAGTCTGTCGCTCTTCACCGGGCGCGACGCGCTGCGCAGCGCGCTGCGCATGGTGCTGATCGGCGGCGGCGCGGGAACTTTGAGCTTCCTGGTCGGTCGGGCGTTGGGAGTCGCGATCTCCTGAAGCCGGCCGTGGCCCGCTGGCGGCCTTGAAAAACTACTCCCTGCCCCAAGGCTGGCGAGCAACGAAGGGTAACGGTACAGTCCCGCCATGAAACGCATCCTGCTGTTCCTCCTGACCAACCTGGCAGTGCTGCTGGTGCTGTCGGTGGTCGCGCACCTCATCGGCCTCGATACCTGGCTCGCCGTGCACGGCGGCAGCATGTCGGGCCTGCTGGTGTTCGCGGCCTTCATCGGTTTCGGTGGCTCGTTCATCTCACTCGCGATGTCCAAGTGGATGGCGAAGCGCTCGATGGGCGTGCGGGTCATCGCGCCCACGGACGGTCCGACCGAGCAGTGGCTGGTCTCGGTCGTGCAGCAGCACGCCCAGCGGGTTGGCGTCGGCATGCCGGAAGTCGGCATCTTTGACTCCCCGGAGCCCAACGCCTTCGCGACCGGCGCCAACCGCAACGCCGCCCTGGTTGCCGTCAGCACCGGACTCCTGCAGCGGATGAACCGCGAGGAGATCACCGCGGTGCTCGGCCACGAGATGACCCACGTCGCCAACGGCGACATGGTGACCCTCACGCTGATCCAGGGCGTGGTCAACACCTTCGTCATCTTCCTGTCGCGCGTCATCGGCAACATCGTCGATCGCGCCGTGTTTCGCTCCGAGGACGGACGCGGTATCGCCTACTTCGTCACGGTGATGGTGACGCAGCTGCTCCTGAGCGTGCTCGCCACGATCATCGTCATGTGGTTCTCGCGCTGGCGCGAGTTCCGTGCCGACCGGGGTGGCGCGCAGCTCGCCGGGACTGCGAACATGATCGGCGCCCTCGAGGAGCTGAAGCGCGTGCACGAGCCGCTGCCGACCCAGCAGCTGGCTGCCTTTGGTATCGCCGGTGGCGACATCGGCGGCGGGTTGAAGCGTCTGTTCATGAGCCATCCGCCGCTCGCTGAGCGCATCGCGGCGCTGCGCTCGCTCGGCCCCGCGAACTGACGCTGCTATCCTCGAGCGGTGGACCTTCTCGGGACGCTGCGCGGGATTGTCGGCGCCGGTGATCTGCTCACCGGCGATGCCTGCGCGCCTTTCGAGAGCGATCATCGCCGTCTCTATCAGGGCCACGCGCTCGCCGTGGCGCTGCCGCGCTCGGTCGCTGAGGTCGCGCGGATTCTGGCCGCCTGCAATGCCGCGCGCGTCGGCGTGGTGCCGCACGGCGGCAACACCGGCTACTGCGGCGGGGCCGCCCCCGATGAGACGGGTAAGCAGCTGGTGCTGTCGCTCGCGCGCCTGAATCGCGTACGCAGCGTCGACCCCGAGAACTACTCGCTGATCGCCGAGGCCGGCTGCCTGCTCGTCGAGGTGCAGCAGGCCGCGGCCGCGGCCGAGCGGCATTTCCCCCTCAGCCTCGGCTCCGAAGGCAGCTGTCAGATCGGCGGCAATCTTTCCACCAACGCCGGCGGCGTCCACGTCCTGCGCTACGGCATGATGCGCGATCTGGTCCTCGGGCTCGAGGTGGTGCTGGCCGACGGCCGGGTGCTCCCGGGCCTCACGTCGCTGCGCAAGGACAACACCGGCTACGACATCCGTGGACTCTTCCTCGGCGCCGAGGGCACGCTCGGTGTGATCACCGCCGCGAGCCTCAAGCTGTTTCCGCGCCTGCGGAGCACCGCCACCGCACTCGCCGCGGTCACCGATCCGCGCGCTGCCGTGACGCTGCTCGCGCGGCTGCGGGCGGCGAGCGGCGACTCGGTGAGCTCCTTCGAGCTGATCCCGCGCATCGGCATCGAGCTCACCACTGCACACATCCCGGGCGTGACCGACCCGCTCGGCGCACCGCATCCCTGGTATGTGTTGTGCGAGCTCAGCTCGGCGCGCGCCGGGGAGCCGCTCGAGCAAGTCCTCACCGAGGCGCTCGCCGCGGCCTGCGAGGCGGGCCTGGTGCAGGACGCCGTGCTGACCCGCAGCGAGCGCGAGCGCGCGGCGCTCTGGAAAATCCGCGAGACGATCCCCGAGGCTCAGCGCCATGAGGGCCCGGGGCTCAAGCACGACATCTCGGTGCCGGTGAGCGCGCTGCCCGAGTTCGTCGAGCGCGGCGCCGCCTGGGTCGCCGCCCATGTGCCGGCGGCGCGCCTCATCGCCTACGGCCACGTCGGCGACGGCAACCTCCACTTCAATCTTCAGGGGCGGCGCGCGGACGGCGCGGCGCTGCTCGAGCGCACCGCGGAGGTGCGCCGTGCGCTGCACGACCTGGCGGCCGCCCTCGGCGGCAGCTTCAGCGCCGAGCACGGCATCGGGCGGCTGAAAGTTGCCGAGCTCGAGCGTTATGCCTCGCCGACCGAGCTCGCCCTCATGCACGCCGTGAAGCGCGCGCTCGATCCCAACGGCATCATGAATCCCGGCAAGGTCCTCAGGAGCGGATGAAGGAGATGCGGATGGCACCTGGCGCGCGGTTGCTGTTGCTCGCCGCTCTCGGACTCGCCGCCTGCAGTCAGGGCGGCAAGCCCGCGGCGCCGGCGGCGGCCCCCGCTGCCTTGCCCGCCGACGAGGGCCCGCGCATCGTGATGTCGGATGATCTCGTGCATCTCGAGTATCGCGTGTTCGGCCGGGGCGAGCCGGCGGTGATCCTGGTGCACGGCTGGTGCGAGAACGCCGATTACTGGCACAAGCAGTTCGATACCCTGCAGAGCCACTACACCGTGGTCGCGCTCGATCTGGCCGGCCACGGCGCCTCGGGCGCCAATCGCACCGACTGGTCGATCGCGAGCTACGCCGCCGACGTCGCGACCATCACGCGCCAGATCCCGAACGCGCGCCTGGTTCTGGTCGGACACTCGCTGGGCGCCGACGTGGCGCTCGCGGCCGTGCCGCGCATCGGCGCCCGCGTCATCGGCGTCATCGCGGTCGATGCGCTGCGCTCGGTCGGCATGCCGCCGCTGAGCGCCGGCGAGATCGAGGCCAAGGTCGCGCCCTTTCGCGCCGACTTCGTCGGCACGACGCGCGCGTTCGTGACCGAGCAGCTGTTCGAGAAGGGGGCCGATCCTCTGCTGGTGCAGAAAGTCGCCTACGACATGTCGCTGCGCTCGCCCAAGGTGGCGGTGCCGACGCTCGAGAAGCTGCTGGCGTTCGACCTCGCGAGCGTGCTGCCCTCCGTGCACGTCCCGGTGTACGCCATCAACTCCGATCTCGCGCCGACCGACGCCGGGCGCATCCGCAAATCCCTCCCCGCTTTCACGCTCGACGTGCTGCCCCACAGCGGCCACTTCCTCATGCTGGAAGCTCCGGCGCGCTTCAATCCGCTGCTGCTGAAGGATATCGACGCGCTCGCGGCCCGCGCCGCGCACTGAGCCG
>Ga0335081_10008230_pt1 | contig 16712 bp, 11 predicted proteins | sample Lox_Sample_35_FD_206713 | JGI IMG/M metagenome (GOLD analysis project Ga0335081, IMG submission 206713) | Soil microbial communities from Loxahatchee National Wildlife Refuge, Florida, United States - Lox_Sample_3.5 | ecosystem: Environmental > Terrestrial > Soil > Wetlands | place: USA... | reverse complement strand
AAATCGTTGTCCCGGTCCGAATACCCCTGCGTGTACGACGGATGCGCACCGCCCGGCGCAACCGAAACGGACGTGACCGCCCAGGTGGGGAGCACCACCGCGCCAGGCACCTCGGTGAGCTCATCGACCACTTCCTCGACCGTCACCAGGCTGCGCGCGGCGGCTAGCACGGCTTCCTTCTGCACACCGGTGATCCCCCACAGTTGCACGTTGCCCGCCCTGTCGGCGCGCTGAGCATGCACGATGGTGACATCCGGGTTCAGTGCCGCCACGGCCGCAAGCACCTCCCCGGTAAACGGGCAGGTGATCTGCTCGATGGTCGGGGTCTTGGCCATGAGGTCCGTACCCGCGTAACCGCGCAGCACGGCGAAAGGCAGCCTGGACGCGCCTGCCACGTACCTGTTGGCCATTCCGGCGTGGCTGTGCTCTTCCAGCTCCAACGGCACCGGCCAGCTGTGCTCGACCGCGTCGCGGAACCTGTGCAGCGAGCCCACGCCCGGGTTGCCGCCCCACGAGAAGATCAGCCGGCGTGCGCAGCCCGCACCGATCATCTGGTCAAAGATGATGTCGGGGGTCATCCGGATCAGCGTCAGATCCCTGCGCCCCTGCCGGATGATCTCATGTCCGGCCGCGAACGGGATGAGGTGGGTGAAGCCCTCCAACGCCACGGTGTCACCGTCGTGCACGAGGTCGGCAAGCGCATCGCCAAGGGGAACGATCAGGGCCATCGAGAGGGCCTCTCCGCTCTCAAAATGTTGCTCTCAAAATGTTCGCACCGCGAACAAAAGTCCTAAAAACGAACAATAGGCAGCCAGTCGGGTCTTCGTCAAACTTCCCCGGATGCCAGTACCAGTCCATTGAACTTTGCCGACCATTCCGCTCAAGGTCGCCTTGGAACTTTCGTTCGCGATACGTACATCTTTAGCCGGGATGCCCTGCGATTCAGTGCGCGCGGTGCGGCGCATGCCCTGCGCGAGAGCTGAGCATGCCCCGGGCGACCGTGCCTTCCGTCGGCGCGTAGTCGGGGTCCTGGGTGTCAGGCGTCGGCGGCGAGCAGGCGAGCGGATACGTACTCCGCGATCTCGATCATCGGCGGCCGCTGTGCGACAGATATATCGCTGAGGTCCACGTCGTGCGCGCCCTCGCCCCTGCGGAACTGAGCGAGCACCTCGGCAGGTTCCTGACTGGCTACGATCAGCCCGTGGCGCTGCAGCCGCGACCACGCGGTGAGCATGATCTGGCTTGACATCCGGCCGAGTGCGGCGGTGCCCTGATGCCGGTGCACCCTGGTGCCCAGGTCGACTTGCGCCATCGCGGCCAGCCCGCGCGCCTCGAGGAGATCAACCAGCAGCCCGAGCTCGACTCCGTAGCCCGTGACGAAGGGGACCCGCTCGATGGCTTCGCGCCGTGCCGCATACTCGCCGGAAAGCGGCTGGACAAGACCGGCAAGCAACGGCCAGTGCAGGTTGATCAGCGGCCGCGCGACCAGTTCGGTGACCCGCCCGCCGCTGTCGGCCGTCCCCCCCAACGGGCGGTCGTAGCTGGCCTTCACGAAACTGACGTCGGGTTCCGCGAGCAACGGGCCGAGCAGGCCGGTGACAAAGGACGCCGAGAAGTTCCGCACATCGGCATCCAGGAAGACGATCAAATCACCCGTGGTGACCGCGAGAGATTTCCACAGCGCCTCCCCCTTGCCCGACTCGGGCCGCAAGTGCGCCAGCACTTCATCCTGCGCGAACACCCGCGCGCCTGCGGCGGCGGCTACCCTGGCCGTGTTGTCGGTCGAGCGTGAGTCGATCACGACGATTTCGTCGACCAGCGGCTGCGCCTCCATGAGCGAGCCGCGGATCGCCGCGACGATGGCGCCAACGGTCCGGCGCTCGTTGCAGGCGGGCAGTACCACGCTGACGCGCGCAGTTCCCTTGGCCGCCACGACTGCGGGCACCGGCCAGTCTGCCGCGACGGTCGTGCGGTCGCGCAGCCAGGCCCTGACTTCAGGCAGCAATCGCTCCCCCCTGTTCGGGTGGGCAACCCCGGTTCCCGGTTGGATGTCTCCGCACCGGAACGCGGACGGCTAAGTAAATAGGCTAAGTAAATATGGGTCTCTAGCTAAAGCCATGTGGCCCGCATGTTTCTGGCCGGTGAAATTTCCGCGGCTGGTCCTGGGCGCGGCCGCTTTCGTGCGGCTCACGCGTTTCCATGCCGCTCACTCGCTTCCCTGTGCTCACTCGCTCGCGTGCCGGTCGAGGAACTCATACACGTCTGCCTGGTCAACACCGGGGAACGAGCCGGTCGGCAGCGCAGAGAGAATATGCGAGTGCGCACGCGCCGACGGCCACGCCATGCCCTCCCAGCGCTCGGCAAGCCCGGCGGGCGGGCGCTTACAGCACTCAGGCGACGGGCACGTCGATACCATCCGCCTGGTGGTGTCGCGGCCCCGGAACCAGCGGGACTGCTCGTACGGCACGCCAAGGGTGATGGCGAAGCCGCCCTGGAGACTCGGGTCGATTTGCGCAACGCACCAGTAGGTGCCTGATCGCGTGTCTGAGTACTGGTATAGCGGTGAGAATCGATCAGCCGACGAGAACACCTGACGCCCGGACCACTGGCGGCACATCCGCTGCCCCTCGATCGCGCCGGTAGCGTCCGCGGGGAAAACGATGCCGTCGTTCTCGTAGGCCTTGTAGATGATCCCGCCGTCGTCGTTCTTGACGAAGTGGCAGTTCAGCCCCAGGTGGTGAGTGGCCAGGTTGGTGAACCTGTGCGCCGCCATCTCGTAGGAGACGGAGAATACGTCCCGCAGGTCCTCGACCGACGCGCTGCGCTCCTGCATCGCTTCCCGCAGGAATGCTGCCGCGGGCCGCTCGGGGACGAGTACCGCCGCCGCGAAGTAGTTCGCCTCCACCCGCTGACGCAAAAAATCGGCGAAATCAGCTGGGGCGGCGTGGCCGAGCACGAAATGACCGATGGTCTGTAGCAGGATCGTGCGCGGCGTGTGCATGCCGACCGACTCCTGCTTGACGTAGATGCGCCGGTTCCGCAGGTCGGTGACGGAGCGCACCGAACGGGGCAGGTCCTGAACGTAGCGGACAGTGAAGCCGTGCTTCGTGACGATGGCCAAGATCGTGCCTTGGGAGAGCGCCCCATCACGGTAGCCAACGGCTTCCAAGGTCTGCGCCGCCGCCTGCTCGATCGCGGCGAAGTAGTTGCCGCGCTCGCGCATCCGCTGCCTGAGTACGGCGTTCGCGGCCCGCGCCTCCTCGGGCGTGGCCGTCGGCTTCGTCCGCTGCCTGCGCAATTCTTCGTGCAGCACGACCAGGTGCTCCAGGACGTCGTTGGGCACGCGGGCGCCCACCTTCAGGCGGGGCATGCCAAGCGCGGCGAAGGCAGGATCCTGCTGCGCCTCCTCGATCGCGATCTCGAGCTGCGCGCGCCGGTTGGGCGGCTGACGGCTCAGCAGTTCCGACGGTGGCACCTGAAGAGCATCAGCGAGCGAGTGGAGCAGGGAAAACTTCGGTTCGCGGCGGCCGTTCTCCAGCAGCGAGAGCGCCGAGGGGGCACGCCGGACCCGCTGGCCTAGCTCGGTGAGCGTGAGCCCGCGGGCGCGGCGGAGGTGGCGCAGCCGCTGACCAAACAGTATAAGGTCTAGACCATTCATATCTGTCAAAGATGAAGATTCTTCCGAGGAGAATTCCTTCATAGGTTGATCTTAACAGAAATTTTTAAAATCTTCAGATCAACGACCCTGGTTTCTGAGCCCGCAGCCACGCACACTGGAGATACCGACCCAGGGGACGACTTGAGAAAGCAGTGTTGATCAGAATGACATCCACCGATCGTCGCCTCGAGGGCGCAGCCGCCACCTCTGGCCGGTTTGCCGAGCAGGTCGCAGAACTCCGGCAGCAGTGGCACTCCGATCCCCGCTGGCGCAACACGGAGCGGGCGTTTACCGCCGAGGATGTTGTCCGCCTCCGCGGAACCGTGCAGGAGGAGTACACCCTCGCACGCCTCGGTGCGGAGCGCCTATGGCGACTGCTGCATGAGGAGGAATACCTCAACACCCTTGGCGCCCTCACCGGCAACCAGGCGGTTCAGCAGATACGTGCCGGCCTGCAGGCCATCTACCTATCCGGCTGGCAGGTCGCCGCGGACGCCAATCTAGCTGCGCAGACCTACCCGGACCAGAGCCTCTACCCGGCGAACTCCGTGCCGCAGGCGGTACGGCGCATCAACAACGCGCTGCTGCGCGCTGACCAGATCACCTGGTCCGAGGGCAAGTCCCCGGAGAGCGGCGACGCACCTTACTGGCTGGCGCCGATCGTCGCCGACGCCGAAGCCGGGTTCGGCGGCGTGTTGAACGCCTTTGAGCTGATGAAGGCGATGATCGCGGCCGGAGCGGCAGGCGTGCATTGGGAGGACCAGCTTGCGTCCGAGAAGAAGTGCGGTCACCTCGGCGGCAAGGTGCTCATCCCGACCAGGCAGCACATCCGCACGCTGAACGCCGCCCGGCTCGCCGCGGACGTGTGCGGCGTGCCATCGGTAATCATCGCGCGCACCGACGCGCAGTCCGCCAGGCTCATCACGAGCGACGTGGACGAGCGTGATCGTCGATTCACGACCGGCGAGCGGACCGGGGAGGGCTTCTTCCGGGTGCGGAGCGGGATCGAACCCTGCATCGCGCGCGGCCTCGCCTACGCGCCCTACTCGGATCTGCTCTGGATGGAGACCTCCACGCCGGATCTCGAGGTGGCCCGCGACTTCGCCGAAGCGATCAAGGCCGAGTACCCGGACCAGTTGCTTGCATACAACTGCTCACCGTCGTTCAACTGGCGCAGGGACCTGGACGACGGCACGATCGACAAGTTCCAGCGCGAGCTTGGCGAGATGGGTTACAAGTTCCAGTTCATCACTCTCGCCGGTTTCCACGCGCTCAACTACTCCATGTTCAACCTTGCCCGCGGTTACGCGCACGAGGGCATGCCAGCGTACGTACGGTTGCAGGACGCCGAGTTCGCTGCCGAAGACGCGGGTTACACCGCGACCAGGCACCAGCGCGAAGTCGGCACCGGGTATTTCGACCTGGTCACTTCGGCAATCACGCCGGACTCGTCCACGGTGGCACTGACGGGCTCTACCGAGGATGAGCAGTTCTTCGAGACTCACTGAAGGACTGTGACCGGTCGTGGCCGGGGCGGGAGAGGGGTGCGGTTCTCTCCCGCCCCGGCGTCTGGCCGTTGACGTCGCATGCCCCGCCGTCCGGCCGTTGACGTCGCATAAGGGGCCCACTGCGTGGCGGGGGGTGGCAGGGGAACGCGACGTCGCGCAGGGGCCCACTGCGTGGCGCGGGGCCCGTGCCACAGCGCCATCCCTGGACGTCCGGTGTCAGTGCCGGTGCCCCCGTGCCGGTGCGTCCGTACCGGTGCCCGTGCCGCAGCGCGCGGGTGCGCGATCAAGAAAGGTAACTGGACACTGCGGCCATGCCGATCGGCTCTTCGTCCTCCCCGGCGCCGCGCTTCCGCCAGCGGCCGGGCACGAGCAGCGGGACGATCATCGCCGTGCCGATGAGAGCGTACATGCCGCTGGCGAGCAGCACGCGCGCGCCAAGGCCGAAGTTGGTTGCCTGCAGCGGCATCAGGCGCAGGGCACCGTTCGGACTCGCCAGGTAAAAAGCCGTGGCGGCGAGCGCTACCGCGCCGGGCAGGGCCGTCGCGAGCGGCGATATCCGGGGTATGACCATCAGGATGCCGATCAGCAGGCCGGTCGCGAGCAAGGCGCCAAGCGAGGTCAGCCCCCGAGTGTCCGTCAGGTGCGGGGTTGTGGCGTTCACCAGCGTAGCGAGCCGGTGGTAGCCCCATCCACCGCCAAAGTACAGTGCCGCGGACACGACGATTCCCAGGATGACCCCGAACAGGTGCCGCATCACATCATCACCTCCGGATGGCCTCCAGTATCTGGCAAATCGGTTCCCGGCGTGGCTCGTTACTCCCACGTGAGCCTTCCGGAGCGCTCCCCGCAGGCGCACCGCGACCCACCGTGAGGGGCGGATGGGCGGAACGTGGAGCTGAGAGACGGCTGAGGCGTGCGCGCACAATGCATCCGTATCGCGTATGGTCGGCGGGTGCGTGCCGACACAATCTTCAGCGCCATCGGGCGCCTTACCGTCAGGTTCCGTTGGCTGGTGATCCTCGCCTGGGTGGCCGGCGCGATCGCGGCCGTCGCACTGCTGCCTTCGCTGTCCAGCGTGACCCAGAACAACAACACCAAGTTCCTGCCGTCCAGCGCGCCGAGCATCCATGCGGCGACCCTTGCGGCGCCGTTCGGCACCGCGGGCCTGATACCGATCCCGGTGGTGGCGGCGCGGTCCGGCGCGCCACTTACCGCCGCCGACGTCGCGGCCATCAGCCGTCTGGAGCGCCAGCTGAAAACGGTCGGCTCCGTCGAAGGGGTACGCGACCTCGGCCGGTCCGCTGACGGCAAGGCGGAGCAACTGGTTGTGCTCGCGCAGCAGCTGGGCGGCAGCGGCAGTGACCAGCAGGTGACCAACCTGGTGAACGCGCTGCGCGCGGAGATCAAACAGGTGAACCCGCCGCCCGGATTGCAGGTGCACCTCGCGGGCGACGTCGCGACGCAGGTCGACCAGCAGAAGGCGTCCGGTAACACAGGCAATCAGGTGCAGGACTTTTCCGCGCTGTTCATCATCTTGCTGCTGGTGCTGATCTTCCGTTCGCTGACGCTTGCGCTCATCACGCTCGTACCCGCCTTCATATCCGTGGCGATCGCGGGCCCACTGGTCGGCCTCGCCGGGCAGCACGGTCTCCAGGTTTCCCCGATCGCCCAGCTCCTGCTCATCGTGCTCGTGCTTGGTGCGGGAACGGACTATGGGCTGTTCCTGGTCTTCCGGGTCCGTGAGGAACGGCGGAACGGCCTCGCGCCCAGTGAAGCCATAGTCAAGTCCGTCACCCGGGTGGGCGAGGCCATCACGTTCTCCGCGGCCACAGTCATCGTGGCGCTGCTCACGCTGCTGGCCGCCACGTTCCCCTTCTATTCCAACCTGGGTGTGCCGCTCGCCATCGGCATCAGCGTCATGCTCCTCGCCGGGCTCACCCTCCTGCCGGCGCTTTTGTCCGTCCGTCTTGCTGGAATCGCACTGAAACGCAGGATCTTCCGTTCGGCCTTCGGCAAGGAAAAGCTACTGCCGTGGACCATACAGAGGACGCGCACGAGCGGGGCGTGGGGCCGGATCGCCAGCCGGATCGTCCGGCGGCCGGCCATCACGCTGATCACGGGCTTGGTCGTTTTCGGCGCCCTCGCGAGCGTATCCTTCGGCTACCAGGCCGCCGGCTTCGGCGGTAACACGGCGCCGCCCGCTGGCACTGACTCGGCCGCGGGACAAGCACTGCTCGCGCGTCACTTCCCGCAATCGTCGGCCAACCCGACAAATTTGATCTTCAAGCTGCCGGTTCCCGCCTGGCAGGATCCAGCCGCGCTCGCGACGGCGGAGCGGCTGTTGTCCACCAGCGGGCTGTTCACCCATGTAGCCGGACCGCTCAATCCGGGCGGCGCGTCGTTGAAGCCGTCACAGTTCGCGACACTGCACTCCCTGCTCGGTCCGCCCGAAGCACTGCCTGCGGTGCCCCCAGCGGGCGTCCACGTCCCGCTGGCCGCCTACGAGGCCTACCGCGCCACCGGGAACTACGTTAGCCGCGACGGGCGCATCGTTCAGTTCGCGGCCGGCTTGAAGGCCGGCGATCCCGGCAGCACCGCGGCACTCAACGCCGTCCCTGATATCCGGGCGGAGACCGCCCGGGTGGCCAGCGCGATCGGCGCCGTGGACTCGGGCGTTGGCGGCGAGGCACCAGCGCTCTACGACATCAGCGCTATCTCGGACAGTGACCTGGCCCGTGTCATTCCGCTCGCGATCGTGGTGATCGGCCTGCTGCTCGCACTGGTGCTCCGCAGCCTGGTGGCACCGCTCTACCTGATCGCCTCCGTCGCGCTCTCTTACTTTGCCGCGCTCGGCCTCGCGGTGCTGATCTTCATCAAGATCGGCGGCGATAGCGGGCTCACGTTCTTCCTGCCGTTCCTGATGTTCATCTTCCTGCTCGCGCTCGGCGAGGACTACAACATCCTCGTCATGACGCGGATCAGGGAGGAGGCTCAAAAGCTCCGGCTACGTGACGCGGTGACCCGCGCGATAGGTGCGACCGGGACCACGGTGACTTCGGCCGGGCTCGTCCTCGCCGGTACCTTCATCGTGCTTACCGTCGTGGGCGGCCGCGGGTCAGGTGGCAGCCAGATCCTGGACATCGGCATCGGCCTCGCACTCGGCATCCTGATGGACACCTTCCTGGTGCGTACCTTGCTCGTGCCCTCGACGGTGGTGCTGCTCGGCCGGTGGAACTGGTGGCCGTCCCGGATGAGCCGGGCAGGCCGTGAGCTTCCCGGCGGTGGCGTGACTGCTCACGGCGAGGCCGCGGCAGATCCAACCGGGGAAGTCGGTCCGGCCGAGACCCCGGCGGAGACTCCCGGCTGAGACCGCCGCCGCAGACCCCGGCGCGGACCCTGGGCGCAGACCCCGGCTGGGACACTGGCGGGAACCGGGGCTGCCGTGACCAAGCGCCAAGGTTACCTGCGGCCCGCCAGATATTCCTCGCGCACCCGCGCACGGCTCAGCTTGCCGGTTGCCGTGCGGGGCAGCGTAGCGCGGAATTCGAGCGTCCGCGGATGCTTGAAGCGCGCGAGCCGCCCGTCGCAGTGAGCCAGGATCGCGGCCGCAAGTGCCGCGGATGGCGCCACGCCGTCCGCCGGCTGGACGAGCGCGGTGACCCGGTGCCCCCACTCGGGGTCGGGGACACCGAACACGGCGGCGTCCGCGACCGCCCGGTGCTCGAACAGGACCGCCTCGATCTCCGCGGGGTAGATGTTGACGCCACCCGAAATGATCACATCTGACCGCCTGTCGCACAGGTACAGGTAACCGTCCTCGTCCAGGTACCCAATGTCACCCGGCGCATAATAGGAGTCGCGGCGGCTGGCCGCGGTCTTCGCCGGGTCGTTGTGGTACTTGAATCTGTCGGCGACGTTCGCGTAGATCATGCCAGGAGTGCCAGGCGGCAGCTCGCTGCCTTCGTCGTCGAGGATCTTGACGTCGATGCCGAGCACCGGACGGCCCACGGTGCCAGGGTGGGCGAGCCACTGACCCGAGTCCGCCACGACCACGATCGCGCTCTCGGTCGAGCCGTAGTACTCGACCAGCACCGGGCCCAGCCAGTCGATCATCTTGTACTTGTCCGCCATCGGGCAGGCCGCCGCCGCGTGCATGACCTGGCGCAGTGTCGAGGTGTCGGCAGCGGCCCGGTCCGCCTCGGGCAGCGCCAGCAGCCGGTGGAACATGGTAGGCACCATGAAGGTGTTCGTCACCCGGTAGCGCCGCACCAGATCGAGCGCGGTCACACCATCGAACTTCGGGCTGATCACCACGGTGTGCCCGAGATGCAGCGCGTAAAGCGCATGCATACCGGGCGAGGCGTGGTACATCGGCCCGGTGACCAGATGCACACCGCGGCCCGGTTCGAGGCCGAGCACAGCGGCGAGCGAAGCGGCGACAAGCGCTGAGATCTCATCGGGGTCGGCCTCGATGACCGCTCGCTCCACGCCCTTAGGGCGGCCGGTGGTGCCCGAGGTGTAGAGCATCGGGCTCGCGTACGCACGGCAGGCTGGGCGGGTCGGCGGCAGGCCGGTGGCCAGCTCGGCGAACGGCCGGAACCCCGGCGCTGCGGGCACCGCGTACCATCGATCCGCGGGCAGCCCGGCGGCCTGTGCAGCAGCGGCCGCGGTGCCCGCGAAACGCGCACCAGCCACGAGGACGCCCGCCCCACTGTCCGTCAGCAGGTAGCTGATCTCGGGCACAGTGAAGTTCCAGTTGACCGGCACGAGCACGATTCCCAGTTGGCCGCTAGCCAGCTGGAGCACCATGAACTCCACTGTGTTCTCGAGCACGGCCGCGATCGCGTCCCGCGGTCGAAGGCCCATCTCGAGCAACCCGTGTGACACCTGGTTTACCCACGCGACCAGGTCGTGGTACGTGACCGCGCCGCCGCTGGGATCAATGACGGCGGGCCGCCGCGGATCGGCCGCCGCGATCTCATGGAAACAGCCGCCGCCCGCCCGCGCGGCAGCGGCCGCGCCACCGGTCTCCGGTCCTGTCATGTGTGTACTCCGCAGTCATCCCCGCTCATGAACAGTAATCACATGCTTACCAGACGCCGATGGTCCACCGCACCCTGCCGACCGCACTCGGATGCGTCGCCCAGGCCTGGGATCACCCGCGCAGCCGTTATGAGGAGACCGTCGACGCGGATGCGGGAATGGTGAGCGGACCGAACCTCGGCGATCCCAGGGACGTCCGCGGGCGGAGCGTTCCGGGGACGTCCCACGAGCTAGCGACCTGCCAGCTCGGCGCTCATCGGTACCGGGCACAGCCGTTACCGCGCAGCTCGCTCGCGCCCGCCGGGTGGCGCAGCGCGGCCTGCGTCCTTGCATCCGCGGGACGGCGCAGCACGACGTAGCCGTCGCGGGAGAAGGCCTGGGTATACCCGTGGGCCTCCAGGTAGCGGACCAGCGCCGCCTGCCGCGCGGGCGAGCAGAACGGGAAGTCAAGGCCGCGGGCGTCCGCGACAACCCATGGTGCCCACCGCGGCGTGCCATCGAGCAGCAGCACGTCGGCGCGGCCAGACAGGTGCGGCCCGACGTAGTCCGTCGCCTCGGCCAGCGCCCCGTCAGGGACCATTGATGCTGCCACCTCCGCGGCGTTGATACGCGGGTTGACCGTGTAGAACTTGGGGTGCAGCAACTGTCCGAACGGGCTCCACGGCAAGGCCGCGACCGCCGCCACGCAGACCGCCATCGCCCAGACCGATGCGAGCGGGACCGCGCGCGGTGCCCGCTCCACCGCCGCCGCCCGCGCCGGACCGGCCCGCGTCCCGGCCTGAGCAGGCGGCCCACTGGCGGGCACGGGCGCCCGCGCCGGACCCGCGCCCGCACGCGGCCCGATCCGCAGCCACGGCCGTACGCTCACAACCTGGACGTGTGTCCGGCGCTGAATCCGCGCGGCTCCGTCCACGGCGGCGAGTATCAGCACCATGACGATGAACGCGTCGTAGTGATATTCCGTCGTCCACCAGGACGGATAACCCGTCGCGAGCATCCGCTCAAGCAGCAGCGGCACTGCCGCGACCACCATCGGCGACGCGAGTGACAGCAAGCCGAGCGGCGCGAGAAGTGACAGCATCGTGGAAACCTTGACCCCCGGGGTGACCGCCATCCGCAGGGCCTCGACCGGATGGGTCACGACATGCCACGCGGCGCCCGTAACCGTGCCGCCAAGCTGGCCGTACGCCCAGTAGAAACCGGCGGAGCCGCCGAAGGCGGGAATGAGCACCCGGGTGGAAAGCCAGGTCGCCGCCACGCCGCCCACCATGAACGACACACCGAGCCTGCGCTCGCGGATCAGCAACAGATAGGCACCGTAGCCGGCGACGAGCAGGCCCATGTCCTCCTTGACCATCAGCAGGGCGATGGCGGCGAGCACCGCCTGTGCCCGGCGGCCGGCCTGGAGGCGTTCTGCTAGCACGGCGGTCATCGCGGGGACGAACGCGACCTCGTGGAAGTCGAAGCTGATCGCGGCCGCGACCGGCAGGCTGAGTGCATAGGCTCCGCAGACGAAATAGGCCGCACCCGGACCGAGCAAGCGCCGGGTGAACATCCACAGCGGCGGGATCGCGAGCGCGAAAAGCACCGCCTGCGCCAAGATCAGCGTCGTCGGCCCGTCGTGGATCCAGTACAAGGGCGCCAGCAACGCGAGGATGGGCGACCAGTGATCGCCCAGCACATTGAAATGCGCGCCGATTCCGTCCGCCACGCCCCTCGCCATCGACATCGGGGCCCGCAGGTGCGCGTATCCCCGCACCGCCTGATCGAAAATCACCAGGTCGAACGTTCCGTCGCGGAAACGACGGAACAGGATGAGACCATATGTGGCGTAACCGAAAGCCGCCCCGAAGGTGAGGGCCATCACCCGCGTGCGCGCCCGCCGACGCGTCAGCGGTGCCTGCCCTGACACCACGCTGGCGGAACGCCCGACGGCGCCTGCGGTTCCCGCGCTCACCGTGCGGAGCATACCGTGCCACGGGGCCGGTACGGTTCCGCCGACGCCCCGCTCACCAGGGAAATCCGACGAGCCAGATCCCATACGGCTGAGCGGCGATCCGGCGGCGGGCGATGATCCGCTAGCCTGGGCCGGCGTGGGCCGCGAGCACCAGGCGGCCCTGATCATCGATCCGCCCGCGGTCCCCGGTCCGGACAAAACGGTCGCTGGTGAAGGCGGCGGCGCTCGCCTGCGGGTCATTCCAGTACCCGCTCATACAGGCGGCCGACCGCAGCAGCACGTCCCCGAACTGACCGCGCGGGACCTCGTGGCCGCCCGCGTCCCGCAGGGCGAGCGTGACACCTGAGGCCGGGCTGCCGACGTATCCGTCGACGTCGCCTGCGGGGTCGTCCGGCCACGCGCTCAGCCCGAGACCGGCCTCCGCGCAGCCGTACCGCACCTGGACACCGGCGCCGAACCGCTGGCGGAGGACGGACACGAGGCCTGCCGGAACCGTGGTGTGTCCGGTGACGATCAGTTCGACCGCCGGCAGCGCGGCGCCGGCGGGCAGCGGGTGCGCCGCGAGCTCGGCGAGCTGGCCGGGCAGGCCGGTCAGCCGGTTCGCTCGCACCGCTGTCGCTACGTCAAGGACCCGCTCGGGCCGCCACGAATCCATCAGGAAGCACGACTGCCCCGACTGCATCATGGCCGGCAGCCGCGTCATGAAGTTGTAGTGCGCGAACGGGATCGCTGTCAGCACAACGTTGCCGACGGCGGTGCCCCAGCGGTCGCCCGCCTCCGCCGTCCGGATGGCGTCGAGCTGGTTTACCCCGAACACCGCGCCGCACGGAGTACCGGTAAGGCCAGAAGTGAACACGATAACGACCGGACGAGCGGGATCAGGCGGCAGGGGCGGGGGCGGCGACTCCGCCCGCCGCAGCCCCGCGAGCGCGGGCGCACCCTCGGATGCGAGCGTAATCCGGACCAGCTCACCATCCGGGCCCGGCCCTATTCCCAAGCCGGGCGGCGCTATGGTCACTGTCGGCCGCAGCAGTTCGGTGAACCGGTCGAGCGACGCGGGTGGCCAGCCCGGATCGAGTCCGGCTACCACGGCCCCGATCTTGCCGGCGGCGAGATAGCAGATCGGGAACTCCGGCGCGGCTGGTAGCGCGACGGCAACCACATCGCCGGGGAGCACGCCGCGAAATGCGAGCCCCGCCGCGGCCTCGTCGGAGAGCCGGTCCAGGTCGGCATAGCTGACTCCCCAGCTCTCGGCTCGCTGCGGCGCTCCCGGCAACTCCGCCGGCGCCGCGGCCTGCGCCTCCGCCAGGCGGGGTTGCACGCCAGCGCCGGCCAGCCCGGCAGGCAGCGGGGTTTCCGCTGGCCGCACGGCGGCAAACGATACCCGTCGCCCGAACCGGCGTGCCGCCTCCGCGGCGAGCGTGCGCAACATCACGGCTCCTCTGGCCGCATCACCCGGGCCCGCAGGGCGGGATGCGGGCGTTCCCATAGTGGACAGGCTAGTCTCGCGGACATGAACGAGAAAGCCAGCCACCACGAGCGAAGTGCCAGGCAGTCCCGCTCCTCGCTCGATGGCGGCACCCCAGTGCGGGACCGCGAGCTTCGGGCACAAGGCCGTGCGACCATCCGCAAGCTGCTTGCGGCCGGCCGTGTCGCGTTCGATCAGCGTGGCTTCCACGCGGTCCGGGTGGACGACGTGGTCAACGCGGCCAGGACCTCGCACGGCACGTTCTATTTGTACTTCGCCAACAAAGAGGACCTGTTCAAGGCTCTCGCCAGGGACGCCCTCCACGACATGGAGGTCATCGGGGGTGAATTCCCGCGCGTTACGCCCGACGATGCGGGCCGCGCGGCACTCGGGCAATGGGTACGGCTGTTCTGCGATACCTACGCCACGCACGCCACGGTGATCCGCACCCTGAGCGAGGCCGACGTGATCGGCAAGGATTTCTTCGGCGACGGGCTGCAGCTCCTGTTCCGGCTGTCGGAGGCGATCACGCAGGGCATGACGGGGGGTGAGAAACTCCAAGCGCAGCCAGGGCTGGGCGAGCAGCCAGCCCACTCAGAGCTTACCGCCCTCGCCTGCCTGATGATGCTCGAAAGGGTGAACTACCTGCTCAGCGTGGGCGTGAAGATGCCAAAGGCGGAGATGGCGGACCGGATCACGGCGATCATCTTCTCCGCGTTCTACCCGGCAGGCTGACCACCCCGGCAACCGGGCACAGCGACAACGAGTCAGTTGCCCTGCGCGCCTGAGTTCAGCACGAACAGCTGGTTGGCGCCGAACAGGAACCGGCGGTAGACGGCGACTCGCATGCCCGTACCGGCCAGCAACTCCTGCATCCGCGCCCTGTCGATCAATTCTTCGTGCTCGTCATGTGCGGCATGACTGAACAGGCCGATCCGTGCACCGGACGTATGCACCCATTCGAGCGACGGATGCGGTGTGGTGAGCACGATCCTCCCGCCTGCGTTGAGCAACCCGGCGAAACGCCGCAAATACCCAGCTGGATCATGCACATGCTCGATGAACGCAAGCGCAGCCAGGGTATCGAAGCGCTCGTCGTCGGGAAGGACAATCTCGAACCGGTGTTGCGGCCGGTCCCTGCGGGCTATCTCGAGCTTGCGGGGATCGGTGTCGCAGCCGACGTAGCCGGCTGGGTCGCAGATCTCAGCCAGCGTGCCGACGCCGCAACCGAAGTCAAGGACACGCCCTCTGAGGTAGCGCCGCGCCGCCTGCTGCCGACGTCGCACAAGCCAGTACGACAGCATGCCCCCCTCGACCAACTGGGCCATCAGACTCCTTACCCGCCTATCCCCCGAGCGTGCCGTCAGGCGCGCCCCCGTGACTTGGCCCGGGCTACGCCGGGGCAGTCCCGGCAGCCCGTGGGCGCCGATTCTAAACCAGCCGGCTGGCCCCGCGTGCCCGTCTCCGTTGACCATGCCACGGTGTCCTGCGGGTTTCGGCTGACCATGCCACGGTGTCCTGCGGGTTTCGGCGCGGTCCTCGCTGATATGGCTGCCGTGACCTCACACGCCGCGCGACCTGACCGCTCCGTCGTCTCACCTGCCGCGGTTGGCGCGAGGCGACCTTGGGAAGATCGCCCCGAAATAGCCCGCAGCATTGAGTATTAGTACTATTCTCAGATAGTTTGCGAGCTGCTCGCGAAAATGGCGTTGCATTGGCACGGGGCGCAGTATTCTTGAGTTGAATTTCACCGCCTGGAGTGGCTCATGCGTGCTAGATTGTTGCTTTACTGCCTATTTTGCCGCGGCGTTCCCATCGCTGCCACCACCGTCCCCGCCCTTGCGCTCGCAATGCTTACCGGCGTTTCCCCGGCGGGTGCGGCCGCCGGCGCCAGGTACGTCGCGCTCGGCGACTCCTATTCCAGCGGTCTTGGCGCCGGTAACTACGACGGTTCGAGCGGTGCCTGCGAACGCAGCGCCAACGCCTACCCGAAGCGGTGGGCCGCCGGCCACGCCCCGGCCTCATTCACATCCGTAGCCTGCGCAGGCGCTACCACGTCGGACGTACTGAACAGCCAAGTCTTTGCGCTCAAAGCACGCACGACGCTGGTCAGCATCACGATTGGCGGCAACGACGCCCGCTTTTACCGCATCTTGGAAACGTGCCTGCTCGAGTCGGGCAGCGCCTGCCTCGGCGCCATATCGAGTGCGGAGAGCTTCGTCGCCAAACAGCTACCCGCGAGGCTCGATGCGACCCTGCAGACCATCCGTGCGCATGCGCCAAAAGCGCGGATTGTCGTGCTCGACTATCCAGAGTTCTACGATCCTGCTAAAGCAAGCACCTGTGCCGGCATCAGCGCCGTCAAACGCACCGCGATCGACCAGGGTGCCAACCTGCTCGACCGCGTGATATCAGCCGCAGCCGCGCGCAACGGTGACACATTTGCCGACGTACGCAGTCATTTCTCCGGCCACGAGATCTGCGACTCGCGTAGCTGGCTACACTCGGTGGCGTGGCCGATCGATGCGTCCTACCACCCCACAGGCAGCGGCCAGGAACTCGGCTACCTGCCCGCCTTCAGCGCGGCCGCGGGCTGAGCCGCGCTTGTCAGGGCGAGGAGGGAAACCTGCGGACCAGTGCGTCAGCCTCATTACCCTCGTCACCCTCGGCGTGACAGGTCTCGGCCGCCTGCAACTTCTGCCAAGCCATCGGCTGGCGGCCGGCCGGCGAAGCAGCCGATGACGTCGTTTTCTTCCACGCAGGCGGAATGATCGTGGCTTTGTGGGATCGAGCCAGACTCGCTGAGGACAGCACTGCCCGCGATGCCGGCGGCTGGGGTGGCGTGACGCACGGGACACGCCCCAGCCCACAACGTCAGTTCCCCCGGGCGGTCGACGCAGTGATCGGCGAGGGGCGGTCGTAGCTCACCCACCATCCTTAGTTGCCGGGTCGGTGGGCTCACTTGTGGCGGATGTGCTCGTAGATGTTGAGGTAGTCCTGTCCGGGCCGGGCCCACGAGTAGTCGGCCCGCATGGCGTTGGTCATGAGGTGGCGGAACTGGTCCGGGTAGGCGTGCCA
>Ga0335081_10008228_pt1 | contig 16714 bp, 11 predicted proteins | sample Lox_Sample_35_FD_206713 | JGI IMG/M metagenome (GOLD analysis project Ga0335081, IMG submission 206713) | Soil microbial communities from Loxahatchee National Wildlife Refuge, Florida, United States - Lox_Sample_3.5 | ecosystem: Environmental > Terrestrial > Soil > Wetlands | place: USA... | reverse complement strand
GAAGTCCGGCACGCCGGCGTGCCGCGTGATCGTCGAGAAGCCGTTCGGTCGCGATCTCGCGAGCGCGCGCGCGCTCAACGAGATGATCGGCAACTACCTCGACGAGTCGCAGATCTATCGGATCGATCACTACCTGGGCAAGGAGACCGTCCAGAACATCTTGGTGCTGCGGTTCGGCAACTCGATCTTCGAGCCGCTGTGGAATCGCAACCACGTCGAGTACGTCGAGATCACCGCGGCCGAGTCGATCGGGATCGAGGGCCGCGGCACGTTCTACGAGCAGACCGGCGTGGTGCGCGACATCATCCAGAACCACCTGCTCCAGGTGATGTCGCTGGTCACGATGGAGGTGCCGGCGTCGTTCTCCGCCGACGACATCCGCGACGAGAAATCGCAGGTCCTGCGCTCGGTGCGCAACCTCGACCTCAACGACGTCGCGAACTTCTGCGTGCGCGGCCAGTACCGCGGTTATCGCGAAGAGGACGGCGTCGCGCAGGACTCGCAGACGCCGACCTACGCCGCGATGCGCTTCATGATCGACAGCTGGCGCTGGCAGGGCGTGCCGTTCTACCTGCGCGCCGGCAAGAAGCTCGCCGAGCGCATCACCGAGGTCGCGATCCACTTTCGCAGCGTGCCGCTCGTGCTGTTCAAGGAAGAAGCGGCGGGCAGCGTGCTCCAGCCCGCGGTGCTCACCCTGCGCATCCAGCCCCACGAAGGCATCTCGCTGCGCTTCGTCGCCAAGGTGCCCGGCGAGAACATCCAGGTCGGCAACGTGCTCATGACGATGACCTACGCCGACGCGTTTCACCGCCCGATCTCCGAGGCCTACGAGCGGCTGCTGCTCGACTGCATGCGCGGCGACGCGACGCTGTTCAACCGGCGCGACTCGGTCGATCGTGCGTGGCAGCTGATCCAGCCGGTGCTCCAGGTGTGGGAGGCCACGCCGGGAGTTCACGTCTACGAGCCCGGCACCGCGGGACCGGCGGCGGCCGACGAGATGATGGGGCGCGAAGGCCACAGCTGGAACGAGCTGGTCCGCCCGTAGCCGATCCGCGGTAGAACGTCGCCATGTACAAGACCAAGAACGACCTTCCCGAGGCGGCGCGGACGCAGGTGGTGGAGCTGATGAACGCGCTGCTGGCCGATGCGATCGACCTGCAGACCCAGTGCAAGCACGCGCACTGGAACGTCAAGGGACCGAGCTTCATCGCGCTGCACGAGCTGTTCGACAAGCTCAACAGCGACGTCGAGGACTACGTCGATCTGGTCGCCGAGCGCGCGGTCCAGCTCGGCGGCACCGCCGACGGCACGGCGCGGATGATCGTCAAGCGCTCGCGCGTGCCCGAGTACGGCTACCACGGCGGCAACGGGCACGACCACGTCGCGGCGCTGTCGGCCTCGCTCGCGGCGTTCGGCAAGTCGGTGCGCGCGGCGATCGACCAGTGCGACGAGCTGCGCGACAAGGACTCGGCCGACATCGCGACCGAGATCTCGCGCGGCGCCGACAAGTGGCTGTGGTTCCTCGAGGCGCACCTCCAGGCCCAGAGCTAGGAATACGCCGGCGCGGGTCTGCGGTTCCCGGCTCGTCATGGCCAAGGGTTGACGCTAGAAGCTGCGGGACGTGGTCGCGCGGCACTTCCCCGACGTCGACCCGATCGCCGAGATCCTCGCCGGCCACGTCCGGGTCGACGGGTTCCCGGTGCGCAATCCGGACTCGCGGGTCGCGCGCGACGCAGCGATCGTACTGCGCCGGCCCGAGCCGCTCGCCGGCGAGGTCAAGCTGCGCGCGGCGCTCGCGGCGTTCGCGCCCGCGGTCGCCGGCCGGGTCGCGATCGACGTCGGCGCGTCGGCCGGCGGGTTCACCCGCGTGCTGCTCGAGGCCGGCGCGCGCCGGGTCTACGCGGTCGACGCCGGGTTCGGCCAGCTGCTCGGCTCGCTGCGCCAGGATCCGCGCGTGGTGAACCTCGAGGCCACCAACCTCGGTGCGCTCGACCGCGCGCTGGTCCCGGAGCGGATCGAGCTGGTGACGATCGACGTGTCGTATGTCGCGCTCGCCGCCGCGGTGCCGCAGCTCGAGGTGCTCGAGCTCGCAGCGGACGCCGAGCTGATCGCGCTGGTCAAGCCGATGTTCGAGCTCGGGCTCGACGCGCCGCCGCCCGACGACCGGCTGCCCGACGCGCTCGCGCGCGCGGTCGCGGGCATCGCCCGCACGTGGCGCGTGACCGGCGCGATCGCGTCGCCGGTCACCGGGCATCGCGGCGCGAAGGAGCTGCTCGTCCACGCGCGGCGGGTGTGATACGCACGCGGGGTGGAATGCCCCGACGACGTGACGGTCACCGCCTGGATCGAGGGCACGACCGACGCGGCGATCCGCGAGCAGCTCGAGCAGCACCTCGACAGCTGCGATAGCTGCCGGATCCTGGTCGCCGGCGCGATCCGCGCGACCCGCACGCCGGCCACGCTCGGCCGGTTCGTGCTCGCAGAGCGGCTCGGGGTCGGCGCGATGGGCGAGGTCTACGCCGCGCGCGATCCACGGCTCGGCCGGCGGGTCGCGCTCAAGCTGCCGCGGCTCGGCGACGACGCGCACGTCGCGCGCCTGCTGCGCGAGGCGCGCATGATGGCGCGGGTATCGCACCCCAACGTCGTCGCGGTGCACGAGGTCGGCAGCGTCGACGACGTGCCGTACATCGTGATGGAGCAGGTCGATGGCAGCGACCTCGCGGCGTGGCGGCGCGAGCGCGAGCGCGATCCGGCGGAGGTCGTCGCGGTGGTCGCGGCGGTCGCGCGCGGGCTCGCGGCGGTGCATCGCGTCGGGCTGGTGCATCGCGACGTCAAGCCGGCAAACATCCTGATCGATCGTGAAGGGCGCGCGCGGCTCGGTGACTTCGGGCTGGCCGGGGCCGAGCTGCACGAGCCGGGCGGCGTGCCGGGCGCGGACGCGCTCCGCCTCACCCAGACCGGCGAGATCGTCGGCACGCCCGCGTACATGGCACCCGAGCAGCTGCGCGGCGAGCGCGCGACGCCCGCGAGCGATCAGTTCGCGCTGTGTGTCGTGCTGTACGAGCTGCTGTTCGCGCAGCGGCCGTTCGCCGGCGACGACCTCGCGTCGCTCACCGCGCACGTGCTGGCGGGCGAGCTGCGCGAGCTGCCGCGGCGCGCCCCGCCGCGGGTCGCGCGCGCGATCCGGCGCGGGCTCGCGACCGATCCGGCGGCGCGCTTTCCGTCGGTGGCCACGCTCGCCGACGCGCTCGCGCCGCGGCCGGCCCGGCGCGCCGCGCTGATCGCGGTGCCGGCGGTCGCGCTCGGCGGCGTCGCGATCGCGATCGCGGCGTGGCCGCGCGCAGCGGCCGATCCGTGCGGCGGCGCCGCGGCCGAGCTCGCGCCGGCGTGGAATCCCGAGCGTGCCGCCGAGCTCGCGCACGCGTTCGCCGCGACCGGCCAGCCGTATGCCGCGGCGAGCGCCGCGCGCGTGATCGACGCGCTCGATCGCTACGGCGCGGCGTGGCTCGACGGCCAGCGCGCCGCGTGCGTCGCCAACCGCGTGCGCGCGACCGAGTCCGACGCGCAGTTCGATCGCCGCGCCGCGTGCCTGGCCGATCGGCGCCGCCAGCTCGCGGCGCTCGCCGACGCGCTCGGCCGCGCCACGCCGGCCCAGGTCGAGCGCGCGAGCTCGGCCGCGCTGGCGCTGCCGGCGATCGCCGAGTGCGAGCACCCGCTCGCCGACGACGCGATCGCGCCGCAGCTCGCGCCGCTCGCCGATCGCGCCGCCGCGCTCGACGCGCAGTACCAGCTCGGCGACTACAAGGGCGCGGTCGCCGCGGCCGATGCGCTCGCGGGCGAGCTCGCGCCGCGCGGCGCGCCGCGGCTGTCCGAGCGCGTGCTCGGCACCGCCGGCCTCGCCAAGGTGCGCACCGGCGACGCCGCGGGCGGCGAGGCCAGCCTGCGCGCCGCGCTCGACCAGGCGGCGCGCGCCCACGACGACGCCGAGACCGTGCGGCTGTGGGGCGCGCTGATCAACGTGGTCGGCTACGCCGAGGGCCATCCCGATCGCGCGCTCGCGATGGTCGACGCCGCGCGGCTCGCGCTGGTCCGTGCCGGCGGCGGCGCCGAGCTCGAGGCCAGGCTCGACACCAACGTCGGCGTCGTCCAGCGCGCGGCCGGCGACGTGCCGGCGGCGCGCGCCTCGCTCGAGCGCGCGCTCGCGCTGACCGAGCAGGTGCACGGCAAGGACGCGCCCGAGGGCGCGGTCGCGCTGGCGAGCTACGCCAACGTCTTGCAGAGCGCAGGCGAGTACGCCGCCGCGCTCGCGATCGACCAGCGGCTGGTCGCGATCCAGCGCGCGGCGCACGGCGAGGGCCATCCGCTGACCGCGCAGGCGCGCGCGAACTACGCGGCGCTGCTCGAGGCGACCGGCGATCACGCGCGCGCGGCCGCCGAGACCCGCGCCGCGCTCGCGATCCTCGAGCGCGCGTGGGGCCCCGAGCACCGGAACGTGCTGCTCTTGTGGAACAACCTCGGGGTCGCGCTCGGCTACACGGGCGATGTCGCCGGCGCGACCGCCGCGTTCCACCACGCGCTCGCCGCCGAGCCCCGCCAGCCGATGATGGCCGCCGACGCGCTCAACGGCCTGGCCAAGCTCGCGCTGCCCGGCGATCCGGCGCGCGCGGTCGAGCTGCTCCAGCACAGCCTGCGCCTGCGCGAGGCCAGCGAGGGCGCGGACCACCCCGACCTCGGGATCACGCTGGTCAACCTCGCCGACGCGCTGCGCGCCGCGCACGACTGCAAGGCCGCGCGCGCCGACTACGATCGCGCGCTCGGCCTGCTCGCCAGGCTCGGCAAGGATCACCCGTACCTCGCGATCGCGCGCGAGGGCCGCGCGGCCTGTTCACCGTAGGTCGGTGTCGAGCTGGTAGGGCCCGCACGCGCCGTTGTAGCCGTCGATCGTCAGCCAGAACAGGCCGGGGCCGGTGGCGGCGACGTTCGTGATCACCGAGCCATCGGCGTGATCGGGGCGATCCGGGCGCGGCATGCACGTCGCGCTGTCGTCGTTGCACGCGAGCGTCCCGGCGACGCCCTGCTGGCGCAGGTAGATCACGGTGTCGTAGTCGGTGACCGTCGGATCGACGCAGGTCGAGGCGTCGAGCGCGAGGGTCTGCCCCGGGCACGCCGTGAAGAAGTAGCCGACGTCCTGCGCGGTCCTGCTGTCGCCCGAGACGCAGCTGTTGCTCGGCTGCGCCGCGTTGCGGCCGGAGCACGACGAGCCGGTGGTGGTCTGCACGCCGGGCGCGAGCGGCAGGCCGTCGCGCCCGCCGGGTGCGACCTCGAGCGCGAGCTCACTCGTGGGCTCGCCGGCGCGCTGGTCGACGATGATGCAGCTCGTCCCCGCGGGTAGCGAGATCGCGAGCTGGCTGGCCGTGCCGCTGCACGCGAGCTCGCTGCACGCCGACGGCATCGCGCCGGCATCGGCGCAATCGACGCCGCCGAACGCGCGCACGATCGTGGCGAAGCTCGAGCCGAACGTGTCGAAGTAGTAGACCTGGGGGCGAGCGAGCGTGACCGAGTAGTACACGTCGAGCCCGCCGTCGCCGCTGCACCCGACCTGAGGCGCGTCGTCGTGCGCGCCCGCGAGGTCGGCGGTGAACGTGCCGCCCGCGGTGACATCGATCGCACCGCCCGGGAGATCGTTGGCCGGTGCCGCCGGTGGCGCGGGCTCGCCGCCGGAGGGCGCGTCGGGCTCGATCGCCGTGACCTCGCAGGTCAGCGTCGCCGGCGAGCACACCAGCCCGGGCGGGCAGGGACCGTCGCTGCACGGGCTGCCCTGCTGCGCGTGCGGCGCGTAACAGGCGACCAGCGCGATCGCCAAGGCGGCCCGCACACGGCCATTGTCGGCGCCGTGCGCGCGACCGGCAAGCGCGATGGTGTGCCCGCGTTCCCTACAGTCAGCGCGCCGGGTCGCGCGCGATCCGGCGCAGCGCCGCGTCGGCGGGGAGCAACAGCACCGCGAGCAGCAGGCACCACGCGGCGAGCGGCGTCGTGGTCGCCGTATCGCGCCCCGCGGCGCTGATCCGCGACGGCGACACCGCGCCGCCGGTCGACTTCGCGAGGTCGGTGAGCGCGGCCAGGTCGGCGCCGCGCAGCCGGAGCTCCGCGCTCGGCGGCCGCACGATCGTGCGCCGCCCGGTGATCGCGCCGGTCGAGTCGTCGACCAGCTCGACCGTCGGCTCGCGACCCGACGCCACGTCGACGTGCGCCTCGTAGACGCCGGGCTCGACGACGTGCAGCGGCAGGTCGCTGGTCGCCCCGGTCGAGCTGACCAGCCGCGCGTGCGGCGCCGCGACCGACGCGCGCTCGCTGCGCCGCACCACGCGCACGGTCGCGCCGTCGCCGGTGACATCGGCCTCGATCGCGGAGGCGTCGCCCTCGCGACGGCGCAGCGCCGTGCGCGCGAGCTGCGACCAGAACCGCGAGTAGCCCGACCACTTGAGCCACGCATCGGCCCAGCGCGGGCCCGCGTCGCTCGCCCACACGATCGACTCGCCGAGCCCGTACGGCCAGCGCGTCAGGATCGGGTTGCCCTCCTTGGCCTCGGTGAGCACGACCTGCGCGCTCGGCCGCGGCTTGACCTCCTGGAAGCCGTGCAGCGGCGGCGCGTGCTCGAGATCGACGCCGTCGAGCGCGGCGTAGTGCGCGGTCTGCTTGAGCATCACGTCCATCTCGCGCGCGTGGGTGTCGATCAGCTTGCGCGCGTCCTGCACGAACAGGCCGCGCAGCTGCTTGGCGTCGGTCGTGCGGTAGTAGCGGCCGCCGCCGACCCGCGCGAGCTCGCGCAGGAAGTCGGTGTCGTCCTCGTCGTCGACGTAGGTCGAGTAGTTGAAGCCGTTGTCGGCGCCCTCGCCGACGCCGATCACCGACACCGTGATGCCCTTCTCGTGCATCTCCTTGGCGACCTGCAGGCTGTTCGGCTGGCTGCTCGGCCAGCCGGTGAAGTTGCCGTAGTCGATGCCCTTGACCTGCTCGGCGGCGTCGGTCGTGTCCGAGAACACGATGACGTGCTTGAGCGGCGTGGTCGCCTTCTCCATCGCCTCCTGCGCCGCGATCAGGCCGGTGTAGATGAAGATGCCGTCGCCGCCGACCTGGATGTCGCGCACCTTCTGCTCGAGCGCCGCGGTGTCGCCGCCGATCATGCGCACCGGGATCGTCCAGTGCACGCGGTCCTCGACCGCCTCGACGCCGACCCGGTCGAACGAGCGCAGCAGGCGGATCACCGCCTCGGTGCCCTCGCACGCCAGCGCGAGCTTGGTCTGGTCGCCGACCATCGCGCCCATCGAGCCCGACTCGTCGAGCACGACGATCACGGTCGCCGACGAGTCGAGCTCCGGCGTCATCGGCTCGATCTCGATCGGCAGCGCGTCGGCCAGCCGGTTGGCGGCGTAGTTGCCGTCGAGCGCGGACGGACCGCCGAGCACGACCAGGCCGCCACCGTCGTTGACCCAGCGCACCAGCTTCTCGCCGAACTCGTCGTCGATCAGGCCGGTCGCGATGCCGGCGTGGACCGGCGCGTTGGCGAGGATGACCAGATCCACGTTGCTGAGGTCGGGCGGCGAGCCGTCGCCGGCGGCGGGCACGACCGTCACGTCCATCTGCTCGGCGCGCAGCGTCGCGGCGAGCGCGGTCGCGCCGCCCTCGTCGCCGTCGAGGATCAGGATGTGAGGCGGGCGCTCCACGACCAGGCGCGACTCGGCCTTGTCGTTGCTCGGATCGCGATCGGCGCCGCTGGCCACCGCGAGCGAGGCGTCGATCGAGATCACGCCGGGCTTGACCGCCTCGGGCAACGGATAGGTGAACGGCACGTTGACGTGCCCGCCGTTCAGATCGACGTCGACCGTCTCGACGTCGACGCCCGCGACTCGCATCGTCACCTTGCCCTTGCCGACCACGCCGCCCGAGTCGACGTCGACGTGGCCGGTCAGGGTCGAGCCGGTGTGCACGCGATCGCTGTCGAGCACGATCGCCGCCACCGCGGGGTCGTCGCTGACTGCCGCGGTGGGCTCGACCGAGACCGGCACGCCGCGCGCGTGCGCCAGCGCGGTTGCCGCCGCGAGGTCGCCCGCGTTGCCGCGGCCATCGCCGATCAGGACGAGGTGCCCGCCGGTGCCCGGCGGGATGAGGCCGAGGCCGAGCCGGATCGCGCCGGCGATGTCGGTCGCGTCGCGCGTGCCGGCGGGACCGCGCAGCACGGTGGGCTGGACCCACGGGTCGCCCGGCGCGATCGCGACCTCGGCGTTGGCGTCGAACTGCACGACCGCGGCGCGCTGATCGGCGCCGAGCCCGTTGCGCAGGTCGGCCGCGCGCGACCACGCGTGCGCGAGCGCGGCGTCGTCGATGCTGGCCGAGCGATCGATCAGGAACACCACGGTGGCATCGGAGCGCTCGCCCGACCACCGCGGCTCGGCGGCGGCGGCGACCAGCGCGGCGACCAGCAGCGTGCGCGTCGCGATCGCGAGCGCGCGGCGCCCCCGGCTCGCGTTCCACCGCCGCGCGACGTCGATCGCGGCCAGCGCGAGCGCGGGCACGATCAACCACAGCCACATCGGATGGGCGAAGCTCATCGCAGCGGTTGCCTCCGGACATAGAGCAGCTGCTCGGCGATCAGCAGCGCGATCGCGAGCAGCACGGCGAGCCGCGCCAGCCACGACGGATCGGTCCACTTGTGGGCGGTCGCGATCTCCTGGCCGGGCAGCGGCCGGGGCGCGACGTGCGACTCGGCGGACGACAGCACACCGCGCGGCGGCGTGGTGTCGGCCTTCGGGCCGGCCCAGTCGATCAGGTTCGCGATCAGGTTCGGGAACGCGGCGCGCAGCGTCAGGTCGGTCTCGTCGACCGTGAACCCGGTGACGACGAGCTCGCGGTTGCCCCACGGCGCGGTCGCGACCAGCGGGCCGGCGCCGGTGTCGACGACCGAGTGACCGCCCGCGACCAGCCGGCCGCTGCTCACCACCAGGTCGTGGAGGTCGACGTAGCGGAACCACGGCGCGTCGAAGTCCCAGCGCACGACCGCGCGGCTCGCGACCGTGCCGGCGAGCTCGATCGGCGCGTCGCCCCCCGGGCTGACCCCGAGCGCGACGACGTGCGCGGCGGGCGGCAGCTTGCCGGCCGGATCGCTCTCGAGGATGATCAGGTCGCGCGGGTCGGGCGGCAGCGCGCCCGGCGCGGCGATCGTCAGCTGGACGCGCGGGTGCAGCTGGAGCGCCTCGGCGACCATGCTGTTCTTCTTCGAGGTGACGAGCAGCACCGAGACCGGACCGGCATCGGACAGCGCGACCTCGGCGCGATCGTCGAGCGGGTTGGCGTCGCCGCCGGGCAGGGTGGCGACCAGGGTGTGGCCGTGATCGATCGTCACGCGCACGGTGCGCTCGGCGTCGCCGTGCAGCGGCACCTCGAGCGTCACGACGTCGACCACCTCGCCGTCGGCGGTCAGCGTGACCTCGACGTGGCGGTCCTTCGGCGAGCTCGACGCCACCGCGAGGTGGACGTCGTACATGCCGAGGCCGTCGAGCGCGCGCACCGACATCCCGGCGATGCCGAGGTTTTCGGCGTCGCGGCCGATCACGCGCGACTCGACCGGGCAGCGCGTCTGGGGGACGACCATGCCGGCGCCGTCGGAGACCACCACGATCCGGCCGTTGCTCGGATCCTTGCACAGGCCGTCGGCGAGCCGGAACGCGAGCGCGTCCTGGCGGTTGTCGCCGACCGCGCCGCGCCGGGCGACCGCGAGCGCCGCGGTCGCGACGTCGCCGTGGTTGCGGGTCGGCGCGACCTCGACCGCGGGATCGCCGCCGGCCGCGACCAGCGCGACCTCGTCGCTATCGTTCGCGCGCTCGGCGATGTCGCCGACCGCGCGCGCGGCGTGGGTCAAGCGGTCGGCCTCGCCGTCCCTGGTCGCCATCGACGCCGAGCGATCGAGCACGATCACCACGCGGCCGACGTGCTCGGCGCTCGCGTGCGGGCCGACCAGCGCGAACAGCGCGGCGAGCAGCGCCGCGAGCAGCAGCGCGAGCGAGATGCGGTGGCGGAGCTTCGAGCGCGACCGGCGCGACGCGGGCCGCTCGTCGCGGATCACGCGCAGCAGGATCGCGCTCGCGACCAGCTGGCGATCGCGGTGCAGCTTGTGCAGGTACGCCGCGATGATCGGCAGCGACAGCGCGGCGAGCGCGACCGCCCAGGGATGCGCGAGGCTCATCGCCCGCCTCCCCGCGCGGCCTCGGTGATCCGGCGGCGGCGCAGGTCGCCGGCGATCAGCGCCCGCGCCGGGACGTTGGTGAAGCCGGGCGCGTAGATGATGTCGAGCTCGCGGCAGCGCGTCTCGATCTCGGTGCGCCAGCGTGCGAGCTCGGCGTCGTAGGTCTGCTTCGCGGCCCGGCCGCTGCGCACCGGCACCTGCTCGCCGGTCTCGCTGTCGATCATGAGCGCCGATTCCAGATCCGGATCGAGCTCGCTGTCGCCGAGCACGTGGAGCAAGACCGGGCGCCGCGCGGCGGCGGCGAGCCGGCGCAGCACGAGCTCGCGGACGTCGGGCTCGCACAACAGATCGGTGAGCAGCACCGCGTGGTCGGCGCGGCCGCGCTCGGTCTCGGCGGCGAGCGCCGCGGCGAGATCCGGCGTGCCGTCGGGCTCGGCGAGCTCGAGCGCCTGGACGATCGTCGCGAGCGCACCGAGCTGATCGCCGCGCACGCGGCCGTTCTTGGCGCCCGCGACCACCACGCGGATGCGCTCGCGGCCGCGCAGCGCGAGGAACGCGAGGCAGGCGGCGAGCTCGCCGGCATGATCGATCTTGCGCGGCTTGCCGAAGCCCATCGACGCGCTCGCGTCGACCATCACGATCAGCGACAGGTCGCGGTCCTCGTGGAACAGCTTGATCAGCACGGCGTCGAGCCGCGCGAACACGTTCCAGTCGACCAGGCGGAGATCGTCGCCCGGCGTGTACGGGCGGAAGTCGGCGATGTCGACGCCGCGGCCGCGCGCGCGCGACCGGCGATCGCCGGGCCGGCCGCCGGCCGACGGCATGGGAGCGGCGACCCGCAGCGAGTCGAGCCCCAGGAAGATGTTGCGATCGATGTTCATGTTGGGATCGACCGGCTCAGGCGATCGTCGCGAGCACGTCGGCGACCAGCGCGTCGGTCGTGATCCCGTCGAGCGTGGCGTCGAACCCGAGGATCATGCGGTGGCGCAGCACGGGCGCGGCGACCGCGGTCAGGTCCTCGACGCCGACCCAGGCGCGGCCGGCGACCAGCGCGTTGGCGCGGCCGGCGAGCAGCAGCGCCTGCATCGCGCGCGGGCTCGCGCCGAACCGCACGAACTTGCGGATCCGCTCGGGCGAGGTCGGCTGCTCCGGGTGGGTCGCCATCGTGATCTTGGCGGCGCAGTCCGCGACGTGCGGCGCGACGACGATCTGGCGGACCATGCGCTGGATCCCGATCAGCGCGTCGCGCTCCATCACGCGCTTGGCGCTCGCCATCGTGTTGCCGGTGGTCGCGACGCCGATCGAGCGCAGCACGTCGAGCGTCGGGAAGCCGACCGTCACCTTGAGCAGGAAGCGGTCGAGCTGCGCCTCGGGCAGGGGATACGTGCCCTCGGTCTCGATCGGGTTCTGGGTCGCGATCACGCAGAACGGCTCGCCGAGCACGCGGCGCACGCCGGCGACCGTGATCGCGTGCTCCTGCATCGCCTCGAGCAGCGCCGACTGGGTCTTCGGCGTCGCGCGGTTGATCTCGTCGGCCAGCACCAGGTTCGCGAACAGCGGCCCTGGGCGGAACTCGAGCGTCGACTTGCCGGTCTCGTCGCGCATCAGCACCTGGGTGCCGGTGATGTCGGCCGGCATGAGGTCCGGCGTGAACTGGATGCGCGACGACACGATGTCGACCGCCTCGGCGAGCGTGCGCACGAGCAGCGTCTTGCCGAGGCCGGGCTGGCCCTCGATCAGCACGTTGCCGCCGCCGAGCAGGCCGAGCAGCACCTCGCGGCACAGCTGCTGCTGGCCGAGCACGACCTTGCCGAGCTCGTCGAGCACGACGTTGAGCGCGTTGGTCGCGTTGGCGAGCGCCCACTCGTCGACGGGTTGATCGGTCGGCAGGACAGGGGGCGGAGCGACAGCGGCCATGGGCAACGTGGTCATTGGTCCTCGTCGTGGGTGCGGAGTGCTTCGAAGTAGCGCTGGATGAAGTCGCGACGGGTCAGCGGAATTTCATCGCGATGGATCGCGGCCTCCGCGATCGCCTCGTAGTGATCGCGAACCGCGTCGAACCTGACGGATCGGTGGTCGCCGGCCGAGTGCTCCGCGATCGCGCGGATGATCCCGTCGGCCGACATCGGCTTGCCAGGGTCTACCTCTTCCGACATCACGGTCTCGGGTGGCTCGGTCGCACCGGACGGCGTGGTGCCGCCGTGCGCGCCGCTCGAGCCGGCGGCACCGCCGGGCGGACGCGGGCCATCCTCGGTGAGCAGGCTGATCCCGCTGGTCGCGCCGGGCGGCGGCCTCATGCCGGGACCCATGCCGGGGCGGCCCATGCCGGGTCGCATGCCCATGCCGGGCTTGCCCATGCCGGGCATCCTGCCGAGGCCCATCATCGAGCCCATCGAGCCGGGGCGCGAGCCCGGCCGGCCGCCGGGCCGCATGCCCGAGGCGCGCGCGGCCTCGGCCCGCGCATCGGCGGGCGACATGCCGTTGAGCGCGGCGCGCTCGGCGGCGCGCATCGAGGCGATCGCGTCGCGCGCCGACGCCAGCCGGCTCGCGCGCGGATCGCTCGAGCCCGACATGCCCGACGACTTCGCGAGCTCGCCGAGCTGCTCGCCGGCGGCGGTCATGTCGCCGGACTTCATGCTCTTGGCGGCCTCGGACAGCGCGGCCAGGCGCTGCGCCTCGGGGCTCGACGGATCCATCGTCTTGCTGCCGCTCCACGGATCGCCGCTCTCGGGTGAGGACGCGGCGGCCGCGGCGGCTGCGGCCATCGCGTCCGACAGCTGCTGGGCGTCGGCGGGCGACGCGGCGGCGCGGTGCATCGCCTCCTTGGCGAGCTGCGCGAGCCTGCTGCCGTCACCGGCCTTGGCCGCGCTCGCCATCTTGTCGGCGAGCTGCTGGGTCGTGAGCTTGCTGGTGTCGTCGAGCTTGGCGAGCTGGGGCGCCGCCTCGTCGAGCAGGCGCTGGGCCTCGGACAGCGCGGCGAGCGCTTCCTTGCCCGTCTTGGCCGTCGCCGCGTGGTTGAGCGCCTCCTTGGCGCGCTCGAGCTGCGCCTTCAGATCGGACGGGATCGACGGATCCTTCGCGAGATCGTCGAGCGTGTGCGCGAGGTCCTGCGCCTGCTTCTGCTGGCGCTCGCCGAGCGCGTTGGTCGGCGCGGCGGGCGCGATCGGCGGCGCACCCGCGCCGGTCAGGAACAGCAGCGCGCACGCCGCCATCGCGCCGAGCGCGCCGAGCGGCGACGACCGCAGCTTGAGCGGCGCGACCGCGACCTTGTCGAGGCGCGGCGCGACCTCGCCGGCACGCACCAGCACGAGCTGCTCGAGCGGATCCTCCGGCGCGGCGCCGCGCGACTCGATCGCGTGCGCGGTCTGGAGCAGGTCGAACGTGTGGTGCTGGCGATCGAGCACGCGCGCGATCGTCTGCGGCTTGTGGCGGACGCGGCGCATCAGGCGCAGCGCGTGCCAGCCCACGGCGATCGCGCCGATCGCGCCGACGATCGCGGCGGCGATCCAGCCCTTGCGTTCGTAGGCATAGATGCCGAGCACCGCGAATGCGGCGAGCCACGGCAGGATGCGAGCCGTGGTCTCGACGAAGCGGCGACGGTTCGATTTTCGGCTCCAGCGCGCGAGAGTGGTCGTGACGGTCATCGATCCCCCCGGTGGGAGAGGCGGAATGGTCGGTCTAGTTGCATGGAAACGCACGACCGAGCCGATGGGTGTAACGATGCCCGACGCGTGGTTATTTCCCATCCAGACGCACCAACACGGCGCGCGGTCGCAGTCTCGGGTGAGACAAAGTCGCTGCCGTTCGGTTCCCGGGATCGGAGCCGCATGCCGAGTCGAGCCATTCGACCCATCCGGGTCGCGCGGAATTGGGTGGCCCGACCACCCGCGCCGGTTACGCAGGGATGGCGATCGCGTTGCCGGAACGTGCCGAAGCCAGCAGCGCCAGCACGATCTCCACGGACTTGCGGCATTCGGGACCCGAGGTCTCGGCGTCCCGGCCTGCGTCCCACGCCGAGAGGATGGCTGCGAAGTTCTCGGCGAGCAGCGCGGACGTGTCGGCGGGCGGCTCGATCGCCGCCGTGCCAAGACTCCCGGCGATCTCGAGCCGGGCCGGCCGCCCCTGCGACGCCGCCGTGGTCGCACCCAGCGTGACCACCCCGCCGCTCGCGAGCCGGAGCGCGCCGGCCAGGGTGTCGTCGGGATGGAGCCGGCTCGCCGCGAACGCGCTGGCCGCGGTCACCGGGCCGAGCAGCCACTGGATCAGATCCACCGCGTGGATCGCGTTGGTCATCGCGACGCCGCCCGCGTGGCGCGGATCGCCGCGCCAGGTCGCGTAGTACGGCGCGTCGCGATGCCACACCACGAACGCGCCGGCCCACGCGATCGTGCCGAGCGCGCCGGCGGCGAGCTCGTCGCGTAGCGCGCGCACCGCGGGCAGCCAGCGCAGCTGGTACACGCCGGCGAGCCGCACGCCCGCGCGCGCGGCGCCGGCGATCATCGCGTCGATCCGGTCGAGCGCGACCTCGAGCGGTTTCTCGCAGATGACGTGCGCGCCGCGCGCGAACGCGGCCGCGGCGGCGTCGCCGTGATCGGCGTTCGGCGTCGCGACGTGCAGCACGTCGATCCGCTCGGCCGCGAGCATCGCGCCGAGCTCGCGGTACACCGCGGCGCGCCGCGTGCCGAGCGCCGCCCGGGCGCGCGCCTCGTCGCGGTCGCACACCGCGACGAGCTCCGCGTGGGGCACGCCGTGGAGCGCGCGCACGTGCGCCGCGCCGGCCGAGCCCGCGCCGACCACCGCGCATCGCCAGGTTCGCACGGCGCCATCATATAGGCACGTGCGATGCAACGTGCCGGCTCATGCAAACTCGTCGCAGCTTTCTCGCCGCGGGCGCCGGTGCCGCGGTGCTGGCCGCGTGCGCGCGCGCCGGCGACAGCGACCCCGGCGACGTCGGAGCGGTCGAGGACCTGATGCGCGAGCACGGCGTGCTCCGCCGCCTGCTGCTCGTGCTCGAGACCTGCACCGCGCGAATGCAGACCGCCGCGCCGCCGCGCGCCGAGCTCGCCAGCGCCGCCGGGATCATCCGCCGGTTCGTCGAGGACTATCACGAGAAGCTCGAGGAGGACTACCTGTTCCCGATCTTCCGCATGCACGCCTCGCACGCCGCGCTGGTCGACACGCTGTACGCGCAGCACCGCGCCGGCCGCGCGCTCACCGACCGCATGCTGCGCGGCGATCCCGCCGACGTGCCCGACGCGATCGCGGCGTTCACCCGGATGTACCGGCCGCACGCGGCGCGCGAGGACACCGTGCTGTTCCCGTCGCTGCATCACATCGTGCGCGGCCGCGCCTACGACGAGCTCGGCGACCGCTTCGAGGACGAGGAGCACCGGCGGTTCGGCGCGCGCGGCTTCGCCGGTGTCGTCGACGAGGTCGCCGGCATCGAGCGCTCGCTCGGCATCGAGGACCTCGCGAGGTTCACGCCCGCGCTGGCGACGAGCTAGTCTTCTTCGCCGCGGGCTTGGTCCGGAACATCGCGAGGAAGCCCGCCTCGTCGATGCACTCGGTGCCGTACTTCTTGGCCTTCTCCGCCTTGCTCGAGCCCGACTGCGGATCGGCCATGACGAGGTAGTGGAGGTCCTTGGTCACGCCGTTGAGGATCGTCCCGCCGGCCTGCTCGACCATCTGTTCGAGCTCCTTGCGCGGCCGGCCGAGCGCGCCGGTGAAGCAGAACGTCTTGCCGGCGAGCGGCCCCGCCGCGGCGCGCGTCACCGGCTCGACCCCGGCCGCGACCAGCCGCGCGATCTCGGCCTTGCGCGCCTTGAGCCCGTCGAACGCCGCCTTGGCCTTGGCCGGCCCGACGCCCGGCAGCGCGGCGAGCTCGTCGAGCTTGGCCGCCTGCACCTTGGCGAGCGAGTCGTAGCCGGCCGCGACGATCGCCTTGGCGGTCTGCAGCCCGAAGCTCTCGATGCCGAGCGCGGCGAGGAACTTCGGAAGCGACAGCGGCAGCTGCGCGCGCAGGTTGTCGATCACCTTCTGGCCGATCACCATGCCGCGGCGCTCGAGCGCGGCGATGTCCTTGGCCGCGAGCTTGTATAGATCGGCCGGCTCCTCGACCAGCTCGGCCTCGACCAGCTGCGCGATCAGCTTGTCGCCCCACTCGAGCACGCCGATCGCGTCGATCCAGTTCTGGATGCGGCCCTCGATCAGCGCGCGGCACGATCGATTGCGGCACGCCAGGTACTCGCCGATCTTCTCGAGCGGCGCCTTGCAGGTCGCGCACCTGGTCGGCGGCTTGGCCGGCTTGCCGTGCTTGGTCACGACCTCTTCGATGTACGGGATGACGTCGTTGCGCCGCGACACCAGCACCTCGTCGCCGATGCCGATGCCCAGCTCGGCGACGTTGCCCGCGTTGTGCAGCGACGCGCGGCGCACCGTCGCGCCGGCGAGCTCGACGGGCTCGACCACCGCGAC
>Ga0335081_10008227_pt1 | contig 16715 bp, 12 predicted proteins | sample Lox_Sample_35_FD_206713 | JGI IMG/M metagenome (GOLD analysis project Ga0335081, IMG submission 206713) | Soil microbial communities from Loxahatchee National Wildlife Refuge, Florida, United States - Lox_Sample_3.5 | ecosystem: Environmental > Terrestrial > Soil > Wetlands | place: USA... | reverse complement strand
GGAGCCCCAGGTGGCGAGCGCAAGCAACACGCCCCCGGCGACCCACAGGACCGCCAAGTAGGTTGGGCGCGACGTCCCGTGCGGGACCAGCCGCCACCGCGACATCGGATCAGCGAGAAAAGCCAGCGGCCCACCCATCTGGTCGTGATCTGTCACGGCCAGTCTAGGCCATTCAGGCCCGCCTCGCCAGCGACCCGATTTCTCGCCGGCGCTGCTGGCGCGGGTTCAGGCGGGCGCACGCCCACCCGGCTCGCCGCAACGTGACGGCGCACCGGTACCGGGCGCCCGACTGTCGCGGTGCCGGCACCGCGGCCCGGCGGCCGCTCAGTGGGTCGGCTCGGCGTGGCGGCTGGCCTCGAACAAGAACCAGACCCGCCGCTCGGTCTCGTCGATCCAGTTCTCGAGCAGGCTCGCGGTGGCGACGTCCCCATGGGTGTCGCACACCTCATGTGTCGCCCGCATATGCTCGGCGAGCTGCTGATTGTCGTCGCGCAGCTCGGCCAGCATGTCGAGCGGCGTGACATAGTCCGCGTCGTTGTCGAGCACGCGCTGCAGGCGCCCGATCTCGCCGATCGAGCGCAGCGTCCGGCCGCCGACCTTGCGCACGCGCTCGGCGACGTCGTCGCTCATGGCGAAGATCTGCTCGCCCTGCTCGTCGAGCAGCAGATGATAGTCGCGGAAATGCGGGCCCGACACGTGCCAGTGGAAGTTCTTGGTCTTGATGTAGAGCGCGAAGACGTCGGCCAGCAGAACGTTCAACGCGGCGGAAATGTCGCGCGTCGCGTCGGGACCGAGCTTGGTCGGTGTCGCCAGCGCGGCTGCCTGGCGCGATTTGAGATCGACGTGGTTCATGGAGCTCTCCTGTGCGTGGATTGTGAGGGCGAGACGAGCGCGATGGCCGGCGGCCGTATCACGGGATCGACGCCTCCAGCGCAATGCGCGGCCGCCGCTCGGGATGGAATCTCCGGATCGCCAAGATCCCCGCGATGATGAAGATTGCCAGCACGATCAGCTGGGCGACCTGGAACGGCGGCTCCAACTGGGTGGGCGCGAGCACATGGAGGAACGGCAGCTTCTGGAACGACTGCACTACCGCGACGAAGCAGTTGAAGTAGAGCGCCGACACCGCGGTCACCACATAGAGCCAGCGCCAGGCGCCCGCGAGACGCTGGCCGTAGAATGCGAACAGCGCGACCGCGAGGAGGATCAGCGAGAGAATGCCGACCCCTTGCGCGGGCGTGAAGCCTGTCGCGGGAAACAGAAAGCCGGTCGCGCTGGTGAGAACCGTGGTGGCGAGGAAGAGCGCGGTCCAGCCCGCCGGGGCCTTGCCCTTGAGCATGGCGGCGAGCACGACCACGCCGGAGACAATGCCGACGAGGCTGATAACGACGTGCAGCGCCGTGAACGCCGCGATGGACATGCCGATGATCATGGAACGATTGCCTTTCGATGCGTTTGGAGGTCCGGCGGCCGCTTGTCGCGCGCCGCAGGACGCGCGACGGGACTGTTTCGGGCGGATCTAGGCCGCCCTCGCCTTCGCGGCCGGCGCCTTGATGAACGCAAGCAGATCGGCGTTGATCTCGTCCTTCATGGTGATGGGCATGCCGTGGGGCGCGCCCTTGTAGATTTTGAGCGTCGCGCCCTTGACCATTTTGGACGACATCATGGCGGAGGCGCCGATCGGCACGATCTGATCGTCGTCGCCATGCATGATGAGAGTCGGGACGTCGAATTTCTTCAGATCCCCGCTCGTGTCGGTCTCGGAGAATGCCTTGATGCAAAAGTAGGCGCCGGGAAAACCGCACATCATGCTTTGCCGCCAGAACGATTCGCGGACGCCTTCCGACACCTTGGCACCCGGCCGGTTGTAGCCGAAGAACGGCATGGTCAGATCCTTGAAGAACTGCGAGCGATCCTTCTGGACGCCGGCGCGCAATTCATCGAACACCTCGATGGAAAGGCCGCCCGGATTGGCGGGCGTCTTGAGCATCAGCGGCGGAATCGCGCTCATCAGCACAGCCTTGGCGACCCGCTTGGTGCCGTGGCGTCCGATATAGCGTGCGACCTCGCCGCCGCCGGTCGAATGTCCGACGTGAATCGCGTCGCGCAGATCGAGGTGCTCGGCGAGCGCCGCGAGGTCGTCCGCATAGGTGTCGAGGTCATTGCCGTCCCAGGGCTGGCTCGAGCGGCCGTGCCCGCGGCGGTCGTGGGCGATGCAGCGGTATCCGCGCGAGGCGAGGAAGAACATCTGGTCCTCGAACGCGTCGCCGCTCAAAGGCCAGCCGTGGCTGAACACGATTGGTTGGCCCTTTCCCCAATCGCGGTAATAGAGCTGGGTGCCGTCTGTCGTGGTGAACGTTGCCATGTCCGGTCTCCTTTGTGGGCGCGTAACTTTGGCGGGAAGCGCCCGGGCTTTCTTTAACGCTTTTGGGGCTGGCGGCACTAAATTGCTCCCAGCCGCGCCGGCGTGCAACGAACGGTCCTATGCGATTGCGGTCAGCGCATCGACCAGCGATACCGACTCGGGGTGATCCCGACCAGTTCGCGAAAGCGGCGGGAACAGTGGCTCTGATCCGAGAAGCCGGCGGCGAGCGCGATTTGCGAGAGCGGGAGCTCCGTTGCGGTGAGCAGCTCCTGCACCCGCTTCACCCGGCACTGAAGCAGGAATTGGTGCGGCGTGACGCCTTCGGACTGCTTGAATGCGCGGGTAAAGTGGAACCGCGACAGCCCCACGATGGACGCCAGCACCTGGATGCTGATGTTCTCCTCGATATGGGCGAGGACGTACTCGCGCACTTTTCGCAGGGCCCGCGGCGGCAAGCCGCCGCGTGCGGGCATCTTGAACAGGGCCGCGTCTGCTATCGCGTTGGACAGCGACGACAGGACGGCGGCAGGCATCGTTTGGAGACGAATGGCACTACTGTCGGGGTGCAGCATGGCGATCATCCTTCCACGCACGGGGGAATGGTGGGCTTTGAAAGCGCCTCCTCGGCTAGGCATCGTCACTATGCGGGCCGCGCGCCACCGACGCTAATAAATGGTTGTCAATCTTTGCTAGACGAACTCAATGCTGCAGACGCCCTCGATCGAGCCTCGCCTAAACCAAAGTATAGGCGCTCGCACCGTTCGCATGAGTGATCCGCACGAAGGATCGGGTGAGTTCCGCGCCATCCGCTACGAAAGGATGAGCGGTGGTGCAACGCCGGTCGGATCCCGCGTTAATTTTTGCAAAGGCGGCGCATTTGCGAAGGTCCGCGCCGGGCGCATCGCACACATGTCGAAATGGTCATGGGTGCGGCAAATCAACCCAAATCGCGCAAGAGCGCATCGGCCATCTGCAAATCCGCGGTCGCAAAGCCTTCGGTGAAACGCGAATAGACGCCCGCGAGCAGCGCGCGTGCGTCGTGCACCCGGCCCTGCCGGCGTCGCAGCCGCGCGATGCTCGCGGCCGTGCGCAGCTCCCAGGCAAGCGCGCGCTGTTCGCGGGCTTGTCGCAGCGCCTCGGCGAACAGCGCCTCGGCCTGCGTGGTCGCATCCGCATGTGCGGTCTGCAGGAGCAGCTCGCCCTTGCACCGCGACAGCTCGGCCGCGCACCAGCGCTCCTCGTTCGCGGCCGAGCGCGCAAGCGCCTCGTCGATGACGTGGATCGCCTCGGCGACGCGTTCGGCTGCCGCCAGGCTCTCGGCGAGCGTCTGGAGGAAGGCCGTGTAGTACTGGACGAATTTCGCCTGGCGAAGCTTGCCGATTCCGTCCTGAAGCAGCGGCAACCCGGCCGCCAGGTCGCCGCCCTTGATGAGCAGCTCTCCGCGGAAACATTGGCCGTAGGAATGCCAGATTTGAAATGAGTGCCGTTCACTTTCGTTGAGCACCAACGTGGTGAAGCGCTCGGCGAGCGGCAGCGCGCCGGCCAGCAGCGCGACCGGACATGCGCCCTGCACGAGGGCATTGCATACCGACAGGACATGATCGATCGACAAGGCGTGCTCGATGTTGCGCTCGCAGATCCGCACCGCCTGATCGGCAAAACCCTGCAGCCAAAGCACGCGCGCCAGCGTGATGCGGGCCGTCACCTGCTGGTCGAATTGGAAACGTACGACATGCGAGCGGCTGGGCGGCGGCACATAGCGATCGAGCATGCGTTCGACGTGGCGCCGCGCTTCGGCCTGGTCTCCGAGGAAGTGAAAACAGACGCCCATCATCCGGTCGCCGATCGCGCGATCGGCTTCGTCGGCCGCGAGCCCGATGAATCGCTGCGCGAGCGCGAGCGCGGCGCGGAACTCGCCGTTGTTGACCGTGCCCGCCCAGAGCCCCCACAGCGAACGCAAGCTGTAATCCGTGTTGCGATTGGCGTTCGCGAGCGCCAGCGCGGCCGTCCACGCGGCACCGGTCTCGCGCTCCGGTCCCGAGGTGTACATGAGCGACCAGCCGAGCGCCGCCTGCAGCTTCATCGTCCTGCGGTCATTTCCGCCCCCGGCCTGATCGAGCGCGAGCGCCCGCTGGACTTTGACGCGGCATTCGTTGATCAACGACAGCTGCAGCCACAGCGGAATCGCCGCGACGACGAGCGCGATGCCGATGCCGACGTCGCCGCCGGGCGAAAATGCCCAGTCCAATGCGATCCGCAGATCGTCGATGTGTCCGCTGTAGGCGTCGAGCCACGCCTTGGTCGGCAGCGTCTCCCATTCCGCCTCGGCGCGCTCGAACAGCGTCTTGAAATATTCGGCATGACGCCGCGCGAAGGTCTCGCGCTCGCCGCTCTCCGCGAGCTTGGCGCGCGCATAGGCGCGCGTCGTGTCGAGCAGCCGGTATTGCGCGACGTTGCCCTCGACGTTGGCGGAGAGCAGCGATTTCATCACCAGGTTGACGATGCCGTCGACGACCTGGACCTCCGCAAGCCCGGCATCCGCCACCACGGCGCTGGCCGCTTCCAGGGTGAATTCGCCGGCGAACACCGCGACGCGGCGCAGTATGAGGCGCTCGGCCTCCGGAAGCAGTCCATGGCTCCAGTCGAGCACCGCCGCCAGGCTGCGATGACGCGGCAGCGCCGTACGGCGGCCGAGCGTGAGCAGCCGAAAACGGTCGTCGAGGCCCGCCGCGATCGCGCGCAGGCCGAAGACATCGACGCAGCCGGCGGCGAGCTCGATGGCAAGCGGGATCCCGTCGAGCCTGCGGCAGATCTCCGCCACGATGGGGGCATCCTCGGCGCTCAACGCAAAGCCGTCGGCGCTCGCGCTGGCGCGCTCGATGAACAGCTGAACCGCCGGCGACCTCAACGCGTCATCCACGGTGATCCCGGTCGACGGCGAAGGCGTCGCCAGTGCCGACAGCCGCCGCACGTGCTCGCCTTCGACCAGCAGCGGCTCGCGGCTGGTCGCAAAGATGTGGACACCGGGCGCAACGGCGAGCATCCGGCTCGCCAGCGTCGCGACCGAGCCGATGACATGCTCGCAGTTGTCGAGCACGAGCAGCGTGCGCTTGTCCCTGACGAAGGCGAGCAGCGCCGAGAGCGGCTCCTCCGAGCGGACCGGAAGCCCGACCACGGATGCGACCGCGCTCGCAACGAGCGCGGGATCGCTCAGGGGCACGAGATCGACGAACCGGACTCCGTCCGGGAAGACCGGCGCCAATGCCTGGCCGACGGCCACTGCGACCGTGGTCTTGCCGATTCCTCCCGGTCCCACCAGGGTCACGAGACGATTGGCTTGCACTTGCGCCGTGATCGTCGCGACGATCGCGGCGCGGCCGACCATCCGGGTCAACGGCGCCGGCAGGTTGTGCGCCCCGTCGGTGGGCTCGGGATGCGGCGCCGGCGCGCTTGCCAATTCGTCCGGCCGCGAGATCGGCGCAACGAAGGAATAGCCACGGCCCGGTACGGTCGCGACGTAGCGGATGCCGGCGTGCCCCTCCCCGAGGATTCGGCGCAACGCTGCGATGTGGACCCTGATGCTCCCTTCTTCGACGAAAGTATTCGGCCAAACCCGTGCGATCAGCTCTTCCTTGCTGACGAGCTCGCCCGCGCGCTCGATCAGCGCGATGAGGATGAGAAGCGCGCGGCTGCCCAGACGAACGGGTTTTCCCGCCTCGAGAAGGAGCTGCTGCGACGGGAAAAGGCAGAATGGCCCGAACGCAAGTCCGGAAACGGGTGCAGGATGCGAATGATCGGACACGGGGACCCAAGCTTGTCAGACTTCCCGTGACCACCGCCCCTCGATCGGGGTCAGCGTGAAGGCGCCTTGCGCTGACGTTCGCAGATGGCACCGGCTGTAGCAGCTTCAGTGCGTTGGCGGAAGCTTCGATAAAGGCCGCGAAACGACCGACAGGCCGGTCAATCGCTGCATCGTGCAGGATGCATCCCGGCTAAGCGCCGAGCGACCGGGAGTCAATTATACGTAGGTGCAAACACGCACGCCCTTCCCTCGAGTCGCCTTCCCATCATACCGCGACACGGCATCGTCCGCGTGAACGTCGACCGAGGTCGGGACGTAACATGTCTGCGATCGAAACGCTTTCGCAGCACGCTGCCTGGCGGCCGACCTCCCATCGCGCACCGCGATGGGAGGGCGCGCCGCACCGACGTCGTCGCGGGGGCTTTCTCGGTTTCGCTGTCGCCGCCCAACGTCCGAGCCTGCCCGCGCGGTCGCGGGCGAAGTAGCCGGCCTGCTGCGCAAGAAAGAACCAAGAAGCGCAACGCGAGACAATACCGCGACGAGCCGCCTCTGTTACGACGCCGACACAATTCCGTGAAGCGAGGGAGGTTCACGATGCGTGCGCGACCGGGCTCCGAAGTCGTCGATCAGGCCCGGTTTCGACCGGTGCGCGCATTCGCTTCGCTCCTTGTGCTGGCCTGTGTCGGCACCGCAAATCCGGCCACGGCGCAGACCGCCTCGTTCGGCGACGTCGACCACCACGTGGTCCGGGTCGACGGATTGCGTTTCCACTATGTGACCGCCGGCTCGGGCGAACCGGTCGTCCTCCTCCCCGGCTGGCCCGAGATGAGCTGGATCGCCTGGCGCAAGGTCATCCCGTTGCTCGTCAAGGCCGGACGCCAAGTCTACGTGCTCGAGCCGCGTGGCTTTGGCGACAGCGACAAGCCGCAGGGCGGCTACGACCTCGACACCGCCGCGCGCGACCTGCACGGCTTCCTGGTTGCGACCGGCTTGAGCCGCCCGGGCGGCGTCGACATCGTCGCGCACGATGTCGGGAGCTGGATCGGCCATGCCCACGCTGCGCTCTATCCAGGTGACGTCAAGCGCCTGGTGCTGACCGAGTCCAATGTGCCCGGCGTCACGCCGCCCGGTCCCGCCGGCATCCCGAGCGAAGCCGTGAACCTCAAGAGCTGGCAATTCGCCTTCAATCGGCTGGACGACCTGCCCGAGATTCTCGTCCAAGGGCACGAGCGGGCCTATCTCGCCTTTCTGTTCGCGACCAAGACCACGCGAACCTACGCGATCGAGCCGGCCGCGTTCGAGGAATATGTCCGTGTCTTTTCCACGCCGGGCGTCGCGCGTGCCGGCTTCGCCTGGTATCGCGCCAATTTCAGCGCCGAAGGGCTGGCCCAAGCCAAAGCGCGCGCCGCCAAGCGCCTGCCGATGCCCGTGCTGGCGCTCGGCGGGTCCGACGGTGTCGGCGATGCCCTACGCGCGGCGGTCGCGACGGTCGGCGACCATGTGACGGGCGGCGCGATCGGCCCAGCCTGCGGACACTTTCTGCCGTCGGAGTGCCCGGTCGAGCTCGTCGACGCCATCCTCGCCTTCTGGCGCGCGCCGAGCTGAGAAAATTCGCCTGAAGCGAACGGCTCCACGAGCTCGGGCGCTGCGAACACGAGCGGGTCCCGCGACGGCTGTGACGGCTGCAGGCCATCCGGGAAAAATCTGCGACGAGAGATCGGTGATGCGCACAGTCGGAGCCACCTTGCTGACCTTCATGACCCTGATCGGCATGTCCGCGCCGGTTCTCGCCCAGAAAGGACCGCCGGTGGTGACGGTCGCCAGTCCGCTTGCCCGCAGCGTCACGCAGTGGGACGAGTACACGGGCCGGTTCGAGGCGTCGGAACGCGTCGCCGTCCGCGCGCGCGTCTCCGGCTACATCGAGCAGGTCCACTTCGTCGACGGCGCCGACGTCAAGCAGGGCGACCTGTTGTTCATGATCGACCGGCGGCCCTTCGAGATCGCGGTGGACTCGGCGCGGGCGGATCTCGCGCGGGCGCAGGCGCAGGTCACGCTCAATCAAGTGGATTATCAGCGGGCGCAAGAGCTGGTGAAGACCGCGGCGACCACCGTGCGCGATCTCGACACGCGCAAGGCCAACCTGGACACCTCGCAGGCGCAGGTCATGGCCGCCCAGGCCGCGCTGCGCAACGCCGAGCTCAACCTGGAATGGACCGAGGTGCGCGCCCCGATATCCGGCCGGGTCTCCGATCGCCGCGTCGACCCCGGCAACCTCGTGACGGGAGGGCAGGACAACGCCACGGCACTGACCACGATCGTCAAGCTCGATCCGATCTACTTCGTGTTCGAGGGATCCGAGGCCGACTACATCCGTTACAGCCGGCTGAGCCGCGAAGGCGAGCGTCCGTCGTCCCGCGCGGCGCCGAACCCGGTCCGCGTCCAGCTCGCCGACGAGACCGGATGGCCGCATCCGGGACACATGGACTTCGTGGACAACGAGGTGAATACGCGCAGCGGCACCATTCGGGGCCGCGCCGTGCTCGACAATCACGACCTGTTTCTCACGCCCGGCACGTTCGGCCGGCTGCAGCTGTTCGGCGGGACCGTCGACGCGCTGCTCGTCCCCGACGAGGCCCTCGTGGCGGATCAAGCCCGCAAGGTGCTGTACACGGTCGGGGCGGACAACAAGATCGTGTCCAAGCCGGTCACGATCGGCGGCTACGCGCTCGGGCTGCGCGTCATCACGGCCGGCCTGCAGAAGACGGATCGCGTGGTGGTGGACGGCCTCGCGAACCCGTTCGTGCGGCCGGGAGCCGTCGTCGCGCCCGAGGCGGGCGAGATCAAGGCGCCGCCGGGCCAAACCGCAGCCGAGTAGACCATGCGCTTTTCCCATTTCTTCATCGATCGGCCGATCTTCGCGGCGGTGCTGTCGATCATCCTCACCATCGCGGGCGCGATCGTGCAGCGCGCGCTTCCGGTCTCCGAGTATCCCGACATCGCGCCGCCGACGGTGAACATTCGCGCCGTATATCCGGGCGCCTCCGCGCAGGTGCTGTCCGAGACGGTGGCGACGCCGATCGAGCAGGAGGTGAACGGCGTCGACAACATGCTCTACATCACCTCCCAGTCGGTCGGCGACGGCACGCTGTCGATCGACGTCGTATTCAAGCCGGGCACGAACGTCGACATCGATCAGGTGCTGATTCAGAACCGCGTGGCGGTGGCGCAGCCCCGTCTGCCCGACGCGGTCCAGCGGCTCGGCGTGACGGTGCGCAAGGCCTCGCCCGACCTGATGATGGTGGTGCACATGATCTCGCGCGACGGCTCGCGCGACCAGCAATACATCTCGAACTACGCCACGCTTTACGTCAAGGACCGGCTTGCCCGCCTCGACGGCGTCGGCGACGTGCGGGTGTTCGGGGCGCGCGACTATTCGATGCGCGTGTGGCTCGATCCCGGCAAGGTGGCGGCGCGCGGCCTGACCGCCGGCGACGTGGTCAACGCGATCCGCGCCGCCAACCTGCAGGTCGCGGCCGGCGCCATCAATCAGCCGCCGGCAAAATCGCCCGGCGGCTTCCAGCTCCAGGTCCAGACGCTCGGACGTTTGTCGGACGTCGAGCAGTTCGGCAACATCGTCATCCGCTCCGAGCCGGGCGCCACCGGTTACGTGCGCGTCCGCGACGTCGCCCGCGTCGAGCTCGGCTCGCAGGATTACACCGTCAATGCCTACCTCGACCACGACACGGCCACCGCCATGGTCATCTTCCAGCGGCCGGGCTCGAACGCGCTCGATACCGCAGCGCGCGTCAAGGCGGCGATGGCCGACGCGCGCAAGGACTTTCCGCCCGGCCTCGACTATACGATCGTCTACAACCCGACGGAGTTCATCCAGGAGTCCGTCGACGAGGTGCAGCGTACGCTGTTCGAAGCCATCCTGCTGGTGGTCGGCGTGGTGATCCTGTTTCTGCAGACATGGCGCGCCGCGATCATCCCGATCGTTGCGATCCCGGTCTCGCTGATCGGCTGCTTTTTGGTGATGGGGGCGGTGGGCATCACCTTCAATACGCTTTCGCTGTTCGGCCTCGTCCTGGCGATCGGAATCGTGGTCGACGACGCGATCGTCGTGGTCGAGAACGTGGAGCGCTACATCCAGCAGGGCGTCGCGCCCAAGGAGGCGGCGCACAGGACCATGGACGAGGTCGGCAGCGCGCTCCTGGCGATCGCGCTCGTGCTGTGCGCCGTGTTCATTCCGACCGCGTTCATCACCGGACTGCAGGGAACGTTCTATCGCCAGTTCGCCATCACGATCGCGGCCGCCACCGCGATCTCCTGCTTCGTCTCGCTGACATTGTCGCCGGCGCTGGCCGCCCTGCTGCTGCGGCCGCACGAGCCGCAGGCCGGGCGTGGCATCCTGGGGCGGCTCGGCGCGCCGGTGCGCGGCTTCTTCTACGCCTTCAATCGGGCGTTCGACCGGATGTCGCGCGGCTACGGCGCGCTCACGCGCCGCCTCGTCAGGGTCGGCGCCGTCGTGCTCGGCGTCTATGCGGTGCTGATCTTTGCGGCCTACGACCGGCTGGCCAGGACCCCGACCGGCCTCATTCCGCAGCTCGACCGCGGCTATCTGATTGCTGCGTTCCAGCTGCCGCCGGGCGCATCCCTGCAGCGCACCGACCACGTCATCCGCCAGGCGACCGATCTGATCCTGCGACGGCCGGGCGTCGAGCACGCCGTCTCCTTCGTCGGCTTCGACGGCGCCACCTTCACCAATGCGCCCAACACCGGCGTCATCTTCGTCGCACTCAAGCCGTTCGAGGAGCGTCGCGGTCCGAGCCTCACGGCGGACGCGATCCGCGCCGGTGTGCAGGCCGACCTCGCGCCGCTGCGCGAGGCGTTCGTCTTCGTGCTGCCGCCGCCGTCGGTGCCGGGCATCGGCACCGGCGGGGGCCTCAAAGGCTACGTGCAGGATCGCGGCGGGCGCGGCCTGCCGGCGCTCGCAAATGCGACCTTGGCGCTCGCCGGCGCCGCGCAGCAGACGCCCGGCTTCGCCCAGGCGTTCACGCTGTTCAACACGCGCACCCCGCAGATCTATGCCGACATCGACCGCACCAAGGCCGAGCTGCTGCAAGTGCCGATCGACAACGTTTTCGAGGCCCTGTCGGACTACATGGGGTCCGCCTACGTCAACGACTTCAACCTGCTCGGCCGCACCTACGAGGTCAATGTGCAGGCCGACAACCGCTTCCGGACGATCCTGCGCGACGTCGAGAACCTCAAGACGCGCAACAAGGAAGGCGACATGGTCCCGATCGGCGCGGTCTCGGGCTTCCGCGACACGACCGGACCGTTCCGGGTGCCGCGCTTCAATCTCTATCCGGCCGCCGAGCTGCAGCTCAACCTCGCGCACGGTTTCTCGTCGGGGCAGGCGATCGCGGCGGTCGAGGACCTCGCGGGCCGCGTCCTGCCGCAAGGCATCGGCTTCGAATGGACCGAGATCGCGCTGCAGGAAAAGCTCGCCGGCAATACCGCCATCGTCGCATTCACGCTGGCGGTCGCGTTCGTGTTTCTGCTGCTCGCCGCGCTCTATGAGAGCTGGCTGCTGCCGCTCGCGGTCGTGCTGATCGTGCCGATGTGCATCCTCGCCGCGATGGTCGGCGTCAACCTGCGGGGGCTCGACCGCAACATCCTGGTCGCGGTCGGCCTCGTGGTGCTGGTCGGGCTCGCGGCGAAGAACGCGATCCTGATCGTGGAGTTCGCCAAGCAGGCCGAGGACGAGGGCGCGAGCCGGTTCGATGCGGCCGTCACCGCGGCCAGGACGCGATTGCGGCCGATTCTGATGACATCGCTCGCCTTCATTCTCGGCGTGCTGCCGCTCGCGATCGCGACCGGCGCCGGCGCCGAGATGCGGCAGTCGCTCGGCACCGCGGTGTTCGCCGGCATGCTCGGCGTGACCCTGTTCGGGCTTGCGTTCACGCCGGTGTTCTACGTGCTGGTCAGGCGCGTCGCGCTCTGGCGCGCCGAACGCAGCGCCGTGCGGACCGAGACGGTGCCGGCTGGTCCGACGGGCTGAAAGCGCCCATTTAGCCGCACGCACGTTCAAGATCGGCGGTGGATTTCACGCCACTTTCGCCGCCACCGAGGCAGACACGAAAGCGAACGCACCATGTCGACCGACATCGACCATGATCGCCGCCGGCTCTTCGGTGCTGCCGCGGCGAGCATCGCGGCCGCGCAGCTCGGATTGACGGGCTCGGCGCGCGCGCAATCGAACGAGACCCGCGCAGGCAACACCTCGCTTGGACCGCTGAAGCAGATCGAGGCCGGGCTCCTCAGTGTCGCATATGCGGAGGTCGGCCCCGCCGACGGCCCGGTCGTCCTTCTCCTGCATGGCTGGCCGTATGACATCCACAGCTATGTCGAGGTCGCGCCGTTGCTGGCGTCGGCGGGCTACCGGTCCATCATCCCGTATCTGCGTGGTTACGGCACGACGCGTTTCCTGTCGGCCGACACATTCCGCAACGGCCAGCCCTCGGCGCTCGCGGTCGACATCATCGCGTTGATGGATGCGCTCAAGATCGAGCGGCCGATCCTTGCAGGCTACGACTGGGGCGCCCGCACCGCCGATATCATCGCGGCGCTCTGGCCGGAGCGCTGCAAGGGCCTCGTGTCGGTGAGTGGTTATCTGATCGGCAGCCAGGAAGCCGGCAAGCTACCCTTGCCGCCGAGCGCCGAGCTCCAATGGTGGTACCAGTTCTACTTCGCCACCGAGCGCGGCCGCGCCGGCTATGACAAATATCGGCACGACTTCGCCAAGCTGATCTGGCAGCTCGCCTCGCCGCAATGGAATTTCGACGATGCCACGTTCGATCGCAGTGCGGGCGCCTTCGGCAATCCCGACCACGTCGCGATCGTGGTCCACAATTATCGCTGGCGCCTCGGCATCGCCGAGGGCGAGGCGAAATACGACCAGATCGAGAAGCAACTCGCGCTCGCGCCGACCATTTCGGTTCCGACCATCACGATGGAAGGCGACGCGAATGGCGCGCCGCATCCCGACGCCAGCGCCTATGCCGGGAAATTCACCGGCCGCTATGCGCACCGCGTCGTCGCCGGCGGCGTCGGGCACAACCTTCCGCAGGAAGCGCCGAAAGCCTTCGCCGAAGCCGTGATGGAGCTGACCAAGGTCGGCTGAGCCGCGGGCGCGCAGGCCGGGCAGCCGCCACCTTGAGGGCGATGGCCCACTGCGGGCTGGGGGCTATTGCGCCAGTTGACCTCGCTCCTCCGGCAAACGACGGCGGGGCTCTTGAGCGGGATGGCGGGCTGGGGCAGATTGCGGCCCCCTCACCAAGCGAAGCATCACCTCATGTATGTCGCGGATACCAAGCGCCTGTTGCACGCCGGCGCGAAGAAGATGGCGGCGACCGCCGTCGACAAGGCGCGCGAGGCCGGCATCACGATCTCGGTCGCGATCGCCGATGCTGGCGGGCACCTGATCGTGTTCGAGCGCATGGACGGCGGGCGGTTCCACACCGTGCATTCCTCGACCACCAAGGCGGTGTGCGCGGCCTCGAACAAGCGCCCGACCTCGGCGCGCGGCGCGCAGGCGCAGCCGCTCGACACCGCGCACGCGATCGGGCTCGCGCTCGCGGCCGGACCGGAGCGCTGGACCGCCATGGAAGGCGGCTTTCCGATCATCGTCGACGGCGAATGCATCGGCGGCATCGGCGTCTCGGGCGGCGATTGGGAGACCGACGAGCGCCTCGCCCGCGAGGCGGTCGAAGCGATCGGCGCGAGCTGGAAGATAGGGTGACCGCTCGACGCCCGGACCTCCGCCGTCATCGTCCGCAAGCGGACGATCCGGTATCTCGCTCCTACTCGGCCGGCTGCGCTGCGGCGCGCTGGCGATGCTCCACCGCAAACGCGAGGCCGGCGAAGCCGTAGACGCCGGCGAGCATGACGCCGGCGCAGGCCGCGATCACGGCAAGGACGAGCGCGAAGCCGCCGCGATCGTGCAGGAACGCGATCAGCCCGACCGCGACCGCCGAAGAGGTGAAGTTGAGGAAGTAGCGCACCGAATAGATGCGCCCGCGCCAGGCGTCGGCGGTGAAGCGCGCCACGACGATGTCGCCGACCGTCACCTGCCCATAGATCGCCGCCATGGCGATCGCGAGCGAGATGAGCAGCGCGGCGCCGCTCGTATGCGCCGCCAGCGCGACGCCGGCGAACTGGATGGTCACCACGATGGCGAACAGTATCGGCCCGGACATGCGCTCGACCAGCCGGCCGACCGCGATCTGCGCCAGCGCGCCGCACATGAACACGGCGGTCGCGAGCCCGCCCACGATCGTCAGGTTGACGGAATTGCCGAGCTGCTCGTCGACCAGCTTGGGCAGCGCCACCAGCACGGTGTTGAACACGAGGCCGCTCGAGATCGAGATCACCACGAACAGCAGGAACATGGCGATCGCGGCGCGCGGCGTCAGCGCGATCTCGGCGGTCTTCTTGCGCGCCGCGATGGTGTGGCGGTCGTCGGCGACGAGCGCCCGGTAGGCGATGCCGGTCGCGACGCACAGCACTGCCGGCACGATGAAGGCGGCGCGCCAGCCGAGCCAGGACGCGAGCGCACCCGTGATGCCGGCGGCGAGCGCGACGCCGAGATTGCCGCACACGCCGTTGAAGGCGAGCGTGCGGCCGCGCGCCTGCGAGATCTCGATCAGCATCGCCATGCCGACCGGATGGTAGATCGCCGCAAAGACGCCGAGCGCGAACAGCGCCGCCGCCATGAGGGGCAGACTGGGCGCCGCTGCGGCGGCGAACAGCGACAGGCCGCAGCCGACATAGAACGCGACCATCATGTCGCGCCGGCTCCAGCGGTCGGCGAGCCAGCCGGCCGGCAGCGAGAAGACGCCGAAGGCGACGAACATCGCGGTCGCGAGCGCGATCAGCTCCGAATAGGGCCGCCGGTAGACCACCTCGAGGCCGATGACCACGGTCGGATAGATGCCGAGCACGAAATGGTCGATGGCGTGCGCCCAGTTGAGGAAGCCGATCTGCAGGCGCTTGTGGCTTTCGGCGTGCGGGTCGGGGGTGGCGGCGGTCATCGGGTTCCCGGCATTGACGGAGGCTTGCTTCGAGTCTGACAGCATTCTACTCTTGCTCAATCGCGATGTTCTGCCGATTTTCATCGCGTTTGGGCCATCAGGCGCGCGTGAAATGGCGAAATTCAAGCAAATCGAGCTGCACGACACCTACGACGACGCCCCGCGGCCGGTCGCCGCCATGGCGAAATCGTTCGCCGACGGCGCCCACACGGCCGTCCACCGGCACGGCCGCGGCCAGCTTCTGCACGCGGTGACCGGGATCATGCGGATCGAGACCGACGACGGGGCGTGGCTCGTGCCGCCGGCGCGCGCGCTGTGGATGCCGCCGCACATGGCGCATCGCGTCAGCATGCGCAGCAGAGTCGAGATGCGCACCCTCTATATCGACCCGCAAGCCGCCAAGGCCCTGCCCCGCGCGCCGACGCTGGTCGAGGTCTCGGGCCTGCTGCGCGAGCTGATCCTCGCGGCGCTGGAGGAGCCCGCCGCCTATGACGAGGCCGGCCGCGGCGGCCTCGTCGCGCGTCTCATCCTGGTCGAGCTCGCCCGCGTCAAGGACCGCCCGCTCGACCTGCCGATGCCGCGCGATGCGCGCGCCCTGCATGTCGCCCGCGCCCTGCTCGACCGCCCGGCCCTGCCGCTCGATCTCGACCAATGGGCCGAGCGCGCCGGCGCGAGCCGGCGCACGCTCGCGCGGCTCTTCCGCCACGAGACCGGCCTGAGCTTTGCGGAGTGGCGCGCAAGGTTGCGTGCGGTTGAAGGCCTGGCGCGGCTCTCCGCCGGCGATTCAGTGTCTGCCTCGGCGCAGGCGGTCGGATATGACAGCCCGAGCGCATTCTCCGCGATGGTGCGGCGCAGCCTGGGCGCGGCGCCGCGGCGTCTCGTGCGCGCGATCTCGTAGAAGCCCGCATGGAGCGACGCGAAATGCGGGAACGGCACCCCGGATTGCGCTCCGCTCCATCCGGGCTACGGACCAATGATCAATCCAGCGTCCTTCTGAACCGCGTCACCGCGATCACCATCGCAATGCCCATCAGGCCAGCGAGCGCCAGCGTGTCGTATTGCAGGTCGGCGAGCGTCGCGCCCTTGAGCATGATGGCGCGCACGATGCGCAGAAAATGGGTGAGCGGCAGGAATTCGCCGACGTATTGCGCCCAGATCGGCATGCCGGCGAACGGAAACAGAAAGCCCGACAGCAGCATGTTGGGCAGGAAATACATCATCGCCATCTGCACGGCCTGCAGCTGGTTCTGCGCCAGCGTCGAGAAGGTGTATCCGGTCGCCAGATTGGTCGCGACGAACAGGGTGGTGAGCGCGGCGAGCATCGCGAGGTTGCCGACGATCGGCACGCTGAACAGCACCACGGCGGCGACCACGATGGTGGCGGCCTGCAGAAAGCCGATCACCACATAAGGCATGATCTTGCCGAGCATGATCTCGAGCGGCGTGATCG
>Ga0335081_10008225_pt1 | contig 16717 bp, 14 predicted proteins | sample Lox_Sample_35_FD_206713 | JGI IMG/M metagenome (GOLD analysis project Ga0335081, IMG submission 206713) | Soil microbial communities from Loxahatchee National Wildlife Refuge, Florida, United States - Lox_Sample_3.5 | ecosystem: Environmental > Terrestrial > Soil > Wetlands | place: USA... | reverse complement strand
CCTTTGTCTCCCGAAAGCCGGGAAAAAAGCCGGCGAAACAACCTCCGTCCGCAACGGAAAGCTGCGAGCCTGGGGCGAAAATCTCGCGAGGAAACGTCAGTGCTGCAGGAGCGGCGCGACGAGCGGCGCCAAGGCCGTCGCCAGCATGCCGAAGATGATCGCATAGGCGCAGGCTGCGCCGAGCCGGTCGATGAGCGCGCTGATCGGCTTCTCGTGGCGCAATTGCATCATGGCCACCTCCGGCCCGAAACAACCCGAAATCTATCAGGCCCGTTCCTGATGGTCGCGTAAAATGGGCGTAAAACCGCAAGTCGCATCCGGCGGAACCGGATGCTGCTCGCGGTAACATCCGGAGGCCAATCGATTCGAAAAAGGCCGGCGCCGTGCAGCCCCGCCTGTCATTTGTCTCCGGGCCGCAGATGCGCGTCGCGCCGCTGATAGAGCTTGTCGTCGGCGTAGCCCATGGTCTCCGGCTTGCCGCGACCGAGCATCACCTGGAAATAGACCGGCGCGAGACTGTCGTTCTGATAGCCATGAATCACGCCGGCCGGACAGGAGATGCATTCCCACGGGCCGAGCCGCGTCGTCAGGCGCTTGCCGCTCTCGTCCTCGACGAACACGTCGAGAAAGCCCTGCAGCACGAAAAAGCACTCCTCGACCTCATGGGTGTGCGCCGCGTTGCCCTGGCCCGGCTCGACATACATGACCGACAGCGTGAAGTTGCCCGCCGGGATGACGGTCGGGTCGGCATGCTTGCCGGAGCCGCCGGCGCCGATGAAGCGATGCTGCGCGCGCTTGTAGCCCTCGATCTTGGCGTCCTCGAACGCCGCCCAGTCCGGTGTCTTCTCGCGAAAACGGCCGACATACTTTTTCATGATCTCCTCGACCGGCACGCCGACAAGCTCTGTCGGACGCGGATGTCGTGCAGCGCTCATGGAGAACTCCTCTTTGGCATGCTTGTGCGAAATCTATTTTCCCGGCGGCCGCACAGTCAACAACGGGGCCCGCGAATAGCGAATGGCGAATGGATCCCTCGCCGTTCCCTATTCGCCATTCGCTACTCGCCATTCGCATTCCCCATTCGCGCCTCCTCCAGCAGCGCCCAGACGCGCGGCGGCGACAGCGGCAGTTCGCGCGGCTCGGCGCCAAACGCCGTGAGCGAATTCGCGACCGCGTTCGCGATCACCCCACCGGCCGGAATGATGCCGCCCTCGCCCGCGCCCTTGGCGCCGAGCGGGTTGATCGGCGAAGGCTTCATGTCGAGCACGATGCTGCGCAGATTGGGAAAGTCGCTCGCGGTCGGCAGCCGGTAGTCCATCAGCGATCCGGTGAGGAGCTGGCCGTTCTCGTCGTAGACGAGATGCTCGAGGAAGGCGCCGCCGAGGCCCTGCACCAGCGAGCCGATCACCTGCCCGTTGAGCGTCATCGGATTGATGATGCGCCCGACGTCCTCGACCGCGACATAGTCGACGATGGCGACGTGGCCGGTCTTCGGGTCGACCGTCACGTGCGCCGCATGGGCGCCGTAGGTATAGGTGTGCTTCTTGTTGTGAAACGCGCCTTCGGCCGAAAGGCCGGCAAAATCCGTCAACGGCAGCGCGCGCCCGTCCGGGCCTGCGACGTTGTCTTCGCCGATCGCCACCGCGCGCGCATCGCAGCCGAGGCGTTGGGCCGCAGCGGCGCGCAAGGCGGCGCGGAATTTCTCCGCCGCGTCGAGCAGTGCCGAGCCGCCCATCACCACCGAGCGTGAGTGATAGGCGCCGTAGCCGTCGCTCACATATCCGGTCGAGCCGTGAAAGACCGCGCGGATGCGCTCGATCGGCAGCTCGAGCGCGTCGGCCGCGATCTGCGCAAAGACGGTCTCGACCCCCTGCCCGACCGCCGACGAGCCGAGGTAGACGGCGATCGCGCCGTCCGGCTCGAGCGCGACCCGCGCGCTCTCCTTCGGCCCGGCGCCGCCGCCCTCGATGAAGCAGCCGAGCGCCAGCCCGTGGTAGCGCCCGTCGATCAGGACGCCCTGCAGTTTCGCCTTTTCGGTCCAGCCGAACTCGGCGAGGCAGCGCGCGAGCGTGATCCGATAATCGCCGCTGTCGAGCTCGTCCTTGTGCTCGTACGGCGTGATCGTCGCGAGCGCGTAGGGCATCTCGCGCTCCGCGACCAGGTTGCGGCGGCGGAACTCGACCCGGTCGATGCCGAGCTCGTTCGCCACCATGTCGAACAGCCGCTCGCGGAAGAAATCGGTCTCGAATCGACCCGGGCCCCGATAGGTGCCGACCGGCGTCTTGTTGGTCATCACCAGCGTCGCCGCGATGTCGATCGCCGGGATGCGGTAGGGACCGGACATGAACTGCGCCACGTTGCGCGCGCCGACCGCACCGTTGGTGCGCATATAGGCGCCCATGTCGGCAAACGTCTCGCCGCGCAGGCCGAGGATCGTCCCGTCCGCCGCGCAGGCGATCTCGATGTCGGCCTCCGCGTCGCGCGCGTGGTTCATCGCCATCAGGTTCTCGCGCCGGTCCTCGATCCACTTGACCGGCCGGCCGACTTGGCGTGCCGCGAACGGGATGAGAAAATCCTCCGGATAGAATTCGCCGCGCGCGCCGAAGCCGCCGCCGACGTCGTTCTCGACCATGTCGATCGCGTCCTCGGGCAGGCCGATCTGCGCGGCGAGAATCCGCCGATTGAAGAACGGCACCTTGGCGGCGCCGAACACCCGCAGGCGCCCCTGCGCCGCATCCCATTCGGCGAGCACGCCGCGCGGCTCGAGGGTGAGCCCGAAGTGACGCTGCACCTTGAGGCGCTCGCGCCGGCGATAGGCGGCGCCCGCGAACGCCGCCGCGGCATCGCCGCGCGTCGCGCGGAACTCGAGCGCGATGTTGCTGCCCGCTGCCTCGAACAGGAGGCTGCCGCCGTTTTGCGCACCGGCGCGGTCGGTGACCGCCGGCAGCGCCTCGATGTCGACCGCGATCGCCTCGAGCGCGTCCTCGCCGATCGCCGCCGAGTCGGCGAGGACCAGGGCGAGCGGCTCGCCGACGTAGCGCACCTTGTCGGCGGCGATCACCGGCTGCTCGAACGGCTTGAACGCCGGCAGCGGCTGCAGCCGCATCGGGATGATCGGCGGCCCGCCGGGCATGTCCTTCGCGGTGATGACCGCATGCACGCCGGGAATTTTCAGCGCCGCCGCGGCATCGATTGCGCGGATGCGGCCATGCGCCGCCGCGCTACGCAGGACCACGGCATGCAGCAGACCGTTCGGCGCGAGGTCGCCGACATACTGGCCGCGGCCGCGCAGGAAGCGGAGGTCCTCGCGCCGCTCGATCGCGGCGCCGATGAAGGTGTTTCTCATCGGCGCTCGCCGTCGTCGCCCGCGCGGCCATCACCGCGATAGGCGCTGCGCGCTTCGAGGACCGCCTCGATGATCGGGATGTAGCCGGTGCAGCGGCAGATATTGCCCGACAGCACCTCGCGTACCCGGTCGGCGTCGCAGTCCGGCTCCTCGCTGAGCAGCGCGTGCGCCGTGGTGATCATGCCCGGCGTGCAGAAGCCGCATTGCAGCGCATGATGTTTGCGGAAGGCTTGCTGCAACGGCGTGAGCGTATCGTCGTGCGACAGTCCCTCGACCGTGGTGACGCGGCGTCCCTCCGCCTGCACCGCCAGCATCAAGCAGGCGCGCACCGCCTCGCCGTCGACCAGCACCGTGCAGGCGCCGCACACGCCATGCTCGCAACCGATGTGCGTGCCGGTCAGGCGCAGCACGTCGCGCAGGCAGTCGGCGAGCGTCATGCGCGGCTCGACCGCGACCTCGACCGCCCTGCCGTTCGCCTCGAACCGCGTCATGGCTGGTCCCGTTGTTGCGCCGCGACGAGCGCCCGCTCGACCATCGTACCGACCAGCGCGCGGCGGTAGGCGGCGCTCGCGTGAATGTCGTCGGGCGGATCGACCGCCGCCGAGGCCGCGGCGGCCGCGCGCGCGATCACGCCGTCGTCGATGCGCGCGCCGTCGAACACCGCCTCGACCGACGGCAGCCGCGTCGGCCGCTCGCCGACGCCGATCACCCCCACATGCGCGTTCGTGGCGCGCCCATCCGCGGCGCGATCATGGAAAACGGCGGCGGCCGCGAGCGCAAAGTCGCCACGCCGCAGCGCGAACTCCTCGAAGCCGAAGCGGCGCGCGGCCGGCCAGGCCGGCAGCCTGAGCTCGGTGATGATCTCGTCCGGCGCCAGCGCGGTGGTGAGCGCGCCGAGGAAGAAATCTTTTGCCGCGATCACGCGCGCGCCGGCCGTGCCGGTCACCGCGATCTCGCCGTCGCAGGCGACCGCGATGCCCGGTAGCTCCGCCGCCGGATCGGCATGCGCGAGGCTGCCGCCGACCGTGCCGCGGTTGCGGATCTGGTAATGCGCGACATGGCGCACCGCGGCGACCAGCAGCGGATGCGCGCGCGCGAGCCGCGCATCGGCGAGGATGTCGCGCCAGCGCACCAGGGCGCCGAGCCGCACGCCGTCCGCGCCGATCGCGATGCGGTCGAGGCCGGGCAGCCGAGCGAGATCGACGAGGAGCGTCGGCGCCGCGACACGAAATGCCAGCATCGGCACCAGCGACTGCCCGCCGGCGATCGCCTTCGCGTCGCCGTTCGCGGCCAGCAGCGTCACCGCCTCGGCGAGCGTCGCCGGGCACGCATAGTCGAAGGCAGGCAGCTTCATGGCGCGGCGTCACATCGCGGATTGCGGCAGGGGAAGCCTGCGGTTGCTAGCATCGGCTCGGCGGCCCGGTCAATCGTGGCCGGGCGAATGGCGAATGGCGAGCAGCGAATGGACAGCCGCAACCGCTATTCGCCATTCCCTACTCGCCATTCGCTATTCGCCACTCGCGCCGCCTCGATCAGCTCCCACACGCGCGGCGGCGTGAGCGGCAGGTCGCGCGGCTGCACGCGCAAGGACTTCAGCGCCGCCGCGACCGCATTGGCGATCACGCCGCCGACCGGCACGATGCCGCCCTCGCCCGCCCCCTTGGCGCCGAGCGGATTGTGCGGCGCCGGCGCCTGCTCGAGCGCCGCAGCGCGAATGGTCGGGAAATCGCTCGCGGTCGGCATCCGGTAGTCGGCGAGCGTGCCGGTCAGCAGCTGTCCCTCGGTGTCGTAGACGAGGTGCTCCATCAGCGCGCCGCCGAGGCCTTGCACGATCGCGCCGACGCACTGGCCGTGCAGCGTCTCCGGATTGATGATACGGCCCACGTCCTCGACCGCCATGTAGTCGAGCACCTCGATCGCGCCGGTCTTGGCATCGACCGCGACCTGCGCGGCGTGCGCGCCGTAGCTGTAGGTGCGTTTGGTGTTGGCAAATGTCCCTTCGACCGCGATGCCCTCGCCGGCAAGCTCGCGCCACGCGACCGTCCCGCCGGCCGGCGCGCGCGCCGAGCCGGGCTCGACCGCGATCTCCGCCGCGGCGCAGCCGAGCCGTCGCGCGGCTGCGCCCGCGATCGCCGCCTTGAGCTTGGCGGCCGCGTCGAGCACGGCCGATCCGCCCATCACCACCGAGCGCGAGCTGTAGGAGCCGAACCCTTCGCTCACCAGGTCGGTCGAGCCGTGAAACACGCCGGCGATCGCCTCCATCGGCAGGTCGAGGGCATCGGCGGCGATCTGCGCGAATACGGTCTCGACCCCCTGCCCGACCGAGGTCGAGCCGAGGTAGACCGCGACGCGCCCGTCCGGCGCGAGCGCGAGCCGCGCGGTCTCGCGCGGCCCGGTGCCGCCGCCCTCGATGTAGCAACCGGCCGCGCAGCCGAGGTAGCGGCCATCGACCAGCTCGCCGTCACGCGCGGATTTTCCGTCCCAGTCGAACGCCGCGAGGCAGCGATCGAATGTCGCGGTGTAGTCGCCGCTGTCGGTCGCGGTCTCGATGTTGAGCGGCTCGACGGTGGCGAGACGATACGGCATCGCATCGCACCCGATCAGGTTGCGGCGGCGCAGCGCCATGCGATCGATGCCGAGATCGTCGGCCGCCATGTCGATCAGCCGCTCGCGGAAAAAATCCGCCTCGAACCGTCCCGGCCCCCGATAGGTGCCGACCGGCGTCTTGTTGGTGAGCACGAGCGAGACCGCGATGCGGATGTCGGGCACCGCATAGGGCCCGGACAGCACCTGGGCGAGATTGCGCGCCGCCGTCGCGCCGTTGGTGCGCACATAGGCACCGATGTCGCACGCAGCGTCGCCCGCGAGCGCCAAAAACGTGCCGTCGCGCCCGCAGGCGAGCGCAAGCTCGATCTCGGCGTCCCGCGCGTGATTGCAGGCGAGCAGATTCTCACGCCGGTCCTCGATCCAGCGCACCGGCCGGCCCGTATGGCGCGCTGCGAACGGGATCAGATAATCCTCCGGATAGAACTCGCCGCGCGCGCCAAAGCCGCCGCCGACGTCGTTCACCACCATGCGGATCGCGTCTTCCGGCAGCCCCATCATGGCGGCCAGCATGCGCCGATTGGGAAACGCGATCTTTGCCGCACCGAAGACGGTGAGCCGTCCGTCCTGCCAATGCGCCAGGAAGCCGCGCGGCTCGAGCGGCACCGCCGTGAAGCGCTGGACGGAAAACCGCTCGCGCCGCACATAGGGCGCGCGGGCGAGCGCCGCCTCCGCATCGCCCTTGCGCGCCGTGAGCACGCCGGCGAGGTTGCTCGCCTCCTCGAACAGGCGATCGCGATCGCCACGCGCGGTCGCGCGATCCGCCGCGGCTGGAAGCGGCGCGACATCGACCACGATCGCGTCGAGCGCATCCTCGGCGAGCGCCGCGCTGTCCGCCACCACGACGGCGAGCGGCTCGCCCACGTAGCGGACCTTGCCGTCCGCGATCACGGGCTGGGCAAGGCGCTTGAATTCGGGCAACACGTCGAGCCGCTGTGGAATGCGCGGCACCGCGCCGATCTCGGCCGCCGTGATCACCGCGCGCACGCCCGGCCGCGCGCGCGCCGCCGACGGATCGATCGCCCGGATGCGGCCATGCGCCACCGCGCTGCGCAGGATCGCGGCATGCAGCATGCCATCGCGCGCGAGATCGCCGACATATTGGCCGCGGCCGCGCAGGAAGCGCAGATCCTCGATGCGCGGGACCGAGCTGCCGATCAGCCGGTTGGTGGTGCGCGCCTCTGTCATGTCCGGCTCATGTCGGCCACCGCGATGCGCCGTCGTCGCTCACCGCGGCGCCTCGATGACGTTGGTGCATATCCTCATCGGCGAACCGGCGCCCACTTCGCCGGGATATGCGCTCATTAGTCGATGTGCACGCCGGCGGTCTTGACCACTCTGGCCCATTTGGCGCGCTCGGTGCGGGCAAAATCCGCAAACGCCTCCGGCGTCATCGGCGCAGGCTCGGCGCCCAAATCGGCAAGCGCCGCGACCACCTCCGGGCTGCCGAAGATGCGCTTCACCTCGCCCGCAATGGTGTCGACCACGGCGCGCGGCGTGCCGGCAGGCGCATAGAGGCCCTGCCAGCCCGTCGCCTCGAAGCCCGGCAAGGTCTCGCCGATCGTCGGCAGGAAGGGCGCGGCGGCGACGCGGCTCGGCGTCGTCACCGCAATCGCGTGCACCTGCCGGGCTTTCGCCAGCGGCCAGATCGTCGTCATGCTGTCGATCGCCAGCTGGATATTGCCGCCGATCATGCTGGTCATTTCGTCGGCCGTGCTGCGGAATGGCACATGGGTCATGTACGTGCCGGTCGCGAGCTGGAACATGACGGCGGCGAGATGCGAGGACGTGCCGTTGCCGGACGAGCCGAAGTTCGCTCTTCCGTCGTGCCGCTTCAGCCACTCGATGACTTCCGGGACCGTCCTTGCCGGCACGTCATTCGCGACGGTCAAGAGGTTGGGCAGCCGCACCAGGAGCGAGATCGGCGCAAAATCGCGTTCGACGTCGAACGGCAGATGGGCGTAGAGCGCCGGATTGATCGCATGCGTGCTGACGGTGCCGATGAGCAGCGTATGGCCGTCGCCGGCCGCCTTGGCGACGAGGCCTGCGCCGATGCTGCCGCCGGCGCCGCCATGGTTCTCGACCACGAACGGGGTGCCGAATTTCGCCTGCAGGTGCTGGGCGAGAAGGCGCCCGATCAGATCGGCCGAGCCGCCCGCCGCGAATGGAACCACCACGGTCACCGGCCGCTGCGGCCAGGCTTCCACGGCGCCGGCGCGCCGCGGCCGCACGATGCCGGACGCAAACGCTGCCCCGGCCAGAAACTCGCGCCGTCGCATCATCACCGATCTGTCGTCCTACTGCTTCTCCGCCACCCCGAGCCGCTTCGCCATCTCGGCGACCTGAGCGCGCTGCTCGTCGATCGATTTGGCGAATTCAGCCGCCCCGCCGACATTCAAGATCTGTGCCGTGGCCGCCAGCCGCTCCTCGATGGTCTTGTCGGCCACCGCCTTGACGTCGGCCGCGATGCGGTCGCGCAGCGCGGCCGGCATGTCGGAGGGGCCGAACAGGCCGACGAGGCCGTCGACCGTGAGGCCGGGGAAGCCGGCCTCCGCCACGGTCGGAATGTCCGGATAGGCCGGAGAGCGCGTCGTGTTGGTCACGGCCAGCACCTTGATCTTGCCGGACTGGAGGTGCGGCCGCACGATCGCGAGCGCGCCCTCGTAGACCTGCACGCGGTTTTCCGACAGATCGTTCACGGCCTCGACCGGATTGCGATACGGCACCTTCTTGAGGTCGAGCCCCTCGCCCTTGAGGAAACCCTCGAGCAGGAAGTCGAGCGCGCCGGTGACGCCCGCCCAATTCAGCGAGCCCGGCTCCTTGCGGGCGCGGTCGAACAGCTCCTTGAGCGAGGAGATGTTGAGCGCGGACGGCACCGAGATCGCGACCACCGTGTTCGACATGCGCACGATCGGCTGCAGGTCGCTCGGCTTATAGGGCAGGTTGTCGTAGAGGAAGGGATGCGCCGTGAACGAGGAGGTCGGCGAGGCGAGCAGCACATGGTCGTCGTGCGCCTTGACGAATGCGCCGATCGCCACGATGCCGTCGCCGCCGGGCCGGTTTTCGATGACCACCGGCTGGCCCCAGCGCGCGCCCAACCGGTCGGCGAAGAGCCGCGACTCGATGTCCACGCCCGAGCCGGGCCCGAGCGACACGATGAACTTGACCGGGCGGGTGGGCCAGCTCTGCGCGGCCGCCGGTGCGGCCGTCAACAGGACTGCGGCAAACATGCCGGCGAGGGCGACGGGCGTGCGGCGAAAATCGCGCCGAAAATCGCGCATTGGGGGTTTCCTCCTCTGTCGACACGCGACGAGCATTCGGTCCAAGCTGCAGGAATTTTCCCGCAACGACAATCGAAAAAAGCCCGCCGGTGCGGCAAATCGCCCCCGTGGCGCCGCGCCGATGCGACGCGCCATGCCGCCGAGCAGCCTTCCCGTTATCATGCAGCGGCGCGCGCCGGTTGATCGGCCAATGCGCCCCGGCTAGCGTGCCGGCCCAAGCACCAAGAACAGCGGCCGGCAGGGCCGCGGTCATGGGAGGACGAGATGAGACACGGGATCGGATGCAGGCTCGTCGGCGCGCTTGCGGTGCTGTTTCTGGCGGCGACGGGCGCCGCAGCGGCGGAGACGCCGAAGCCCGGCGGCATCTTGAAAATCTATCACCGCGAAAATCCCGGCGGCCTCTCGATCCACGAGGAAGCGACCTTTTCGACCAACGTGCCCATGATGGGCGTGTTCAACAACCTCGTGGTCTATGACCAGCACAAAGCGCAGAACAGCATGGACACGATCGTGCCGGAGCTCGCGACCAGCTGGTCGTGGAGCGCCGACAAGACCGCGTTGACCTTCAAGCTGCGCGAGGGCGTGAAGTGGCACGACGGCGTGCCATTCACCGCCAAGGACGTGAAGTGCACGTGGGACATGGTGCGCGGCGTCTCCGAGCAGAAGTTCCGCAAGAATCCGCGCAAGGACTGGTACGCCAACGTGACCGAGATCACGGTCGACAACGACTACCAGGCCACGTTCCATCTCAAGCGGCCGCAGCCCTCGCTCCTCGCCATGCTGGCGTCCGGCTACTCGCCGGTCTATCCGTGCCACGTCTCGCCGGCGCAGATGCGCACCAACCCGATCGGTACCGGCCCCTATAAATTCGTCGAGTTCAAGCAGAACGAGGCGCTCAAGCTCGCCAAGAATCCCGACTACTGGAAAAAGGGCCTGCCCTATCTCGACGGCATCGAGTTTCCCGTGATCCCCAACCGCTCGACCGCGGTTCTCGCCTTCACGACCGGCAAGGTCGACATGACCTTTCCGACGGCGCTCACGGTCGCCAACGAGAAAGACGTCAAGGCGCAAGCCCCCAACGCGATCTGCGAGATCAAGCCGACCAATGTCAGCACCAATCTGATCATCAACCGCGACAAGCCGCCGTTCGACAATGCGGACCTGCGCAATGCGGTGGCGCTCGCGCTCGACCGCAAGGCCTTTGTCGAGATTCTCTTCCAGGGCCAGGCCGACGTCGGCGGCTCGCTGCTGCCGCCGCCGGCGGGCGTCTGGGGCCTGCCGCCCGACATCCTCAAGACGATCCCGGGCTACGGCGCCGACGTGAAGAAGAACCGCGAGCAGGCGCGCGCGATCATGCAGAAGCTCGGCTACGGCCCCGACAAGAAGCTGGCGCTGAAAGTCTCGACGCGCAACCTCGGCGAATATCGCGATCCCGCCGTCATCCTGATCGATCAGCTCAAGGAGATCTACATCGACGCCGAGCTCGACGTGGTGGAAACCGGCGTGTGGTTCGCCAAGATCGCGCGCGGCGACTATGCGGTCGGGCTCAATCTCACCGGCAACGGCATCGACGACCCCGACCAGGCCTTCTACGAGAACTACGCCTGCGGCTCGGAGCGCAACTACACGCACTATTGCAACAAGGACCTCGAGAAGCTGTTCGATCAGCAGTCGATCGAGACGGACGTGGACAAGCGCAAGCAGCTCGTGTGGGAGATCGACAAGAAGATCCAGGAAGACGTCGCGCGGCCGATCCTCTATCACTCGCACATGGCGACCTGCTGGCAGCCCTACGTGAAGAACATGACCGTGATGGTCAACAGCTCGTACAACGGCTTCCGCTACGAGGACGTCTGGCTGGATAAATGAGGCAGCCACCTCTCGCTCCTCGTCATGGTGAGGAGCGTCGCGCAGCGACGCGTCTCGAACCATGGGCGGCGAACGCAGGTGCCCGCCATCCTTCGAGACGCACGCGCTTCGCGCGTGCTCCTCAGGATGAGGACGGAGCAGGTCCAGCGAAAGGTCGGAGAACGTCGTGGCCACCTACCTGATCCGTCGCTTGCTCCTGATGCTGCTCACCCTGTTCGGCATCTCGGTGCTGATCTTCGTGCTGCTGCGCGTGGTGCCCGGCAACATCGCCGACATCATCTTTTCCGCCGCCGGCATGATCGATCCGGCCGACAAGGCCTCGCTCGAGCACGACCTCGGTCTCGACCAGCCGATCATCACGCAATATCTGCACTGGATCGGCGGCATGGCGCACGGCGATCTCGGCTACTCCTACATGACCGAGAAGCCGGCGCTCGCCGAGATCCTGCCGCGTATCCCGATCACCGCCAAGCTGGCCGGCCTCGCCCTCGCGTTTGCGACCCTGATCGGCGTGCCGCTCGGCGTGCTGAGCGCCGTGCGGCAGAACTCCGCTCTCGACTACGTGGTGCGGGTCGTGAGCCTCAGCGGCCTGTCGTTGCCGGCGTTCTGGCTCGGGCTCCTCATCCTCATGGCCTGTGCGGCGTGGTTCGGCATGATCCCGATCTACACGGCGCCGCCAAAAACCTTCCTCGACGCGCTTCTCCTCTACAGCGTCCCGGCCGCGGCGGTCGGCTTCCGTAGCTCGGCGCTGGTGATGCGGCTCACCCGCTCGTCGATGCTGGAGGTGCTGCGCCAGGACTACATCCGCACCGCCCGCGCCAAGGGCGCCTCGGAGCGCGGCGTCAACTACCATCATGCGCTGCGCAACGCGATCCTTCCGGTGATCACCGTGATCGGCCTCGAGGCCGCCTTCCTGATGGGCGGGCTGATCGTCACCGAGACGGTGTTCAACATCCCGGGCGTCGCGCGCTTCCTGGTCGAGGCGATCAAGTGGCGCGACTATCCGATCGTGCAGAGCCTCGTGATGTTCATTGCGGTGGTCGCGGTGACCATCAACTTCCTCGTCGACCTGCTCTATGCGGCGCTCGATCCAAGGATCAAGTATGCGGATTAGACCATCGGCATGACCACCGTCGACGATACCCGCGCGGTCGCCGCCGCGGCGGCGCCGCCCGAGAGCCTGTGGCGCCACCTGCGCTACCACATTGCCCGCCATCCGCTCGGCGCGATCGGCGCCGTCCTGATGGCGGTGTTCGTGTTTGCGGCCCTGTTCGCCGGCCTGCTCACCCGCTTCGACCCGGTCAGCACCAATGCGGCCCTGTCGCTGGCGCGGCCGGATACGCTGCATCCCTTCGGCTGCGACTTCATGGGGCGCGACGTCTTGAGCCGCATCGTCTACGGCGCGCGCATCTCGCTCGCCGTGGGTCTCGGCTCGACCGCGCTCGGCTGCACCTGCGGGGTCGCGCTCGGGCTCGCCTCCGGCTACCTGGGCGGCTGGGTCGATCTCGTCGTGCAGCGCGTGGTCGACATCATGCAGGCGCTGCCTCTGCTGGTGCTCGCGCTCGTGATGGCGGCGGCGCTCGGGCCCGCGCTCGGCAACACCATCGTGGCGATCTCGATCCCGCTCATCCCCTATTCGGCGCGCGTGATCCGCTCCAACACGCTGACGCTGCGCGAGATGCCCTATGTCGAGGCGGCGCGCGCGGTCGGCATGAGCGAGTTCCGCATCGCGGTGCGCCATGTCCTGCCCAACACGCTGGCGCCGCTGATCGTGCTCGCCACTGCCCAGCTCGGCGCCGCGATCCTGGTCGAATCCTCGCTGTCCTTCCTCGGCCTCGGCATTCCCGAGCCGCATCCGTCCTGGGGGCGCATGCTGTCGGAATCGGCGGCCGAATACGTCCGCACCGCGCCCTGGCTGGTGATCTTCCCGGGCGCCGCGATCAGCCTCGCGGTGTTCGGCACCAATCTGCTCGGCGATGCCCTGCGCGACATCCTCGACCCGCGGCTGCGCCACTGACCGATGACCCTCACGACCAGCCAGCCGCAACAGGCGACGCGCGCGGTCCCGCCGGTCGGGGCGCCCCTCCTGGTCGTGACCGGCCTGAAAACCCACTTCTTCACCCGAGGCGGCGTCGTCAAGGCGGTCGACGACGTGGGCTTTTCGCTCGCGCCCGGCGAGACGCTGGCGATCGTCGGCGAGTCGGGCTGCGGCAAGAGCGTGACCGCGCTCTCGCTCATGCGCCTCGTGCCCGATCCGCCCGGCCGCATCGTCGCCGGCGCGGTCAAGCTCGCCGGCACCGACCTGCTCGCGCTCGACGAGGAAGCGATGCGCGACGTGCGCGGCAAGGACATGGCGATGATTTTTCAGGAGCCGATGACCTCGCTCAATCCGGTGCTCACCGTCGGCAGCCAGATCGCCGAGGTGTTGCGGCTGCACCGGCCGATCGGCCGCGCCCAGGCCTGGCGCGACGCCGTCGACATGCTCCGCCTGGTCCGCATCCCCGAGCCCGAGCAGCGCGCCAAGGCTTATCCGCATCAGCTCTCGGGCGGCATGCGCCAGCGCGCCATGATCGCGATGGCGCTCGCCTGCCATCCCAAGGTGCTGATCGCCGACGAGCCAACCACCGCGCTCGACGTCACCATCCAGGCGCAGATCCTCGGCATCATTCTCGACCTGCAGCGCGCGCTGGGCACCGCCGTGATCCTGATCACCCACGACCTCGGCGTGGTCGCCGAGACGGCGCAGCGCGTGATCGTGATGTATGCGGGCCGCAAGGTCGAGGAGGCGCCGGTCGCCGAGCTGTTCGCCCGCCCGCAGCACCCCTATACGCGCGGCCTGATGGCCTCGATCCCGCGCCTGCCGGTGATGCGCGGGGCCGCCGAGGATGCCGCCGAGCGGCTGCAGGAAATCCCCGGCATGGTGCCGGCGCTCGCCAACCTGCCGGTCGGCTGCGTGTTCGCGCCGCGCTGTCCGCACGCCGAGGACCGCTGCCGCGCCGCCTACCCGGCCTACGAGGAGAAGCAGCCGGGCCATTTCGCGGCCTGCTGGCGCTCGCGCGAGATTTTTGGAGACCGGGATGGCTGATGCGGCGACCGCGGACGGCGCAGCGCCCGGGCGCGCGGACGGCGCCGCGCCGCCGGTGCTCGAGGTGCGCGACCTCAAGAAGCACTTTGCGCTGCGCCACGGTTTTTTCGGGCGTGCCGGCGGCACCGTCTACGCGGTCGACGGGGTGAGCTTTGCGATCGCGCCGCACGAGACGCTCGGTCTCGTCGGCGAGTCCGGCTGCGGCAAGTCGACGGTCGGCCGCACGGTGCTGCGCCTGCTCGAGCCGACCGCCGGCACGATCCGGCTGGACGGGCGCGACATCACCCATTTGGGCCGGACCGCGCTGCGCGCCCGTCGGCCGCAGATGCAGATCATCTTCCAGGATCCGTTCTCGTCGCTCGATCCGCGCATGTCGGCGGGCGACATCGTCGCCGAGCCCTTGCGCGTGCATGGGATCGCGCAAGGCCGCGCCTTGCAGGAGCTGGTCGCGGCGCTGTTCGATCGCGTGGGCCTGCGCCGGGCGCAGATGGAGAGCTTCCCGCATCAGTTCTCCGGCGGTCAGCGTCAGCGCATCGGCATCGCGCGGGCGCTCGCGCTCAGCCCCAAATTGATCGTCGCCGACGAGCCGGTGTCCGCCCTCGACGTGTCGATCCAGGCGCAGGTGCTCAACTTGATGATGGACCTGCAGCGCGAGCGCGGCCTCGCCTATCTGTTCATCTCGCACAATCTCGCGGTGGTCGAGCACATCAGCGACCGCATCGCCGTGATGTATCTCGGCCGCATCGTCGAGCACACCGACAAGAACACCCTGTTCGCGCGGCCGCTGCACCCCTACACCGAGTCGCTGCTGGCCGCGGTGCCGGTGCCAGATCCGCGCGTCAAGCGGCAGAAGCGCCTGCTGCAGGGCGACGTGCCGAGCCCGATCAATCCGCCGCCCGGCTGCCATTTTCACACCCGCTGCCCCTACGCGGTCGATCGCTGCAAGCGCGAGACGCCGGTCCTGCGCGAGGCGCGGCCCGGGCAATGGGTGGCCTGCCATTTGCGATAGCCGGCGGCGCGCCGGCGAAAGCGAGCCGACAGGCTTGGCCCTACTCGGTCGAGATGCCGATCGCCTTGACCATCTTGCCCCAGTTGGCGACCTCGCTCGCAAAATAGCTCTCGCTCGCCGCGAGATCGCGCACCCGCGTCTGCATCGTCAGGGCCTTGAGCCGCGCCTCGGTCGCGGGCTCGCGCACGACCTCGTTGATCGCCGCATTGAGCTTTTGCGCGATCGCGGCATCGACCTTGGCGGGCGCGAACACGCCCACCCAGGTCTCGGCGACGAACCCCGGAAAGCCGCCTTCGCCATAGGTCGGAATGTCCGGGAATTCGGCCAGGCGCTGCGCGCTCGCGACCGCGAGGGCGCGCAGCGCACCGGCGCGCACCTGGCTCGCATAGCCCGGCAGCGTACCGACCAGCACCCGCACGTGTCCGCCCATCACGGCGTTGACCGCCGGCGCGCCGCCCTGGAACGGCACCTGCACCGGATCGACCTTGGCGAGCTCCTTGAAGAAATAGGCGGCCGCGACGTGCGAGGAGGTGCCGACCCCGGGGCTCGCATAGTCGAGCTGCTTGTCCCGCGCCGACGCCACGAGGTCGCCGAGCGTCTTGGCCGGATCGGCCGGATTGACGCACAGGCTTTCGGGGGCGCCGGCGGGAATCGCGATCGCCTTGAGATCGGCCGCCGCGTAGCTCTTGGTCTTGTAGTAGGTCTCGTTGACCGCGATGCTCGCAGTCGTGACCAGCAAGGTGTAGCCGTCCGGCGTCGCGTGCGCGACGCTGGCGGCGCCGATATTGCCGCCAGCCCCGCCGCGGTTCTCGATCACGACGGTCTGGCCGAGCCGCGCGCCGAGCCGGTCGCCCAGGATGCGGGCAAAACTGTCGGCGTAGCCGCCGGCCGGAAACGCCACCACGACGGTGATCGGCCTGGTCGGAAAATCATCGGCCCGCGCCGGCCCGATCAAGAAAGCACAGGCGAGCGCGAAGGCCGCGCCCCCGCGCTGCAAGCTCGTCAGCAACATCATCGATGGTCATCCCCACGTTCTGCGAGGCGCAGCTTTGCAGCCGGCAGTCGGCTTGGCAATCGACGATGTGTCGCGCCCGCGCCTGCGCGGGACGTCGATGTTGGCTTACCTCGCAGAGCGTGTTACGCAATTGACCTGCAACTACGATGCAGGTCCGCACACCTGAACGGGGGGGCACGCGGTGAAACGCACGCTTTGGACAATCCTCGCCGCGATGGCATTGCTCGCCGGCCGTGCCGACGCTGCCCCGCAGCTCGCCGCACCAGCAGCAACGAAGCCGGCGGCCGGGCGCGCGCTTCTCTACGTCTATCGTCCGCGGACCTTGATCGGCATTGCCAACTTCGATGTCCCGATCATCCATCTCGACAAACAGCGACTAGGGCGCATCCGCATCGGCGGCTATCTGGCGATTCCGGTCTCACCCGGACAGCACACGCTGACCACGACCGAATCGCTCTTGGGCAACGACACCGGGCGAATCCGAGGCGAGACCAAGTTTTCCATCGTG
>Ga0335081_10008224_pt1 | contig 16719 bp, 16 predicted proteins | sample Lox_Sample_35_FD_206713 | JGI IMG/M metagenome (GOLD analysis project Ga0335081, IMG submission 206713) | Soil microbial communities from Loxahatchee National Wildlife Refuge, Florida, United States - Lox_Sample_3.5 | ecosystem: Environmental > Terrestrial > Soil > Wetlands | place: USA... | reverse complement strand
GGCCGCCTCGTCGCCGTCCAGATCGGGGAGGCGGAGATCCATCAGCACGACGTCGGGCAGGTGCTCGTGAGCGAGCGCGATGGCCTCACGGGCGGTCGCGGCCGAGAGCGTGCGCATGCCGGAGCGTTCGAGGACGTCCCGGGCGAGCTTCGTGTTGCGCTCGTCGTCGTCGACGATCAGCACGAGCTCCGCCACTGCGTCATCCTATGGCGGGCGTGGCGATCCGGATCGTGCTCGCCGAGGATCACTACCTCGTTCGCGAGGGCGTGCGCCGCCTGCTCGAGACCGATCCCGAGATCGAGGTCGCGGCCGTCTGTGGTGACCTCGGCTCGCTGCTCGCGGCCGTCGAGGAACAGCGCCCCGACGTCGTCGTCACCGACATCCGGATGCCTCCGCACGGTGTCGACGAGGGGATCCAGGCGGCCGAGTGGCTGCGCAAGGAGCATCCCGAGGTGGGGCTCGTCGTGCTCAGCCAGTACGCCGAGCCCGGCTACGCGCTCGCGCTGCTCGAGGCCGGGAGCGAAGGGCGCGCGTACCTGCTGAAGGAGCGGGTCGACGACCTGGCGCAGCTGGTGGGCGCGATCCGTGCGGTCGACGCCGGCGGCTCCGTCATCGACTCGAAGGTCGTGGAGGGGCTCGTTGCGGAAAAGGCCCGCGTCGGGGCATCGCCGCTGAACGCCCTCACGAAACGTGAGCTCGACGTCTTGCGCGAGATGGCGGAGGGCAAGAACAACGCGGCGATCGCCGAGACGCTGTTTCTCACGGAGCGGTCGGTCGAGAAGGTGATCCACTCGATCTTCCTGAAGCTCGGGATCGGTTGGGAGCCGTCGGTGCACAAGCGGGTGAAGGCCGTGATCCTCTACCTGGCGGAAGAGGGCTGAGACAGCGGGATCGTCGTCGCGACGCTGCCGTCGGCATCGACCGTCAATGCGCCTCCGGCGGCCTCGGCGAGGTCGCGCGCGGCGGCCACCTCGACCGGGGCGCCGGAAAGATCGATGTGCAGCGCGCCGTCGGAATCACGGATCGCGACCGTGAGCCCGGCGCCCGGCCCGGCGCTCTCGAACAGGGCGCGGCAGCAGAAATAGGCGGCCGCCTCGACGTCGGCGGGAGCGCGGCCGAGCCCGGCCGCCCCGATGCGCACCGAGACGCCCACCGCCCGGGCCGCCTCGCGAAGCGCGTCCTGGAGGCCGCGTGCGTCGAGCAGCGACGGGTAGGTGTCGGCCGCGACGGCTCGGACGCGCTCGAGCGCGCCGCGCGCGTCGCGCTGCAGCTCGTCGAGCAGCTCGAGTGCCGGGCCGGCGTCGGCCCCGAGCAGCTCGCGCAGGAGTTGGAGGCGGACCGAGATCGCGATCAGGTCCTGCTGCACGCCGTCGTGGAGGGCGCGCTCGATCCTGCGCCGCTCCGCCGCGGCAGAGGCTGCGAGGCGTGCACGGGATGCGAGCAGGTCGTCGGCCGCGGGCACAAGCACTAGATACCACCCCGCTCAGCCCACCGGGACGAACGGCACGAAGCGGTCGTCGACGACCGAGAGCCCGCCGCACGCGATCGCCGCACCGAGGATCGCGGGCAGGAGGATCGAGATGTGCGGCGGGCTGAGCGCGAAGAACTCGCGGGTACCGGGCAGGATCAGGATCGCCAGGTAGGCGGCGAGCAGTGCCGCGGTCAGGACGCCGACCGCGGTCCCGCGCACGGCCCCGGCCGCCTCCAGTGCCAGGATCAGGTACAGCCCGACGAGCACGAGTGCCGTCGTCGCGACCGTGCGCGCGTCCTTCAGGTCCAGCCCGAGGACGTTGAGCGCAAGCAGGTAGCTCGAGACGACGCCGAGCCCCGCTGCCGTCCCGGCCGGGATCGCGAACCGTCCGAGGTCGCGCAGGAAGCCGCGTGTCTGGTAGCGGCCGCTCGAAGGGCCGAGTGCGAGGAAGAACGCCGGGATTCCGATCGTCAGCGTCGCGGCGAGCGTGAGGTGGCGCGGCAGGAGGGGATACGCCGTCGGGGTCAGGCCGATCGAGAGGATCAGAAACGCGGCGAACACCGACTTCGTGACGAACAGCTTCGCGACGCGCTGAACGTTGCGGAGGATGCGCCTCCCCTCGTCGACCATCGGTGGGACCGACGAGAACTCGCCGTGCACGAGCACGATGTCGGCGACCGCACGCGCCATCTGCGTCCCGGTCCCCTGGGCGATCGCGAGCCGCGACGCCTTGAGCGCCGGGACGTCGTTCGCGCCGTCCCCGACCATCGCGACGTAGCGCCCGTCGGCGACCAGCGACTCGACGACGCGGCGCTTGTCCTCCGGCGAGATTCGCGCGAGCACGGCGTGCTCGTCGACGATGCGGCGCAGCTCGTCCGGGTCGTCGGGGAGGGTCGACGCGTCGATCGCCGGACCGGTGATCCCCGCGTCGTGCGCGATCGACGAGACGGTCTCGGGCCGGTCGCCGGAGAGCACCTTGAGGTCGACGCCCTGACCGCGGAACCACTCGACCGTCTGGCGCGCCTCGGGCCGCAGCCGCTCCGCGAGCATGACCAGTCCCGTCGCCGCCGGCCGGTCGTCGTCGAGCTCCTCGGCGGTCCCGAAGGCAAGGACACGCCGTCCCTCTCCCGCTGCATCGGCCGCCGGCTCTGCGAGACCGTCGAGCGCGAAGTGCTCGGGTGCGCCGAGCACGTAGCCGACGCCGTCGATCCGCTGGCCGCCGAAGCGGCGGCGCGACGTGAACGGAAGCTGCTCCTCGACCGCCGCGGACTCGCTCGGGTACGCGGTCGCGATCGCCTCGAGCGTCGCGTTACGGGCGGTCGCAGACGCGGCGTAGCGGCCGATCTCCTCCGCGAGCGTCTCCGGCCCGACGAGCCCGGTCACGCGCAGCGTGGGCTCGGTCAGCGTGCCCGTCTTGTCGAGGCAGACGACGTCGACGGACGCCAGCGACTCGATCGCGTTCAGCTGCTGTGCGAGCGCTCCCTTGCGCGCCATGCGCATCGCCGCGACGGCGAACGTCAGGCTCGTCAGGAGCACGAGACCCTCCGGCACGAGCGTCACGACGGCGGCGACCGACGTCGGCACTGCGGTGTGGAGCGGGGTGTGCCTGTGCCAGAGCGAGTAGCCGAGCGTCAGCGCGAGCGGGATCATCGCCCCGACGAGGATGAAGAGCACGAGGTTGAGCGAGCGCTCGAGCGGCGAGCGTGGATGCCGGAACGAGCGCGCCTCGCCGGTGAGCCGCGACGCGTAGCTCTGCGAGCCGACCGCGGTGACGGTGTAGGCGCCGACGCCGTCGGCCGCGAACGAGCCGGACCGAACCTCTTCGCCGGTACGGCGCGCGACGGGACGCGACTCGCCGCTCAGGATCGACTCGTCCAGCTCGAGCCCGTCGCTCTGCTCGACCGTCCCGTCGGCGACCACCTGGTCGCCGGGCCCGAGCCGGACGAGATCGCCAGGGACGAGCTCCTCGACCGCCAACGTGCGCGGCGCGCCGTCGCGAACGACGGTCGCATGCGGCGCGACCAGCGAGCTCAGCCGGTCGAGCGCATGCTTGGCCCGCACCTCCTGGACGATCCCGATCCCCGAGTTCGCGACGAGGATCCCGAGGAAGAGCGCGTCCTGCCACTCGCCGAAGATCAGCGTCAGCCCGCCGGCCACCGCGAGGATCAGGTTGAAGACCGTAAAGACGTTGGCGCGGACGATGCTCTTGTACGACCGGCCCTGCGGCTCCTCCGCCGCCGGGCCGCGCGCAGCCAGTCGCTGCTTTGCCTCGGCGTCGGTCAGTCCGCCGAGTGGATGGTCGTCGTTCATGGCCACCTAGCATTGTCGTGTGCCCCTGTACCTGAGCGAAGCCGAGGTCGTCCAGGTGCTCTCGCCGGCCGAGACGCGGCCTGCGGTCGAGGCGGCGCTGCAGCGGCTCGCGGCAGGTGAGGCCGACAACCCCGCCCGCGTTCGGCTCGAGCTGCCGGACGGCTTCCTCGCGGCGATGCCCTGCGTCGACCGGACGCTCGGGTACGCAGGTCTCAAGACCTTCGCGTGGACGCCGTCGGCCGTCACGTTCCTCGTCGTGCTGCAGTCGCTCGACGGCAGCCTCGTTGCACTGGTCGAGGCCGAGCACCTCAGCAGGCTCCGCACCGCCGCCGCCTCGGCGGTCGCGGCCGCGCACCTCGCGCGTCGCGGCGCAAGTTCGCTCGGCATCTTCGGCAACGGGCGACAGGCCGGTGCTCACGTCGCCGCGATGCGCGAGGCGGTCCCGGCGCTCGACCGGGTCGTCGTGCAGGGCCGCGACGCCGCGCGGGTGGCCGCCTTCTGCCGCGAGCACGACTGCGTCGCCGCGGAAGAGCCGCGCGAGGCCGCCGCGTGCGATGTCGTCGTCACCGCGACGACGTCGACGGACCCCGTGCTGCGCGGCGAGTGGCTCGAGCCGGGAGCCCTCGTCTGTGCCGTCGGAGCGAACAGCCTCACGGCGCGCGAGCTCGACAACGTCGTCCTCGAACGGGCCGCGTTCGTCTGCTGCGACTCGCGCGAGCAGTCGCGCGAGGAGGCGGGCGATCTCGCCGAGCCGGTCGAGCGTGGTGTCCTGGACTGGCTGGAGGTGCACGAGCTCGGCGAGGTCGTCTCGGGCGAGGTCCAGGGCCGGGCGCACGACGACGACATCGTCGTCTTCAAGTCGAACGGGCTCGCCGTCTGGGACCTCGCTGCAGCTGCGCGCGCGGTCGAGCTGGCCCGCGAGCGCGGCGTCGGCCGCGAGCTCTAGCGGATGTCAGACGGTGGTCTTGGCGGAGGCGACGATGTCGTCCCCGATCGCGTGCACGACTTCCGGGCGGTCGAGCAGCCGCTCGATCTGCTCGGGGGTGCAGCGGTTCGTGACGTACTTGTCCTGCAGGATCTCCTGCAGCGGGCGGCCGCGGTGGTGCTCGCGAATCACGTAGTCGGCCATTCGCTGCTCGTTGCGCGAAGTCGACGAGAGAAAGGAGAACGTGCCCCGAATCGCCTCCGCGAGACCCACGGCGCGATTGTATAGTCGCCGCAGTGAAGGCCCCATTGCAGGCCGGGCGCTTCGCCGAGCGGGTCGTCGAAGGCCGCGACGACGCGGGTCGTGACGAGCGGGTGCTGATCTGGATCGAGCGGCGTCCGGGTGCGTTGTGGGCGGTCGGCCGGATCGTCAACCCCCAGCACCGCGAAACGGGCGACGCGCGCGCCGACGACTACATCTGGGAAGGGCACGAGCTCGAGGACTGCCTCCAGGTGGCGAACACGACGCTCGAGGACGACGTGGTCGTCTCCGAGGAGGACGGCGGCGCCGCCCGCGTCCGCGCCTTCCGGCGCGAGGAGCTCCTCGCGCCGCTGGAACGTTATTTCTTCGGCCGCTGACCCGGCGCCGGCCACTCGAGGTTGGCGTCGGGGATCGGGTCGCCGTGCGGGTCGTGCGTCGGGTAGCCGAGCGCCCGGTCGATTCGCGCCTCGAGCTCCTCCGAGATCACGTGCTCGAGCCGGTCGGCCTCGTCGTGCACGGCGTCGACGTGGAGCCCGAGGGTCTCGGCGAGGAAGAGCTCGATCAGGCGGTGATGGCGGATCACCTCGATCGCGACCTGCTCCCCCGCCGGCGTCAGGCGGGCGCCGCGGTAGGGCTCGTGCTCGATCAGACCGAGCGCCGCGAGCTTCTTCACCATCGCCGACGCCGACGCGGGCGAGACGCCCTGGTCCTTCGCGATGGCGCCGATCGTCACGCGCTCCTCGGACGCCTGCAGGTTGTAGACGGACTTGAGGTAGTCCTGGATCGACTCCGAGAGCCGCGCGTTCGCCATCGACGAGGAGGGTAACGTGACGGCCGCGTGCGAATCCACGTGGGACACAGCGCCGATCCCGACGACGCCTTCATGGTCTGGGCCCTCGGCGCCGGGCGCGTGGACACGCGCGGGATCGACGTCGTTCCGGTCGCGTCCGACATCCAGACGCTCAACGAGTGGGCGCTCGACGGCCGGCTGGAGGTCACCGCGCTCTCGGCCGGAGCCTATCCGGCGGTCGAGGGGCGCTACGTGCTTCTGCCGCACGGTGCGTCGTTCGGCGACGGCTACGGGCCGATCGTCGTCGCCCCCGAGTTGATCTCCCTCGACGAGCTCGCGGAGATCGAGATCGTGACGCCCGGGTCGCTGACGACGGCGAGCAGGGTGCTCCGGCTTGCGCTCGGCGACGGCGTGCGCACCCGCGACGTCGCATTCGACCGCGTGCTCGACGAGGTCGTCTCCGGCCGCGCGCGCGCCGGACTGTTGATCCACGAGGGGCAGCTCACGTACGCGGACAGCGGTCTGCACAAGCTGCTCGATCTCGGCGTGTGGTGGCACGACCAGACGGGGCTGCCGCTGCCGCTCGGGCTGGTCGCCGTCCGGCGCGATGTCGACCGGGTCGACGACGTGTCGAGCGTTCTGCGCGAGGCGATCGACGCCGCGCTCGCCAATCGCAACGAGGCGCTCGAATACGCGCGTGCATTTGGCCGCGGCATCGACGCAGAGACGGCCGACGAGTTCGTCGAGCTCTACGTCAACGACCTCACGCTCGACATGGGCGACCGCGGCCGCCGAGCCGTCGCGCGGCTGCTCGGCCACGAGCCGGAGCTGATCGGCGCGTGAAGGCCGTGATCCTGTCCGCCGTGCGGACGCCGGTCGGCCGGTACGGCGGCGGTCTCTCGGGCGTCCGGCCCGACGACCTCGCGGCGATCGCCGTTCGCGCGGCCGTCGACCGCGCTGGGGTTCCGCCCGACCAGATCGAAGACGTGTGGCTCGGCTGTGCGAACCAGGCCGGCGAGGACAATCGCAACGTCGCGCGCATGGCCGTCCTGCTCGCCGGCCTGCCCGAGTCGGTGGCCGGGGTGACCGTCAACCGGCTCTGCGCGTCGGGGCTCGCGGCCGTCGTCGGTGCGTGCCACTCGGTGATCGCCGGCGACGGCGATCTCTTCGTGGCCGGCGGTGTCGAATCGATGTCGCGCGCGCCGCTCGTGACGGCCAAGCCCGACCGCGCATTCCCACGCGGCGACCGGACGCTCTACGACACGACGCTCGGCTGGCGCTTCCCGAATCCGCGGCTGGAGGAGCAGTTCCCGCTCGAGACGATGGGCGAGACCGGCGAGAACGTCGCCGATCGCTGGCACGTGACCCGGGAGGACCAGGACGCGTTTGCCCTCGACTCCCAGCGGCGCCATGCGGAGGCGTCCGCGGCCGGCCGCTTCGACGATGAGCTCGTGCCCGCAGGCGACCTCACACGCGACGAGCATCCGCGCGCCGACACCGATGCCGAGAAGCTCGCTGCTCTGAAGCCAGCGTTTCGCCGGGACGGCTCGGTCACGGCGGGCAACTCGTCCGGCATCAACGACGGCGCGGCCGCTCTGGTCGTCGCGTCCGAGGAGAAGGCACGGGAGCTCGGAGTCGAGCCGATCGGCGCCTTTGCGGGGTCGGCGGTGGCCGGTGTCGACCCTCGCGTGATGGGGATCGGGCCGGTTCCGGCCGTCCGCAGGCTGCTCGAGCGGACCGGGCTCACCGTCGCCGACGTCGATCTCGTCGAGCTCAACGAGGCGTTCGCCTCCCAGTCGCTCGCCGTGATCCGCGAGCTCGGGCTCGACGACGGCAAGGTCAACGTCAACGGCGGGGCGATCGCGATCGGCCACCCGCTCGGGATGAGCGGCGCCCGGCTCGTCGTCAGCCTGCTGCACGAGCTGCGCCGCCGCGGCGGAGGGCGTGGCATCGCGACGATGTGCGTGGGCGTCGGCCAGGGGCAGGCGGCCCTGTTCGAGGCAGCACGCTGAGCCACGCCGAGCGTTACCTCGAGCTCGGGCTACGGCTCGGGAGGCACGTCGACGGTCTCGTCGACGCGTACTACGGGCCGCCGGCGCTGAAGGAGCAGGTCGACGCCGAGGATCTCGTCGACACGACCCGGCTCGCGGAGGACGCCGATGCACTCCTCGGCGAGCTCCCGGACGGGTGGCTGCGAGACCAGGTGCGCGGCTGCGCGACGTACGCCCGTGTCCTCGCGGGCGAGGAGATCTCCTACGCGGACGAGGTCGAGGGGTGCTACGGCGTGCGACCCCAGCGCACCCCCGTGGACGTCTACGAGGCCGTGCACGCCGAGCTCGAGGAGCTGCTGCCCGGCGACGGGCCGCTGGCCGAGCGCCGCCAGGCCTGGCGCACGCAGCATCTCGTCGACGGCGGCCTCGCCCTCGCGGCGCTCGAAGACCTGCTCCCGCTCATGCGCGCGCACACGAACGACCTCGTCGAGCTGCCGCCCGGCGAACGGCTGACCCTCGAGGGCGTCCACGACGAGCCGTGGTGGGCGTTCAACTACTACCAGGGCGATCTCGAGAGCCGTGTCGTCCTCAACATCGACGTCCCGACGACCGGCTACGACCTGATTCGCCTCGCCGCACACGAGGCGTATCCGGGCCATCACACCGAGCACAGCGTCAAGGAGCAGCGCCTGTTCCGCGACCAGGGGCTCGTCGAGGAGTCGATCCAGCTCGTGCCGACGCCGCAGGCGCTGCTGTCGGAGGGGATCGCGGAGACCGGCATCGACGAGGTTCTCGACGAGGAGGCGCGCGCCGAGGCGTACTCCGTGCTCGCCCGGCACGGGATCGAGCTCGATCCCGGCCCGACGGAGCGCGTCGCGAAGGTGCTCGAGCGGCTCGGCACGGCGGCCGACGACGCAGCGCTGCTGATCCACGAGGACGGGGCGCCGCCCGAGGATGCCAAGCGGTACCTCGAGCGCTGGCGGCTCTCGACACCCGAGGACGCGGAGCAGAGCGTGCGCTTCCTCACGGACCCGACATGGCGCGCCTACGCGATCACCTACACCGCCGGTGAGACGCTCTGCCGCGCCTACGTCGACGGCGATCCCGCGCGCTTCCGGCGGCTCCTGACCGAGCACGTCCGCGTCGGCGAGCTCCTCGCCGCGCGCTAGATTCGGCGGCATGGCCGTCGCGACCGAGTACGGGCTCTTCATCGACGGCGCCGCCGTCGAGCCCGTTTCGGGTGACGTGCGTGAGATTCGCGAGCCGGCGACGGGAGAGCTGCTCGCGCGGGCGGCGATGGGCGGGGAGCAGGACGTCGACCGCGCGGTCGCTGCAGCGCGGGCCGCGCTCGAGGGAGCGTGGGGCAGGACACCCGGCACCGAGCGGTCGCGGCTCCTGCACGCGCTGGCAGACGCGGTTGCCGGCAGCCGGGCAGAGCTCGCCGAGCTCGAGAGCCGGAACGTCGGCAAGGCAATCTCGTCGGTGAAGGCCGAGATCGCCGGCGGCGTCGAGCAATTCCGTTTCTTCGCAAGCGCGATCGCATCGATCGCCGGGCGCTCGGCGCCCGTCGGCGGGTCGCTGCTGTTCTACTCGCTGAAGGAGCCGGTCGGGGTCTGCGGGCAGATCGTGCCGTGGAACTACCCGCTGCTGATGTCGACGTGGAAGCTCGCGCCCGCGCTCGCCACAGGCTGCACCGTTGTCCTCAAGCCGGACCCCCAGACCCCTCTGACTGCAGTCCGCCTCGCCGAGCTCGCGACCGAGGTCGGGATCCCGCCCGGTGTGGTCAACGTCGTGCCGGGCGACGGGCCTGCCACCGGGGCGTACCTCGTTCGCCATCCCGGCATCGACAAGGTCGCGTTCACCGGCTCGACCCGAACCGGGGGCGAGATCATGCGGCTCGCGTCCGATCCGATCAAGCGCGTTACGCTCGAGCTCGGGGGGAAGAGCCCGAACATCGTGTTCGCCGACGCGGACCTCGGCGACGCGGTCCCCGCCAGCGTCTGGGCGATCTTCTATTCGGCCGGGCAGTCGTGCGAGGCGCGCTCGCGCCTGCTCGTCGAGCGCGGCATCTACGACGACGTCGTCGAACGGGTGACGGAGCTCGCCGGCCGTGTTCGCGTCGGCGACCCGCTCGACGCCGAGACGCAGATGGGCTCGCTGATCTCGGCGGCCCACCGAACGAAGGTGCACGGGTTCGTCGACGACGCCCGCAGCGAGGGTGCAGCGGTCACGACCGGAGGTGCGATCGCCGACGGCCCCGGGGCGTTCTATCCGCCCACCGTGATCGCGGCGGCCACCAACGAGCTGCGTGCGGCGCAGGAGGAGATTTTCGGCCCGGTCGTGACGGTGATCCCGTTCGAGGACGAGGCCGACGCGGTCCGCTTGGCCAACGAGGTCCGCTACGGCCTGATGGCGACCGTGTGGACGCAGGACCCGGCGCGCGCGCACCGTGTCGCGTCGCGCATCAAGTCCGGCACCGTCGGCATCAACATGCCCTACACGGCCTTCCCGGGCATCCCGTTCGGCGGCTACAAGCAGTCCGGGTTCGGCCGTGAGCTCGCCGTCGAGACCCTCGACCTCTACCTCGAGACCAAATCGGTCGTCACCTACACCGGCTCGCGGCCGACGAACCCGTTCGGGTTGTAGAGGCACCGTCGCGGTACCGCTTCGCGGTGCTCGCCGCGGGGACGTTCGCGCAGACCTCGTACTCGGCGATCTGGTTCGGGGTCGCCGTGATGGCTCCGGCGCTCCGGCGTAGCTACGGGCTCTCACTGGGCCAGACGGGCGTGCTGATCTCGGCCTCGCTCGTCGGCTCGGTCGTGAGCCTGATCCCCTGGGGGCTCGCGACCGACCGCGTCGGCGAGCGGATCGTCCTCGTCAGCGGCCTCGCCGGCTGCGGCGCCTTCCTGCTCGCCGCTGCGGCCGCGCACGGCTTCTGGCAGCTCGCGCTGGTGCTCGCCTTCGGCGGAGCGCTGGGGGCGAGTGTCCAGTCGGCGAGCGGACGCGCCGTCATGCACTGGTTCACGCCGTCCGAGCGCGGCGTCGCGCTCGGCATCCGCCAGACCGCGATCCCGCTGAGCGGCTTCGTCGTCGCGGTCGCGCTGCCGCCCGTCGTGAGCGCGGGCGGGGTCGGGTGGGGCTTCACGGCGCTCGGGCTCTGGTGCCTCGCCGGCGCCGTCGTCGGCGGGCTCGTGCTGCGCGAGGCCGAGCCGTACGGGGACGACGTCGTGCCGACCACGCCGCGCGGGCCGCTCCGCGACCGGCGCATCTGGACGCTGTCGGTCGGCAGCGCGTTGATCCTCGCCCCCCAGCTCTGTGTCGCCGGCTTCGCCGTCCTGTTCCTGCACGAGGAGCGCGGGCTGTCGTCGGGCGCGGCGGCGGCCGTGCTCGCCGTCATGCAGCTCCTGGCCGTCGGCGGCCGGATCGGCGCCGGCCGCTGGTCCGACCTCCGCGCCTCGCGTGTCGGCCCGCTCCGGACGATCGCGCTGGCGGCGGCGGTCCTCGTCGGCCTTGTGGCATTGCTCGTGGCGGCGCCGCTCGTCGTGCTCGTGCCGGTGCTCGTGGCCGCGGGCGCCGTCTCGATGAGCTGGAACAGCCTCTCCTTCGCCGCCGCGGTCGAGCTGGCCGGCTACGGCCGAAGCGGCTCCGCGATCGGGCTGCAGCAGACCGTCCTCAACGTGCCGGGCGCTGCGTATCCGGGCCTGTTCGGGGCGTTCGTGGCGGCCACGACCTGGCGGGCGGGCTTCGCGGTGGTGGCGCTGTTCCCGCTCGCCGGCTGGCGCGTGCTGCGAGCATTGACCCGTTGATGAGAGCACTCGACCGGCTCGACGAGATCGCGGCGATCGGCCAGTACCGGCGCGGCTACTCGCCGGAGGAGGACGCGGCTCACGCGCTGGCTGCGGTCTGGATGCGCGAGGCCGGGCTCGAGACCCACGTCGACTCGGCGGGCAACCTGCACGGGCGCCGGGGGAACGCCCGCGTCTGGAGCGGCTCGCACCTCGACTCGGTTCCGACCGCCGGCCGCTTCGACGGCGTGCTCGGCGTGATCTCTGCGATCGAGGCGGCGGAGCGGCTGCCCGGGGCGCCGCTCGGGGTGGTCGCCTTCCGCGCCGAGGAGACGGGCCCACTCGGCAGCCGCCGTGTCGACGAGCTCCCGGAGGCGTTCGTCGAGGTCCACATCGAGCAGGGCCCGGTGCTCGAAGGGCTGGGTGAGCCGCTCGGGATCGTGACGGGCGTGGCGGGACAGGCACGCGGTTCCGTCACCTTCGAGGGCCGCGCCGACCACGCGGGAACGACGCCGATGGACGCCCGCGCCGACGCGCTTGTCGAGGCTGCGCGCTTCGTCCTCCACGTCCATCAGTGCGCGCGGGACGCCGCTGTCGCGACCGTCGGGGCGGTCGAGGTCGAGCCGAACGCAGTCAACGTCGTTCCCGCGCGAGTGACGGTGAGTGTCGACGCACGCGCGCCGACCGCGGACTGGCTGGCCGCGCTCGTCGCGGCGATCGGCTTCGAGCCGAGCTCGCTGGTCCAGCCGGTCGGTTTCTCGGGCGCGCCGCTCGAGGCGCTGCGCGAAATGCTGCCGGGCGCGCCGGAGCTCGTCTCCGGTGCGGGCCACGACGCGATGGTGCTCGCGTCGGCCGGCGTCCCGACTGCGATGCTCTTCGTTCGGAGCCTGAACGGCGGCGTCAGCCACCATCCTGACGAGCTTTCGAGCGAGGACGACATCGCCCGCGGGATCGACGCGCTCACGTCGGTGCTCGGTAGGCTCGCGCTTCCTTGAACGAGCGCGAGGTGATGACCTGGGGTGAGCTGGGCGCCGGAGCCCGGTCGCTCGCCGAGGCGGTTGTCGCCGACGGCTACCGGCCCGACCTGATCCTCGGCATCGCCCGCGGCGGGCTGCTCGTCGCCGGCGCGCTGGGCTACGCGCTCGGGGTGAAGAACACCTTCACGATGAACGTCGAGTTCTACACGGGGGTCGACGAGCGTCTCGACATGCCGATGATCCTGCCGCCGGTGCCCGAGCTCGTCGACTTCGAGTCGACGAGCGTGCTGGTCGCGGACGACGTCGCGGACACCGGCGAGACCCTCAAGCTCGTGAAGCAGTTCTGCGCCGACAAGGTCGGTGAGGTGCGCTGCGCGGTGCTCTACGAGAAGCCCCGGTCGGCGGTTCGCTGCGAGTACGTCTGGCGCCGCACCGACCAGTGGATCACCTTCCCGTGGAGCGCGGACGAGCCCGTGCAGGAGCCCGTGCGCTCCGGCCACGCCGTGGGATAGTCTCGGCCTCCCCCCGGAAACCCCGCTTTGAGGAGAGGAGCAAGGTTTGACCAAGACGAAGCTCGCGCTCGCCGCGGCTGCGCTTGCGCTCGCAGTGGTGGCGGCCGTCCTCGCCTTCGGTACGGCGCCGGGCTCGGCGAAGTCGAACGCGGCGTACAAGGCCGCGTGGATCTACGTCGGCCCGCACAACGACGGCGGCTGGTCGCAGGCGCACGACCAGGGACGTCTGTACGTGCAGAAGGCGCTCGGGTCGAAGGTCGAGACGACGTACAAGGAGAATGTCCCCGAGGGACCGCAGACCTGCCAGGTGATCGACCAGCTCGTCCGGGACGGGAACCAGATCATCTTCAGCACGTCCTACGGCTTCCAGCCGTGCATCCTGTCGGAGGCGAAGAAGTACCCGAAGGTCAAGTTCGAGCAGGCGACCGGCGACACGCAGGCGACGAACGTGTCCGACTACTACGGCGCAGGTGAGGACGCGATCTACCTGTCCGGCATCGCCGCCGGTGCGGCCACGAAGTCCGGCGTCGTCGGGTACGTCGTCCCGTTCGCGATCCCCGAGGTGATCCGGCACACGAACGCGTTCACGCTCGGCGTCCAGACCGCGCACCCGGGCGCCAAGGTGAAGATCATCTGGACGAACTCCTGGCTCGCGCCCGACAAGGAGAAGAAGGCCGCCCAGAACCTCAAGGCGGCGGGTGCCGACGTGATCGGCCAGAACGTCGACGATCCGGCGATCGGCCAGTACGACGAGTCGGTCGGGATCCCGTGGGTGGGCTACGACTCGGACTCTCAGAAGTTCGCGCCGAAGTCGTGGCTGACCGGGGCCGTCTACAACTGGGGCCCCTACTACCTCCAAGAGGTGAAGGCGGCCATGGACGGCTCGTGGAAGAGCCAGTTCTGGTACGGCTCGATGAAGAGCGGCTTCACGAAGCTCGCTCCGTTCGGGCCCGGCGTCAGCGCCAAGACGAAGGCGCTGATCGCATCGAAGCAGAAGCAGATCGAGAACGGCACCTGGTACGAGTTCCAGGGGCCGCTGTACGACCAGAGCGGGAAGCTGCGCGTCAAGAAGGGCCAGCGGCTGACCGTCAAGGACCTCTACGCGATGAACTGGCTCGTCAAGGGCGTCATCGGAAGCCCCAAGGGCTAGCCAAGCGCCGCGGGCGGGGCTCCGGCCCCGCCCGCGCATCTTCATGGCCGCTGCAGTCGAGCTCCGGAACATAACGAAGCGGTTCCCGGGCGTCGTCGCGAACGACGGGGTCGACTTCGAGGCGGCCGAGGGCGAGGTGCACGCGCTGCTCGGCGAGAACGGCGCGGGCAAGTCGACCCTCTCCAACATCCTCACCGGGCTCTACCACCCGGACGAGGGTCAGATCCTGCTCTACGGCGAGCGGCGGGTGTTCGGCTCCCCGCGGGACGCACTCGACGCCGGGATCGGGATGGTGCACCAGCACTTCCGACTCGTCCCGCCCTTCACCGTCGCGGAGAACGTGATCCTCGGCGACGAGCGGGGCGAAGGGAAGCGGTTCCTCGTCCACCCGCGCCACATCGAGCGGCGCGTCGCCGAGCTCGGCGAGCGGTACCGGATCGCCGTGGATCCGCGCGCGCGCGTCTGGCAGCTCTCGCTCGGTGAGCAGCAGCGCGTCGAGATCCTGAAAGCGCTGTACCGCGAGGCGCGCATCCTGATCCTCGACGAGCCGACCGCGGTGCTGACGCCGCAGGAGGCGGGCTCGCTCTTCGAGACGCTTCGCGTGATGGCGCACGAGGGGCGCACCGTGATCTTCATCTCGCACAAGCTCAACGAGGTCGCGGCCGTGTCGGACCGCGTGACGGTGCTGCGCGGCGGCAAGACGGTTGCAACGCTCGCGACCAGGGACACGACCGCGCGGTCGCTCGCCTCGCTGATGGTCGGCCGCGAGGTCGCGGAGGTCGAGCGCACGCCGCGCGAGGAGTGGCTCGGTGACGTCATCCTCGAGGTGTCCGCCGTGTCCGCGCTCGGCGACCGCGGCAGCCCAGCGTTGCGCGGTGTGTCGCTGACGCTCCGCTCCGGCGAGATCCTCGGCATCGCCGGTGTAGCCGGCAACGGCCAGCGCGAGCTCGCCGAGGTCGTGACCGGCATGCGCTCGCCGACGCAGGGCACCGTCACGATCGACGGCAAGCGATTGCGTCCCGGCGATGCGCGCGCTGCGATCCGTGCTCACATCTCGCACGTCCCCGAGGACCGGCTGCACACCGGAGTCGCCCCGTCCCTCACGATCGCCTCGAACTCGGTGCTGAAGGCGTATCGCAGCTCGCGGTTCGCGTGGGGGCCGCTCTTGCGGCTGCGCGCGATTCGCGCTCACGCCTCGCAGCTGATCCGGCATTACGACGTCCGCGGCGGCGCCCCCGAGCTGCCGGCGCGCCGGCTTTCCGGCGGGAACCTGCAGAAGATCGTCCTCGGGCGGGAGTTCGACGGTCAGCCGCACGTGCTCGTAGTCGCCTCGCCGACCAGAGGGCTCGACGTGGCGGCGATCGAGACCGTGCACACGCAGCTGCGCAAGGCCGCCTCGGGCGGTGTCGGCGTGCTCCTGATCTCGGAGGACCTCGACGAGATCCTCGCGCTCTCGGACCGCATCGCCGTCATGTACGAGGGCGAGATCGTCGCCGAGCTCGACGCAGGGGCCGCCACGCTCGACGAGATCGGCCTGCTGATGGCGGGGGGGAAGGCCGACGCGGAGCCGGCCCCGTGATCCGCATCGAGCGCCGCCTCGAGCAGCCGCGCTGGCTCGACGTCGCCGTCCCGCTGGGCTCGATCCTCGTCGCGTTCGCCGTGATGACGGTCGTTCTGCTCGCGACCGGGCACGCGCCCGGGCACACGTTCTGGCGGCTGCTCGTGACCGGCTTCGGCAGCATGTTCGCGCTCAACTCGACGCTGGTGTCGGCGACGCCCCTGATCTTCACGGGCCTTTGCGCCGCCGTCGCCTTCCGGATGCAGCTGTTCAACATCGGCGGCGAAGGCCAGCTCTACATGGGCGCGATCCTGGGCGCCGCCGCCGGCATCGCGCTCGGGAACGCGTCGAGCTTCCTGTCGGTGACGGCGATGATCGGCGCCGGCATCGTCGGCGGTGCGGCATTCGCGCTGATCCCGGGCTTTCTGCGGGCCTACCTGAACACCAACGAGATCATCACCTCGCTGATGCTCAACTACGTCGCGGCGCTCGTCATCGACTACCTGATCTTCGACTCGCTGTCCTACTGGCGCGACACGTCGACGCCGAGCGCGAAGGTGTTCCCGCAGGGAAAGATCCTCCCCGACGCGGCGACCTGGCCGGTGCTCCACGTCGGCGCGCTCGAGCTTCCCTTCGGGCTCGTGCTCGGCGTCGCGGTCGCGGTCTTCGTCTGGGTGCTCTACTCGCGTACGAGGTTCGGGTTCGAGGTCCACGTGATCGGCGACTCGCCGCGGGCGGCCAACTACGCGGGCATGCGCACTCGCCGCAAGATCCTTGCGGTGATGGCGCTCTCGGGCGCGATCGCCGGCCTCGGGGGCGCGAGCCAGGACGGCGACTTCCGGCACACGCTCGACCCACGCGGCCTCACCGCCGCCGGCTACGGCTATGCCGGGATCGTGATCGCGGCGCTCGCCCGCTACAACCCGTTCTCCGTCTGCCTGATCGCCTTCCTGCTCGGGGGCCTGCAAAACGCGGGGTACGCCCTACAG
>Ga0335081_10008223_pt1 | contig 16720 bp, 17 predicted proteins | sample Lox_Sample_35_FD_206713 | JGI IMG/M metagenome (GOLD analysis project Ga0335081, IMG submission 206713) | Soil microbial communities from Loxahatchee National Wildlife Refuge, Florida, United States - Lox_Sample_3.5 | ecosystem: Environmental > Terrestrial > Soil > Wetlands | place: USA... | reverse complement strand
TCTTCTGGACCGGCACGCCCGAGCAGTTCTACTCGCTTTATGAAAAAACCGCGCTGGCGTTAAAGTCGGTTGACGCCAGTTTGAAAATAGGCGGCGATGCCAAAGCTTTGCCGGTGGATGGCGGACCCTACCGCGAAGGCTTCCTCGACTACTGCACAGCCCACAATTTGCCGCTCGATTTTTATTCCTGGCACACCTATGCCGATTCCTCTGCTGACCCCTATGACGCCGTGCGCATTGGCAACGACCTGCGTGCGCTGCTCAAGGCCAAGGGATTCCGCAAAGCAGAGAGTATTCTTTCAGAGTGGAATCTGAGCGCCGATTTTACTGAAGACGAAAAGCAGGTGCTGCGGGGAGCCGAGAACGCCGCTTACGTGGGCTCGGTTTTGATTTACTTCCAGGATTCCGCTGTGGACCACGCACAATTCTACCGAGGCGATGCTGCCTGGATGGGACTGTTTGGCCTGCATGCCGAATACTTCAAGACTGCGTACACCTTCAAGGCCATGGCGCAAATGCTGGATACGCCCGAGCGGCTGAAATTGACGGGCAGCGACACTCTTGGTTTCGCGGCGCTCGCTGGCCGCTCACCCGACGGCAGAACCGTGCAGGTGATCATTAGCAATTATGAAATTCCGCATGACTTCAAGCCTCACGAGATGCCGATGCCGCCTGCGGTTGAGACGCTCCTGCACACGGATTTTTCTCAGATCAAGGTGCTGCCGCGAAGAACCAATCTTCACTACCAGAACAATTCCGGCTACGCGCTCACCATCCATCATCTGCCTTGGGGAGAAGCGCCATTCACCATCAAGCGGTACCGGATCAGCAAAACTCAGGACTTTGCGCTCGTCGAGGAAAAGCGTAGCAAAGGGAGGACGTTTGAGTTGTCGAGTCCACTCCCGCCGCCGGGCGTGGAACTGGTCGTGCTGCAACGGCAATAGTGCGTTGTGCAGCCCCCAACCAAGAGTGTGGGCGCTCCCTGAATCGCTTGAGAAAGGCCGGTAACGGTTGAAAATCCAGCGCCTCAAAACCGCCGTAGTCGAAGGCAACTTCAATTGGACCTTCGTCCGAATCGAGACGGATGAAGGCATTCAGGGGTTGGGCGAATGCTTTCTTGCTCCCGGCCTCACGGCTATATTGCGTTCTCTCGAACCGCTTCTCATCGGCGAAGACCCGCGTGACGTGCGCCGCCTGTTTCGCAAGCTGCAGCTGGCCACTTCCGGCGCGGGATCCGTGGCCGGCATTGTTTATAACGCGATCAGCGGAATTGAAGCGGCATTGTGGGACGTGCTTGGGCAATGGCTGGGCGTACCAATCTATCGCTTGCTGGGGGGCAAATTCCGCGACCAGGTCCGTATTTACGCCGACTGCCATGCCGGCGAAGCTTTAGAAAGTCTTGATGAAGTCTTGCGTTCGCGGCAGCCTTCCTGGATACCTGCGCAGAACATTCACGCCCCCAAAGACTACTTCAGCGCGTCAGCCGACATTGCGGCCTGTTCGCCACAGGACTACGGCAGGCGCGCCGCAGCGATGAAAGCGCAAGGCTACACCGCGCTGAAATTCGACCTCGATGTTCCGGGCACGGAAGGATTCGATCCCCACAACCGCTGCCTCTCCAACTCCGCGATTGATCATATGGTGGCGCTGATTGCCGCAGTTCGCGGCGCTGTCGGTTATGAAATTGATCTGGCAGCGGATTGTCATTGGCGCTACAGCGTAAGTGACGTGATAAAAGTCGGCCGCGCTCTGGAACCATTCCGGTTGCTTTGGCTCGAGGATCCGGTGCCTCCCGAAAGTTTGGAGGCTCTGCGCGCCGTAAGCTCGCGGGTCAACATACCGGTTGCTACTGGCGAGAATCTGTATCTGTTCGAAGGTTTCCGCGAGATATTACAGACTCACGCCGTCGGCATTGCGACTCCGGACCTGCAGAAAGTTGGCGGGCTGGCCGTAGCCAGCCAGATCGCGCAGTTCGCCGATAATCAAACCATCCCTGTGGCGCCACACAACATCAGCAGCCCGGTCGGCACTCTGGCCTCCGCGCATTTTTGCGCCGCCATCCCAAACTTTCTCGTGCTCGAATTCCATGCATCGGATGTTCCCTTCTGGAATGATCTGGTAGAGGGAGTTCCCAAGCCAATCATTCAGAAGGGAGTAATAAAGCTTCCCGAAAGCCCAGGTTTAGGGGTCAAGCTTAACGAGGAAATCGCCCGAAAATACGCTCGCAAAGGTGAACCTTTTTTCGAATGACGCGAAAGATGGCGCGGCTCCGCTCAACCAATGAGCAACTGTTTTGGCTTCCGCCAGTAATCGCGTAGCGGAGATTTCCGGGAATAAATCCATGGTCGAGATTGATCTCTCCGGCAAGGTAATTCTAATCACGGGCGCGATGGGCGCTATTGCCGAGCATATGGTGCGGAAGTTGAGCGCTGCTGGCGCAACGCTCATTCTGCTCGACCTTAAATCCGAAAACGAAGCCCGTGAAGCGCTTAAGCAGCGGCGAGTTCCCGATCAAAGCTATCTCTACTATTCCCTCGACATCACGGACTCGGTGAGGCTGACTCAGGTGGTGAACGAAGCGTTCGACCGCTTTCCAACCATGGACACGGTGCTCGGACATGCCGGCGGCTGCGGTCTTCACCCCTTCGACGTCACCTCCGAATCGGAGTTTGAACGCATCTTCCGCTTCAACTTCCTGGCCCAGGTTTCCTTGACCCGCGCCGTTTTCGCCCAGTGGGTGAGGCGTCGTGTGCCGGGGCATCTCATTTTCACTTCTTCGTATGTCGCTCGCGTCCCACACACCAAAATTCCTGCTTACGCTTCCGCCAAAGCGGCGCTCGAGAACTTCGCCCGCTGCATGGCTCTTGAGTATGCGGCGTCTGGAATCCGGGTGAATGTGATCGCGCCTGGCAACGTCGCCGCCGGCAGTTCGCTCAAAGTCTTCGAGGAAGACGCGGCCTATCGGGAGTTTGTCCTTCGCGTCTCTTTGGGAAAGCGCAACAGCCCGGAGTCCATCGCCGATGCGTTTGTTTTTTTGTGCTCCCCGCTGGCTTCGGAAATCAGCGGGCAAGTCCTAAATGCTGACTATGGATCGGGAATCGGGAACCGTCTATGAAAGTCGGACTTGGGTTGTATCGCCACATGTTGACGCGTGAGTATTATGACTTTGCGCGCCAGGCTGGATGTACGCACCTGGTCGTTCATCTCGTGGACTACTTTAATCAGGGCGCAACCAATCCCCGCCACAACCAGCCTACTGGCGCCAAGTATGAGCCCTGGGGGGTGGCTGGCAACCCGGAAAAGCTGTGGACTGTGGACGAACTCAAAAGCCTGGTCCGGGAAATTGAAGATGCCGGCCTTCAGCTCGCTGCGCTTGAGAACCTCGATCCCGCTCACTGGTACGACATTCTGTTGGATGGTCCGCTGCGTCCCCAGCACATCGAAAATGTAAAAACCATGATTCGCCGCATGGGCGAAGCCCAGATTCCTGTGCTGGGATACAACTTCAGCCTAGCCGGTGTGTGCGGCCGGGTAACTACGCCCTCCGGACGCGGCGGCGCATTGACGGTCGGGATGGATGGGCCTGCCGACGCCGAACCGGTGCCCACGGGCATGGTGTGGAACATGGTTTACGACTCCGATGCTCCCGCAGGAACTTTGCCTGCTATTTCCCACGAAGAGTTGTGGCGCCGGTTGCGGCGTTTTCTTGAGGATGTGGTTCCGGTTGCGGAGCAGGCAGGGGTGCGGTTGGCCGCCCACCCGGATGATCCTCCGATGCCCACCATGCGTGGCCAGCCGCGTCTGGTTTTTCAGCCCCATCTATATCAACGTCTGCTGGATTTGGTTCCGAGCCGCTCGAATGCTCTCGAACTTTGCGTAGGCACTATTGCCGAAATGACTGAAGGCGATGTTTACGAAGCGGTGGACCGTTACAGCCGCCAGGCAAAAATCGCCTACCTCCACTTGAGGAATGTAAGCGGCAAGGTGCCACATTACCGGGAAACTTTTATTGACGAAGGCGATGTAGATATGCTGCGGATTCTGAGCATCCTCAAACGCAATCGCTTCGATGGCGTCATTATCCCCGACCACACGCCGCAGATGTCCTGTGCGGCTCCCTGGCATACGGGAATGGCCCACACTTTGGGCTTCATCCTGGCGGCAAAGGCCATGCTGGAATCTTCAGACTCTCTCGAACCGGCCACGACAAGAGCCGAAACCCGAGGCCGATAACCTGACATCCTCATCCCAGCAAAACGCCGTCCGCGGCCCTCTGATCATCGCCGCGAGCGTTTCAACTTTGGGCGGACTCTTGTTCGGCTACGACAATATTGTAATCAGCGGCGCGATCGGCTACCTGAGCCAATTGTTTCATCTCGACGCGCCCGGCATTGGATGGGCTGCCGGCTGTGCCTTGATCGGCTGCATCGTCGGTTGCGCCGGCGCAGGAACCGTGGCGGACCATCTAGGCAAGAAAAAGGGGCTTGCGCTGTGTGCGGTTTGCTTTGCTCTTTCCTCCGCCGGCATGCTGTTCGCCGCCAACCTGCATCAGTTCGTAATCTGGCGACTGCTCGGCGGCCTGGGCATCGGCGCTGCTTCGGTAATCTCTCCCAACTACATTGCCGAGATCGCTCCGACGCGAATTCGTGGCCGGTGCGTCACGCTTTATCAGTTGGGCATAGTAGTGGGAATTCTGGCCGCCGTTTTCGTGAACATGCTCATTCAGCGCATGGGCAATGAAGCCTGGAACACGGCGTCGGGTTGGCGATGGATGTTTTTTGCCGGCATCGTCCCGGCGCTTCTCTTCAGTGGCATGATTCTACCGGCGGTGGAAAGCCCGCGCTGGCTCATGACGATCGGGCGGCGATCGAGGCGGCGGAAATTGAAAACTCGCTGATCATCGAAGAAGGCCGCCTCTCCGAGCTGTTGAGCACGTTCCGCCGGCCGCTGCTACTGGGCATCATGCTCGCGGGACTGCAGCAAATCAGCGGCATCACTCCATTATTTTCCTTTCTCCCCGAGATTTTTCGTTCTGCCGGGACCGCAACCGGAGATGCGTTCTTTCAGTCGGTTCTGGTCAGTCTGATCAACCTGGTGTTCACCCTTTTCGCTCTTTGGCTCGTGGATCGCGCCGGCAGAAAGACACTCATTCTCGGTGGAACTGCCGTGCAATGTCTTTCATTCGCACTCGTCGGCTGGTTTTATCATGTCCATAGCGGCGGGCTCGCAATCCTGGTTTTTGTCATGAGCTTTGTCGCCGGCCATGCTTTCGGCAATGGCGTGGCCTGCTGGGTCATCATCTCCGAGATTTATCCCACAAAGGTGCGTGGCCGTGGAATGTCTATCGCGACAACCGCGCTCTGGTTAGTCGGTTTCCTGGGTAACCAGTTGTTCCCGATTATGCAGAAAAACCTGGGATCGGATGGGACCTTCTGGTGCTTCGCCGCAGGCGCGTTGCTGACTATCATTCTGGTCGCTCTGTTCGTCCCTGAAACCAAGGGACGTTCCCTGGAGGAGATCACACGGTTCTGGACCGCTCAACGTACAGCACCGGAGAGTGCGGCGGCCACTCCCGACAGCGCCTGATAGCCACGCCATCAGCGGATGTGCAGAATGCAGATTTTCAAGTGGGTAAGGCCGAACTTGAATCAATGGCACGGCCACCAGCTGACCGGCGGCACCTTAACCGGCTTCAGGCGGAGATGAATTCTTAGTTTATGCCGAAACAATTCTCCGGCTGTCCGGCGACGTCAGTTTGAATGCTGAACAAGCTGCCTGCCAGGCGATCCTCCGGAGGCGCTTCGATTTTCGCCGTGGTGACGTACAGAGTCTTGAGATCCGGACCGCCAAAGGTACAGGTCGTGATGTTCTTTACCGGCATCTCCACGATCCGGTCAATTCGCCCGTCAGGCGCGACGCGCGCGATGCAACCGCCAAAGAAGCGGCAATTCCACAAGTAGCCTTCGGAGTCCGCGGCAGAACCATCCGGCAAGCCGCGCTCGAAACCCCGGAGAAAGGTCCGTTCATGCGTAATCGCACCCGTCGCCGGTTCGTAGTCATAGACCCATACAACGTTCGCAAGGGTATCGCCGGAATAAAGTCGCCGACAGTCGGGGCTCCACGCGATGGTGTTGGAAATCCCAATCTTCCGCCGCCACACTTTCACAGCGCCATCCGGCGCAAGACTAAGTAATTCGCCATCCTGCCCGCCGGCAGCGCCGCCTGAGCCGTCACTGTTTACGTTGTTGCGCATGGAGCCGAGCCAAAGCAACCCGCGTGGATCCGCGCGCGCGTCATTGAGTCGAACTCGCGGCCATCCCGCCAGCCGGAAAACATAATCGCCGCGTGAATCAGTCGCCGGCTCCCACAAAATCACGCCCGAACCAAGAATGACGGCGAGCACTTCTGGCCGGTTCGTCAGTGTAAGCGCTGTGACTGGCTCTTCGAAGAACCATGTGCGCACACACTGGTCCGCCGGCGTGTAGCGGTGGACGAGGAAGCGGTTGATATCAGTCCAATAAACCGCGCTGTGTTCCGCGTGCCAGACGGCGCCTTCTCCGCAAACATCGCCGGTTGGGGCCACACAAACGGGATCGCCCGTCATTGCACGCCAATCCCTGCCAGCAACCCACCGTCCACCAGATAATCACCGCCCGTGCAGAACCCTGCTTTATCTGAGACCAGGAATGCCGCCAGCTCCGCCACCTCCTCCGGCGTGCCGATGCGTCCCAGCGGGTGCGCTGCGCCGAAGCGCTCGAATACCTCTTGCTGCGGCAGGTCTGGTCCAAAATGCGCCGCTGCCCGCGCCAGCATGGGAGTGCGTATTGAGCCTGGACTGATCGAATTAACGCGAATGTGATCGGCGGCGTGATCGAGCGCCAGCGCCCGCGTCATGCTGTGAACTGCCCCTTTGGATGTCGCGTACGCTACCACCCCCCGTTGGCAGGCGTAACCCTGCACCGAGGCAAGATTCACGATCGAACCGCCGCCCCGTTTCTTCATCTCCGGAATGCCAAAGTGCGCAAGCAGGAAAATGCCTCCGACATTCACCATCATGCAGCGGTTCCAGGTGTCGAAATCAGTTTCGACTGCCGTGCCAAAAGGATGAATCGCGGCGGCATTCACAATGATGTCCAACCCGCCGTAGGCCGCAGCGGTCTTGGCCACGACGCGTTGCACTTCCCCTGCTTGGCTGATATCGCAGTGTTCCACGATCAACGGCAATCCGCCGGCCCGCGCTTCTCTCTCCAGTTCCTGATTGCCCGCGACTTCAATTCCGCATGCGACTACCTTGCATCCTCCGTCGCCAAGACGCTTCGCGATCGCCCGGCCTATGCCCGTGGTGCCCGTCACGATCGCTACTTGATTCTCAAATTCCTTCATCGAAACCAGCTCCTTCCGGCCGTGCAGCACGATCTACTTGCGCCTGACCTGCTGCGCCATTTCGCGAGAATGACCCGTCTTCGGACATTCGCTGATCAGCAGCGCGCCGGTCAGGAGCGGCTTTGATTCTGCTCACTCCCGAACTGTTGATACCACACTCTGGCTGCGCCAATCAGGTTCGCATCTTCTCCCAGAGAGGCCAGAGTCAGCTCGGTTTTGTCAAAAGGAACGTAGTGGCAGCTTTCACGAATGATCTTTCGGATGCCATCGAGAAACAGGTCCGCACTTTTCATCACACTCCCGCCCAGCACGATGGCGTCCGGTGCGAAAATCGTTACCAGGTTGGCCAAACCGAGCCCAAGGTAACGAGTCTCCCGATCCACCGCTCGTTTGGCCAGTTCATCTCCGGCCACCGCTAATTCACAAATTCGTTTCGCGGTCAGACAGTTGCGATGGGCATAGCTCGCGGGCGCTTCTTTTTCAAGCCAGGCGACCATGGCAGGGCCGGCCGCCAAAGACTCCCAGCATCCGTTAAAGCCGCATAAGCACGGCGGGCCGGAAGGATCAACCACATGGTGCCCGATTTCGGGATGAGAATAATCCACTCCGCGATAGAGCCGGCCATCGAAAATGAGACCGATCCCGATGCCGGTTCCCACCGTCGCATAGATAAGTCTTTTCTTGTTCCTTCCGGCGCCCCAGGCTGCTTCTCCCAGCGCCGCGGCATCGGCATCGTTTTCGATTGCAACCTTCACCTGAAAAATCTCCGCCAGATCTCTAACAGGATTCTCGCCCTCCCAACTCGGAAAGAAGCCCACGTAGCCGATCTCGCCGGTCAATGGAAAAACCGGGCCCGTCGAGCCGATGCCGATGCCTGAGATTTCGGAACCTGTGCTGGCCGCGGCCGACTGAAGCATCTCCCGGATATTTCCCAGCGCGTGAGCATAGCCGAGATCGGCGTCAGTCGCGCAGTCGAAGCGGGCCAGCACTCTGCCCTCGGCATCAATCATGCCTGCGGCTATCTTGGTTCCACCGATATCTACTGCGGCAATCAAGAACTCTCCTTATGCGAAAAAGGCCTACGCCTGTTTCTCTGAGTTCTGCCGGAACTAAGTTCTGCCGGAAATAAGTGGCGAAAAAACGCGGAAGTCTTACTTCGCCGCCCGCAGGAAAGCGCCCGTGCTGGCGCTGATAATGCCCATTCCTTTCGAGTCATCCCGGCTGCTGCCGTAAACCACGTACCATAACAATTGTTTCTGCTGCGGGCTCAACACGAGGGAGTACACCACAGGTTGCTTGGGGTCTTTCTTGGTAAGATTGGCTCCGCCGTGCGACTGGGCTGTAGCGAAAGCGGCATCGGAATCGGTCAGCACGCTCACCGGCTGGAACATCACGCCTTCCACGTCCGCGCGGTAGCTTGTCTCCATGCTGGAAGTCACGCCATAAGCTGGGGAAGCGGGCAGGCGACTGCCTGACCAGGTGTAAGTGCGGAAAGTCCCTCGGCTCGCCGAGGCGAACATGCCTTGCCAGACGGTGGCTTTGCCATCCTGGCCGTTGCTTTCGCTATTGGCCGCGGACTCCAGGCGGATCGGCAGTGCATCCGGCGCCCAGCGAAGGGCGAATCCATGCATCGCACCCAGGGCCTGTTTGCCGGTATAGAGCAAGGGCTCTTTGTGAGTTTGAGCGGCCACCGGCTTCGCCTGTTCGGTGCTGGCAGTTTTGTTACTCGCGCCTTGACAGCCATCCAGAACTATGAAAACCAGAGATATCACTCCCGCTGCAACGATTTCCGCTCTTCTCACTCTCCACCTCCTCACAGCGAATTCCGCCGATCATGCGTCTCGGCTCGATTGCGGCTGATGTGAATGACGCGACAACACTACCGATCGCAAAACTGCGCCCGCTTTGGAACTCCAACTATCTTTCGGTGCCGCTCAGTATAGTGGAAGCCGGAAGAGAAGAGTACCGCTCGCCAACCGGCGGTAGTTTGATACTACGGACTTACGAATCAATCCGGGACAGCCGATTCTTACTTGCGTTCCTCTCGATTTAATTCTCGCTGCAAACTCTCGCGCTCGACTTCGCTCCGGGTGAACCACGATTCCGCGATATCGCGCACCCGCTCGAGCCCGGCCTGCATTTCGGCGTGTTTGCGATCGAGCTCCGCCGCATCGGCATCGGGCGACACTCGCAGCAGCGGGGCATTCACCATCACAGCCCGCGAAAACGGACGCGGAACCAGCATCTTGTCCCAGGCCTTCTCGATCGTGTAACCGTTATCCACCCCAATATGAAATAGGTAAATCGGCTTGCCGGTGCGGCGGGCGAGCATCACGGGACCGGGCTTGGCCACATAGCGCGGACCGCGCGGGCCGTCAATCGTGAAGGCGACATCCAGCTTTTCTTCCAAACGCCGCGCCATCACCGCCAAGCCGCGCAAGCCACCGCGTGTGGAGCTGCCTTGCGCCGTGTTGAATCCGAAGTGCTCAATCACGCGGCGTGTCCACTGGCCGTCGAAGTTCGTGGTGTTCATCACCACCACTCCGCGATCGCGCCAATACCACGTCGAGGGAATGATGCAGCGATGCCAGAACGCCGCGATCACCGGCTCGCCCCGCGAGTGCGCGTCCGTGTAGTGATGTTCGCCCAAGACTTCGAAGCGGAGGGTTGGTCCCAACGTGTGAATGACCGAAATGACGGCTCCGGCGATGAGCGGAATCTGCATCCGCCGCCAAACCGAGTACTGCGGCAGGCGGGTGTCGTAGTGAGGATTGATGGGTTCAGTCTCGGCAGGCATGGAAACAGGTTATTGTAGGCCGACGCCTGGGCTTTCGACGCGGCCTGCCGTTTAAATCTTCCTGTTACAAGTTTTTTGCGAATGCCTCCGCGCTTGGGCGTCTGTGCGGCACTCACGCAGGATCACTGTGGCAGTCTAGAATCGAAGCATGCCTGAGGCTTACATCTTAGGAATCGAAAGTTCGTGCGATGAGACGGCTGCGGCAGTAGTGCGCTCAGGCGAAGAGATCGTGTCGAATGTAGTCGCGTCGCAGATCGCCACCCATCAGCCTTATGGCGGCGTGGTGCCGGAGCTGGCGTCGCGCGAACATTTGAAGGCGATTGTGCCGGTGGTGCGCCAGGCGCTGGCCGAGGCGAAACGAACCTATGAGTCACTCGATGCTCTGGCCGCCACACAAGGCCCCGGCCTGGCGGGGGCTTTGCTGGTCGGCATCAGTTATGCCAAGGCGTTGGCGTTTGCGCTCGAGAAGCCGCTGATCGCAGTGAACCACCTCGAAGGCCATATTCACGCCGTGCTGCTGGAAGAACGGCAAAAAGGAAATCGCGATCTGAATTTTCCGGTGCTGGCGCTGGTGGTTTCTGGCGGGCATACGCATCTGTATCTGGCCGAACAGCGGAACGAAGGCTGGACCTATCAGAACACTGGCCGCACGCGGGATGACGCGGCCGGCGAAGCGTTTGACAAAGTTGCCAAGCTGCTGGGGCTCGGGTATCCCGGCGGCCCCGTGATTGACCGGCTTTCCCAGCACGGCGATCCGCTGGCGGTGAAGTTTGCGCTCTCACAGATCAAACATCCCGACAGAAAAATCGCTCCCCTTTCGGAAGAAACGCCAAAGAATGGGCCAACCGGGCGCAGGTTCGATTTTTCTTACAGCGGTATCAAGACCGCCGTGCTGCGGCATGTGGAGACTCACGAGATGCGCCAAGCGATCGAAGCGCGGCGACGGGCACTGGCAGAAATCGCCAAGCCTAAGCTCGAAGATTTCCTGGCCCTGTGCGACCGGCAGATGCTCGACCTGGTAGCGTCATTTCAGCGCGCCATGGTCGAGGACCTGGTGAGTAAGACCCTGGCTGCCGCGCGCGCCTACGACGTCGCCACCCTTTTCGTCACCGGGGGCGTTGCGGCCAACAATGAGTTGCGCCGGCGGTTCGAGCAAGACGCAGCGCAGGAGGGCCTACCCGTGTTCTTTCCCTCGCGGCCGCTCTCGACCGACAATGCGGCGATGATTGCCGCGGCAGCCTACCCGAAATTCCTATTGCAGGATTTTGCCCCGATGGATTTTTCCGCCGAGGCCGGAATGGCGTTGAAGTAGCTATCAACTTCAGGACTCAGCATTTAGCACTTGGCACTTGGCGATCCGGCCTCATTTTCACTTCCTAGGGAACACGGAAATTGGGGAAGCGAGGAATCCGGGGAAAACTTGAAGCAGCCGGCGCGATGTTGAAGGGCCAAATGCTAGATGCCAAGGGCTAAATGCTAATTTTCTGATAGCTGAAATCTGACGGCTAACTCGCCCCCTCGGCGCGGACGCTGGTGATGCCGAGCAGAACCTCAAGCGCCTTCGCGAGCTGGTCTTCGATATCTATGTCCTTGAAGATAGCAAAGTTGGCGCGCTTCTCTTTGGTTTCGAAACCGCTTTGCTTGCCGGCTACGATCACCACGGGAATATCAGCCGTGCCCGGCTGGGCCTTGAGGGCGGTGATCAGTTCGCTTCCCGACATCTTGGGCATCTGCATGTCGGTGACGATCAGATTAGGCTGGATGTGTTTGAGGATTTCGAGGGCGTCCTGACCATTGGCGGCAGATTCAACGATAAAGCCCCGCTCTTCCAGAAAGCGGCATACCGTATGGCGTATGAGCATGGAATCGTCCACTACCAACGCCGTTAGCGACATTTTTCACTCCGAGCAGACAAAATCCCCCCTCTGGGGCGCAACATTAACAAATTGTCATCTTTGGAACAAGAACGGACCGCCCAGTTGGCGTTACCTTGGTGACTGGACCCGCAACCGGTTAAGATTCGTCGCTCAGTTTGGTGTCTTCGATGGTCATGTCTTTGAATTCGCTGGATTCGAAGATCTCACCGCATTCGATGCATTCCACGAATTCAGCGTCTTCTTCGCGGGAAACGATCTGCACACGCGGGTGCTTACATTCCTTGATGGGATTGGGTTTCGCGGGAGATGACGGCGGCGGGATGGAAGTCATAAATCCGGTTTGCTGGAGGCCGAATCAGCCCAATTTTGCCGGAAGTTGGCGGTATTGTAGCCCCGCCCATTCCGTTGTCAAGTCCCTCGCGTGGCATTCAGGAGACCGAGCATCGGACATGGCGAAGCTCGGCGCTTCGCATTTGCCATTCCCCGGCCGACACCGCGGGGCCCATTCTCCGTCCACCGCCGCCCGCCCGATTCGCGCAAACTGCTAAGTGCTATGTGCCAAGTGCTAGGAGATACGACCAAAATTGTCGGATTTGGCCAAGCCTTTCACTTGATTGATCTTGCCGTTCGCTGCGGATTCCTGCCATTGGTTGCCTGAGGTTGCATTCGGCGCCTCAAGTCTTTACAATCCAGATATACGACTGAAATAGTCGGAGATCAGGATCGTGCTGCGGCTAACCAAGAAGGCGGATTACGGGCTGATGGCCATGAAGCATCTGGCTGAGAATGCCCATGCGGGAGCGTGCAGCGCCAAAGATATCGCCGACGCGTACCGGATTCCGCCGGAGCTGCTGGCCAAGATTCTGCAGCGGCTGGTGAAAGCCGGTTTGCTGCATTCGCAGCACGGTACCAACGGCGGGTACACCCTGGCACGGGCGGCGGACCAGATCAGCGCGTTCGAGGTCATTCGGGCGATTGATGGGCCGCTGTTCATCACCTCCTGCATCACGATCCGGGGGGAGTGCGACCAGAGCCAGCGCTGCACCATCCGCGAGCCACTGCGGAGGGTGAATCAAAGCATCGAGGACGTGTTGCGCGGCATCAAGATTTCCGAGATGGGAGAAGAGCCGGAGAGGATTGACGCCGAATCGAAAGTGGCAGCCGAGTTGGTAAAGATCCAGGAGTGAGTCTCGGCGGGCGACGCCACGTTCCCGACGCGAAGACTGCAAGGAGAAGAGGAAAACATGAGCACGGATGTGAAGGTAATCCCCCAGGGCGCGGTAATGGACCGCAGCGAAGAGCGCAAGCAGGAGTGGAAGAAAACCCAGGGCACCGAGCAGCAAGTCGGGCCGAACGGCATCAAGCTGCCCATTTACATGGACAACCACGCCACCACGCCGATGGACCCGCGGGTCCTTGAAGAGATGCTGCCCTACTTCATGGAGAAATTCGGCAACGCTGCCAGCCGCAACCATTCCTTCGGCTGGGTGGCCGAAGAAGGCGTGGAGCAGGCGCGCGCCCAGATCGCCAAGCTTATCGGCGCGACCACCAAGGAGATCATTTTTACCTCGGGCGCGACCGAGAGCGACAACCTCGCCATCAAGGGCGTGGCCGAGATGTACAAGCAGAAGGGCAATCACATAATTACGGCCGTGACCGAGCACAAGGCGGTGCTCGATACCTGCAAGCGGCTGGAGAAGTACGGGTGCCGAGTGACTTACCTGCCGGTGCAGAAGGACGGGCTGATTGATCTCGACGACCTGAAGCGGGCAATGGATGACAAGACAATTCTGGTCACGATCATGGCGGCGAACAACGAAATCGGTGTGCTGCAGCCGATTGAAGAAATCGGCAAGCTGTGTCACGAGCGCGGCGTGGTCTTCCATACCGACGCGACGCAAGCGGTGGGCAAGGTGCCGATTGAAGTGAACAGGCAGAACATTGATCTGGCTTCGATTTCCGGGCACAAGATGTACGGGCCCAAGGGCGTGGGCGCGCTCTATGTGCGGCGCAAGAACCCGCGGGTGCAGATTTCGGCCATCATTGATGGCGGCGGGCATGAGCGCGGCATGCGTTCGGGCACGCTGAATGTTCCGGGGATTGTCGGGCTGGGTAAGGCGTGCGCCCTCTGTCAGGAGGAAATGCCGAAAGAGTCGTGCCGGCTGGCCGGGCTGCGTAACCGGCTGCGCGACAACATCATGAGCCGGCTGGATGAGACTTACATTAACGGCTCCATGGAGCACCGGTTGCCGGCGAACATCAACATCAGCTTCGCCTATGTGGAAGGCGAGTCGCTGCTGATGGGCATCAACGATGTTGCGGTTTCAAGCGGTTCGGCGTGCACCTCAGCGACGCTGGAGCCATCTTATGTGCTGAAGGCGCTGGGCGCGGGCGACGATTTGGCGCACAGCTCGATTCGCTTCGGCCTGGGACGGTTCAACACCGAGGCGGAAGTGGACTATGTGGCCGATCGCGTGGTGGAAACGGTTTCGCGGCTGCGCGAGCTTTCGCCGCTGTACGAGATGGCGAAGGAAGGCATTGATCTGAAGACCGTGAAGTGGGCGGCGGAGTAGTCATTTCTGCCGTCTGGCTTCTGTCATCCTGAGCGAAGCGCTTGGTGCGAGGAGCGCAGGAAGCATGAAGTCGCAGGATGACGGGGGTTTGCAAGCACGGTTGAATTTGGTTCGCGGCTCGGAGACGTAATTCGGAAAAGCTTGGAGAAGAAAAATCATGGCATATAGCGATAAGGTAATTGATCACTACAACAATCCGCGCAACGTGGGCTCGCTGGATAAAAGCAGCGGCGACGTGGGCACCGGCCTGGTAGGCGCGCCGGAGTGCGGCGACGTGATGAAGCTGCAGATCCGGGTGAACCCGGAGACCAGCGTCATTGAAGAAGCCAAGTTCAAGACGTTCGGCTGCGGCTCGGCGATCGCGTCGTCTTCGCTGGCCACCGAGTGGGTGAAGGGCAAGACGGTGGATGAGGCGCTGGCGATCAAGAACACGGACATCGTGAAAGAGCTCTCGCTGCCGCCGGTGAAGATTCATTGTTCGGTGCTGGCGGAAGACGCCATCCGGGCGGCGATCCACGACTGGAAGAAGAAGCGGGACGTGGCCAAGCCGGAGACCGTGGAGGCAAAGTAGTGCCTGTATGCGAGGGCAGGATGCCCTCGCGAACGGCGGGACGCCGTCGCCACAGTACGCCATCGCCATAGTTGGCCGAGGCGTTGAGTGCCGTTATGACTACAGCGACCCTTGAACAAACAAAGACCGCGCCGGCCAAGGGCATCCAGGTCACGGAGAAGGCCCTGGCCAAAATCCGCACGGCGATCGTGAAGGAAGGCATTTCGCCCGAGCAGGGCGGACTGCGGCTGGGCGTGCAGGGCGGAGGCTGCTCGGGACTGAGCTACAACATCCGCTTTGATACGCAGCCGCGAGAGCGCGACCGTATTTTTCAGTTCGGCGATGTACGTGTGTTTGTTGACCCGAAGTCGTTCATCTACCTGCACGGCATGACCCTGGACTACCAGGAGACGTTGATGCATCAGGGATTCGTGTTTGTGAACCCCAATTCGACCAAGTCGTGCGGATGCGGAACGTCTTTCTCAGGTTAAAGGTCGTGTGGCGCGGACACTTCTCTCCGCGCTCTCCACCAAGTCCGCTGCTGCACGCAGAAAGCGGCGGAGAGGAGTGTCCGTGGCGCAGGCGATTCTGGCGGACCAGAACGTCCGCCCCGCAGTCGCACACAAGTTATGGCAACGGAAACCACAAAGGCGGCAATGCCGGCGCAACTGAATATAGTTGCCTGCTGGTCGTGCGGGGACATGCGAGCGACGCAGTTCTGCCGCGCCTGCGGCCACGTGCAGCCACCCCGGCCGGTGGATTACTTCGAATTTTTCGGCTTGCCGCGCAAGCTGAATGTGGATGTGGCGCGGCTGGAAAAAGACTTCTATGAGATGAGCCGGAAATTGCATCCGGATCTTTATGCGCAGGCAATTGGCCGCGAGCGGGAATGGAGCCTGGAGCAGAGTTCGCGGCTGAATGACGCGTATCGCACGCTGAAAGACCCGGTAAAGCGCACCGGATACCTGCTGATGCTCGAAGGCGTGCAATTGGAAGAACAGTCGAAGGCGGCGACAGAAAAGGCGCGCGCCACGGGCGAAGTTAAAAAGCAGGTCGCGCCTCCGGACTTGCTGGAGGAAGTGTTCGACCTCAACATGCAGCTCGAAGAGCTGCGCGCGCAGAAGAAGATGGGCGAGGATGATCCGGCCCTGATTGAAGAGATCGGACGGCAGAAGCTGGAGTTGCAGGAAAAGCACGAAGCGCTGCTGGAGGAATTGAAGCGCGATTGGAATGATTGGGACGGTTTGGGAGAAAACAGCAGCGAGGAAGACCGGCGTAGAATCCGGGACAAGATGGTGGACCTGCTGAACCGCAGGAATTACATCCGGAACCTGGTGCGGACGGTGGAGGAAGCTCTGGAGTCGTAGCAATCAGTACTCAGCAATCGGCATTCAGCGCGGCGGCAATTGCTGAGACGAGGTTGGCTGAGCGCTGAGTGACGAATGCTAAGTGCTCATGGCAACGGATCGCATTGTCGGAATTGATTTGGGCACCACGAATTCGCTCGTGGCGTTCATGCAAGGGGACACTCCTGTCGTAA
>Ga0335081_10008222_pt1 | contig 16721 bp, 16 predicted proteins | sample Lox_Sample_35_FD_206713 | JGI IMG/M metagenome (GOLD analysis project Ga0335081, IMG submission 206713) | Soil microbial communities from Loxahatchee National Wildlife Refuge, Florida, United States - Lox_Sample_3.5 | ecosystem: Environmental > Terrestrial > Soil > Wetlands | place: USA... | reverse complement strand
GGTGCGCTACGTGCGGGACCGCACTCCGGTCGGCAACTTGTACGTGAACCGGGGGATTACCGGAGCGATGGTCGGCCGCCAGCCGTTCGGCGGTAATCGCCTCTCGGGAACCGGGACCAAGGCAGGCGGCCCGGACTACTTGCTCGCGTTCGTCGAGCCGCGTGCGTTGACCGAGAACACCATGCGCCACGGCCTGGTCGTCTGAGAAGCGCCAATGATCACGTGGATTCGGGCATCCATGCCCGAATCCCGAGAAACCGTCTTCCGCCCTGCCTCCGGCGGCGGGCTCCGCATCGTGATCGACGCGTCGAAACTTGACTCGTTCGTGCAGCTTGCGATCACCAAGCGGAGCTAGGATGTGCCGAGGTTCGACGGAACGGCGTGCGCGCGGGGATTTTCAGCCCTACGCGGAACGCTCCCGCGAGGGCGACCGCGAGCCCATGCTCTGAGAGCCGCGTCCGTTGGCGCTCAATAGCAGTTCATGGATGCGCCGCTCGCCGGCAATCTCGGGATGAAACGCAACCGCAAGCACGTTCGCCTCACGGACGGCGACCGGATGGCCGTCGATCCGCCCGAGCACCTGCACCGCTTCACCGTGCTCGCTCACCCACGGAGCGCGAATGAACACGGCGTGCACCGGCCCGCCGTCGATGCCGGCCAGTTCGACATCAGCCTCGAAGGACCGCAGCTGACGGCCGAACGCATTGCGCTGCGCCTTGATGTCGAGCAAGCCGAGATGGTCGCGGTCGAGCATGATCATCCCGGCGCAGGTGCCGAGCACCGGCGTCCCGCGCGCGACCAGTGAGCGCAACGGGTCGGCGAGCCCCTCCCGCTCGATGCCAAGACTCATGACCGTCGACTCGCCGCCCGGGATCACCAGCGCTTCGAGTCCGTCCAGGTCGTCCGGCACGCGAACCTCGCGCGGCTGCGCGCCGAGCGTGCGCAGCAGCTTGCAATGCGCTTGGAAGTCGCCCTGGAGAGCCAGGATGCCGACCAGCCCGGAAGGCACCGGCTACCAGCCACGAGGGGACAGCAATTGCTCCTGCTCGAGCTTGGAGCTCTCGAGGCCGGCCATCGGCTGGCCGAGGCCGGTCGAAGCCGCTGCGATCCGAACCGGATCCTCGTAGTGAGTCGTCGCCTCGACGATCGCCCGCGCGCGTCGCTCCGGGTCCCCGGATTTGAAAATGCCCGAGCCGACAAACACGCCCTCCGCTCCAAGCTGCATGACCAGCGCCGCATCCGCAGGCGTGGCGATCCCACCGGCGCAGAACAGAACGACCGGCAGCCTGCCGTCGGCCGCGACCTGGCGCACGAGCGCCAGCGGCGCGCCGAGCTCCTTGGCGGCGGTCGCCAGCTCCGCCTCGTCGAGCATCGTCAGCCGGCGCATCTCAGATCGGATCATCCGCAGGTGGCGCACCGCCTCGACGATGTCGCCGGTGCCGGCCTCACCCTTCGAACGGATCATCGCGGCACCTTCGCCGATCCTCCGCAGCGCCTCGCCGAGGTTGGTGGCGCCGCACACGAACGGGATCCTGAACGCCCACTTGTCGATGTGGTTGGCCTCATCGGCCGGCGTCAGGACCTCGGACTCGTCGACGTAATCGACCTCGAGCGCCTCGAGGACCTGCGCCTCGACGAAATGGCCGATCCGGGCCTTGGCCATCACGGGAATCGTTACCGCGTCCTGGATGCCGCGAATCAGCGCCGGATCGGACATCCTCGCAACACCACCGTCGCGGCGAATGTCGGCCGGCACACGCTCCAGCGCCATGACGGCGCACGCGCCCGCATCCTCGGCTACCTTCGCCTGCTCCGGCGTCACGACATCCATGATCACGCCGCCCTTGAGCATCTCCGCAAGACCGGCTTTAACCGTGAATGTCGCCTCGTCGCGAGGCGTGTCGAGCTCGTCGCTCATCGCACGTGAGTGTAGCCCGGCGCTAGCGTGTCAGGACGTGTCCGACATGGCCGTGTTCGTCGCCGTCGATGGAGGGTTCGTCGCCACCGAACTGGCGCGCGGTCCGTGGGATCCGGGCGCCCAGCACGGCGGCGCTCCGGCGGCTCTGATGATGCGAGCGCTCGAGCAGCTCCCCGCCACCGAGGGCCTGTTGCTGAGCCGCGTCACCTACGAGTTCCTGCGTCCGGTCCCGCTGGGCGAGCTGTCGGCGCGCGTCGAGATCGCGCGGCCTGGACGGCGCGTGCAACTCCTGGAGGGATCGCTGCGCGCAAGCGGTGTCGAGGTCGTGCGAGCGCGAGCGCTGCAAGTTCGCGTTGCGGACGCCGGCTCGCTGGCGCCCCCGCCGTCGACCCTGCCGCCGGGTCCCCAGGACGGCCGGGTCAACGACGTCCGCGCCCCGCACCGGCCGATGTTCGCCCCAGATGCGATCGAGGTCCGGTTCGTCGCCGGGGCATTTCACGACGCCGGTCCGGCCACCGCCTGGTTTCGTCTGCGCGTTCCCCTCGTCGCCGGCGAGCAGCCGACGCCGCTTCAGCGCCTCGCGGCGGCCGGAGACTTCGGCAACGGCATCAGCCACACGCTGTCCTGGGACGAGCATGTCTTCATCAACCCCGACTTGACGCTGTACATCGCCCGGCCGCCGGTCGGCGAATGGATCGGCCTACAGTCGCAAACGCGAATCGCCCGCGGTGGCGTCGGGATCGCCGACAGCATCCTCTACGATCAGCGCGGTGAGGTCGGGCACGCGACCCAGGCGTTGCTGGTAGCGCCTCGGCGGGGTTGATCGGAGAGACGCTTCAACGCGTGCCATGTGAGTGCCGCCATTTTCACTGGCCCCGGATGGCCGCAGGCCAGGGCAACTAATCGGCCGTATTCGCCGACTGGGTGACACGCTCGCGCGCAGGTCCAGATCACCACGCCGAGCTAGGTCGGGCGCGCGCTACTTGAGCCTGAACGCCTTGATGCGCACGTCGTACTGCTGCGCGTCGCGCGCGTAGACCCCGTAAGCAAGCGCCTGGATGAGCGACAGCAGAGCGGTGTGCGAGCGGACGAACGCGGGCGTGTTGGACGAGTAGTACAATCGGATCCGCGCCAGACGCGCGACCTCAGAAAGCGTTGCATCGGTGATCGCCAGCGTCGGCGCCTTGCGATGACGTGCGAGTTTCATCGTGCGTGTGATCAACGGGTGTGGCCGCCCCGCCGACAGCCCGATCACGAGCGTCCGCTCGTCGATCCTGCTCAGGCGCCCGAGCGCCTCTTGCGACGGACTCGCCACGATCTCGGCGCGCAGATCGAGCAACATCAGCAGGTGGCGCAGGTAGCTGGCAAAGAAAGCCATCTGGTCGGTTCCGGCGATCAGCACCTTCTCGGCCGAGACGACGGCGTCGATCGCCGCCTCGACATCCGACCGCGACAACTTGTGGGCCGTGTCCTCGACGTTTACGTGGTCGGTAGCCAGCGCCGCCTCGAACTCTGTGTGGTCGAGCGAAAACAGCGGCGCCTTCGCCGAGAGCGTGTCGGCTACCCCGGGCGGGCGGCGCCGATACTCGTCGCGTGCAGCCTGCTGCAACTCCGGGAATCCCTCGAAGCCCAACGCCTGCGAAAACCTCACGACGGTGCTCGACGACGTGCTCGCTCGCCGAGCCAGCTCCTCGGCCGTCTGGAACGCAGCCTCGTCTAGATGGTCGACGATGTACTGCGCGACATCCTTCTGCGAGCGCGAGAAGTCGTCAAACCTTGCCCGGATGTAGGCAGACAGTGCCTGATGGCCCGCCGAGGAATCGGCGGTGACGACTGGAACGGGCGAGGGCTTCATCGACAGCCGTCTCATTCGACGCCGGCCGGTGCCGTTCCTTCATATGTTCTCGATCGACTAGGGCAGAGGAGCGGCGGGACGCCGAGGAGGCCGCGGCGATCGCCGACTGCCACGACATGGTCAGCGTGCCGTATCCCGCGGTCTGCGCGAGCGCAACTCGTCTCTCAATCCGACAGACGCAATCCGCTGGCGGCAGAGCCGCCGGACTCGAACCATCGCCGTCCGGCGTCGGCGCGCCTATCGGCTTGCTTCTCGCTCCCGGTTGCGCTTGCGCTCTCCGACCACCAGCGCGACGATGTAGAAGATCAGCACGTTGACGAGGATCCCGATCCCGATGAACGTGGCGAGCAGTGCCAAGGTCTGTCCAAGCGCTTCGTTGCTGGCGATCGTGAACATCCAGCCGGCAGCGTACCCGAATCGGCGCATTCACCGCTGCCATCACTCTCGCCGGTGCCAGCGTCGGCCGACACCAGGCCCGGTAGCTCAGTCGGTCAGAGCAGCGGACTCATAATCGCCCAAACCCCATTCTCGATCATCCTGCTCATCCTGCTAATGAGGTGTTTTTGTGTTTTTGAAGCTTTTGAAATTTTTTCAGTTGTTCGTGAGCTTGCAGGGCTTTCTCAACTCCACCAAGCTCCTAGAGAATCCCACGAGAATCCCGGTTGCGGTGCCACTGTGGTGCCAAAAATGCGGATGCACACAAGGCTTGTCGCGTACAAATCCGGGCAGTGGCCCGAGCAGGACTCGAACCTGCGCGTCGCCGGTTATGAGCCGGGTGCTCTACCAACTGAGCTATCGGGCCGTGCTACCGGCAAGGTAGCGGTTCATCATCTCCGCCAACTGGCCTGCGTCTTGGCGCCCACGTCGCTTCACGTAGATATTGAGCGTCGTGCTGGCCTGGGAGCGTCCGCCCCATTCTGATACGAGCTTGACGTCATAGCCAGCTCGGCTGAGAGCCGTTATGAGGTTCGCCCGAGCCTCGTGCAGACCAATCGGCCGTAGTCCCGTGCTCGGCCCAAGCCGCTTTGCATGCCTCCTTGAACTTCGTCCCGAAGGTCGGCGTCCCCCACTTGGCGTAGCTGGGCGATCCCCGATGCCGAACATCGCGCTTGGGACGGCCACGGCGATCTCGCTGGCCGCACGCTCGCCGTTGACGCACCGGCGGAGCACGCGGCATCGGACCAGATGGTCACCGAGGATGTCCTCCATACTCTTGCCCGTCAGCGCCGTTGCTGCGCCCTCGGCCAGGTCACGCGTCTCTGTCGGCCGCCGCCCGCATCGCTTCGGCGGTGACAGGCTTTTGGTGCGCGTCGGCGCCGGGCGGATAGACCAGGCTGCTGCTCGGTGAGGACAACGAGCGTCGCGCCTGTGTCGGGGTAGTCGACAACGTCGGGGCGGTTGGTCGTGGCGACCACGAGGTAGCGAACCGGCGCGTCGGAGCGGTTGACCAGGCTATGGGCATGTGCCTGGCCCCGAGGGAACGCGACCACCGCGCCGGCCGACAGGAGCTGTGTCCCGTCCGGACCGTGCAGCGAGGGGGTCGGCGAGAACGAGCAGTATCTCCTTGTTGGCGTGGTGGACGTGCGACGGGCGAACGTCGAGGAACGACCCCTCCGCCGATAATTCAGGCTAACCGCGCCGGTACGCGTGAATCGCCTCGGCGATCCGCTGCGCCCCGGGGGCATCGAGGACCGTGTAGTGCCCGCCCCGAATCCGCAAGATTTCGACTTGGCCGTCGATCTTGGCCGTCCAGTCGGACGACCAGTCTGGCGACCCATCGGCGCTCGCGATGATCGTCGGGGCGCGGACCGTTGCGGTCGGACAGTAACCCACCGTGACCTGCCAATTCGCCTTGTACACCTCGAACCGTCGCTCGATGTCCGCGCGGACGACGTCGAGGTTCCCAGCCCCTCCGTCGAGCTGCGCGGCCAGCCATCCAAGGTGGTCGTGGTCGGGCGATGGGTCGGCGAAAGCGCCGTGCTCTGAAGTAAGGCCGAGCAGATGGGAGGTACTTGCGACGAACAGGCCGGCCATGATGGACTTCGTCGGCTGGCGCTGGTGCTCGGGCGCTCCGTAGAACGGCGCGTCGATCAAGACGAGCAGTTCCACGCGCTCGCCCAGCTCTTCGAGCCGCCGCGTGACCTCGAAGGCGAGTTGTCCTCCCATCGACCAGCCGGCCAACCGGTACGGGCCGTGCCGCTGCGCCGCGCGGATCGCCATCAGGTATGAGGACAGCATCTCGTCCAGGCTGGTGATCGCAGTGGAGCCTCGGGTCAGGCCGGCTGCCTCCAGAGCGTAGACCTTGTAGGTGTCCCCGAGCTCCCGCGCGAGCGACGTGTACGCCGAGGCAGTGCCGCTGATTGCGTGAAAGAGGAACAGCGGCGCTTCGCCGTTGCCGCTTGTCAGCTCGATCAGTGAGCTGCCGCGATCTGCTGGCGTCGCGTTCTCCTCTGAGGGAGCGGTCAATTCGGATGCGTCCAATTCGTCGGAGAGCTCCACATCCTCCAGGTCGAACCTGTCGCGGAGCAATGCTGCGAGCTGGCGCGGCGTGGGGGCAAGGAATATCGCGGTGACGTCGAGGTCGATGGCCAGCTCGGCGTGCAGCTGCGTTACGAGCTTCATGGCCTGCAGGGAGTTGCCGCCCACGTCGAAGAAACTGTCATCGATCCCGATGCGAGGGTTCCCAAGCAGCGTGCTGTAGGCGTCCACGAGGAGAGTCTCGATCAGGCTCCTGGGCGCCGTGCAGCTGGACGCGGGAGCCGTGTCGGGCACCGGGAGCGCTCGGCTGTCGATCTTCCCGCTCGGTGTGAGCGGAAAAAAGTCGAGCAGCACGAGATGCGCGGGGACCATGTAGGCCGGCACCCGGCTGGCGAGATGCACGCGCAAATCATCGGGCGTGGCCCGGGCGTCCGGGACGAGGCGGACATAGCCGACGATTTGCGGCTGCCCCGCCGCGTCATCGGCGGTCTTGATATGGACCTGGGCCACCGCGGGGTGGCTCGCGAGGACGGCCTCGATCTCGCCGAGCTCGACGCGCAGCCCGCGAATCTTGACTTGGCCGTCGATCCGCCCCACGAACAGGATGCTGCCGTTGCGCAGGCGACGGACGAAATCACCTGTCTTGTACAGGCGGGCGCCGGGATCGTCGCTGAACGGATCTGGGATAAAGCGCTGTGCGGTGAGCTCCGGCTGATTGAGGTAGCCGCGAGCCAGGCACGGACCCCCGACGTGGAGCTCCCCGGCCGCGCCGAGAGGAATCGGGTTCAGGTGGGCGTCGAGGACGTAGGCCTTGCAATTCGGAGTGGGCATTCCAATCGGCGGGGGGAGGGTCGTCTCGTCAAGCTCCATGGAGGTGGTTCCGCAGGTGGCCTCCGTCGGCCCGTAGCCGTTGAACAACCGAAGGCCGGGGCGCAACCAGTTCCGGGCCAGCTCGGTGGAGAGCTCATCTCCGGCGGATGTCAGCAACCGAAGGTCGGGCAGGTCCTGGCCCGTCATCAGGTGGAGCACGGCGGGCGGCAGGCACGCGCCCGTAACCCGTTGGCGACGCATCATTTCGGCCAAACGGGGTGGCGAATGGAGCGTCTCCCGGGTGCCGAGAATCGCGGTGGCACCCGAGCACAGCGTTACGAACATGTCCATGACGGAGGCGTCGAAGTTGAGCGATGCGAACTGCAGCCAACGATCGCCCGGGCCGACCGACAGCAGCTCGATCCACCCGCAGATGTAGTTGACCACACTCGCATGCTCGATGACCACGCCCTTGGGCCGACCTGTGGACCCCGACGTGTAGATGATGTACGCGACGTTGTCCGGAGTCACTGGATAGTCAGGGTTGTCCACTGAATGCGCGGTAACCGCGTGCCACTCCTGGTCGAGGTTCATGATCTCGGCCGCGCTTGAGGGCAGCGTGGCTGTGCTCGCGGTGTCGGCGACGATCACGGCGGTGCCCGCGTCTTCGATCATGTAGGCGAGGCGGTTCGCCGGCAAGTCGGGATCGAGCGGAACGTACCCTGCCCCCGCCTTCATGATGCCGAGCACGGTGGCGAGACGGCGCAGCGACGCCGGCATGCTGACGCCCACTATCGACTCGCGGGCGACGCCGCGCTCGTGGAGAGCTCGTGCAATCTGGTTGGCGTAACCGTTGAGCTCGGCGTAGCGCCAGCGCTCGTGTCCGAGGGCCGCGGCGGTCGCGCCTGGGTCGCGCTCCATCTGAGCCTCGAACTGCTGGTGCAGGCACATCACCGGGTAGGTGACGTCGGTCGCGTTCCAGGTGACCAGTTCGCGCTCGATCTCGGCGGGGGTCAGCAGCGGCAACTCAGACAACCGCCGGTCGGGATCGGCCACGATCCCGTCGAGCAGCGTCTCCAGATGCTCGAGCATCCGACGTGCCGTGTCGTCATCGAACAGCGCCACCGCGTAAGACAGTCCGATGCGCAAGTGGGATCCAACCACCTCGGCGTAGAAGCTCAAGTCGACTTTCGCCGGGAGGAACTCCACGCTATCGACCGTGATCGTCACATCACCCGCCCGAACCTCCTCGTCCGTTTCCTCGGTCATAGTGAACACGATCTGGTACAAGGGGGATCGGCTCGGATCACGATCGACCCGGAGCGCTTCGACGACTTTCGCAAACGGGAGGTCCTGGTGCGCATACGCTTCGATCGTGGTAGTGCGAACCTTGTGCAGGAGCTCGACGAAAGTAGGATCGCCCGAGGTGTCGGTGCGAATCGGCAGCGCGTTGACCAGGTAGCCGATCATCCCGGCAAGTTCGGGTCGGCTTCGATTAGCGCTCGCCGTCCCCACCGTGATGTCGTCCTGCCCGCTGTAACGGTGCAACAGTACCTGCACCGCGGTGAGCAGCGCGACGTATAGGGTCGTCCCCTCGCGCCTGCTGAGAGCCCTGAGGCCGTCAAGCACGCGGTCCGCGACCCGTCGACGCTGGAGATCACCCTCAAAGGTCTGGAGCAGCGGGCGCGGGCGGTCCGTCGGCATCTGAACCGTCGCCAGGCCGTCCAACCGATCGCGCCAGAAGCCGATCAGCTCGTCCAGTGCGGTTCCCTGAAGTCGCTCGCGCTCCCAGAGCGCGTAATCGGCGAACTGGATCGGCAAAGGGGGCAGGTCGGCCGCCTGTCCGGTGGCCTGCTCGCGGTACAGTGCGGTTAGTTCGCGGATGAACAGGGCGAACGACCATCCATCGAACACTGAGTGGTGGATGGCGATCACGAGGACGTGGTCGGCCGCGGTGAGCCTGACCAGGCGGGCTCGGAACAGTGGCCCGGCGGCGAGGTCGAACGCGCGGACGACCTCTGCCGCGACGAGCTTTTGCAGCGCCGGCTCCCGGGCAGCCGGGTCGAGCCCGCTCAGATCGTCGAACGCCAGGGTTCCTGCGCGCGGAGGGTCGATCACCTGTTGGGGGCGGCCGTCGTCGACGGTCACCAGGCGGGTTCGCAGCGCCTCGTGCCGGGCGATCAGCGCGTCCAACGCGCGCCCCAGCGCATCCGCGTCCAGATCGCCGCGCAGCCGGAGCGCGCCCGGCACGTTGTAAACCGACATCCCGGGCGCGAGCTGGTCGATGAACCACAGCTCCTCCTGCCCGAACGACAACGGTAGCTCGCGGACCTCCGGACCGCGGGGGGCGATGTTCGCCGCGACCGGGATGCGACCCTGGCGCAGACGCGCCGCCAGCAGCGACCGCTGGGCGCCCGACAACCGCCCCGGCCTTTCCGTGGTCCGTGCCGGGTCCGTTGAGCGAACCGACGGCGTGCTGCGCGGATCTGAATCGGAGATTCCTCTCATAGCAGGGGCGCCCCGAACGCATTCACCTCAGGCACATCGTGTCCGTTAGGCGCCACCACGATGCCGGCGCGGGGGTTCTGGCCTGTCTTTACGGACGGGCAGCCGAACGTCGATGCGGCGGCAAGAAGCGTCGCTGTATCCAGAAACACGTCATCGCTCGCGACCCGCCGGCCGTCAGTGGCGTTGCCATTTAGGTGCATTATCTCTCGTGCCATCAAGTCTCCTGGCTGATAAAACAGCGCCGCTGCCTCTCTCTGCAGCTTGCCTCGCGTCGGCGGAATTCCCGCCAGTGAGGCAATAGTAGCGCGGGGCTGACGATCTGACACGCGCAGCTCGGATATCGCAGCTCGAATACGATACACATCGGATTCTCTGTCAATGATCGGAGGCGGCGCTCGACGTGGCAGCGGGCCGCGACACGGTGTCGCGGAACGTCTGCTCGTCGGGCCGGGAAGGCATGTCCTTCAGGCGAAAGACGGGCGAGACGAGGATCCCCGCTATCGGCGTCGTCAGTGCGAGAGCTGTAATGACCAGGGCCGGGCGCAAGCCGAGACTTGAACCGAGCGCACCGCCTATCAGAGCCCCAAGCAGAGCAGTTCCGAACAGGAGCATGCGAGAGCTGCCGTTCATGCGAGCGAGGAACCGGTTCGGCGTCACCATCTGACGCAACGTCATGCTGTTGATGTTGTAGATCACAACGCTCACACCGTAGACGGACTGCGAAAGCGCGAGGATCACGAGCGTGCGGGGGGAAGAACCGTGGGGCACCAGCAGCAAGAGCGGCGAAAGGCACGTGCCCACGGTCGCAGCGAACAGCGTGCGACCGACTCCCAACACCGTCCGCACAGGATTGGCGAGCACGGCCCCGACGAAGCCACCTGCGGCGACCGAGCCGATGACTATTCCAAGCTCGGATGTGCTCAACCCGAGGGTTCTGATGGCGTATACGACGAATACCGTGATGAGGGCGTTGAAGATCAGGTTGAACGCGCACGACTGCATGACCAGGAAGCGGAGCACCCCGTTGCTCCACACGACTCGGAGGCCCTCCGCGACGAAACTCCGCACCGACGCGGTCTCCTTTGTCGTCTCCGGGCACGGTTCGGGTCTGCGGATTGCCAGCAGCATGATCATGGAGAAAAGATAGGAAGCGGCGTCGAAGGTCAGCAAGATTGGCGCCGTCAGCAGCCCGATGAGCAGACCACCGAGGCTTGGGCCAGCGACCCCAGCGACCGCGTAGCTGATCTGCAGCTTGCTGTTGGCTTCCGCCAGGTGGCGGCGCTCGACCAACCCCGGGACATAGGAGAGACAGCCGATGTCGAACAAGACTTGAGGTATCCCGACGATGAACGCGACCGCATAGAGAAGCCATATCGTCAGCGAGCCCACGACGCTGGCCAGCGGAATCAAAGCGATGAGCACCGCGCACGCCAGGTCGCTGGCAATCAGCGTGGGCTTGCGTCGGTGGCGATCGAGCCAGAATCCAGCGAGTAGTGAAAACATGATCATCGGGGCGTATCGCACCGCGTTCAGAACGCCAACCTGAAATGCGCTGGCATGCAGCGTCACCAATGCCACCAGCGGTAGCGCAAACGTCGTGATCACGTTTCCGGTAACTGAGACGGTCTCCCCCGCCCACAGTTTCACGAAGCTCCGGTTCGCGAGAACGCTTCCAGGCTCGGCGACTTGGCGCGACACGGCCACTATTCGGCCTCCGTGCTGATCGCGGCATGGACCCGCCGCTCTAGCTCGTCGAGCTCAGCCGGTGTCGACGCGTCGATGACGAACGTGACCGAGCGGTCGTCGGAGTCGGTCAGCCGGACCAGCTTGGTCCCCCTCTTCCTGAGCACCAGCACCGCCCGCAACGTCGGGTCGTTGCCTATCGCTACCGCTCCGGGCTCGATATCCGGCCAGACGCCGTTCGGGCTGATCCATGCGGGCTCGATCCCCAGCGAGCGCACCGAGACCTCGCGAAGCACCCCGGGCTGATGCTCGGAATAAACCTGTCGCGTGTACCGGCGCGGGCTCGCATATAACGCAGGCTCACCGAGCGCAATGCGCAGGATCTCAGGCTCGAGCGGGCCGCCCGTCGCGAGCCGACAGAGCACGAGCAACCCATCGCCCTGCGTACGCGCAGCGACCGCCATCAGGAACGGCCGACCGTCCGCCGTGATGCGCCACTCCGAGCAAGTGTGATGCCATTCTCGACGCCTAGCCATTCGAGCAACTGACGGTTCCGGCGCGCTTGATGTCGACTGGCCCGAGGCCCCGGTGATCCACTCATCGCTCGTGTTCCTCCGCGCTCCGCGGCGGGCCAGCGGCTGACCGAGCTGTGGCCGGCGCGTGGCCGGCCACCGAAAACAGCTCCGCGCAGTATTCACTCAGCGGCTCGAGCTCGGGGCCAAGGAATCCGCGGCTGCGGTTCATGACACTCGTGAAGGCGGCTTCGTCCTGCGTCGCCTGCGCCAGATGTTCGAGACCGCGAGCCAGGGCGCCGCGGGCGCCAGCCGCATACCGGTTCTCTGACTGGATTTCCCAGTACACCGTGGGTGCCCCGGAGACGATCCGCGCCACCAGCGCGAGCAGCGTCGCGAGTGGCGGCGGAGCCAGGGCCCTCATCATCCGGAGGTCGACGTCCATAGCGGTCAGCGCGAGAGCGAAGCTCAACACAGTCGCGTGCGCCAGGGCTTGCCCCGCGGCGCACACACGGTCGTGGGTCTCAGCATCCACCGGCACCACGCGCGCGCCGGCCTGGCTCACCAGACCCAGAAGTTCGCCGACCGACGCGCCGTCGTTGACGACCACGGCGGCGACGGGGCGGCCGCGCATCCCGAGCGCGGGCGCGAACATCGGGTTGAGGCCGAGCGCTTGAAGGCGCTGTGCGGTGTCGCGCATCGCCAGCGCGAGGGGCAATTGGACCGACGCGGTGTGGGCAAGCAACGCTCCGTCGCGCATCTGCGCGGTCACGGCCGCGAGCGCGGCAAGTGCGACGCGCTCGGGGACGGCCAGCAGTACGAGATCTGCCGCGCGCAGGGCGCGGCAGAGCTCGTTCGATGGGGCAGTGACATCCCCCGCGATAGCTTCGCCCAGGCTCGCAAACCCGGCTTCGTTGCCACTGTCCCCTGGGCCCTGCGGCGGAACGCCGGCGCCGACGCGCGAGTCGATCACGGTGACGCTGGCTGCGGCTTGCGTGAGGAGTTCCACGAACATCCTCCCCACGGCGCCGGCGCCGCCGACCACCACGCACTTAGCGAGGGATCCGGTCATGCCGCTGCCTCTGTCGTCCGCGGACGCGATTCGACTTCACGGGTCGTCAAGTCGACCGGCGCTCCGTCGACGAACGCGCTCGCCGCGGCGAGCGCCGAGAGCATCGCCCGCGCCTTGACCTGGGTTTCCTCAAACTCCTCGTCGGCATCCGAGAGGGCGACGATCGCGCCGCCGATTCCGAAGGTGGCCTTGTTCCCCGTGGCGACGATCGTTCGGATGACGATACTCAGGTCGGCGCCGCCGCCGAGCCCAAACCAGCCCAGGGCGCCAGAGTACACCCCGCGGGGGCCATCCTCCAGTTCGTCGATGATCTCCATCGTGCGGCGCTTGGGGGCGCCGGTCATCGAGCCGCCGGGGAAAGTCGCCCGGACGCAGTCGACGGCCGAGATCCCGGGGCGCAACGTCCCGCGAATCGTCGATACGAGCTGGTGCACGGTCGCGTATGTCTCGACGGCGAAAAGGCGGGGAACATGAACGGACCCCACCTCGCACACGGTGCCAAGGTCGTTGCGCACCAAGTCAACGATCATCAGGTTCTCCGCACGGTCCTTGTCCTGAGTGAGCAGGTCGGCCCTCAGCTGCGCATCCTCGATCGGTGACGTGCCGCGGGGACGGGTGCCCTTGATCGGCTTCGATTCCACAACCCGATCGGGACCAATGGTCAGGTAACGCTCGGGCGAGGCGCTGAGAACGACGGCGTCGCGAAGCTGAAGCAGCGCGCCGTATGGAACGGGGCTGATGCGCCGCAGTTCGAGGTAGGTACGCAGCGGATCAACGGCGGTCTCCACAGTTGCCGCATTCGTCAGACACACCTCATAGGACTCCCCGTCGCGAATCTTCTCCAAGCAGGCTTCGATCCGCTCCAGGTAACGCCGCCGATCGTGGCGCAGCGCCACCTCGAGAGCCTGCCTGGGGGGCGTCGACGCGGCGGGCGCTGCGGTCGGTGCCGTTGCGTGCGCAAGCTTCCGCAGTCGCCGCTCCACGTCGTCGAACCATGCCGCTGCGACGTGGGCTTCGCGGTCCCGCGCGACGTGCAGCAAGTAAGCGTCTCCCTCCCGATGATCGATCGCGAGCAGGCGATCCGCAAACAGCATCGCCACGTCCGGCGTCTCGGCCGCATGGCGAGGCTCACCCTCCGTCTCGGCCTTCAACTCGTAGCCGAGGTAACCGACGTAGCCGAGGTTGAAGTCGAACGGCAGCCCGTCGGGCACCGGCACCTCCCGCTGGCGCAGTTGCTCGTCCAGGAACGCGAAAAACGGTCCCGGCACGCGCACCGGGGCGCGGCCTCGACGCTCGATGACGGTGACGGCGTCCGCCACTCGATGGGTTATGTATTCCGCGTAGGGCCCGCTGCCGTCACCCAGAAACGAGAAGCGGGACAGGCCGTCGATCACCGCGCTGCTGTCCAGCCAGAACGCGCACCGCTCCGGGTCGACCAGCTCCTCGTAGGCGAGCTGAGGATCGGGGGCCAGCGGCAGCCGGCGCACGTGTACGCGCCATCGGGCTCGCCGCCAGCGCGAGCGCCGTGGGACCGGGCGATTTGCGCGCTCCAAGGTCAGGTCGCGGAAGGTCGCTAACAGTTGGTGGCCGTGGTCGCTGCAAATCGATTCGGGGTGGAACTGCACGCCCCAGATCGGCTCGCGGCGATGACGCAACCCCATGACGACTCCATCGTCGGTCCACGCGAGCAACTCGAGCTCGTCGCTCAGCTCGACGACGGCGAGCGAGTGATAGCGCACCACCGAGAACGGGGACGGCACCCCCGCGAAGATGTCAACACCGTTGTGATGGATGCGGGAAAGGCGGCCGTGCATTGGTTGGGGAGCGTGTGACACCCGCCCGCCGAAAAGGTGCGCGATGCCCTGATGGCCGAGACAGATGCCGAGGGTTGGAAGGCCGGTGTCCCGGATCGCACGGGCGCTGACGCCGAAGTCGCGCGCTCGATCAGGCCGGCCGGGACCAGGCGAAATAACGATATTGTCAACATCGCCGATCGGCACCCGCGACCAGTCGACGTCATTGCGGACCACGAGCGGCGGCGCGCCGTTGACCTCGCCCAACAATCCGTACACGTTGTAGGTGAACGAGTCGTAGTTGTCGATCAGCAGGGTTCGCATTCTTGCTCCTTGTCAGGGCGGGCATCGGCATCGGTGGCGCGAGCGATGACGATGTCCTCGACGCGACATGTTTCATCGATGATGAGCGTGAACAGGCGGCAGAGGAACTGACTGCTGATGTCGTGCTCAGCGCCGAAGCGCACCGCGCGCTGCATCGCTCCTTCGATCCGGTGGGGCTGCATCATAGGGACGCCAATTCGGCGCTTGACCTCCGCGATCGCGACGCAGCAGTCGAGCCGTTCTCGCAGCAGCACGAGTAGGTGCTCGTCAATTGCGTCGAGTTGCGCGCGCAGCGGCGCCAATGCAGCGTCGGCGCTCATGCGCAATCTCCGACGCGGCATTCGTACGGCTCGGTTACATTGACATCGTCGGCATGCAAGCTGATCGGAGTGTCGCCGACCGCAGCACATTCCACGGCTTTGCGCTCGACGTCGACGAGGTAGGCAGGGTCAGTGTCGACTGCGTGGACAATGTCCTCACGACGATCGTGCACCGCAGCGAGAGCAATCGCGCCCGAGCCGGCACGCAGATCGACGACCACGGGACGGCGCGAACCGCGCAGCACGTTCAAGCCCCAACCAAGCAGCCGTTCGGTGTGGACGCGCCGCACAAACACCCTCCCGCGGCGACCGTGGTTGCCCCGACCCGCCGCATCTGTTCGGCATCGTCGAGCGCGTCGGTCACTGCGGCGTATCCGACGGCGTTCATGCCAACCTCGCCAGCGCCAGCGGCGCGCACACCTCGCGCAAGGTGGCCTCGACCAACCGCCTGACCTGTTCGGCATAGCTGCCCAAGACGCCCGTCGCCAGCGATTGGCGCCCGTGGCAGAGCGCAGTTTGGGGTTTGGATGGATCGACGAGCAGCCCATCGGCGCCGGCGCCCCCGCCGCGAGAGATGGCGTTTCCGCCCATATGAACCTCCTTGTTGGTTATCAGCCCTAACGAAAGCTCGCGAAACCTAGCCGTTCTCAGTGGGCTGTGTCAAGGCTCACGGACTTCGTGCTGGAGAACACCCGCGCGGCAGCGAGGTCCGTACCGACGCGTGGAAGCGCTGCTCGACTACTACCTCGACGAGTTCACGTTCCGCTTCAACCGCCGCCGATCGCGCCAGCGCGGGCTGCTCTTCTAGCGGCTGCTCGAACAGGCGGTGAGCACCGACCCTCGCCCGACAAGGGCCTGCGCGCCCAATCGACCGCATGATCCGCATGATCAAGCCTGGCCGAAAATCGCGGTACCAGAGTGGATCGCGCGCCTTGGCCGCTTGCAGCGGCGCGGGCACGGGCTCCGCCTCGGGCTCAGCGGGCGGCTCGAAGGCGAGGACTGGCAGCATACCGGCCGCGTCCAGACCCGGCATGTCGGCCTGTTCTTTGCTCGTGCCCGAGCTAGTCGCCCTCTCCCGAGCAAGGGCCCCGGGGGAGGGATCGAGCCTGACTGCGCGGGAAGTCGTCACTTGCTTCGCTCTTGGGGAGCAAGCCCGCGCTGAGCCCTGCGTCGGCACGGCAGGCGTTCGAACGCACGGGCTTGCCATGCTCGGATTGCCGCTCGCGTATCGGGCCTGGATTTGCGCGACGGACCGCTACCGGGGCTTCGCCACAGCCCGACGAGTTATATTCACAGCCAAGCCGGAATATAGCCGTACGTCGGTGGGGGCCGGACCTTGAAGTCGTAGCGGTCTTCTCGCGCTGCGTGCACGTCGGTTGCCCGGTGCGGTTCGTCGCGCCGGCGGCGGCGTTCGTCTGCCCCTGCCACGGCGGCGTGTACAGCTTCCT
>Ga0335081_10008220_pt1 | contig 16724 bp, 14 predicted proteins | sample Lox_Sample_35_FD_206713 | JGI IMG/M metagenome (GOLD analysis project Ga0335081, IMG submission 206713) | Soil microbial communities from Loxahatchee National Wildlife Refuge, Florida, United States - Lox_Sample_3.5 | ecosystem: Environmental > Terrestrial > Soil > Wetlands | place: USA... | reverse complement strand
AGGACGATGTCGAAGCTTCCTGAATCGACCGGCAGGCATTTGCCGTCGAACACCTGGAAGGGCATATCGGTTTTATTGACATCAACGACATCGAGACTCAGCACCTGACAACCCATCCGGTCGCGCAGGAGTTCGCCCAAATAGCAGCTCCAGGCTCCCACATCCAGGACCTTGGAGCCTTTGGGAATTTGCGCTTCAATTGAGCGGAAATTGAACTCGGCGCGTGCTCGTTCCACACGCTCCGACTCCTCCTGCATCCGCCGGGCAATGAGCTGGCCTAGTCCCAAAGTTCGTGCGCCCTGGACATTATATAGCGGCCAATGCGGCCCTCGAACATTTCCCTTTGTCAGCGATTTCGGAAAATTCTCAAGGCCTTAGTACTAGCAATCCCGGTCTTTCGTACCAAAATAAGGCTTTTTCTGTAATTATACGCACGTTATCCAATTTCGGCATATTGACCCTAACCAAGGTTATCTTTAGACTCGTTGCTGTTGCCAAATATCGCGGGCGGCCTTTAGGGGGTCCTAGAGCTGCTCACTCGGAGGAAAAATCACGTGAAATTTAAGTTAGGGTTACTAGGGCTGATCTTCTCCCTAGGGACTTGTTCAGCAGCGGTCATGGGGGTCCTGGGGCTGGGATCGGACGGTGGTGTGAATGCCACGATCACCAGCCTGACTTTCCTGCCTGATCCGACTTCCACACCGCCAGGCCCGCCCTGGGATGCGGCCGTGAACAACACCACCACACTGTCGTTTACAGGCGGACCTCTCACCGTCGGTGAGGGCGTTGAAATCAACCAAAACGCCGCCTTCGTGGCGGGTGTTACTCCAATTCCTGAGGACTACTTTTTCAGGTTCGCCGCCCACCCGCTCTTGGATTTCGAGTTGACCGGTGTGGGTCCAAGCACGGCGTTTAACACCAGCTCGAATCCGTCTAACTGCGCGATTGTCGATTCGAGCCATGTGGGATCTTGTTCGCTCAATATCGCTGGCTTCCTCTCGCCGGTGGTACTCGCCATCAGCGGCTCGAGCACGATTGCGTCCATCAACTTCTTCGGTTTGGCCAGTGACACGGGCAGCATCGGAGCTGGTGCGTCCAACTGGACCGGTTCTTTCTCACCGACGATCGCGAGCATGACTCCCGATCAGGTTGCGACGTATTTCTGTCCGGACTACAATGTCGCGAACATGTGCACCGCAGCTGATCTGGCGTCTTTCGGCGGCAAAATCCTTAACATTCCGAGCAACTCGGGGTCGTTTGTCGTAACGCTGACTCCGGAGCCGGGTACCGCGGCGTCCATTCTGATCGGTGCCGGTCTGGTAGCCCTGGGAACTCGCATCAAGCGGCGCCGCCGCAACGTGTAAATTTCTGTTAGAGAAGGTGTTTCCTTCTCAGGTTCCATGTTTTACAGGTCACTTCCTGGCGCGGGCATGTTCGATCATGTCCGCGCCTTTTGATGTCTGCGAAACGGATTCTGTTTCTCGCTGAAGGCGCCACCATGGCGCACTTCGTCCGGCCCCTCGCCCTCGCAGAATCCCTCAACCCCAGCCAATACGAAGTTCAATTTTTCACTCCGTCCCGATTCTCCGGGTATCTGCAAAACAAGCCCTTCCAGGTAGGGGAACTCGCCAGCATGCCAGGCGAGCAGTTCCTCGCGAACCTCGCGAAAGGGGCGCCGTTGTTCTCGGCCGACACGATTCGCGGGTACGTAGATCAGGATCGCGAGTTGATCCGCCGCATCCGTCCGGACCTGGTAATCGGCGATATGCGCCTTTCGCTGCCCATCAGCGCCCGCCTCGAACGCACTCCCCTGGCCGTCATTTTCAACGCATACTGGAGCCCGTATGCGAAACGCCGGTTCGTAATCCCTTCCGTGCCAATCACCAGGATTCTCCCGCCGCGATGGTTCGGGGCTCTCTACCGGATCACCGAGCCGCTGGTCTACCGCATCCACACAGCGGAGATGAACCAGGTGCGCCGCCAGTTTGGCATCCCCGACCTCCCGCCTGATTTGCGGGCCATGTATACCGAGGGGGATTACGTGCTTTACCCCGATGTGCCCGAGTTTGTGCCCACTTACAACCTCCCCGCGAACCATCGATATGTCGGGATCTGCGAGTGGACGCCGCCGGCCAGCAAACCGGATTGGTGGGAACAAATGCGCTCCGATTCCCGGCAAAAAGTCTTCATCAGCCTTGGCAGTTCGGGCCCTATCGAGGTCTTTCCCGCGCTGCTGAGCGCTTTGGCGAAGCTCCCCGTAGCGGTTTTGATCTCTTCCTCCGGCAGGACGGTCCCGTCGGCGGGCGGCGCCGCTTACCTGGCCGACCTGCTTCCCTTCACCGCGACGGCGTTGGAGTCGAGCGTGGTCGTCTCGCACGGCGGCAGCGGCGGGTTATACCCCGCGATGGCTGCGGGAACCCCGGTTCTCGGAATTCCCAGCAATGCGGACCAGCATATGTCCACCGCGGTGCTCGAGGAGAACGGTGCCGGCTTGGGCGTGCGGGTCGAGGACGCCTCGGAAAACCGCCTCCTCGAAGCCCTGAAAAAACTGCTATTCGACTCGAAATATCGCCAGTCCGCGCGCCAATGGGCGGCCATTTACGCCCGTTACGATAGCGGCGAACTCTTCCGCAAATTCCTGCAGGAGATCTGATTCCATCCAGGAATTACCGGATATTTCCAGGACGGGGCGATTGCCTCCATGCACGTGATTTCCGCTCACACCCGCAAAAGAGAACGCCTCCGATATCCAAAGGCGTCTATCGAAATTCTCCGCGAACATGCCAAATTAATTCCGGCGGGTAATTCCATGAAGACCATGCTGGTTGCCATGGGAACAGCGGGAGATGTGTTCCCATTTATCGGCATCGGCCGGGCATTGCAGCGGCGCGGACACACCGTGCAACTCGCGTCTCTTCCGCTGCACCGGCAATTTGTTGAAAGCGCGGGACTTGAGTTCCTTGAGATCGCGGGTGTTCCAGGGGCCGCCGGCGACCCCGATTTTTACCACCCCCGGCGGAGCATGGAAATCGTCGCAAATCGGGTGATTATTCCGGGAATTCGCCCGGTGTATGAGTTGGTTTCGAAGCTGGATCCCCTGGAATGGACCATCGTTTCGGACTGGTTTTCTTATGGAGCACGCCTTGCCCAGGAGGAGCGGCGGTTTCGCGTCATCACCTGCATCGTGACACCATTCGCGCTGCGCAGCGTCCATTCGATGCCGATCCCGCCGGGTGTTCCGTTGCCGGCCTGGGCTCCGGAAGTGGTGCGGAGCGGTTTTGTGAAACTGGTGGCGCGGCTTTGGGATCGGATGCTCGGGCCGCCGCTGAATGCCTTTCGCGCACAGCTCCATCTCGCTCCCGTGCGCGATATCTGGTACAACTGGTCGCTTTCCCCGGATCGGGTGATCGGTTTGTTTCCGGAATGGTTCGCGCCCAGAGCCCCGGACTGGCCTGCGCAGTTCCGGCATGGCGGGTATGCCGTCTACGACCAGGGCGGCGATCAGCCCTTGCCCGCCGAACTGCAGCAACTCCCGGGGCCGATCGTGGTTTTCTGCGCCGGATCCGCCGGACCCATTGCCTCCAGGTTCTTCGACGCCGCCGTTGCGGCATCGCGCGGCCGTCCATGGCACGCTGTATTACTCACCGGCAGAAATGCCGGCTTCTCTACAGCGCTGCCGGAAAACGTGATCAACTTCCCGTACATCCCACTGAGCCGGCTCCTGCCGCTGGCTTCCGCAATCGTGCATCACGGCGGATCGGGAACGCTGTCCTTGGCGTTGGCTTCCGGAGTTCCGCAGATCGTAGTCCCGCTCGGGCACGACCAGTACGATAATGCCGCTCGCCTCACGCGCCTCGGGGTTTGTACCGGCATCACCGGGAAGTCGATTCAGCCGGCCGCCCTTTTGAAGGCTATCCAGGACACGCTTGGCAACCGGGAGCTATCCGCCAGGTGCCGCGCTCTCGCGCCCAAGGCCCGGACGGACGTCTCCCTCCACCGAATTTGCGATCACATCGAGGCGGAGGCTATCCCAAACTCCGAGCAGTCAACCTGGGGAGCGGGCCGTTCCGATTTACGATCGGAGCATGGAAGCGGTCCGGAACCCGGTATACAAGCCTTTGCCTGAACCATTTCGGGAAACGCTGGGCTCCCTGTTCATTTCCTGATGGTAGACCGTCAAAATCGCCGTTTCGTCATAGTCGATCGCACGCGCGTATTGACGGATGTAGCTGGTGTTGTATATTCCGCCAGGCAGTTTTCGGAATTCCCCACGCTCAATCGCTTCCAAAAGGCGCACACTGATTTTGGTTGATTCAGCGATCTGCTGCAAGGAGATGCCCCGATTCCGCCGAATGGTGGCTAACCCCAAAACGCTTTTTTCCTCTTTCATTGAATCAGGCCGTTTCCGTCCGGGCTGGGGGGAGCACCCGGCGCGAAGTTTTGTTTAAGAGACTTAACACTATAACATCACTTATGCCTCTCTGATAAACTCTTTTTTTATGGGCATTTGCCGACGAGAGTTCGGGGCGTGCCTGCTGGCCGGCATGAGCGGCCGCCTGTGGGCGTTGCCCCCCCGCCCGAAGCTGTTCATCCTGGTGATTCTGGACCAATTCCGGCCTGATTATCTGGAATCTGCGGCCTCTTCGCTGTCGCCGGGGGGCTTCCGGAGGCTCCTGGAGAAAGGCACCTATTTCCCCGACTGCCGGCACCTGGCCAGCACCTTCCCGGCTTCGAGCATCGCCACGCTGGCTACCGGGGCGTGGCCTTCGCAGCACGGGATCGTGGCTGACAAATGGTATGATCGCTCGATTCGGAAGCCCGTTGGGGCGAGCGACGAGGCTCTCCTCGCTACCACCCTGGTCGCGCAACTTACCGTTGATCCGCGGCCGCGTTTTACCGCCTCCGTCCTTTCGCTCGATCAGCCTTCGGGAGCGCTATTTGCCGGGACAACCGATGCCCGGCTCTTCTGGATGAACGACGACGGTCAGTTCGGAACGCTCGGCGAGGTCCCCGAATGGCTGACGCCATTCAACAGCCAGAGGCCCCTGGCAGGTCTCCACGACGCTCCGTGGAGGGCTGTCAATGCGCGAGCCGACGCCCCGGCTCTACGGACCCTGACCTGGAACCCCGACCGTCCGAAGGAGTTTCTCGCCCTCTACCGCTCTTCCCCCTTTGCCATGGAGGCTCAGTTCGACCTGCTTAACGAACTGATCACCAAGGAGAAACTCGGCCAGGGAAACACGCTCGATTTGGTATGCCTTCTGACCGGCTCGAGCGGACTGCTGGGGTACGAGACTGGCAGCCGCTCGCCTTTGATGCAGCAGATGGCCTTGCGGATTGACCGTCAGATCGAATTGCTGCTGAATAACCTCACGAAACTGCTTGGAGAGAAGGGCTTTAACTTCGTCGCAACCGCCGCTCACGGGGCCCCCCCAGAGCCGGAACCCGACATGCGCGAACATATGTCGGTAAAAGGCGAAGCCTTGGCGGAGTCGGTGGACCGTAGCCTCTCCGCCGCAGGCTTCGGCCATGTTGAAAAATACCTCTATCCCTTCCTGTATCTCGACACCAGCGGTTTCCGAGATCCCGAGCCCCTTCGCGTGGCAGCCGGACGGGCGGCGCTGGAATTCTCGGCAGTGGCGAATTTTTACACGGCCGGGGGAGCCTGTTCCGTACAGGACGGTTGGGATCGCGGTTTTCGCAACAGTTTCCATCCGACGCGCTCCGGGGATGTCATGCTCTCGTACCATCCAGAGTTTGTCGAGGATTTCGGCACGGGCCGCGGCGTCTCGTATGGCTCGTTGTACAGCTACGATGTGCGGGTGCCGCTGTGGTTCTACGGCCCCCAGTTCCGCCAGGGCGCCATCCTCGAGAGTCCGGTAAAGTCGATCGATCTGGCGCCCACACTGGCGCGCCTCATAGGAGTGCCGCCCCCATCCTCGTCCATGGGAAAAGTCCTAGGCGAGGCATTCGCTTCATGAGCGGTTCCGCCGGTCCCTCCCTGGCGACCAATCTCGCGGGCATCGTGCTGCGCAACCCCGTCCTGGCTGCATCCGGAACCTTCGGGTACGGCGTGGAATTCGAAAAACTGGTGGACCTCAACGCACTCGGCGGGTTCGTAGTCAAGGGCCTCTCCCGCGAACCGATCGAGGGCAACGCGCCCCCGCGGATTTATGAAGCCGGCGGGGGCATGATCAACTCGATCGGTCTGCAGAACCTCGGCGTGCGCGCCTTCGTGAGCCAGAAACTGCCGGCGCTGGCAAGGCTCGACACCGCCGTCTTCGCCAACATTTTCGGTTACGAAACCACGGATTACGTGGAAGTGGTGCGCGTGCTGGAGGACCACGCCGGGCTGGCCGGCTACGAACTCAACGTTTCCTGTCCGAATACCCGCCACGGCGGCATCTATTTCTCGAGCGACCCGTGCCTTTTGGGTGAAGTGGTGTCGGCCGTGAAACACGCGGCACGCCGGCCCGTGATCGTCAAGCTCTCTCCCAATGTGGCCGCCATAGAACCGCTGGCGCGGGCCGCGGAGTCCGCCGGCGCGGACGCGCTCTCCCTCGTCAATACCTTCATCGCGCTCGCCATCGACCCGCATACGCGGCGTCCGCGGCTGGGCGCGGGATTCGGCGGGCTCTCCGGGCCTGCGATCAAACCCATCGCTCTCCGGCTGGTGTGCCAGGCGGCCCGGGCGGTGAAGATCCCGGTGATCGGCCTGGGTGGCATTGCCACCGGCGAGGATGCCGCGGAGTTCCTGATCGCGGGAGCGCGGGCGGTGGAGGTCGGCACGGCGACGTTTTGGGACCCCGCATCCCCCTTGCGCATCGCCCGGGAACTCGAGCAGTTCCTGCGAAAGGAGCGGATCGCCGACGTGTCGGAAATCGTGAATACGCTGGAGCTATAGTCCCGATTTCTGCAACCGCGCCCACCCCGCGGTCGTAGTCTTTGCAGGAAGCGATATGTTCTCGCCCCGGCAATTCTCCGCGCCGATTCTGCTGGCGATGCTCGCCTCGGCCCTGGTTGCGCAAGATGCGCCCTACCGGTTCAGCACCACGGTATATGGCGAACCGATTTACACCTTCGGTACCACGGTTGCAGACAACAGCGGCTTTCGCGGCGAAATCTACCACATTGCGCCGGGAAGGTCGAAGCTTCCCGATTTTTCAAAGCTGAACCCGGTCGGCGTCATCTACACACCCTATCTCTGCGTGCCGCCGCGTGCCTTTGACCAGGGCTTTCCGGGAGTAACCGACCGGTTTGAGTGGTTCGCCATCGACTATTCGGGCCGCTTCTGGATTTCCGAGCCGGGCGCCTACCGATTTTCTCTCGCATCCGATGACGGCTCGATTCTCTACATCGACGGGAAGCGAATCATCCATAACGATGGCACCCACCCGGTGATCGAGAAACGGGGCAGCGTCAAGCTGAAGGCGGGAGCGCATCGCATACGCGTCTCGTATTTCCAGGGCCCGCGTTATCATGTGGCGCTCGTCCTCCAGGTAGCGGGTCCGGGAGCCGGCGAGCTTCGGGTTTTTCACACCGGCGACTTCAAGCCACCGCCCGACACCCGATAGTCGCGAGGTGGCTATGGTTCGGCAACCGGTACTTTCCAGCGCACCAGGCTGACTAAGATTGCGGCCAACACCACGGTGGCGAGGCCGAGTACGACATATACCAGCCATGGCGATCGTTCGGAAAACGGCTTGGGTTCCGGAGTGTAGATCGGGTTTTCGCTCTGTTCGCCGGGACTCAGCCGCGCCGGGGGCGGGTCGAGTTCCGCCGGAAGCTGCGCCGCCAGATCATAATGCGGAGCAGCAGCCTTGGGGTTGCCATAATAAACGCGCAAGGCGCCCGTGCCGGCTGCCTTCGCCTCGAAAATCACCTCGCGCGCAGCGCTCTGGGCCGTGAAGCGGAAGATCGCAAGCGGGACGTTGCGGTCATCGGTCACCGTCAGTTTCAGCCGCCGCGCGAAGCGCTCCGGGAAATCGATCGCAAGCTCCTGTCCCTGGTCGTCGCGATGCACCAGGTCTCCGGAGGCAATCATGTTCGGCGAAGCCGGGTCGTCTACGCCGTCCAGGCGGAAGGGCCGCGAGAATGCTCCCCCGGAAACCGAAAGCACAGCCCGCTCCAATGGAATGCGGCCGCCCAGATCCACCCGCCATACAGAAGCCGGACGACCGTTGTCCCGGTCCGCCTCGCGCCCCGCGAGGGTACCGGGGAACGAAATCATCTCGCCCGTCTGGTGCACCGACCGCCGAATCCGCACGCTGACCAGTTCCGGGGCCGAGTGATCCACCTGCGGGTCGCGGTTGACACGGATCCGAAGATAGCGATACCGGCTGACCGGATAGGACACAGATTGCTGTTCCACCGTTCGGCCGCCCGCGCCGAAGCGGAACAGGATGGCCCCCGTGACGAGCGTGGACCAGTGCGCGTCGTCGGAGCTTCCCTCCACATCGGCCAGCCTGCGGAAATTGGTCCCAGCCGTCTGGATTTCTACTTCGTTGTGTTCCTGCGGCGCTTCGCCCAAGTCATAGGAGGCCTGGACCGCCCCTTCGGACGAGCCGCGGTTAAACTCACGGGCTTCGAAGGGCGCGTGCCTCTCCACTTCGCGGCGCACGCGCAGGACGTAGGGAATCTCTCTGCCGGCGGAGTCGTAGAGGCGGATGTCGGCGTCATCGGGCCGAGCGGCATCCAGCATCTCACGGTCGAGCACGAAGTCGAGGAGGGCCGGAGAAACGGCGGTAACGGGGATCTCCTTGAAAAACCGCCACGCGCTCAACGATTCGGGCATGCGCGGAGCCTGTGCCCATAACGCGGTACAGAGGACGCCGCCCGCCGCGGCCAGCCAAAAGATTCGTCTCATCTGACTTGCTCCCGTCGAACCACTCGCTGGTACGCCCAGGCCACTCCCAGCAGCACCAGGCCCAGCGCCAACATTGCGAGGATGCGGTAGAACTGCTCCAGCTCCGAGATATCGAAGAAGACCACCTTGAGCAGCGTCACCGCGAACAGGACCAGCCCCGCGCCCCGCCAGCCGCGCTGCCGCAGACGAAATCCGGCCGCGGTCATCGACCCGGCGAACACCGACCAAAGCACCGAGAGCGCGAGTTGCCCGGCCCAGCGCAGTTCCTTTGCGGCACTGAGCGCGCCGGCTGTCCGGCTCATGTCGTAAACCGCGGCCTGCGCGTCGAAATACGTGTAGGCCTCCACGCTCGATCCGAGCCAAAGGATGCCGACCCCCACCAGGCTGATGGCGAGGCGCAGGCGCCCGGAACCGTCGGCGGCCCCGCGCGGATCGCGCCGATAGAAATAGGCCGCTGCGCCGAAACACAAGGCCAGGGCCAGCGTGGCGAGGAAATAGCGATTGAGCACGGGCGTGAACGTGGGGCGGCTGCTCCAGGGCGTATCGTGCAGCAGGAAGCGGAACAGCGCCAGCGTGAACACCGCCGCGGCCAGCAGTCGAAGAGGCGGTGCGCCGGCCTCGAAGCTCGCCCAGATCAGAACTGCCGCCTCCATGCCCCAGGCGATGGTGATCCAGTTGGCTTCGAGCTGCACAGGAATCGCCAGGGTGACGAAGGTCAGAGCCGTTCCCACCGTCACCATCAACATGCGGCGGTCGGACGGGCGCAGCGCAATCTCGGCCCGCGCCAGCGCCGCGTACACGATTCCCAGAGTCAACGCCAGCACGGCCATCCAATCGTGGTGATCGTTGTTGAGCAGGGAATAGCAGATGGCATAAAACACGAAGGGATTGACGGCCAGTCGAATCCACTCTTCCCATCCGGCCGCGGTCTTGCGCAGATGAGGGGACAGGTCGGCCAGCAGGAACAGCAGAAACACTACCGTCTGAAACAGCAGCACGGCGGCGCGCTTCTCGGGATGATAGTGTTCCTCATACCAGCCCCAGAACAGGAGTTGTGTTCCGGCATAAGCCAGCGACCCGACCCAGCGCCAGCGCTTCGCCACCACAATGCCGAGCATGCCCAGGTCGAGGATGCCGATATAGGTGAACAGGACCGTGTACTGGTCGCGTCCGGTGCTGAGGAGAATGGGCGCCAGGAAGCCGCCGACCAGCGCCATGACGGCGATCGCGCGGGCATTGTAGACCACCGCCAGGGCGTGCGCTTCAGCCACCACGATCACGAGAAACGCAAAGGCCGCGGGCTGCCCCACCAGGTGGTAATACCCGAAGGCGGCGTACACGGAGAGGTAGAGGATGGTGGCCCCGCCGCCCGTCAGCACCTGCGAGAGGTAGCGCCAGCCCTTGCGATGCCGCTCCAACCCACCCCAGGCGAATCCGAGACCGGCGATCACACCGAGCGCAACGCGTCCCAACTCCCCGATCCAGCGGTTCTCGAACGCATACTTCAGGAAGAAGGCGATCGCCCCGAAGATCAGGACAACGGCGACCCACCCGAGCCACTTCTGCCCGATGGTGGTTTCGAGGCTCAGGGACGGCCTGGGCGAAGGAACCGTATCGGGGATGGCAGGCGAAGGTTGCGGGGGCGGTGGTGCCGGGAGAGGCTCGGCCGGCGCGGTCACGGCCAGTGCCGGCGGTGGGCTGATCGCGACGGGCTCCGCGGGCATCGTCTTCTGTTCGAGCAGGCGAAGCAGCGCAGCCTCCACCCCGGCTAAGCGGAGTTCGAGCTTGCGGATTCTGGCGGTGCGGACGATCGCGACGATCGGCAGCACCACACAGAGGCAGACCGCCAGCACGGCAAGTAAGATGGCGACTTCCACGCGTTCAGCCCGTCACGCAGTCTCGAACCGCTTCATCGTAGCATCCCGCCGGTGGAGATCATGCCGGGTCTTTCCGGTCGGGCATCAGAAACACACCGGAAGACAGCCTCACGCGTGGGTCCTTCGCTGGTAGCGGCACCGTGCACGCGCTGCGAAGTGTCCTCAGAAGTCGGGACGCGGCAGGCCGGAGGGCCGGCGCCACATCGCATCTCAGGGGAAATTACTTGACAGAGTCAACTATTTGGGCCAGACTATGAGCCGGGAGCTGTTTTTGTGTCTGATGCTGTGCATGCGGTGCGGCGATTCAACCGGTTCTATACGGGGCAGATCGGGTTGCTGCGGGAGGGGCTGCTGGACAGCCCGTTTTCGTTGACCGAATCTCGCGTCCTGTATGAGTTGGCGCATCGGGAAGACCCCGCCGCGCGCGATCTGGTCAGGGATCTCGCCCTGGATGCCGGATATCTCAGCCGCATCCTGCGGCGGTTCGAAAAGCGCGGGTTCGTTTCGCGGAAGCGCTCGCGGACGGACGGCCGCCGCAGTCATCTGCTGATGACGAAAACCGGCCTGAAGGCTTTCGCGCCCCTGGACCGCGCCGCAAACCGGCAGGCCGCGGCGATCCTGGAAAGGCTTTCGCCCGCGCAGCAAGTGCGGCTGGTGGAGGCGATGGGCGCGATTGAAGCGCTGATGGGAGGCCACCAGGAAGCGGCCGCGCCTTATGTCTTGCGATCCCATCGTCCCGGAGACATGGGCGCGATCATTCACCTGCACGGCGCGCTGTACGCCCGGGAGTATGGTTGGGACGAACGGTTCGAAGCGCTGGTAGCGGAGATCGCCGCCAGGTTCATCCAGAACTTCGATCCGAAACGGGAGCGCTGCTGGGTGGCGGAAAAGGATGGCGCGGTGGTTGGGTCGGTATTTCTGGTGAAGCAATCGGAGGAGGTGGCCAAGCTGCGGCTGCTGATTGTCGATCCGGCCGCGCGCGGACTGGGAATCGGCCAGCGGATGGTGGGGGAGTTGATCGCCTTCGCTCGAGAAGCGGGCTACCGGATGATCACGCTCTGGACGCAGGACGTGCTCAAGGCGGCGCAGCACATTTATGAGAAGTCGGGGTTCCGCCTGGCGCGCGAGGAGCCGCACTGCGCTTTTGGAATTCCCATGGTGGGGCAGATCTGGGAGTTGAAGCTGTAGGAGTCACGATACAATATTCAGGCGTGGCCAAATACATTCGATACCGTTCCGGTAAGGTCGTGTCGTACGGAACCCTGGAAGGCGACACGGTTGGCGAGCTAAACGGGGATCTCTTCGAAGGCTTTGAGCCCGACGGCTACACCGTTCCGCTCTCCGATGTCGAACTGCTGTATCCCTGCCAGCCCGGCAAGATTCTCGCGGTAGGGCTCAATTATCGAAGCCATCTGGGGAGCCGTCCGCAGCCGGCCCATCCGGAGATCTTTTTCAAACCGGTGACTGCGCTGCAGAATCCAGGCGGTCCCATCTGCATTCCGCGCGATGCGACGGATCTCCACTATGAAGGCGAACTGGTGATCGTGATCGGCAAGCGGGTCAGGAACGCCACACCGCAGGAGGCTGCCGGCGCGATCTTCGGGGTCACTTGCGGCAACGACGTCAGCGAGCGCAACTGGCAGCACGGCGCGGGCAAGGATCTGCAGTGGTGGCGCGCCAAGGGCTGTGACACGTTTGCTCCGCTCGGCCCGGCGATCGTGACGGACCTGGATTACTCCAACCTGTTGCTGCGTACGCGGCTGAACGGGGAAGTGGTGCAGCAGCAGACCACCGGCGACCTGATCTTCAGTTGCCCGGAGATCGTCTCCTGGATCAGCGGCTGGGTCACTCTTCTGCCAGGTGACGTAATCTATACCGGCACGCCAGGCGCCACGCGCAAGCTGTCGCCCGGCGACGTTGTGGAAGTCGAGATTGAGTCGATCGGGCTGCTGCGGAATCCGGTCGTAGGGTAGACGCAGGCGCAGCCGATGCGATTCTCCAGCATGATTACGGCGGTCGATGCCCACGCGTGCGGCGAGCCCGGGCGCGTGATCACGGGCGGCATCCTCGACGTTCCCGGCAGGACGATGTTCGAGAAGAAGGTCTACCTGGAGACCCAGGCCGACCGCCTGCGCCTCCGCATGTTGCGCGAGCCGCGCGGATATCCGGCCGCCAACTGTAACCTCATCCTCCCGGCCACACACCCCGACGCGGACGCAGGGTACGTGATTATGGAGCAGGTGGAGTACCCGCCCATGTCGGGGACCAACACCATCTGCGTCGTCACGGTGCTGATCGAGACCGGCATGGTGCCGGTGACCGAGCCGGTGACCCGGCTCAAGCTGGAGACCCCGGCGGGCCTCATCGGCATTGAAGCGGAAGTGCGAGACGGCAAGTGCCGCAAGGTGACCTTCCGGAACGTCCCTGCCTTTGCCACACACCTCGACACGCCCGTAGAAGTGCGGGGGATGGGCACGATCACGGTGGATGTGGCATACGGCGGTATGTTCTACGTGATCGCGGATGCCGCCCCTCTGGGTCTTCGTCTGATGCCCGACGAGGCGGGCGACATCGTGCGTGCGGCGGAGCGGATCAAGGCCGCGGCACGGGAGCAACTGCCGGTAGTGCACCCCGAGAATCCCGGCATCGCCGGTGTTACGATCGCACAGATCTCGGGCGAGCCGTCTCACCCCGAGGCTCACCGAAAGAATACTGTGGTGGTTTCGACCGGCACGCTCGACTGGTCGCACCCGGAGCAGTGGAGCGGCGTGCTGGACCGCTCACCTTGCGGCACGGGGACGTGCGCCAAGATGGCGGCGCTCCATGCGAAGGGCCGGCTACCGCTCGGCCAGGATTTCGTCCATGAGGGAATCCTCGGCACGACGTTTACCGGGAGGCTGATTGAGGAGACCAGCGTCGGGCCGTACGCTGCGGTTGTGCCGACGCTGTCAGGTCAGGCCTGGATCACGGGCTTCGCGCAGTATGTGGTCGATCCGGAAGACCCGTTCCCCGACGGGTTCACGGTCGGAGACATCTGGGGCCGCTGAGCCCGAATCGTCGCGGATCACGCTTTCTACTTAGTACCTATAGTCCCAGTCTTGTTTCCGAGATAGGTAATTAAGACTAACAGACTCTCAACTCCGTGTTATCTTTGGTTAGCAGCCGACTGATATCGTTGGCGATCAGCGTTCCACTTGGATGGATATCAGAGTGGAATCGGAGGAACCTTGAGCAGAGGAACAGTTTCAGCGGGTTTTGTGATCGCAGCACTTCTGACATTGCCCGTGCAAGCCACTACGATCACGTTCGATACTCCGAGTGGAGCTCACGACACCGACGGTCCCGTCTCGGCGACGGTCTCTTTTACGATGACCGGGACCACGTTGTATGTTTCGATGACGAATAACGAAGCCAATCCCACGGCCGCGGGCCAGCTTCTGAGCGATCTGTCATTTGTCCTGTCGGGCGGTTTGAATACGGGCACGCTTTCGAACAAGATCAGCAGCACGGTGGGTTCCAGTAACCCCATAACCGTGCTCGACAGCAGCTTCAACGCCACCAGCACTACCTCGACTCCTGCCAAATGGCAGCTCAGCTTTGGGAATTCCGAGTGCGTTGCGGGCGCCACCAGTTGCTATTTCCTGAACGATCTCACTGGCGGCAAGCCGGCCGACATGATCATCGGCCCGGGCCCTTATACCAATGCCAATCCAAGCATTACAGGACATTCGCCTTCTCTGGCCGGCGCGGTGGTTTTCGAGATCGACAACATCATCGGGCTGACCAGCAATACCACCGTGAGCAACGTGAATCTCTCATTCGGCACAGGGCCGGACGGGGCCTTTACTCTCGAGAACGATGGCAGCGGCACGAACCAGGGCGACCCGGCCCCGGAACCGGCAGTGACATTCCTGGCAGGCGCGGGCCTCGCGGCCTTGGCACTCGTTCGTAAGCCCCGGCAGGTCAGAATATAAAGCGCAGACTCAACTGCAGGTGGCGTGAGAGGCTGCCATCCGGATTGGCGGTGTCGCTGTTGCCCACGCCGAACGCCGCGGGTGTGGGTGTGATCACCAGCCCGGAAGCCGTGAAACCCTGGGTTGAGATGCCTGTGAACTCGGTGCCGTTCAGCAGATTGAAGGCTTCGAAATTGAAGTACAGGTTGCGGGCCGATCCTTCTTTTCCCAGCGGAATGATCTTGCTGATGCGAGCGTCCTCGCGGTAGATCGGCGGGAGGTAGAGGGAGTTGACCGGAAGGAACGGGGCGCGGCTGCTGCCGGTAAAGCCATTCAGCGTGCTGGTGGACAGTGCTCCCGAGATCGCCGAACTCGTGACCCGCACTGACTCGCTGCCCGCCACATGCCCGGTCGAGAGACTGGTGATACTGGCGAGCTGCCAGTTATTCACGACATACCGGTAAAACGCTCCGGAACGGTGTGTGATGGCAGGCATCCAGATGAAGGAAATCACCGCGCGATGCCGCTGGTCCAAGGTGCCGCTGCCCTGGTCGAAGCGGAAGTTGCCATTGTAGGTATTTGGAATACTATTGAAGAAAAGCGCACTGGTGCCGCCTCCCTGGCCATCGTCGATCTCGTGCGACCAGGTATACGAAAATAGGCCCTGCAGCCCGTGCGTGAAGCGCTTCGATACGGTAAGAGCCAGGGCATTGTAGTAGCTGTCGATGTCGTTGCCGTCCTGATAAACCGCGCCGTACTTGGGATTGGGCCGCGCCCCGGCATACACGGGTGTGGTGAACGTGCTCACCGGGCTTCCGCTCACGTTGTCGATGGTGTAAGTGATGCTTCCGCTGGCGGCCGGGGCATTCACGTCCACCACGCTGTAGAGTTGCGTGCCGCGGCTCCAGATGTAAGACGCCGTGGCGTTGATGTCCCTGGTAAGCTGCCGCTCAATCGCAAACGTGCCTTGCTGCGAGTACGGCGTCTTGAGGTTCGGGACTACATACTGCACGGTGGAGGCACTGGCCGTTCCGGCTACCGGTGCGCCGAGCACGTTCGGAAACACCGGACCGGCGGCCGCCTGCGCCGCGTTGTTGCCGTTCAAAGTATCGGCTCTCTGGTAGAGGCCATTGGTGGTCCACACAGGTTGTCCACGAGAGAGCCCAGGAAGCGGGCGTAGTAGATGCCATAGCCGGCCCGCAGGACGGTCTTGTCATCCAGTCGGTAAGTCAGCCCGATGCGCGGCCCGACATTTTTGGGTGAGGTATGGATCCTGCCCGTTTGCGGATAATCGGGATTGGTGATGGGCGGCTGCGGAGCCTGCGAATACTCCCAACGTGCGCCGAGCGTGGCCGTCAAGCGCGGAGTGATGCGCCACTGATCCTGCAGGTATAGCGCGTATTCGTTGATGGTGGCATCGACCACCGGATTCCCGAACGTTTGCGAGTATCGCTGCCAGCACGGCGTCAACGCCACCGTAGTATTGGGGCAATTCTTGCCGTAGGTGTTGCCGGTGTAGTCCAGCGCAAAGGCCGTCACGGTCTGGTAGGTATAGGCGCCGAAGGCGTTGCTGATGAAATAGGTGTAGTCCTCCGTGGAAGCAATGTCGAGCCCGAACTTTACGGTGTGAGTGCCCTTAGTCCAGGTCGAGTTATTCACGAACTGATAACGCGTCTCACTCGGCTCGATGCGCGGCAGGTAATTCGCTTGTCCAAGCCCGGCACCGGCAACGCTCACACCGAGGTATCCCAATCCCGCGCCCAGGAGCGCGTTGTCGAACGTGTCGGCCTGCCGGTCGCTGAAAAAGCCGAAGCGGAATTCATTGACGAAACTCGAGGCAGGAATGGCAGTCCAGGTAAACCTGCCGTTGCGCACCCGGACGGCATCGTCGCCGTTGCCGTCAATGGCCGAGCCGCTGGTGGAAGTGGCGCCCGTCTGGATGCCATTCGGCGACACATCGTGCAGGAAGTTGAAATTGGCGCTGAACCCGTTGTGATCGGAAAAGTGATAGTCCAGGCGCCCGAAATA